>Ga0255052_10000144_pt1 | contig 53506 bp, 49 predicted proteins | sample JV7_2_21_MG_FD_188632 | JGI IMG/M metagenome (GOLD analysis project Ga0255052, IMG submission 188632) | Seawater microbial communities from Jervis Inlet, British Columbia, Canada - JV7_2_21 | ecosystem: Environmental > Aquatic > Marine > Inlet | place: Canada: British Columbia | collected...
TGAAGTACATCCGGTACGCGGATGCTGCCATCGGCTTGCTGGTAATTTTCCATGACGGCGATCAGCGCACGTCCGGCCGCGACGCCCGAACCATTGAGTGTGTGGATTAGCTCTGGCTTGCCGGTGTCTGAATTGCGGCGCCGCGCCTGCATACGCCGGGCCTGGTAGTCGTTGTACATGCTGCAGGACGAGATCTCACGGTAGCGCTGCTGCCCTGGCATCCAGACCTCGATGTCATAGGTCTTGGCGCTATTGAAACCGACGTCACCCGAGCACAGGATCACGACACTATAGGGTAGCTCGAGCCGTTGCAGAATGACTTCCGCATGCCCGGTCAGTTCTTCGAGCGCACGTTCCGAATCCCCGGCCGCCACAAACTGGACGAGTTCGACTTTCTCGAACTGGTGCTGCCGAATCATGCCGCGTGTGTCCTGGCCGTAAGAGCCTGCCTCGGAACGGAAGCACGGCGTATGCGCCGCAAACCGCATTGGCAGCGCATCGGCATCAAAGATCACGTCACGTGCGAAATTCGTAACCGGAACTTCGGCCGTCGGAATCAAGTAGAACGGCGTTTCGTCCGTTGTTTTAAACAAGTCCTCTTCGAATTTCGGCAACTGGCCGGTACCCACGAGCGCGTCGTATTGCACGAGATACGGCACGTAGGTCTCGACGTAGCCATGCTCGGCAGTATGAGTGTCGAGCATGAACTGGATCAGAGCCCGCTGCATGCGTGCCAGCTGGCCGCGCATGACCGCGAATCGCGAACCAGAGATCTTGCTGGCAGTCTCGAAATCGAGAAGTGCCAGGTTCTCGCCCAGTTCAATATGATCTTTAACCGGAAAATCGAAATCTGTCGGAGTTCCCCAGCGCCGTACCTCGACGTTGTCCTCATCCGAATTGCCGTCGGGAACATCATCGGACAGCAAGTTGGGCAGTCCAAGCTCCAGCGAGCGTAGCTCTTCGAGAAGGCCCTGCAGCTCAGCTTCGTTCTTGTCGAGCTTATCCCCAAGCTCCCTCACAGCAGCCAGCAGTGGTGCAATATCCTCGCCCTGTGCCTTCGCCTTGCCGATGCTTTTCGAACTCGTATTGCGCTCGTTGCGCAGCGCCTCGGTTTCAACTTGCAGCGATTTGCGCCGGTCTTCCAGCGCAGCGTAAGCATCGGCGCCGAACTCGAAACCACGTCGCGCCAGGTTGGCGGCGACCATCGCTGCATCCTGCCTGAGTAATTTTGGATCTATCATCGTTTTCTAATTTCGGCCAGTTTCTCGCGGATCTTGATCTCCAGACCGCGCGGCACCGGATAATAATACGTGCGCTCATCCATGTCGTCGGGAAAATACTTCTCGCCTATTGCGACAGCGCCCTCTTCGTCATGTGCGTAGCGATAGTTCTCACCATAGCCGAGTTCTTTCATCAGCTTGGTTGGCGCATTTCGCAAGTGCATGGGCACCTCGAGAGAACCGGATTCCTTCGCATCGCGCTGCGCTGCCTTGGCCGCTTCGTAGACCGCATTGCTCTTCGCCGCACAGGCCAGGTACACGACCGCCTGTGCCAGCGCCAGCTCGCCCTCCGGGCTGCCAAGGCGCTCGAGCGTCTCCCAGGCGTTTAGCGTCAATTGCAACGCCCGTGGATCGGCATTACCGATATCCTCCGAAGCCACCCGGATCATGCGCCGGGCAACATACAGCGGGTCACAACCCCCGTCGATCATGCGCATTAGCCAGTAAAGAGACGCGTCGGGATCTGATCCCCGAACCGACTTGTGCAGTGCCGAGATCTGGTCGTAGAAATATTCACCCTGCTTGTCGAACCGGCGGCGCCCGCCCGATGCCACCTCTTTCGCCGTAGCCTCGCTGATCTCGGCACCTTCCGTCAGGTCGGCAGCCAGTTCGAGGAGGTTGAGCGCGCGGCGCGCATCGCCATCAGCGGCGACCGCGATCAGCTGCAACGCGTCGTTGGTGATTTGGTACTCGCCGCCCAGACCGCGTTGATCGTCAGAAAGTGCCCGCTCGAGGATTTTTCGCAGCGCGACTTCGTCAAGTGTTTTCAATACATAGACACGAGCACGTGATAGCAGCGCATTATTGAGTTCGAAAGACGGGTTTTCGGTGGTTGCACCAATGAACGTCAGGGTGCCGTCCTCCACAAACGGCAGGAACGCATCCTGTTGTGACTTGTTGAAGCGGTGTACCTCGTCGAGAAACAGTACGGTCCCACGACCGGACATTTGGCGATGTTGCTCAGCTTCGCTGACTGCCGAGCGGATATCCTTGACGCCTGCCATGACCGCGGACAGCCCGATAAAGTGTGAGTCAGTGCGATTGGCGATCATGCGCGCCAGCGTGGTCTTACCGGTACCCGGCGGTCCCCAGAAAACCATCGAATGAGCCCGTCCCTGTTCGATCGCCCGGCGCAGCGGCTTGCCGTCATCAAGGAGATGCGCCTGCCCCGAAAACTCGTCCAGCGCCGACGGCCGCATACGGTCGGCGAGTGGCCGGTCTGCCGCATCTTGGTGCCTCGCGCTGAATAGATCAGCCGACATCCGCTTCTACCCTGTTTCTCCCCAACCTGTTTTCGACCCAGACGCTCCAACCGCCCAGCCCGGCCAGTGCCACGCCCAGGCCGATGATAATACCGGTCACGTCGGCAACCATATCGAGCCACTCCGCCGAGCGATAGGACAAAACAGCCTGGAAGGCCTCAATAAGCATGCCAAAGGCGATCAAACCGGTAGCGATGCGCCAATATGATCTCCGCCGGTACTGCCCGGAAAACCAGATAGTCAGCAGCGCAAACGTCAATCCATGTGCCCACTTGTCGGCATGTACCAACCATGTGACGAGATCGCCACTATCGGGCCAGAACCAGGCTGCCGGAATCAGTGCAGCAAGCAGAACGAGCGTGAGTAGGATGATGCTGGCGAGACGCCAACGGCGCGCATGACGAAGCGGCAACATCAGGGCGAAGACGTATCGGCAACTGCAGGCATGCCGACGACATCAACGTCTTCAGGAATCTCGAACTCAAAGCGTCGCGCATCAATGTCGTCGTTGACTGCGACGGCGTCGAACTCTACCAGTGTGGTCTGTTCGAGATTGTCGAAGAACACCATTCGATACAAAGTCTCGTCGATAAAGCCCAACTCGACACGCATGAATCCGCTGTCGGTATTCTTCGGCACCAGCTTCACCCAGGTAGTTACAGTTTCGGCGTAGCTACCCTCGTAATAAAACTGATCGAGTGCGTCATCCGAACCGCCGAGCAGCAAAGCCGGAGTGTTTGCGAGGGCCCCGGCCTGCGCTTTGACCGTCACCTGGGCAAGATCGACGTCATAGCTCCAGATGTTCAAGCCATCGGCAATAAGCCACTGCTCATAAGGATCGACATAGGACCAGCGAAATTTGCCGGGCCGGCTGATCTCCAGTGTGCCCGTCGTACGTTCAAGAACCTCGCCACTGACATCGAGCAGTACCTGCTCGAATTTACCACTGAACGTATCGATGTCATCGACAAACTTGATGATCAGCCGCTCGCCATAATCATCGACCGACAGTTGCGCCAGTGCCACCGCCGAAACCAACAGCCACAGAGCCAGTGATGTCCGTATCCGCTTCTTTATCACGGGCACTTATTCCTCACTGGAGGTCGGCACGAGAATCTCGCGGCTGCCGTTTGACTGCAGGGGTCCAACAAGACCGGCTGCCTCCATGGACTCCACCATGCGTGCAGCCCGGTTGTAGCCAATCTTGAGGCGCCTCTGGACACCTGAGATCGATGCTTTTCGTGTGTCCATGACAACCTGAATAGCCTGGTCATAAAGTGGGTCCTGTTCCGCATCGGCACTGTCACCGGGCAGCTTATCGATGCCGGTTAGCCCCGGAGTTGGACCCTGAGGACCGTCAAGAATTTCATCGAGATAGCGCGGCGCGCCGGCTTTCTTGAGGTGCCTGACGACCGTATGCACCTCGTGGTCGGCAACGAATGCGCCGTGCACCCGTAGCGGCACCGAGGTCCCGGGCGGCAGATACAGCATGTCGCCGTGGCCAAGCAGGTTTTCGGCGCCCATCTGGTCGAGAATCGTGCGCGAATCGACCTTGGCCGACACCTGGAACGCAATACGCGTTGGTACGTTCGCCTTGATCAGGCCGGTGATGACGTCAACCGATGGCCTTTGAGTCGCCAGCAGCATGTGGATGCCGGACGCTCGTGCTTTTTGCGCGAGGCGTGCGATGACCTCCTCCACTTTCTTGCCGACGATCATCATCATATCCGCAAGTTCATCGATGATAACGACGATGAACGGCAGCGGTGTCAGCGTCGGGTGCTCGACCGGTTTCTCTTCGTCCTCAAAGGGCGGCGGCGTGAATGTCGGGTCCTTGATCGGTTCGCCAGCAGCTATCGCCGCCTTTACCTTGCGGTTATAGCCGCCAATATTTCGCACTCCGAGCCCTGACATCAGTCGATAGCGCCGGTCCATTTCAGCGACGCACCAGCGCAACGCATTTGCCGCTTCCTTCATGTCCGTGACGACCGGCGTCAACAGATGCGGAATTCCTTCATAGACCGATAACTCGAGCATTTTCGGGTCGATCATGATCAGCCGCACGTGCTCAGGCTGTGTCTTGTACAGCAGGCTCAGGACCATCGCGTTGATTGCTACCGATTTGCCCGAACCAGTGGTGCCTGCAATCAGAAGATGCGGCATACGGGCCAGGTCCGCGACGACCGACTGGCCGCCAATATCCTTGCCAAGTGCCAATGTCAGTGGCGACGCGAGGTCGTCGTAGGCGCGTGACTTGAGAATCTCACCCAGGGTAACGAGTTCGCGATTTTCATTCGGAATTTCGAGCCCGACAAACGATTTGCCAGGAATTACCTCAACGACACGCACACTTACGACAGACAACGAGCGGGCAATGTCCTTGGCAAGGTTGGCAATCTGGCTCACCTTGACGCCAGGTGCAGGATCCAGTTCGAACCGTGTGATAACCGGTCCGGGCGATACCGAATTTACTTCGACGTCGACGCCGAAGTCCTTGAGTTTGAGCTCCACCAGCCGCGACATTGCCTCGAGCGAATCCTCGGAGTAGCCACTTTTCTGCGGCGGCGGATCATCGAGCAGGGATAATGGTGGCAATTCACCTGCGGCCGGCGGGTCGAACAGTGGAACCTGGCGTTCCTTTTCTGCACGCGCACTCGGCTCAAGAGCTGGAACGATTGGCTCGATGCGTGGCGGCGTGCGCTTCGCAGTGCGTTTTTTCTCTGTCTCGATGACGTCCTGACGCGCGGCCAGTTGGCGCCGGCCCTCAGCCTTGTCCTGCAGTTCGCCGATCTTGAATCGGGCTTTCTCGTAACCGACCAGGCACCAGGCACCGACGCGATCCATGACGTTAAACCAGGAGATCCCAAGGAACAGCGAAATCGAAGCTACCCAGATAACGAATAAAAGCGTGCTCGCACCGAGCAGTTTCATGACCGACTCGAGCCACTCCCCGACGATTCGTCCGATAACGCCGCCTGCTGTCTCGTTAAATCCCTGCGGCGAGAAATGCAGTGTCGCAAGTGCGCAACTCGTTATCAGAGTCGCTGCAAATCCGCCGATACGCAACGAATAGTCCGTCTTCGTCAGAATCTGCTGCGTCTTCTGTTCTTTGTACAACATCCAGCCGAGGTAGAAGACCATGATCGTAACCAGGTACGCAGGACGGCCGAAGAAATTGAACAGGAAATCGGACACATAGGCACCGAAACGTCCAACGCCGTTGTTGACCTGTGTCGTGCTCGTGGCCTGGCTGAATCCCGGGTCATTGACGTCGTAGGTAAACAACGCGTACCAGAGAATCAGCGCCAGCGCGCCGAACACATAGAGCGCTCCTTCGCGCAGAGCTCTCGATACCTGCTCGGACAGTCGTTGGACTGTTCTTGTACTCTTTTGGGCTCTTGCCATATCTACAGTAAACTGCGCTTCAAATCCGATCGCCCGACTTACACAATCCTGCTTTGACGCCCTTGAATGTCTTCAACGGGACCGCATTTCCGGACCTTGGGTGGGCTTTCTTCGTGCCAGAACGAATAGGGACAAATTATACATGAGTGACTTGAAACATATGCGGCTTGTGATCCTGGGATCTGGACCGGCTGGATACTCGGCTGCGGTCTATGCGGCCAGAGCCAACCTGAACCCCGTCGTCATCACGGGCGTCGAACAGGGCGGCCAACTCATGACAACGACCGACGTCGACAACTGGCCGGGTGACGTGGAAGGATTGCAGGGTCCCGAACTTATGGACCGGATGCTGCGGCACGCGCAGCGGTTCAACACCGAAGTGATCAACGATCATATCCACACGGCCGATCTGTCGGTGCGCCCATTCCGCCTCGACGGTGACTACGGCAGCTACACTTGTGACGCCTTGATCATTGCGACCGGTGCCACCGCAATGTACCTCGGCCTCGATTCCGAAGAGGCATACAAAGGCCGCGGCGTCTCCGCCTGCGCGACCTGCGACGGCTTTTTCTACCGTGGCAAGGACGTTGCTGTCATCGGTGGTGGCAACACGGCTGCCGAGGAGGCTCTGTACCTGAGCAACATCGCCACCAAAGTCACGCTGGTACACCGCCGCGACGAGTTACGCGCTGAAAAGATCCTGCAGGACCATCTTTTTGAAAAAGAAAAAGAAGGCAAGATCGAAATACTCTGGGATCACGTCGTCGATGAAATTCTGGGCGACGATGCCGGCGTCACGGGTCTGCGCGTGCGTAGTACGAAAGACGAGCTCAAAAAGAAGGACATCGACCTCGCCGGCGTGTTCATCGCGATCGGCCATAGTCCAAATACGGGCCTGTTTAAAGACCAGCTCGACATGGAGAACGACTACATTACGATCAAATCGGGGCTTGAGGGCGACGCCACATCGACAAGCATCGCCGGCGTCTTCGCTGCTGGCGACGTCGCTGACCAGGTTTATCGCCAGGCCGTGACGTCGGCGGGAGCCGGATGCATGGCAGCACTTGATGCCGAGAAGTTCCTCGACGAGCACGCCTGATGTTAAGTTGTCCATGTGAAGGTCACCGTCAACGACAGCATCGCGAACATCGGCCGGGACTCGTGGAACGCGCTTGCCGGCAGCGACTATCCTTTTCTTAGTCACGAATTTCTGCAAGCCGCGGAAACCAGCGGAGCAGTGTCTCCGGACGCAGGCTGGGTACCTCGGCATCTTACAATTCCCGGTCGCGCTGACAGGCTCCGTGCCGCACTGATACTCTATGAGAAGAGTCATAGTTGGGGCGAATTTGTCTTCGACTGGGCCTGGGCACGTGCGTACGAGCAGGCTGGTCTCGCTTATTACCCGAAACTCGTCTCTGCCGTGCCGTTCACGCCGGCACCAAGCAAGCGGCTGCTTCTCGCAGATCCCGTTGACACAGAAGCTGCAAACGGATTGATCACAGCTGCGATCAAGTTGGCCGATGAGACAGACTGCTCGTCATTGCATGTGTTGTTTCCCGAGCCGGGCGAAATCGAGCTGCTGCGCAACGCCGGCCTTCATGTTCGCAAGGACTGCCAATTCCACTGGCACAACGATCAGTACGGATCGTTCGACGAGTTTCTCGACACCTTCAGCTCTGTAAAACGCAAGAAGGCGCGTCGCGATCGCCGCCGAGTGACGGAGGCCGGCATCCGCTTTCGCTGGCTCAGTGGCAATGAATTGACACGGGACGTTTGGGATATCACCTACCGGCTGATCAGCATGACATTTATGCGACGGGGCTCCCTGCCGTATTTCAGCCAGGCATTTTTCAATGAGATCAGCCGCGCGCTGCCCGACAACATTCTCGTCGTGTTGGCGGAGAAGGAATGCACGCCCATCGCAGCCGCCGTGTTTTTTGTGGGCAGCAACGCGCTCTACGGGCGCTACTGGGGCAGCGACGATCACTATGACGCCCTGCATTTCGAAACTTGCTATCACCAGGGCATCGAATACTGTATCGAGCACGGCCTGCAACTATTCGAACCGGGAACCCAGGGAGAGCACAAGATCAGCCGCGGCTTCGTCCCCGAGGAAACCTGGTCGGCGCACTGGCTCAGGCAACCCGAGTTTTTCTCCGCGGTCGGCGACTACCTCGATGAAGAGCGTCGACATGTCGAGCGCTACATGAACGCGGTTGATGCCCATAGCCCATACAAGAAACAGGACCGCTCGTGAGCGCGAATCGCGTTGTCTGGCTCACCGAAAGTGATGCGGCCAATTCGTTTCCCGATGTCGAGAACGCCCTCTCGGAGCCGGACGGCCTGCTTGCCGCCGGTGGCGACTTGAGTTCTGCCCGACTTCTGTCCGCTTATTCCCGCGGTATTTTCCCCTGGTACGAGGAAGGCCAGCCCATTCTATGGTGGAGCCCGGATCCACGCTGTGTACTTTGGCCTGCAGAATTGCATATATCGCGGCGCCTTCGCCAACAACTGCGCAATTCCGCTGCCGAGCTGACCTTCAACCAGGCCTTTGGCGACGTAGTTCGCCAATGTGCCAGCAAACGACGCTCACAACAGGGCACGTGGATCACGCCCGACATGATGCAGGCATATGAGGTCTTGCACGATGACGGCTGGGCACACTCAGTAGAAATCTGGGACGAAGGCGAACTCGTCGGCGGCCTCTACGGTATTTGTATCGGCAAAGCTTTTTTCGGCGAATCCATGTTCAGCAGAAAACCCAACACATCGAAAATGGCGATGCTGGGTCTGGCATCCCACATGTTGTCATCAGGCCTGGAAATTATCGATTGCCAGCTGGTGTCGCGCCACCTCATCACACTGGGTGCCCGCCTCACTCCACGAGCCGATTTCTCGGCATTTCTCGATCGTGTGTGTAATCCCCCGAAACAGTATGAAAGCTGGCCTGGCGATCCCATCCCCGTTAGCAAACTGTCCGTTGCATAACGACGGCGATTTCTGCACAATTCGCGGGCCTTTAGTCACCGACACAGAGATCTTGGCCAAAGAAGAAGCCATTCAAATGGAAGGTGTTGTCACCGAGACGCTTCCAAACACGACGTTCCGGGTCGAACTCGAGAACGGCCATATCGTTACCGCACACATTTCCGGCAAGATGCGAAAGAATTACATCCGTATTCTGACGGGCGACAACGTTACGGTGGAACTGACGCCCTACGATCTGTCGAAAGGTCGCATCGTCTATCGCGGTCGGTAGGAGCGGCGCTGGTCGCCGCGACCAGTCGCGCTTATTATCCCCCCACGTGGGGAGGCGAGCAGCGCTCCTACGGCAGATGCTCCAGTTCTTTTACCGCCGGTTCGGCATCCAGCTCCAACTCATCGTCGGGACCGAGCGTGATTTTCACATGCCCACCTTCGGCGAGGCTGCCAAATAGCAGTTCCTCGGCCAATGGCCGCTTGATCTGCTCCTGGATCAGACGCGCCATCGGTCGCGCGCCCATTTTCGCATCGTAGCCGCGTTCGGCAATCCACTCGCGGGCCGCATCATCGAGCTCGAGCGTGACGTTATTGTTGTCGAGCTTGGACTCGAGTTCGACGACGAGCTTGTCAACGACGCGCTTGATCGACTGATGATCCAATGATGCGAACTGAATGATTGCGTCCAGGCGATTGCGGAACTCGGGTGAGAACTGCTTGCGGACGACCTCCATTCCGTCAGAGCTGTGGTCCTGGCTGGTAAAGCCAATCGAGGCCCTGCTCATTTCCTGCGCCCCGGCATTCGTCGTCATCACAAGGATGATGTTGCGAAAATCAGCCTTGCGCCCGTTGTTGTCGGTCAATGTGCCGTGATCCATGACCTGTAACAACAAGTTGAACACCTCCGGATGGGCCTTCTCGATTTCGTCGAGCAGCACAACTGCATGAGGATTCTTGGTCACTTCTTCCGTCAACAATCCACCCTGATCGAATCCTACGTATCCCGGTGGCGCGCCAATAAGGCGAGATACAGTGTGACGCTCCATGTACTCCGACATATCAAAGCGAATCAGCTCCACGCCCATGCAATGTGACAGCTGCCGCGTAACTTCAGTCTTGCCGACGCCGGTTGGTCCCGCGAACAGAAAGGTACCAATCGGCTTTTCTTCTTCGCGTAATCCCGAACGGGCCATCTTGATCGCTGACCCAAGAGCCTCGATCGCCTTGTCCTGACCGAAAATCGTCAGCTTGAGATCACGCTCGAGCGTCCGTAATGCATCGCGGTCCGACGCAGACACACTCTTGGCAGGAATCCGCGCCATTTTCGCAACAACATTCTCGACCATTTCCACAGTCACCGTGTCGCCGCGTTGCTCAACAGGCTGCAGGCGCAAACCAGCCCCAGCCTCGTCAATAACATCGATTGCCTTGTCAGGCAGGCGCCGGTCATTGATATGGCGCGCCGCGAGTTCTACCGCCGCTTCCAGCGCCCCAATCTCGTACTTGACGCCATGGTGCTCTTCGAATCGTGACTTAAGGCCATGCAGAATTTTGACTGTCTCTTCGAGCGTCGGCTCAGGTACATCTATTTTCTGGAAACGTCTTGCAAGTGCATGATCTTTCTCGAAAATACCTCGGTATTCTGAGTATGTCGTGGACCCGATGCAGCGAATCTCACCATTGGCCAGCACCGGCTTGATCAGGTTGCTGGCGTCCATGACACCACCTGAAGTTGCGCCCGCGCCAATGACGGTGTGAATCTCGTCGATGAACAATACGGCACCTGGATTCTCCCGAAGCTGGGCGATTACACCCTTTAGACGCTTTTCAAAGTCACCGCGATACTTTGTGCCGGCGATCAGGTTGCCCATGTCGAGTGCGTAGATCGTTGCGTCAAGCAATACTTCCGGAACACGCTTCTCCGTGATCATGCGCGCCAGCCCTTCCGCCAGCGCTGTCTTGCCAACGCCCGCTTCGCCCACGTAGAGCGGGTTGTTTTTGCGCCTGCGGCAAAGAATCTGCACCGTGCGCTCAATCTCGACCTCACGGCCGATCAGTGGATCGATCTTGCCGTCCATGGCCATCTGATTGAGATTCGTGGCGTACTTTTCGAGCGGCGATTCTTCGGCTTCGGACTCACTGTCCAGCGAGAATTCATCGTCTTCCCCGCCCTCGCCCGGAACTAACGGCACGCCGTGCGAAATGAAGTTCACGATGTCCAGCCGCGTGATGTCCTGCAGACTCAGGTAGTAAACGGCCTGGGATTGCTTCTCGTTGAATATGGCGACGAGTACATTCGCGCTCGTAACCTCTTTTTTGCCGCTCGACTGGACGTGAAATACCGCCCGTTGCAATACACGCTGGAATCCGAGCGTTGGCGCCACATCGGTATCATCATCAATTGGCAACAGCGGCGTCTGTTCCTCGATGAACTCAACGAGCTGGCGGCGCAACTCGGGAATATTCGAATCGCAGGCCTTGAGAATCTCGTGCACTTTCGGAATATCGAGCAGCGCGAGCAGCAGGTGCTCGACCGTGATGAACTCATGACGGCTATCGCGCGCGCGCTGATACGCTTCGCTCAGACAATATTCCAGTTCGCTACTCAGCATTTCTGCTCTGCTCTCCTCAGGACTCTTCCATTTCACACAACAACGGGTGTTGATGCTGTTGCGCGATTCCCATAACTTGCGCGACTTTCGTTTCCGCAATCTCGAAATTGTACACGCCGCAAATGCCCTTGCCCTTCGTATGCACCTCAAGCATGACCTGGGTCGCACGCGTACGTTCCATCCCGAATATCGTGCCGAGAATGTCCACAACGAATTCCATCGGCGTGTAATCGTCGTTAATCAGTACAACACGATAGAGCGGCGGCTGCTTAATTTTCGGCCGCGCTTCTTCGACAGCCAGGTCATGGCTGTCAATTCGCTCTTTGTATGGTCGGTTTTCACTCATTGCGTCATAGTCACCAATGTGTGTTCAATTTCATCAACGCTGACCCTGCCCGGGTCATGCGGGTTATTATATATGGGCTCACGACGGCATTCTCCAAGCCTGGTTCACGTATTTTTGGCCTGCGGCGGCATATTTGGCCGGGGCGGGCCGATGATCGACGCGGAGAGTGCAGTCTATATCATTGCTAAATATAGGTTTTATTGCCCTTACAGGCTTGTTTTCGAGTTGCGCCAACCCTTATCATCCTGGCGCTGCGTTTATAGCTAAACCGGGAACCGGGAACCGGGAACCGGGAGACGACCACAATCAATATGACAACCGAAGCCAAATGGTCCGACTTTGCCAGCAGGGAAGGTGCGAAGACGATCGCGGCCGCCAATTCGCTGCTGCCACCATGGATCAGCCTGTTGCTGGTCGTCGTCATTGCGTGGCAGCTGGCAAAGATCATCTGGATGCTGGTGCCGGGGCCAAGCGCCGGAGACCCGGTGACTGTACCGGCCAATTTCCCGGTTTCGTCGTCGCAACCCGGTGCGTCTGCTGATGTTCAGTCAATTGTCGCCGCGCATATGTTCGGCAAGGCAGACGCTGATGACGAGGAGGTCATTTCGCCGGTGATCGATGACTCAGCAAGTTACCGCGACACGCGGCTGATGAATCTCTCACTGAAGGGAACGATTGCAGCAACGCCAACTGAAATCGCCGTGGCAATCATTGCCGACGGCAATAATGAGGAAAAGGTGTACACAATCGGGGAACAAGTGACCTCCGGTGCAAGCCTGCACGCAGTCCATACAGATCGCGTCGTCCTCAACGAGAATGGTGTCCTGACCAACCTTAAACTACCCAAAGACTTCCCGGCCGGTACGACGGTTGCCAGCCGCACGACGCCGACTCGCACGCGGGCGACATCGAGCACACAAAGCATTCAGGCTGTCGTTGCGCAGAACGTGTCGAAACTGGCCGACATCATTCGGCCCACACCTTACTTTGTCAACGGCCAACAGCAGGGCTATCGCGTATACCCTGGCCGCGATCGTCAGAAATTCGCCAAGCTTGGTCTGCGTCCCGGTGACCTGATCAAGGACATTGATGGCCAGGCGCTGACCGATCCAAATCAGGCCATGCAGATATTCGAATCGCTCAACACCGCCGAACAGGTTTCCGTGACCGTCGAACGTAACGGGCAGCCACAGGTTATTGTGCTCAGCACCAGTCAACTTGATCTCTCGGACGAGACTAGCCAATGAAACGAATTCAGGGAATGCCTTCACGCGCTCGGCTTGTAATTGCGCTTTGTCTTTGCGGCCTGGTAGCCGCGCCGCTGGCCTTGAGCCAGCAAGCGACCATTACGCCGAATTACAAGGAAGCCGACATCCGGCAGATCGTTGAAGCCGTTGGTGAGGTCACCGGCCGCAACTTCATCATCGATCCCCGGGTCAATGCCAAAGTAACGATGTTGTCGTCAACGCCAATGTCGGCCGACGCATTCTACGAAGCCTTCCTGTCCATTTTGCAGGTGCACGGCTACGTCGCAGTCACAACGGGCGACTTGATCAAAATCGTTCCCGACGCAACCGCCAGGCAGTACGCTGGACCGTTGGGCGCCGGCAGCGCGGCCGGCGCCGACGACATCATTACCCAGGTCGTCGAAGTACAAAATGTCGGCGCCGCCCAGCTCGTGCCGATTCTGCGGCCGCTGATCCCGCAGTATGGCCACCTCGCGGCACATCCTGGCTCCAACATGCTGATCATTTCCGATCGCGCCGCCAACGTTACGCGCATGATGACAATCATTCGCCGCATTGATCAATCGAATGATGAGGACGTCGAGGTTGTGCGTCTCGATCATGCATCGGCGGCCGAAATCGTTCGAATTCTGACGTCGCTCACGGCACAACCACGATCCGACGGCGTTCAGCTCACAACCAGTCTTGTCGCTGACGCACGGACCAACAGTGTCCTGATCGGCGGAGACAAGAGTGAGCGTCTGCGGCTTCGTGCACTCATCGCCCATCTTGACACGCCGCTCGAAGATGGTGGCGACACGCAAGTCCGGTATTTGCGTTACGCTGATGCGGAAGAACTCGCGACGAAGCTGCAGCAGCAAATGACATCGCAGGTACAAGCGTCGGCTGGCCAGGCAGCAGCGGGTGGTTCTGCCGCGCAAACGAGCTCGGTTAGTGTCTGGGCAGACCCGCAGACCAACGCACTTGTCATCAATGCGCCGCCGAAAATGATGCGATCCATGATGCTGATCGTCGACAAACTCGATATCCGGCGCGAACAGGTTCTTGTGGAAGCCATCATTGTCGAGGTCATTGCCGACAAGACGGCGGAGCTGGGCGTTACCTGGGCGGTCGAGGGCGTCAGCTCCAACACGCCAATCGGTTTGACCAACTTCCCGGACTTCGGTCCTGGCGTGGTGCAGATCGGCGGTGCCGCTGGCAGCGGTGGCCAGATCGACCCGACCCCCCTGATCGGCGAGGGCATTACGCTCGGTCTCGGGCGTATCAGCGACACTGGCGTTAGCTTCGCCGCGATTTTGCGAGCATTGGAGGGCGATGCCAATACCAACATTATTTCGACACCTTCGATCGTCACAACCGATAACGAGGAAGCGACGCTCAATGTCGGCCAGGAGGTTCCTTTTGTTACGGGGTCGTATTCAAACACGGGAAATGCGGGCGGGGCCGTCAATCCGTTTCAGACCATTCAGCGCCAGCAGATCGGCGTGAAGTTGGTCATCACGCCGCAGATCAATGAAGGTGACTCCATGCTGCTGACGATCTCCCAGGAGATTTCGAATATTGCGTCATCGGCCCAGGCGGTCGATCTGATTACCAATCAGCGCATCATTGAAACCACAGTAATCGTCGATGATGGCGAAATCCTCGTACTCGGTGGCCTGATCGAAGATGTCCTCCGCGAGAGTGAGCAGCGCGTTCCCATATTGGGTAGCATTCCAATCCTCGGCAACCTGTTCCGCACTCGCAAGACGGACAAGGTCAAGACGAACCTGTTCGTTTTCATTCGGCCGAAAATTCTACGCGATTCAGCAGCAGCCGCGGTGGAGACCAATGCAAAATACAATCAGATTCGCGACTTCCTGCAGGGTCACGGCGACTCCGATGTTGCATTAATGCGAAATGCCCAAAGACCCAGCCTTCCGCCACTTGAGGAAAGCGAAAGTAGCGAAGCAGGAAGTGAAGAAGCTGAAGGCGAAAGTGAGGAATAGGCGGACTGCAGACTCCTGATGGAAGTTGAATCTGAAATCGTTCTTGAGTTGCTACCGGACGCTACAACCGACACTGTGCCGGCCGCGCGGGCACTGCCCTTTTCATTCGCCAAGCGCCATGGCGTATTGATCCGTGAAATTACGGCAGATGCCGCAGACACTGTCATCCGGCCCGGCGCCTCGGCATTGAGCCTGGCGGAGGCGCAGCGCTTTGCCGGCGTACCGCTAAAACTCTCACGTGTATCAACGGAGGTCTTCGACGCGCTGCTGCAAGAGTCGTATGAACAGGGTAGCAACAAGGCCATGCATATGGTGGATGGCCTCGACGACCAGATGGACCTTACGCAGGTCGCCCAGGAACTCCAGGAACCATCCGACCTGCTCGAAAGCGACGACGACGCCCCAATTATCCGCTTCATTAACGCCGTCCTGACCGAGGCCGTCAAAGACAATGCGTCAGATGTCCACATCGAACCCTACGAAAATCGCCTCGGAGTGCGCTTCCGCGTGGATGGTGTACTCCGTGAAGTTCTCGAAACGCGCCGCGCGCTGGCGCCATTGGTAGTTTCGCGCATCAAGGTCATGTCAAAACTCGATATTGCCGAGAAACGGCTGCCACAGGACGGCCGTATATCGCTGAGAATCGCTGGTCGTGCCGTGGATGTCCGAGTCTCGACGATGCCCTCAGGGCATGGCGAGCGCGTTGTACTGCGCCTGCTGGACAAACAGGCAGGCCGACTCGAACTCACATCCCTGGGCATGCCTAACCCGACGCAAAAAACCATGGATGCCCTGATTCACAAGCCGCATGGCATCATCCTGGTAACAGGGCCCACCGGCTCGGGTAAGACAACAACGCTCTATGCGGCGCTCGGGCGCATCAACGACAACAGTCGCAACATCATGACCGTCGAAGATCCCATCGAGTACTTTATCGACGGCATTGGCCAGTCGCAGGTCAACACCAAGGTCGAAATGACCTTCGCACGCGGCCTGCGTGCCATTTTGCGCCAGGACCCGGACGTCGTGATGGTCGGCGAAATCCGCGACCTGGAAACGGCGGAAATCGCCGTGCAGGCGAGCCTGACAGGCCACCTCGTGCTATCCACATTGCATACCAATACTGCCTCAGGCGCCGTCACCCGACTACGCGACATGGGTGTTGAACGGTTCCTGCTCTCCTCAAGTCTGATTGGGGTTCTGGCCCAGCGCCTGGTACGCGTACTCGACGATACGACCAAGGAGCCCTACGCAGCGCGCGAGTATGAATGCGAATTGCTGGGCGTAGACCCGGCCAATCCACCAACGCTGTACCACCCAGGTGAAGGGCCAAATGGCGGCTTCGCTGGTCGTACCGGCATTTACGAACTCATCGCTGTAGACGACAAGATGCGTAGCATGATTCACGAAGGCGTGAGCGAACAAGACCTGGAACGTCATGCCCGGACGATGGGACCGAGCATCCGCGCCGACGGCCGACGTCGTGTTCTCGAAGGCAGCACGACCATTGAAGAATTGCTGCGCGTAACTCGCGAGGACTAATACAGATCCAATGGGTGCGTTCGAATACGTTGCGCTGGACAAGGCCGGCAAAGAATCCAAGGGCCTGATCGAAGGTGATACGCCGAAACATGTTCGGCAAATTCTCCGCGACCGGCACATGCTGCCTGTCCAGATCACCGAGGTCGCGCAAAAGGAAGCGCGCCGCCAACGGTCATTTTCGCTGCGCAGCGGCTTGTCGTCGTCCGAACTGGCGCTCGTTACGCGTCAGCTCGCCTCCCTGTCGCAATCAGGCCTGCCACTCGAAGAATCGCTGCTTGCAGTCGCTCAACAGAACGATCAGCCGCGAACGAAAAGCATCCTGCTCGGCGTCCGTTCACGCGTCATGGAAGGCCACACGCTCGCCGACGGTCTCGGTGAATTTCCGCAGGCATTTCCGGAGCTCTATCGAGCGACTGTAGCTGCCGGGGAACAATCCGGGCACCTCGATGTTGTGCTGGAACGCCTGGCCGAATACACCGAGGCGCGCCAGGAATTACGGCAACGGGTCACTAACGCCATGATCTATCCAATAGCATTGGTCGCGATGGCGATTGCGATCATCGGTTTCATGCTTGCAACGGTCGTGCCGCGCATCGTCAGCGTATTCGAGAACTCCGCAGGGGAACTGCCCAGGCTGACTCGCTGGCTGATAGCGACCAGCGACTTCATTCGTGATCACTGGCTGCTGCTGATCATCGGCATTGCCACAGTTATCTACGGAATATGGTGGCTATTACAGAAGGACGGCCCCAAGCGAAGTTACCATCGCGCGCTGCTGCGATTACCGATCACGAGCAAGCTCACGCGCGGCATCAATACGGCCCGCTTTACACGTACATTCAGCATACTTGCCGGCAGCGGCGTACCGATTCTCGACGCATTGAAAATCGCTTCTGAGGTCATCGAGAACCTACCAATGCGCGACGCAGTGAGTGAGGCTTCTTTGCGGGTACGCGAAGGGGCGGGCATCAGTCGCTCGCTTGCCGCGAGCAAATTATTTCCGCCGATGATGATCCACCTCATCGCCAGTGGTGAAACAAGTGGCAAGCTCGAAGACATGCTCACACGGACTGCCAACTACCAGGAACGGGAGGTCGATGGATTGATCGCAACACTGCTTGGTATCCTGCAGCCGCTACTCATCGTCCTGATGGGCGCTGTCGTCATGACGATCGTCCTTGCCATCCTGCTGCCTATCTTCGAGATCAATAATCTAATTCGCTAATTCGCTAATTCGTCCCTTGCGCGGCCATATTTTTCACGGTATACAAACCGGGAAGCTGATTGTTGTGGAGCACAGGCAATGAACGGTGATGCAGATAACGGCAAAAAAGAGACAGTTGTTGACGACGATATCGAGATGGTTGATACGTCGGAGGACACCATTGTTCTTAGTGAAGACGCCGATGACATCGACACTGTCGGCGACTTCTCGGCTGAGCTGAATGTTGAAAAACTGGTCGCCAAGATAGAATCAGGCGAAGCTGATGGCGCAGCGGAGGAAAAGGAAGTTCACCGCCGCCTCGAAGAACTCAACGAACAGCGCAAGGTCGACGAAGAAATGGATAGTACCTACAACTTCAATCTCGACGAAGACTTGTAAGTCACCTGAAGTCCCTCGAGGTAACGATGAGGTTACCCAGCATATCGCTATGATCTACTAGCCGTCTTGCTATTACATGAATGACGTCGCCTTCAACCTGTAGTTCGCCCTGAATTCCCATTAATTTTGAGTTGAGTAGCGCCGCACGATGCTGCTCTGCTACCTGACTCCAGACAACAAGATTGATATGACCTGTTTCGTCCTCGAGCGTAACGAAAATGACACCGCTCGCCGTGCCAGGGCGTTGCTTCGTGATGACGAGACCCGCCACACTGACGGCAGTACCTGTCGGTAAATCCGGCATACGCTCCGCCTGCAGGTAATGGTAACGATCGAGTCGGTGTCGCAAGAGCTGCATCGGGTGCCGGCCGAGCGTCAGGCCCAGGCTTTGATAATCGGCAACGATATCCTGCCCCTCGGTCGGTTTCCGAAGCAACGGCACGGCCTCATAACGATCCATCGAAGTCAGCAAGGGTGTCGGTTTCTCAACACCGGCAACGGCCCAACGTGCACGGTGACGATGACCTTCGAGCACCTCGAGCGCACCGGCCGATGCCAGCACACCGAGTTCCCGGCGGTCGAGGTCAACCTGCTCCACAAGTTGCTGAATACCTGAGTAACCGCCCGCCGGGCGCTGCCCCACGATGCGCTGCCCACTGTCATCCGACAAGCCCTTGACCATTCGCAGGCCGAGTCGCATCGCCGCCGCACCGTCTTCACGTGCTTCCAGCGTGCAGTCCCAGCCGCTCTGATTGACGTCTGCAGGCCTGACCTCGACGCCATGACGGCGGGCATCCTGTGTCAGCTGCGATGCCGAGTAAAAACCCATAGGCTGGCTGTTGAGCAAAGCCGCCGTAAACGCCGCGGGTTCGTGACACTTTAGCCACGATGACACGTACACGAGCAACGCGAAACTCGCTGAATGTGACTCGGGGAACCCGTACTCGCCAAAGCCTTCGATCTGGCGAAATATCTGCCGTGCGAACTCTTCCTGGTAACCTCGCTCACGCATGCCCTTGATCAATTTCTCTTCAAAGGGCCCGAGTCCGCCGCGCCGCTTCCAGGCCGCCATCGCACGCCGCAGCCGGTCCGCTTCGCCCGGCGTAAACCCGGCCGCGACGACGGCGAGCTGCATAACCTGTTCCTGGAATATCGGTATACCGAGCGTGCGTTGCAGCACGCCCTTGACGTCTTCACTCGGGTAGTCGACCGCCTCCTCACCGTTACGCCGGCGTAAATATGGATGCACCATGTCTCCCTGGATCGGACCGGGGCGGATAATCGCGACTTCGATGACAAGATCGTAATAACAGCGTGGCCGTAATCGCGGCAGCATTGCCATCTGCGCACGTGACTCGATCTGGAACACGCCCATCGTGTCACCATCACAAATCATGTCGTAAACGAACGGGTCCTCAGCGGGTACTGTCGCCAGCGTGAGTTCACGGCCATCGAATTTGCGCAGCAGATCGAAGCTGCGGCGGATGGCCGTCAGCATGCCGAGCCCGAGCACGTCGACTTTGAGCAAGCCAAGATCCTCGAGATCGGTTTTCTCCCACTGGATCACCGTGCGATCCGGCATGGCTGCATTCTCGACCGGCACGAGTTCCGACAGTGAACCGTTCGAGATTACGAAGCCACCGACATGTTGTGACAGATGCCGCGGGAAACCGAGAATCTCCCTGACGAGATACAGCAGGCGTTTGATCACCGGGCTTTCGGGGTCGAGCCCGGCCTCGAGAACGCGGCTGTCATCGATACGCTGCCCGTCCCACCATTGCATCGAACGCGCCAAGCGGCTGACCTGCAGTTCGCTCAGGCCCATTGCCTTACCGACATCACGCAATGCACTGCGTGGCCGATAGGTGATAATCGTCGCTGCCAGTGCGGCACGATCCCGGCCGTACTTTTCGTAAATGTACTGAATGACCTCTTCACGACGCTCGTGCTCGAAATCAACATCGATGTCTGGTGGTTCATTACGCTCTTTGGAAATGAAACGTTCGACGAGCATTGCCATGCGCCCTGGATCGACCTCGGTAATGCCGAGGCAATAACACACAGCCGAGTTCGCCGCCGAGCCACGACCCTGGCAGAGAATGTCCTGCGAACGGGCAAATGCCACGATGTCATAGACCGTCAGGAAATACGGTTCGTACTCGAGATCGGCGATGAGTGCGAGTTCGTGCTCGACCAGGTCGACGACCTTACGCGGAACACCGTTTGACCAGCGCCGCTGCATGCCCTGCTCGGCCAAATAACGCAGGTAACTGGCCGGCGTCTCACTATCCGGGACGATCTCATCGGGATACTCGTAACAGAGTTCATCCAGCGAAAAATCAACCGTCTCTGCAATGCGCAGGGTTTCATCGATCAGTGCCTGTGGGTAGACATGCCTGAGTACTTCGAGCGAACGCAGGTGCCGCTCACCATTCGGATACAGCGCAAAGCCAGCATTATCGACCGTGACGCCCTCGCGTATGGCCGTCAGCGTGTCTTGCACAATGCGGCGCGCACGACTGTGCATGTGTACGTCGCCGCACGCCACCAGCGGCAATTTAAGCCGGCGGCCCTCCTCGATGAGCCTGGCAAGTTTCTCGTGCTGCCGGCCGTCGGCCAGTAATTCAACGGCGATCCACAGGCGATCACGAAAGGTCTCACGTATCCAGTGGTCCTCGACGTCGAGTGACAGAGTATCGTCGGGAATCCAGATCACAATGCAGCCGGGCAAGCCGCTTTCGAAGGCCAGCCGTGTCAGTTCGTAGGAGCCTTTTTCCGCAGCGCGACGCGCTCTAGTGATCAGTTCGCAGAGTGCGGTATAACCATCGCGATTCTGCACCAGCACAATCAGCTTGCGTCCACTTCGAAGACGCAGCTCGGAGCCGATAATAAGCTTTTTCAGACCGTATTCTTTAGCCGCTGTATGTGCACGTACGATGCCCGACATCGTACATTCATCGGTAATCGCAAGCGCCTCATAGCCGAGCGCAGCCGCGGTTTCGACCAGTTCCTCAGGATGGGATGCGCCTCGCAAGAAGGTAAAATTACTGAGGGCATGCAGTTCGGCATAGCTCACCCGAAAAAGCCATGCAGGTACCAGTCGGTGTTGCGATTGCGGTTACGAAACACCCACAGGCGCATGCCACGTGGATTGATCGCCGTATAGTAATCACGCGAAATGCTGTCCTCATCCCACCAGCCGGTTTCGAGCCGCTCCGGCCCATCGAGAATTCTCAAGCGCCCCTGGTGCAGCGGATAACCCTGGTCGACCGGCAATAAAGCAGGCTCGGATAACATCCAGAGCGGCCGTTGCAGGTTCTCCCTGGCCGATGACAGGATGTCCGCGGTTTTACCCACCAACAGGCTACGCGGCTGCCAGGCCAGCTGCGGGCGATGTTCCGCAACTGTCGTCACACCGGCAACGGACTGGTTACCGACACGCGCCACAAGCCGTTCGGCCAGCTGTGCGATTGAAAACCGTATGCCCCGGGTTGTCTTGCCATGAAACATCAAACGCCCTGATTCAGCCTGCAAGGCTTGTGTTCGACCACCCTGCAGGCGAACCGCTATCACAGGTTCCGGCAATGCCAGTTTTTCGAACTGTATGCGCAACAAATCAAACCAACGATCACTCATGCGTTCCGCATTCGCACAACCGAGCTGCAAGCGTGTGGCAGGTGCGCGCAAATGAAAAAAACTGAACAACACGCGCTGTGTACCGAGTTGCCGGGTCAGTAAAAAACGTTCGAGGGATTGCAACAATTCACGACAGATCATGAGTAGCAACTCACGATCGCTTTGTTCCTCGGTCATTTCATGGTCGGCACAGAAGCGTTCGGGTGCACGCCAGCTCGTGCGTGGATCCGACAGACGACCCAGGGCACGGTCGAGTTCGAGTAGCCGCTGCGGCCCGAACCGCCGGGCAAACCCTTCCCGCGGCAGCCGCAAGCATTCGCCGATGTTACGAACGCCCATGCCGGTCAGGGACTCACAGACGCCTGTGGGCCAGTCGAGACTGGCAAGCGGCAAAGTACGCAACGCAGTCGCGATATTCGCAGACTCGCGAATACAGGCACGATGCCCACCCCTTGCCAGCCAGGTCGCGGCCAGCGGCGTCGGTGCAATGGCCAGTGACGCCGTAAAACCCTGCTCGACAAGCCCCGAGGCAATCTGCTGCCGCAGACTCAACAGGCCACCGTACAGCCGCAGGCTGCCGGCAATCTCAACGAGTAACATATCCGGGCCGGCAAGTGAGACCACCGAGGTGAATTGTTCGAACCAACACGCCAGATTCTCCAGCGCTTGTTGTTCCGCGAGTTCGCTACGCTCCTGGATATCGAGTGTTGGCAGCAATGCGAGCGCCGCATTTGCCGACTGGCCCGGCATGATGCCGGCAACTTCAGCTTTCGGGCAGGCCAAAAGGACTCGATGAATACCGTGCTGGTCTTCGACGACAACCCTGGCGCTCTCGCCAGGGCCGCTGGCCTCGAGAGGTAGCTGCGGCAAATAGACACTGAACCAGAGTCGCTTGAGGACCGGCGCCGTTATGACCTGCGGCTCGGCCTTTACCTCTTCAAGCGCTAAGGAGCGCTGGTCAAAAAGCTCCCGCGTAGAGCGATGATGTCGTCGTGCCTTCGACATTAGTGCCTTGTCTCACCAACCCGTCCGATTTCAGAGGCAACAGAATGCGCTAGCACAAGACGCGCCTTGCAGTGAATATCTAGATATTGACAAGAGGCACAACGCAGTGATGGCACATTCTGCTGCCTCCCAAAGGGCGCGTCCTCCAAAGCCTTTGGCGTCGTTACGCCCCTTGGTAATGGAACCACCATTACCTGCACGACGTGCCTTGCCAAAGGCTTTGGAGGTTCACGCTGAAACTGGTCGGGTTGGTGAGACAAGGCACTTACAAGAGGTCATGCAAAACAGCGGGCCGGCCGCCACGACTTTTCAGAATCGAGATGCGGGTGCCCTCACCGCTCGCCAGTAACTCGATGCGCAACGCCGCCGCTGACGGCTGACTGCGTGCGGCTGGCGGGCGAAACGCGATCGCCCAGCTATTGCCCTTCTCAGCGGCAAGCTGCAAACGCCGGCCGGCCTGGTCATCGAGCTTATCGGACCACAACAATACCGCTGCACAGGTTCCCGATGACAAGGCCTGCTCTGCCGACCACAACATTTCGCTATCGTCTTTAGGGCGCACAATCAGCACGCGTGACAGGTCGATGCCCCATTGCTGTAATGCCGGCGGGTACGGTTGGAACGGTGGCGACACCCAGGCAATCCAGCCCGGTTCGCTGCAGTCAGTACTGTTGTCTTCGGCGCTCAGGGCCGCGAGTGCCGGCATTAGCAGGCGCAGCTCACCAATGCCGTAATGTTCGACCAGGATTTCCGTTAATGAATTCTGTGGCCAGCCACCACCAGGCAGGTGGCGGTCGAGCGCTTCGTAACCACTCGACAGCCCGGTTGCTGCATGTGCCTGGTTGTGGCCGCGCCAGACTCGCGGGTTTTCGAGTACTTTGTCTAAAGAGGACGAATCGCGCTGCATCTCATGAACGCTTAGTGCAATGGCATGCCATCGCGGATAACGCCGACGACGACACCTTCGATAACCATCTCCTGCTCGGTGAGGTCGACATGAATCGTTTCAAAGTCCTCGTTTTCAGGTAACAGCTCGACGATCGAACCGTTTTGACGATAGCGCTTGACCGTCACTTCATCGTCGAGGCGTGCAACCACGATCTGGCGGCTGCGAACTTCGGGTGTGCGATGCACGGCAACGAGATCACCATCGAGAATACCGGCATTTTTCATGCTCATGCCGTGCACTCTCAGGAGATAATGCGGTTTTGGACTGAATAAAGCCGGATCGAGCCGGTAATGCGTCTCGATGTGCTCCTCGGCAAGAATCGGGCTGCCGGCAGCCACCCGGCCCACAAGTGGCAGACCGATCTGTTCACGCAGTGAATCCTTGAGCTGGATACCCCGTGATGCCCCGGGAACGAGATCGAGCACGCCCTTTTTCTGCAGTGCCCGCAGATGTTCCTCGGCTGCATTGGCTGACTTGAAACCGAGTTCACGCGAGATCTCGGCACGTGTCGGCGGCATACCGGTTTCGGCGATAAAGTCTTGAATCATCTCGAGAATTTGCGATTGTCTTGGGGTCAGTGGGCGCATTTCAGCAGTCCTGTATAAAAGTACAGTGCATGTGATTATATACAGTAGTTTCGATACTGCAAGGCCTGTCGTGCGACCAGCATCCGTATATCTGCACGCAGCCGGCTGTCCCGGGTGCGCTCCCCTCAGTTGGAACCCCACGCCTTCGGCGAGCGCACCCGCGCCAGCCGACTCAGGACGCATCGCAGATGTCATTGGGCCGCCCGACATGGGGGTCCCTGCTGAGGGCGTGGAGTATCAACCGAAGTAGGGACCCCCAGGGTGGGCGGCCGTGTGACGAGATACGGATGCCGGTCTCGGGCTGTGAATAGATGTTGTCGCTTGATGACGACAAAAGATAATAAAAACAGTGATTTTCGTTGCGGGAACGGATTGTTTAGGAAATAATGCGCCTGCAGTTATATCCCAACAGAGGAATTTTAGGACATGAAGAGAACCGCACTCAAAATAAGCGCATTGATGCTCGTTGCCGCATTGACAGTCGGTTGCGCCAACACGGCAGAAATCGAAGCAACGGCTAACAAAGCTGCTGCTGATGCCGCTGCTGCTGCTTCCGCTGCTGAGGCTGCTCGCGCTGCTGCTGATCGCGCTGGCCAGGCTGCTGCTGCTGCACAGAGCACTGCTGACCAGGCACTGTCTGCCGCTACCGAAGCACAGGCTTGCTGCGAAGCAAATCGTGAAAGCATGGAACGTATGTTCCAGAAGACAATGTCTAAGTAATAGGCATCAAAGCTTCTACTCGAACGCCGCGCTTGCCGCGGCGTTTTTTATTCCCTCACCGACCGTGACGGGAATTCCGTCCGACCGCTCGACGAGCTGCTCCGCCAGGCCCCAGTCGAGCTGCCCTGCCCGTTCCTCTGTCGTTGCAATAAACTGCTCGGTCACATAGGTCAGCGGGTCCTTGGCTTCGGTGACTTCCGCGGCTTGCTCCGAGTCGCTTTCTTCCGCAACACTTTCCTCTGTTTGCGGCATTGCTACGTCGAGCACGGGATGCACTTCCATGACGAGGTCATCGCCGGCCCAGCCCATCTTGACCGGTTCATTGATGATGCGAACGGGCGTCTTCAGGTCGATCTTGGCAAACAGATACTCGATGTCTTCCGGGAACATGCGCACACATCCATGCGTAACACGCATCCCTACCCCGGCCGGCCGATTGGTGCCGTGAATCAGGTACCCCGGCAAACCAAGTCGCATCGCATATTTGCCAAGCGGGTTGTCAGGCCCTGGCGGCACAATACGTGGCAGCGGATCGCCGTCCGCCGCATGTTCGTCAAGAACCGATTGCGGCACATACCAGCTCGGATTGCGCACCTTTGAGATAACCGTGGTCTTGCCCAGCGGCGTTTCCCAATCCATGCGGCCGATACTGATGGGATAGGTCATGACGTAAGCCGTCTCACCATCCTTGACCTCAGGAAAGTAATACAGGCGATATTCCGCGAGATTCAGAACGACGCCCTTACGCGGTCCCGGCGGCAAAACGTATTGCGCTGGCAAGACGACTTCCGTGCCTTCACCTGGCACCCAGACATTGACATCAGGATTCGCGCGCACGATGTCCTGGTAACCCAGGCCGTGACGCCGGGCGATATCAACTAAGGTGTCTTCCTCACGCGCATTAATAGTCGATATTGCACCGATGACATCGTATCCCGCTGGAGGCAACTCGTAGATTTCAGCGCGAGCCCCATACGCCACAAACAGCGCGAAAAGAATTGTCAGTAGGCGATTCACCGGCCTTTCTCTTCCCGGTCGATCACTTCGACCTCACACTCTGCAGCCGCCAGCCAGTCCTGCATCGCCTCGCTCTCGAGTACCCGGTGCGGATAGAAACCGGCCGATTCGGGCAGGTTGATGCCGTAACTCCGAAACCGCAGGACGACGGGAGCAAACGCCGCGTCGGCAATCGTGAAATGACCGAATAACCAGCCGCTATCGCCACTGTATTTGTTATGGCACGCCGACCAGATCGCGATGACGCGGTCGATATCGTCCGAGAGAACGTCCGGCAGCGGCACTTTGCGCCCCATGGCGCGACAGTTCATCGGCATGCATTGCCGCAGGGTGTGGAATCCTGAGTGCATTTCCGCGCAAATAGTGCGCGCAAATGCGCGCGCATTGGGATCGTCGGGCCAGAGCTTTTTCTCGGGCCATCGCTCGGCCACGGTCTCGGCGATGGCCATCGTATCCCAGATCGTCAGGTCGCCCAGTTGCAGAACAGGCACGGTGCCACTCGGATTGACCGCCGCAATTTCGCCTGCCGTGGTCTCGACATCCAGCAGAATACGCTGCTCCTCGAAGTCGATTTCGGCCTCGCGCAGCAACAGCCAGGACCTCAGGGACCAGGACGAGTAGTTTTTGTTGCCAATAAAGAGCTTGGGTTTCATGGGTCAAACTCACCGTTACAGAGCGTATGGTAAACCATTGTTTGTGCTCGCGTCGTGCGCCAGTTCGGATTCTGATTGACCCTGCCCGGTACGCTCGGTAGCCTCTCACTGCCATGAGCCTCAAACTGTCATTTGAACTCTCCGATCGTGACCTGCATTACTTCCGCGAGGCACTCAAGCAATCGCGTGAAGCCGTTCGTGATGCTGAAGAGCAGGAAATCGTGGATGCTGTCCAGCACGTGCTGGAGGAGATTCGTGACAATGAGCCGTTACCGGATTTTGTCGCCGAGCGAATTCCCATTCTCGAACTGCTCATCCAGATGCTGGCGGACGAGGATTGGCAGTTACCGAACTCCGAGCGCGAGCGCCTGCTCGCCATGTTCGTGTATTTCAGCGATCCCGAGGACATCCTCCCCGATGATATTCCTGTCATTGGATATCTCGACGATGTGATAATCATCGAACTCGTCACGCGTGAAATGCATCATGTCCGAGATGCCTACGATGATTTCCGTGCATTCCGACGCGAATTCGATGACAGTCACGGCAAGGACATCGACGGCGCTATTCGGCGTGACCGGCTCGATCGCAAGCGCCAGCTATTGCACCAGCGCATGCAACGCCGCTCCAAACGTGGAAAGAAATCTCCGATCTGGTGAACAAGCATCTTGCTCGTGAACGACTGACCATGACCAAGATGGTCGGAATCTACTGCACTGCCCACCATGATGGTTCCGAAGATATTCTCTGTGACGAATGCGATGAGTTTCTCGACTACGCGCATACGCGCCTCGAAAAATGCCCCTACGGTGAAAACAAGCCTACGTGCGCCAATTGCCCGATTCACTGCTACAAACCGGCTCGCAAAGAACAGGTAAGACGAATCATGCGTTACGCAGGACCGAGGATGCTTCTGCGTCACCCACTACTCGCAATCACGCATCAGCTGGATGGATTTCGGAAAGCCAGACACCCGCGCAAACTGTCACGCGAAGAACGCATGCGATCTCGGGATGACTAGCAAAACAGTCATCTTACGGCCACTCGGCGGTCCACTGAGATTCGATTGAAATAATCTGGGCGAATACTAGAATTTTGGACAATTTCGCGCCAAAGTAGGGGCTCGATTTGGGAGATCTACGACAATGAAAAAAATAGCAGTGACAACCGCATTCGTTCTGATCAGTTTTGGCACGCCTGGCGCATTTGCAGATCATGGGTACATCAGTTTTGACAATAATGAAAACATGATCATATCTGGCCCATTCGACGCGATCATACCGAAGCCCGAAGGCGCAAGAGTCGGCAGTCCGGAACATTCAACGCCGAGTTTTCTGGATGAGGACCTAAAGGTCTCCAAAGCTGGGTATTTTGCCGACGATCAGTTTGTGATGGTCCAGATTGAGACAACCAACGCAGGTCCTGGCACCTTGACGAACAAGAACATGCCTGTTTACGAGTTGGCTGGTGAGGAATTCAGGGCTCGAACCGCCTGTCTCGATATCAGTCAGGAAGATCTCGATACTGATGATGATCCCCTGTTTGAATTTATCGAGAATCACAATGTCCAGATCGTGCCGGCGGTGCAAGCGGTCCAACTATCCGTAGTAACGGACGATGGGACTGGCGAAGGCATAATTCTATACATGCGTAACGTGCCAGGCGGCTGCGAATCGGTTTCCGCGGATTTCAAAGCCGAGTTTGATGAAGCATTCGAACGGTTTATCGAATCCATACAGAACGCTAATTGATTACTTTGATAGTTGGCGACCGCTTTGGGTTGCGATTTCAACCACGCGAGAAGAAATCTCGGCTCTCTGCCATGAGGTCGTCCAGCGTTTTTTGTGCCAGGTCGGGGTTGGCCAGATCACGTGGCTCCAGCATCTCGCATTCGTCGCGTAGCATCTCATCGATGTTCGCCGGATAGAACCGGCAATCATTGGGGCGATCGTCATAAATACTGCAAGTGTATTTCGCCTTGTCTGGCAACTTCTTTAGCCAAGGGCAATATCGCAATTGCTGACCGGTCTTTGGGTCAACCCAGATCTCGCCATCGCTGACATATCTGAATATGTCGGGACGATTCGCTTCCCAGGCGTCTATCTCTTTGTCCGACGCGGACAATCCGCCGTCAGCGTAAATGACACAACACTTGCCACACTGGTTGCAGTCTTTCACAACTCACAATCGCATCAGGACTGAACCCCAGGTAAACCCGCCCCCAAAGGCCTCCATCAGTACCAGTTGCCCCTTCTTGATGCGGCCGTCGCGAATGCCGACGTCAAGCGCCATCGGCACTGATGCGGCCGACGTATTGCCGTGGTCCTGCACGGTCAGAATGACCTTTTCCATCGGCACGCCGAGGCGTTTTGCTGTCGCCTGGATAATTCGGACGTTGGCCTGGTGCGGTACAAGCCAGTCGAGTTCATCCTGCTCGATACCGGCCTTTTCGAGAACTTCCGTTGCCACATTCCCCAGCGTCTTGACGGCGACTTTGAAGACCTCGTTACCGCTCATCATGATCGAGGCCTCGTCAGTGCCAGCCTTATGCAGATCTTTGGACGCACCGACCGGGTAATAAAGCAAATCCTTGTACTGGCCATCGGCGCCCAGGTGCGTCGCGATGATGCCGGGCTCGTCAGACGGTTTTAGGATGACGGCACCCGCACCATCGCCAAATAACACACAGGTGTTACGGTCGTTCCAGTCAACAAGCTTGGTGATGCACTCGGCACCAATGACGAGAATGCACTTCGCCTCGCCCGTCTTGATGTACTTGTCGGCCGTCGTTAGGCCGTAGATAAAACTCGTGCACGCTTCTTCGGTTGCAAGGCACGGGCATGCGGGGATACCGAGGCGGTGCTGCACAAGCGTCGCGACATTGGGGAAAATCAAATCAGGCGATGTAGTGCCTATGACAACCATGTCGATTTCAGTCGGCTTGATGTCCGCATCGTCCATCGCGACCTTTGCCGCTTCGACGCACATATCGGACGTTGTCTGATCCTCGGCTACACAGTGACGGCGCTCAACACCGGTGCGACTGCGAATCCACTCGTCGTTGGTGTCGACCATCTTCTCAAGATCGAAGTTGGTCAGAATCTTTTCGGGCAGGTAGCGTCCGGTTCCGACTATCCTCGAATACGTCATGCGGCTTCCTTTTGCAGCAGGTTCCCGATCTGCTGCGGCACCTGTTTTTGTACTTCGACAACGGCCGTGTTGATCGCATGAAGGAAAGCATACGAGTCGGCGCTGCCGTGGCTTTTGATAACAATACCATTTAGCCCAACCAGAGTCGCACCGTTGTATTCCCGCGGATCCATGCGCCCGCGGAGGTGTCTGAGAACTGGTCGTGCAAGCAATGCCTGGAACCTGGAGAACAGGTTGCGAGTAAACGCACGTTTCAAATAGTGCGCAGCCAGTCCAACCGTACCTTCCATTGTCTTAAGCGCAACGTTGCCGGTGAAGCCATCCGTTACGACGACATCGGCCTTGCCTGAAAACAGTTCACTGCCCTCAATGAAGCCAACATAGTTGAGCGTGCTTGCGTTCAGCATCGCCGCGGCATCTTTTACCGTGTCGTTGCCTTTAGTGTCTTCGGCACCGATATTCAGCAATGCAACTCGCGGATGCTCGATGCCGGTAATGTCTTCCGTGACGATCGAACCCATAACTGCAAACTGGAACAGGTGGTCAGCCGTACATGAAGTGTTGGCGCCCAAATCGAGCATATGCAGTGTGCCGCCTTTGGCAGGCAATTCGGTAATGATGGCAGGCCGATCAATGCCCGGCAGCATCTTGAGTACGTATCTGCCCGTTGCCATCAGCGCTCCGGTATTACCGGCGCTGACAGTTGCCTGCGCCTTACCTTCCTTGACGAGATTGATTGCCACGCGCATCGATGAGTCTTTCTTCTTGCGCATCGCGTCCACTGGCGAATCGGACATCTCAACGACTTCGCTGGCATGTTCGATTGACAGACGCGGTTCGTCGCCAACGATTCGCGTGACGTGCCCCTGTAACTCGCTCTGGTCGCCGACAAGTAGCAGCTCGAGATGCGGATGCTGGCGCAGAGCCTGGTTGGCCGCGCGCACAACAACCTCGGCGCCGAGGTCGCCGCTCATTGCGTCAATAGAAATAATCGAGTGTGTCGCCACAGACAAGCAGGTCATCGACTAACGAGACCTGTCAGAAAGTGCGCTTACTCGTCTTCGTCGTCGACGACTTCCGGCTGCGTAACAACCTGCTCGCCACGGTAAAAACCGTCGGGCGATACTCGATGCCGCAGGTGCGTTTCGCCGGATGTCGGATCGACCGACACCGCAGGCTTCTTCAGTTTGTCATGTGCACGACGCGAACCACGTGTAGCAGGTGTCCTGCGACTCTTTTGAACAGCCATATTTCTCTCCAGTCACAATGGTGCCTGGGCACCATCATCAAATTCAATTGTCATTTTCCATTTGCGCTTTCAGCGCCGCAAATGGCCGTATTTTTTCACCTACCCCGCCGTCTTCAACATCAGCGCCAGGACAGGTATCACTATCTTCGTGCATCGCTGCCAACGGCATTGCCATTATCAGCGCCTCTTCGACGAGCTCCAGTGGTCTAAGAGTCTCTTCTTCGAGCTCCCAGACTTCGAATTCGCCGTCATCCGCCGACTTCGATTCGCCACCTGAGAACAGCAACCTCAGCTCGGTCGACAGCGGCAGCTTAAGTGGCCCGAGACACCGCTGACACACCGTATCGATGATCCCGTTGACTTCGCCTTCCACCATCGGCAAACCGTTCTGCGCATCGGCAAAACCGAAGCTTAACTGCCCGCGAATTTCGGATTCGCGCCAGCCGGACGGGAGTTTATCAGGATCGAGCGTCCCTAGATTACCCTCGATAATCTCCTCGAGGCGCTCAAAATCACTGATTTTCCGAGAAAATTCAATTACTTGCCGGATCGCCGCCAATTCCAGCGGAGTACGGCGATCTAGCAGCGGATTGCCCATGGCGCGCGCATGATAAGGACCGGGAGAGTCACTGTCAAAGTACAATTCCAGGAAAATAGCGGTTCCGCCCAGCAAAGCGGGTAAACTTTCGTCTTTTCGCGCCAAGCAATTGATTTTATGCAAAATCCTTCCGCCCCAACGATCGTCCTGGCATCGGCTTCACCGTATCGTCGGGGCTTGCTTGATCGCTTCCTCGACGACTACCAGGCCGTCTCCCCTGACATCGATGAGAGCAATCCGGGCGACCTGAGTCCTAAGAAACTGGCCCGCCACCTGGCGCGCAAGAAAGCGGAGACGGTAATGCCGACAGCACGAAATTCCCTGATAATCGGTGCAGACCAACTGGCCGTTCTTGACGGACAGGTGCTGGGCAAGCCCGGCGACCACCAGAAGGCCGTCGAACAGCTCATGGCTGCATCGGGCCAAACGGTAACGTTTCGCACGGCAGTTTGCATACTCGATCCCGTTGGAAAAACCCGCTACGAGCACGTCGACAAGACCACGGTGCGCTTTCGCCAGTTCGACCGGCGCCTCGCAGAATCGTATCTGCGCCATGACGAGCCGTATGACTGTGCCGGCAGTTTCAAGATCGAAGGCGCCGGGTTCGTTCTATTCGGCTCGGTCAGGACGGATGACCCGACGGCATTGATCGGATTGCCAATGATCTGGGTCTCCGACGTATTGCTGGAACTCGGTTACCTTTTGCCCTGAATTCGAGGCACTCCTTTCTCGAGGAATTTCTCCAAATCGTCCGACAACGGCGCCGTGAAGTGCTGGTCGTTGCCGCTGTCATCAGGAAACGCGATTGACTGGGCGTGCAGGAACAATCGTTTGAGGCCGAACTTTCGAGCCAACTTATTCTGCTCTACGTCACCGTAACGCTCATCGCCCAGGATAGGATGCTCAAGCGCCTGCAGGTGCACGCGAATCTGGTGCGTGCGACCGGTGCGCGGTGAACACAGCAGCAGGCTGTACTTGCCGAATGTCCGTGACAACTGAACACCTGTCTGTGCTGATTTGCCGCCCTTGCTGACGATCACGTGGCGCTCGCCACCCTTGCGATTCTGGACCAGCAACGGCTTGTCGATCAGCTGCTCGCCGTATTGCCAGTCGCCGATGACCAGTGCCAGGTAATTCTTTTCGACGACTCCATCACGAAACTTCTCGTGCAATTCACGAAGGGCACTGCGCTTTTTTGCCAGCACGAGGCAACCCGAAGTCTCGCGATCGAGTCTATGCACCAGTGACAGGTCACGAAGTTCAGGGCGCGCGTGCCGCAACAACTCGATTACGCCGTGACTGATACCGCTCCCGCCATGCACGGCCACGCCGGACGGCTTGTCGACGACGAGCAGGCGCTTGTCCTCGTAGATGATCCGATCGGCGATTCCGGCCGCTTTGCCGTCCGCTGGCGCATCGCCCGGTGCTTTCACTCTCGCAGGTGGCACCCTGACCTCGTCGCCCTCCTGCAGCTTGTACTCGGCGCGTATGCGTCCACCATTCACACGTACCTCGCCGCGCCGCAGAATGCGATACAGGCGCCCCTTGGGCAGTCCGGGAAGTTCGCGGCGCAGGAAATTGTCTATACGCTGGCCTGCCTGCTCGGCATCGATGCGAACCTTGCGCACCTTGGTCTGGACCTCGTCCGGGCCCATGTCGGACTTTTGCTGCATGATCAATAACTTGATGGAATCAAACGGTGTGCTATATTAGCGCGAAGCGGTGCCAATTCTGGACTGTCCGCTTCGTAAAGGTAAGTAAATCATAGTTTTTTTGGGCTTCGCAGCCGCGAGGCCAACCAAGATGGCAGCGAGCACCTAATGTTGCGAGCGCCACAGCGGCCAAGCCGCAGGGTTCAAATGCTGAATTTTTTGCGGGACCTGTTTCCTTTGACACAGGCCCAGAACAAGTTTAACCACCACACAGGCAGCGCCATATTGCGCCAGCTATTCCTGTGTGAGTCACCCTGCGCACGTCCCCTGGCGATTCGCCCCGTCTCACTGCCCTCTCTCACAATACAAGTAGGGCATCATGAAAAGAATGTTAATCAATGCAACTCAGGAAGAAGAGTTGCGCATGGCGATGGTCGACGGCCAACGCCTCTTCGACCTGAATATTGAACTACCGGCAAGCGAACGCAAAAAAGCCAATATCTACAAAGGGAAAATAACCCGCATCGAGCCCAGCCTCGAAGCGGCGTTTGTCGACTTCGGCGCCGAGCGCCATGGCTTTCTGCCATTGAAGGATATCTCCAGCGAGTACTTCGTCAATTCGGCGGATTCCGGTAAACCGAATATCAAAGACGTCCTGAGAGAAGGCCAGGATATTGTCGTCCAGATCGACAAGGAAGAACGCGGCAACAAGGGTGCTGCGCTGACCACCTTCGTCAGCCTGGCTGGCCGCTTTATCGTACTCAAACCCAACAAGGTGCGTTCCGGCGGCGTGTCCCGCCGTATCGTCGGCTCCGACCGCGATCTGGCGCGCCAGTCACTCAACGACGTACAGGTTCCCGACGGCATGAGCGTCATCCTGCGTACCGCCGGTATCGACCGCAGCGCGGAAGAACTGGCCTGGGATCTCGAGAACCTGCTGACGATCTGGACGGCCATCCTGAATGTCGTTCTCGAGCGCAAATCACCATTCCTGATCTACCGTGAAAGCAACTCCGTCGTGCGCGCGCTTCGCGACTACCTGACGACCGAGATTGGTGAGATCCTGATCGACGACGAGCAGACCTACAAAGAGGCCTGTGAGTTTGTCGAGCAAGTCATGCCGCACAACCTGCGCAAGCTCAAGCATTACGATGACCCTGTGCCGCTGTTCACGCGTTTTCAGATCGAAAGTCAGATCGAATCGGCGTTTACGCACTCGGTTAACCTGCCCTCAGGCGGCAGTATCGTTATTGACCATACCGAGGCGCTGGTATCCATCGACATCAACTCGGCGCGCGCTACCAAGGGCGGCGATATCGAGGCGACAGCACTCAACACGAACCTCGAAGCTGCCGAGGAAGTTGCGCGGCAGCTGCGTATTCGCGACCTTGGCGGCCTTATCGTCATTGATTTCATCGACATGGGCCCGCAGAAGCACCAGCGGGACGTCGAGAACCGGCTGCGCGAGTCCGTGCGCCAGGACCGGGCGCGTGTGCAAATAGGCAAGATCTCACGCTTTGGGCTGCTCGAAATGTCGCGCCAGCGCCTGCGGCAATCGCTCGGTGAATCGAACTATCTGACCTGCCCACGCTGCTCCGGCATCGGCACGATTCGCAGCGTAGAATCACTGGCCCTGGCCATCCTGCGCATCATTGGTGAAGAAGCTCGCAAGGAACGCACCGCCAAGGTCATCGCACAGCTACCGGTCGAGGTCGCAACCTATCTGCTCAATGAGAAGCGCGATTGGGTACAGAGCCTTGAGTCACGTAACGAGATGCAGGTTGTGCTGGTCGCCAACCCGGCACTCGAAACCCCGCATTACGATGTGCGCCGCGTCCGTGATGATCAGACGGAACTACCAGAGAACGCGGGGGCCAGTTACGAACTCACTGATGCTGATGCAGAACCCGAGTCGCCGCAGGCAATTCTCGAGCGCAAACAGATCGAACCCGCGGCGATCGCAGTTATGAAGCCGTCGAAAGCGGTGCCCAAACGCAAGAAGACCAGCAAGGGTCTGTTTGCGAGCATCGCCGGCCTGTTCTCGGGCGAAGAGCAAACACCCGCCAAGAAGAAACCACAATCGAGGCGACGTAAGAGTTCCAGCCAGGACAGCCGTAGTCGCGGCGGCCAACGCAGCCGCCGCCGCGCAGATTCAACCCGGCAGGATGACAATCGCAACGCGAGCAAGAAGCGCTCCAAGAAGAAGACCGCGAAGAAGACCGCGAAGAAGACCGGGGCGAAGAAGAAGGCATCAAACAATCAGCAACCCAAGCAGCCGGAAACTGCGGCTGATAAACAACAGCAGTCTGAAACACCGAAACCATCACGCAATCGGCGTAGTCGCGGCGGTCGTCGCCGGCGGCGCTCTGCCGAACGCCCTGAGGCCGAGAGTGCGACCGATGCGGCAACGACTCCAGATGTGGGAGCGGCTTCAGCCGCGACGGACTCCAAGCCGGTAGATAAGCCAACAGAGGCTGCGCCTCAGGCGAAGAAAAAACCGCAGCGCAAGAAGGCGGCCAAGAAGAAATCGGCCGAAAAGAAATCGGAAGATACCAAGGAAATTGTTGCAGCCGCGGAACAAGCAGTCGTATCCAAACCTGTTGCCGATGGTCCACCGAAAGTACGTACCGATGCCGAGCGCGCCGTAGACGCCGTCCAGTCATCCGTGGATCTGAGCGAAACACAGCCTGGCATGCCAGCGCCTGTCGCAGCGCCCAAGCCAAAAATACGACCGAAGAAAAAGGTGGAAAAACAAGAACCTAAAGAAGATACTTCAGGTAATGGATCAACTGATGCGGCACCAGTGGCTGAAGCTCCCAAACCGGCGGCCAAACCAGAGACAGCGCCGCAGCCGCAACCGGAGTCGAAACCTAAACCCGAGGGCGGCCTACTTCCCTGGGATGACTAGGATTTGCTGAGCGTCTCGAGCAACCCTCGAGACGCGTCTTCGACAAGGTCGAGAACCCGTTCGAATCCGGACGCCCCACCGTAGTACGGATCCGGCACCTCATCCTCGGCGCCGCTGGCAAAGTCGAGAAACAGGCACAGTTTGCTGCCATGCTCGCCATCGCTTTGCAATTGCAGCGCAGCGAGATTGTCGCGGTCCATGGCAACTATGTAGTCAAAACGCTCGAAATCCGTCACATCCACGCGGCGCGCTCGTATGCCATCCAGGGAATAACCGCGACGCTCTGCGGCGGCGCTTGCTCGACGATCCGCCGGTTCATTCACGTGGTAGGCATGGGTGCCTGCCGAGTCAATCTCGATCTTTTCGGCAAGGCCTTCCTTATCAACGAAGTGTCTGAAGACACCTTCGGCCGTCGGCGAGCGGCAGATATTGCCCATGCAGACGAACAGCACACTTTGCTTGAGTTGGGTCATGGTGCGCGATCCTACTCCAGTTACTCGGGGCGCACATGCTAGAGGCTTTGTACCGGTACGCGCAAGCCCCGATTGCCATAGCGGATTCCAGCCACTAAGGTTGCGGTATGAACGAACAGGAAAGAATGGCGAAAGTACTGTCCGGACACCGCCAGGTCATACACCGTGTAGTGGTTAAGATCACGATTTACTACGCGATCCTGGCCGCCATCATTGCAACTGTCATCATGTTGAACCCCGGGATCGTCGATCAGTTACCTCTGGGTGGCGTCGGCGACATCGCGAACTACGGCAGCTCCGAGGTCTACGATCTCGAGGAGGCTTTTCTCAGCGCCGATGACGAGGAACTGGGCGATATCGTGACCGAAACGACGCGGGCGCGTGCGGCGCAGGGTCCCGTATGGCTGCGGGAAGCCGGTTCGCTTTTCCTCGCAATGGCATCGACACTCCTGTTGATGCTACCGGTCTCCTGGGTATACCGGTCGATCCATACCGACAGCATTTACGATCATTCGATTGATACAACGACGCTGGTTTTACCAGCCGTCGTTGCCGGCATCGTCACCGTTGTACAACACAGTCTCGCCCTGGCGTTCAGCCTGGCTGGTATCGTCGCGGGCGTTCGCTTCCGGCGCGCACTCAGCGATACATTCGATACCCTGTTCATCTTGTCGTCGATCGGGGTCGGCATTGCTGCTGGCATCAAATCGATAGAGGTCGCGATCGTTTTAACCGTGTTTTTCAACTACGCAGCCGCCGCTGTCTGCGCGTTCGGTGATGGTCTCGAGTCCCAGTATATAGTGCAGCGGGACATCCGCAAGAAACAGGCGAAAGCGGCGAAAGCCGCAGAGAAGGATGCCAAGGCCGAGCCAACGGGCCCGAGGTCTAACCTGTAGCCTCTCCGAAGTGCTTGTTCATCAGCTTGACGCCACGGCAACGCCTGATAATTAGCTCATTCGTTTTTTCCGGGTCATCGATGATGTCGAAGAACTCTTCGATGTAATCGATCGAATCCTCCTTCCACTTGTCGCCGAGCTCTTCGGAATTCCTGAATAGTGCAATAATCTCTTCACGCTTGGATTGCAGCTGCGCGATAGCTGCGTCCAGGAATGGCTGTGGCTGGCACAGGCCATAGAAATACCGATACCGGACATCACGAACCGGTACCTGACTTGGAGGTGCGGCGTAGGTAGCATTGACGAGCCCTGAAAAATCGAAATCATAGGGCACTGGAATAACGCTATTCTCGCCAACGTTACCTTCTTCATCCTCCATGCCGAGCATTTGCACGTTATGGCAACAGTCATCATTACCCGACGGTTTGATGATCGAGTAATCGTTATTGGCAATCATGAACTGGAACAGTTGCGCGAGCGCAGTTCTTGGATGATCAAGCTGCGCATAGAGAACTGACTCCAGGTGCAGCCTGTCCAGGTCCAGTCGTCTGGCCATGTCTGAATCATCTTCAATAAGGAAGGCAATGGCGGTCCAGGGCTTGAGTTTCTCATCCCTGTCAACGTAGCTGAGTCTTACCAGGCGCGTTGTGAAACCTTGGTCCGTAAGAATCTGGTAGATGCGGTATGCCAGATACTCGAGAATCACATATTGCTGATACCGCTCCCCTTCCTTACAAGGGGCAACAAGCTTAACTTTGTTCTGGCCTTTGAACAGCGTGCCCTTGACCTCTCTCTTCTTGAAGTTGAGCTGCAATGGCGGCATTTCGCACACCTCGCGCCGGAAATGTCCGCGCGTACGGATGGACACTTCCAGCCGCTTCGTCTCACCATCTTCATCGACATAAGTCCACTGTCCCGGATAATAAATCCGAACCTCCTGGTGGCGTTGCGCATACGCTTGCGAGATCGGCGCCGTCAGCACCGCCTTGAGCACGGTGTCGGTCTGAAACAGCGGATGCCGCCCTCCCGAAGCATCCTCCTGCGCCCAGGCCGGCGCCGACAACATCAGGAAAATAATGAGGATTCTGACTTTCATGCGTGCCTTATATACGGATTCTAGCCGCGATTGTTATACGAAAATACCGAGGGCACAACGAAGCGCGCGAAGATCATGGCCACGATGGCGAGGCACCACACGATGATCGCGCCTGCGGGCAAGTCCGCAGCAACCGAAATAAGCAGGCCGGACAGACAGCCAAGCATGCCGACGATATAGCCACAGACGATACGGATTCCGCGTCGACCGATACGACGCGTCGCCAGTGCCGGAATGATGAGGCTGGCGAACACCAGGTAGATGCCGACAAGTTGCACAGATGCCGTTACGGCAAATGCGAACAGCGCATAGAAGCCGAAACCACCAATGCGATCGCGCATCCAGTACCATGCTCCGAGCACTGCGAAACTGGTGATCAAGGCTGGCAACAGCTGATTATAGTTAACCCACAGGATCTGGCCGACGAGCAACTCCTTGAGGTGCTCACCCCCGTGCGGATTCCCTGCCAGCACCAGGATTCCGGCTGTCGCGGCCAGGACGAACGACACGCCGATCAGCGCTTCCTGGATCTCGGGCCAGCGCTTGTCTGTCCAATGCAGTACAGCCGCGGCAAGCAGAGCCGCTGATACCGCGGCCGCCTGGACCATCCATCCTTCAGCTTCCCATCCCATCGTGTCCGCTGCGATTACACCCAGGCCGGCCACCTGTGCGATCGCCAAATCGATAAAAATGATGCCCCGGCGCAGCACTTCTGTCCCGAGCGGCACATGTGTGCTCAGAACGATAAGGCTTGCCACAAATGCTGGCGCGATGATTCCGATCTCAAATGCAGTCACTGCCGGTGTCCTTCCAGTATTCCCAGTGTCGCGTCGAACAGCGTAAACAGATCCACGACTTCGGCATTGCCACCGATAGTGTAAGGCAGTTTGATCGCCGGTATCGACAGGCGCTCCGACAGCCATAACGACGGTTTCTCGTTTTCGTACGGTGTCCGTACAACTCCGAGTGGTGGTTTACCACTAAGTTGCTCGAGCAACGACGCCAAATAGGCCCCACTGGGCGGAATCCCCGGCTTGGATTCAAGCGTGGCGACGATATCAAGGTCCAGCCAGTTCGCCAGGTAGCTGAAACTTCGATGGTGTGAGGCGAACCTGAGTCCGGCCAGGTTCGACGCTCGCTCTTCCCACCCAGCAATTGCACTCGCCCAGCGACGCTGAAAATCCTCCAGGCGCACGCTGTATGTCGTGGCATTGTCTGCGTCAATCTGCGTCAGCCGCTCCGCCAGTGCGGTGGCAATGCGTCGGATGTTTCGCGGATCGAGGTGAATATGAGGATTGCCCTGTGGGTGAATATCGCCCTGCGTACGATCGACGATCACGGGAACCTCGAGCTTGCGAACGTGATTTGCCGCCATGAAGACATCTGCATTTCCACCTCGTCGCAGCAACAGCGGCAGCCAGCCGATTTCCAGATCCGCGCCAGTGCACACAACGAGTTCGGCCTTGCGAATCGCCGCGATCAGGCTGGGTTTGGCTTGCAATCGATGCGCATCCTGAAATGCAGTTGTTGCGACGGTTACCGTCGCATGCTCCCCGGCAAGCTCTTGCACCAGGACGCCCCACTCCGGTTCGCAGGCAAATACCTCAAGTGCAAAAGCCGCCTGCGGCAGCAGGAACATGGTGAGCAAAACCAGCATTACTTTCATCTCGGCGCCATTAGAACTGATGCGCTCCGTGCGCACCAATAGTCATGATGTACTGCAGGAACCATTGATGATCATTGTCGGCCAATGCGCGATCCTTAATGTACTGCACGCGCAGTCGCGAGAATTCACTTGGCGACCAATCAACCATTACGCTGTCACGGTCGACGTCCTCAACGGTGTCGTGGCGCAGGCCGGCCCGCCATTGCGGCAGGAACTGCCACACACCCTGCACATACCATCCGCTCAGGTCGCTGCTGAAATACTCTCCCTGTAACTTGAAGTTGCGCTGCGCCGTATTGCCATTCGGCGCCCACTTCCAAACGAAATCGATGAGATTGAGCTCGCCGTCGCCAATTAGACCGTCCGTGTCTGTCTTGACGTAGGAATATCCGAGCTGCCAGCTACTACTCGGCCCGATGTCACCTCCGACGTTGGTGAAGAGTGTATCGCCACCGGATGATGCCTCGCCGCCCAACTCGAATAGTAACGACGTCGGAGCAACCCATCGGCCCTGCAAGCCGTCGACTGTATAGCGGCCGTCAAAAAATACCTGATACGGCAAAGGCCGATCCACAAAATCGTCGCTGTGGAAGTGAAACTCGTTGAGATAGCCGGCCGCCGAGAAAAATCGACCACCCCGGAGCGTCGCACCGCCGGACAAGCTGGTGGTCTGCAGCCATGCCTCCTCGAGTTCGGCCTCCGTCTCACCATTTTCTTCGCGGACGGCAAACGTCAGGTTGCCGAAGAACTTGTCGTCGACATCGGCATTGAGATTGAGCTCCGCCTCACCGAGCTCGAAGCCTGCACCGTCTGAATACAGCCCGGACAGGATGGCGCCAAGAGACGGATTGAAAGTATTAGCCGCTGACGCCCCAGACGATTGTCCGATCGCGGTTTCTTCAGCAATTTCGAATGCCTCGGCTGCCTCATTCCTGGCACTTGCTGCGACTTGTTCCGCGCGCGCCAGCCGTAATTCGAGCTCGCTGATCCGCGCCTCGTAGTCCTGTTGAGCGTCGCTCAGCAGGACTCGCAACTCCGCGACTTCGGCCGCAAGATCCTGTGCATGAACGACAGTTGTGTTTGTGCCAAGCAGAAACAACGACACGAGTACTGATATGATTCTCATTGAACTTCACCCTGAAACAACGCGGTACACAAAACCGCACCACAGACAGAAAGACCTAATATATTGCGATTAGTGCGGCAATTGCGCAGCGACGGCAGCCAGGTCCTCCTCGGTATCGACGCCGGCTCCGGGGCGTTCACTCGGTATAGCGACACAGATCTTCATCCCTAGCGACAGCGCGCGCAGTTGTTCCAGCTGTTCACACACCTCGAGATCTGACGGTTCGGCAGATACCAATTGTCGCAGGACGCCGCAACGATAGGCGTAGATGCCATGGTGATGCAGCGCAGCCGATCGCGCTTCAGCCTGGAGACTCTCAACTCGCGCAAAGGGAATCGCAGCACGGCTGAAATACAGCGCGTTGCCGTCGTCTGCGAGAACCACTTTGACGACATTAGGATTTTCAAAGTCCGCCCGCGACGCAATCGGTGAGGCCAAGGTGGCGATATCGGCCGGGCTCTGTTGCAGCAAATTCGCACACTGATCGATCAGGGCTGCAGGCATGGTTGGCTCATCGCCCTGGAGATTGACCACGATTCGATCGTCGTCCCAGTCCATCAGGTCACAGACCTCGGCGATACGTTCGGTCCCGGACCGATGCTGATCGCCGGTCATGCAGACACGCCCGTCAAAGCCTTCTGCCGCCTCAGCAATTCGTTCATCATCGGTTGCGATCACGACTTCCCTGGCCCCGCTTTCCAGTGCCCGTTCGTGCACGTGTTCGAGCATTGTCTTGCCGTTGATTTCGCGCAGCGGTTTGCCGGGCAGGCGCGTCGATGCGTAGCGCGATGGTATGACAATCACAAAGTCGTTCATTGGCTTTCCAGTTCGCTGCGTAGTCGGGATTCAATTTGCGCCAGCCATGGCCCGGACACAACCGCATCAATGCGAACATCAACAGGCACTGTCCAGTATTTATCCGAGATTGCAGCATCGAGCTTCACGGCATCTTTCTCTGTCATCAACACTTCAAAGTCATCGCCATACTCGAGCTCGCCGTCGCTGAGACGGGCATGGTCCTGGTACGCATGCTCGATGACCTGCATTCCGTGGGTCCGCAGCATATCGAAAAATCGCGTCGGATTGCCGATTGCTGCAACGGCATGCACCGTCGTGCCAGCAAATCCCTCTATTGGACGCGTCAGTGATCCATTGAGCCGTCTTACCTCATTGGCGACCAGTTCGAATTCAATCGCATTTTGCTCGACGGCGGTCGAATGCCCAGCATCCCGGGTACCGATACCGTTGATCAAGACCTGGTCGACCTCGCTGAGCCGACCGATGGTTTCGCGCAGCGGTCCAGCGGGCAGTAACATGCGATTTCCGAGCCCACGTACGCCGTCTATCACGCAAATCTCATAAGTACGTTCGAGCCGGTAGTGCTGCAGACCGTCATCGGCAATGATGACATCGACGCCATCATCGACCAACATCTGTGCCGCCCGTGAACGATCCGCATCGACGACGACGGGGCATTCGGCCCGCCGCGCGATCAATACCGGTTCATCACCGACCACATCCGGATCACTCGCGGTGTCAACGCGCATCGACGAACGCGACCGGGACCCTCCATAACCCCGACTGACGACACCGGGTGTGAACCCGCGTTCGCGAAGTTCACGCACCAACCAAATAGTGACCGGCGTCTTGCCCGTACCCCCTGCTGTGATATTGCCGACTATGATGACAGGAACAATTGCGCGATGGCGTCCGAGAATACCCATACCGTAAAGACAACGGCGCAAGGTAATGAGCAACCAGTAAATACCGCTCAACGGCAGCAACATCTGATATAGCGACCCGCCTTCGTACCAAATGCGATGCAACCATTTGTACATGTCGTTACTGCTTACTCCTCAGTGAACTGCATGTGATACAAAGCCGAGTACTGACCGTCACGAGCGAGCAATTCCTTGTGAGTGCCAGTTTCAACAATTCGTCCTTCATCCAGCACAATAATGCGATCGGCGTTTTCGACCGTCGAAAGACGGTGCGCGATAACAAATGTCGTACGGTTTTTCATCAATTCGTTCAGCGCTTCCTGAATACGGCGCTCCGACTGCATATCAAGAGATGACGTCGCTTCGTCCAGGATCAATACCGGCGCGTTCTTGAGCAATGCCCGTCCGATCGCAATGCGCTGACGTTGCCCCCCCGATAGCAGCACGCCACGATCGCCAACCTTCGTTTGCAGGCCGTCCGGCATGTCATTGGCGAATTCGAGGACGTGGGCCGCCTCCGCGGCCCGCAGCAGTTCTGCTTCAGAATGCTGCCGCAGCTCTCCATACGCCAGGTTGTTGGCTATCGTATCGTTGAACAGGACGACATCCTGACTGACAAGGCTGAGATTGTCGCGCAGGCTTTTGAGCGTGTAATCGCGGATCGATCTGCCATCGAGCAGAATCTCCCCGGTATCCACGTCATAAAAGCGCGGCAGCAAGCCCGCCAACGTCGATTTCCCGCTGCCGGACTTTCCCACGATTGCGAGTGACTTGCCGGATTCGACCGTCAGGCTGATGCCGTTCAGAACCGGCTTCGAATCGTCGCCATAGCTGAAATTGACATTTCGGAACTCAACGTCACCGCCAGCCCTTTCAACCTCGACGGTTCCTGAATCCTCTTCGTCGGTCTCGTCCATAACCGCGAACAGACTATCTGCAGCTGCGACGCCTCGCTGCAGCGTCGCGTTGACATTGGTTATGCGTCGAATGGGTTGCAACATCAGCATCATTGCGCCGAAGAAGGAAATAAACTGGCCTGCCGAGAGAGCATCATTCATCGATTCAACGCTGGCCATGTAGATCACTCCCGCGACACCGATGCCGAAAATCGTCTGCGTCACTGCAACGCCAAGTGCACGGACATTAATCAGTTTGAGATTCTGTTTTTTGTTGCGGCCGTCAACCTCGTCCAAGCGATCTTTCTCGTAATCGTAGCCGCCGAACATTTTGACGACGCGGTTCCCCCTGACAATTTCTTCCGTAACCTGTGTGACCTCTCCGACCGTATCCTGGATTCGGCCGCTATAGCGCCTGAATGCGAGCCCCAAGATCCGTACAAGGAATGCCACGATTGGAAACAAGATTGCGACGAATATTGTCAATTTCGGACTTTGCACGATCATGACAACGAATGCGGCGATAACGGTCAGCACATCACGAATCGCGATCGTCACGACGCTGGTCACCGATTCGGCAACCATTTCGACGTTGTAAGTCAGGCGTGTCAACAAGGGTCCGGTGCTCTGCTCGTCAAAATAGCGGGTCGGCAAGGTCAGAAACTTACGGAATACGTCACGCCTCAAGGAGCTGATAACGTTGCGGCCGATATAACCGAGCGACGCCTCGGTGGCAAAACCGGAAAGGCCGCGAGCCGCGAGAATAAAGGCGAATGCGAATGGTATCCAGGCGGACTCCTCGAGATTCTTCGCGACTAGCGCCTCGTCGGTCAGTGGGCGCAGCAGGTAAACCAGGCTTCCCTCGACCAGGGCCGTTGCAGCCATGCCGAGCACTGCAATCAGGCCGATCAATTTGTGCGGCGTCACATATTGCCAAAGCCGCCTGTAGACGACACCAGCATTGGGATAGGTTTGCTTGCTCACAGCGTCACTGCGACTCGGGATCGTTGACCGTCGCAATGCTGATGCTTGTAAAGCCAAGCCGTCCGGCGACATCCATCGCCGTAACAACGTCCTGGTGTTTGGCATTGGCGTCGGCACTGATCGTCAGCGGAAGGTTGTTGTTGCCGCCGGAGACTTTCAGTAACGCGTTGCGAATGGTCTCGACACGGCCGTTGATCAGCTCACGGCCATTGACCAGGAACATCCCGGTATCGGTAATCATGACGTCAATCTGCTCAGGAATCTCCTCGACGACAGCCGAACTGTCGGCTTGCGGCAAGCTGATTGCAATCTGTGATTGCTTGACGAAGCTGGTCGATACCATGAAGAAAATGAGCAGCAGCAGGACAACGTCGATCAACGAGGTCAGGTTGACCTCGGGCTGCGTCCGCGGCCGCAGGTTGAGCTTCACCGATTAGCCCTTTTCCTGGCGGCGATGTAGCGCCTCGACGAGTTTGATCGCTTCTTTTTCCATGTCGACGACGAGCGTATCCACGCGATTGCGGTAGTAGCGGTAACCGATCAGTGCCGGAATCGCGACGGACAAACCTGCGGCTGTCGTTATAAGCGCTTCTGCAATACCGCCAGCAAGCACTGTTGGATTGCCGACGCCGTGCGTTGTAATCGCCGTAAATACCTTGACCATGCCAATGACGGTACCGAGCAGGCCCAGCAATGGCGAGACGGCGGCTATCGTACCGAGCGTTTCGAGGTAGCGTTCGAGTTCATGCACGACGTGACGCCCGGTATCCTCAATACTGTCTTTCATGACCGAGCGTTTCCGATCACGATTGATCAGCCCGGCCGCCAGAATCTGTCCGAGCGCTGACCCCTGGTGCAACGTCTGGATTTGTTTCTGGTCCAGCTGTTCTTTCTTGACCCAGCCCCACACCTTACTCGTCAGATCTTCGGGAATGACCCGCTTCTGCTGCAGTGTCCAGAATCGTTCGAGAATAATCCCCATCGCGATGATTGCGCAGAGGATGATGGGCGCCATCAACCAGCCGCCGGATTTGACTATCTCAACCATGTGAACCTATCTCGTGATACCCCGTGAGCCGCATTTTGCGTCCACAGGTTCGTTTGCGAGGCGCGAGCCGCGCCGAATGTCATTGATCATTTGTGAGCCGAGCAACGACGTCAGACGGGCCTGTGGGGCAAAACCCGAATCGGCAGCGGCCTTGCGGGTGGTCTGCCGCGTTTCTCGTCGCTCCGGTGGATTCACCACAGTTCGCTTCTCGTGCCTTGCATCCCTTCCCGCAAGGCCACTGTGCGGCCGAGCGGTATCATGAGATAGGTTCATAATGTCGACTCAGAGGAAAAATGAAATATACAGGAAGCGACGCTTCCATTCATTCATGCCAGAACCGGTGTTGCCGCACTCTTTGGGACCTCAAAGACGTAATGCCGCCGCGCCCGCACATTCTCAGGCTGATAGCGCCGTCATGGGCCGTATTCAGCACCTCGGCTCCTGCATCCTGCCAGCGAGCAACAACCTCCTCGTCCGGCAGCCCCCAGCGGTTGCCAAATCCCGCCGAGATGATCGCCAGCTTTGGGCTCAGCGCGCTCACAAATGCCGCTCCCGACGATGTCCGGCTACCGTGGTGCGGGACGATAACGATGTCACTACGGCGCAATAATCCCGCTCGCAGCAACTCGTCCTCGGCCGGGCCTTCGATGTCGCCGCTCAACAGAGCCCGGTGTTCGCCGGCCACAACCTGTAGTACGCAGGAAGCGTCATTGCCCTCGAGCGGGCTGCTGCGCGGCGGGTAAATGAACTCAAAGCCGACACCATCGGCCTCCCAGCGCATCCCTCGGTGACACGGCACGCCCGCCATCGACTGCTCGGTACTTTCCCCGGCGATCAACCGATTGACCTGCAGCGCGTAGCCGATATCGGCGACGCCGCCTGCATGATCGAGATCGGCATGCGACACCACGAGATCGTCAATCCTGCCGCTACCGCGCCCAGCAAGAAACGGCAACACCACCGACTCCGCAGCACTGCCACCACTGCGGAATGCCGGCCCGGTATCAAACAGCAGTGTTGTCGATCGCGTCGTGACGACGACAGCCAGGCCCTGCCCAACATCCAGAACATCTAGCTGTGCACAGCCTGGCGAAGGTCGTGCGGGCTCATACAGGATGATGGACAACAAGGCGATCCACGCGATGCCGCGCCCTGGCCAGCCCGGTGGCAGTGCCACCCAGGCCAATGCCGTGAACAATGTCACGAGAGACCAACCAGAGACTTGCGGGACAGGCATACTTGCGGCTGGTAGCAGCAGAGCGAGGTCAATCCACCACTCGACCAGTCCGAGGCTCGCTGATGCCAGCCGCAGGCTGTGATTTCCGACCGGTTCGAGCAAGCCGTCGAACAACAGCCCACACAGGGTCAGCGGAACAGTTGCCAGGCTGAATATTGGTACCGCAACGAGGTTGACGATGGGCGCCGCCAGTGCAACGCGCCCAAACAGCAAGACCGTCAGTGGCAACAACCCGAGCAGCAAGGCGATCTGTATGGTTGCCAGAAGACCGACGGCCCGCACAGGCCATACGGCGAGTCGGGCGCCTGATTTCGAACGCCGCGAAATCCAGATCAGAATGAGGACGGCGGTGAATGACAGCTTGAATCCAGGCTCGAGCGTCGCAAGCGGCGCCAGCATCGACAGCACCAGGCAAGCAGCGGCAACTACGGTGAATGGTCGCAGCAACCGGCTTCGTGCTATGGCCATCGCAGACAGTCCGATCATCAATACGGATCGTTGCGCCGGCACTGCAAGACCGGAAAGCCCGGCGTATGCACATGCAAATACAAGCGCGACCAACGTCGACAGAACGTGATGATTTGACTTCAGGCGCAGCAAACCCGCGAAAATGGCTGAAGCAAAATAGCCGGCGGCCGCCACCATGCCAACATGTAAGCCCGAGATAGCCATCAGGTGAGTGGTTCCGGTCATTGCGTACCGGTCCCATTGGTCCCTTGTGACCAGGTGGCGGGCCCCCACCGATACTGCCGCCAATACGGCGGCACGATCGGACCGTTCGATCGCTTCCCGAATTCGCTGCACAATCCGCAGCCTGATCGCATCAGCGGCATCAGCATCGCCCGCACGTAGGAACTCGTTGCGCGTACTGTCCACAACATAGCCGGTGGCCGCTATGCGGTTTCGGAATAGCCAGGTCTCGTAGTCGAAAACGCCCGGATTGCTGTTGCCCCGGGGTCGCCGCAATCGCAATTCGAGTCTCCAGACATCGCCGATTGCGATTTCCTCCGCAGGCTCGAACCAGCTGATACGCACGCGAGGCGGTACCCAGGGGTTGCCCCGAACTTCGCCGATGAAGCTAAGCGTGCGATCGCGCATCTGTGGAAAGTCGGCGACGCGCACCTCGACCATGAGGCTGTCGCCGACGTAGTCGGCGGAAATGCGAGTCTCGATGACCTCGTCCGCCGCAACGACAAAGGCCACATAGCCGGCCGCAATCATCATGACCGCTGGCAGCCGGCCAGCCATGATTCCCGCGACAATTGCGAACGCAAACAACAAATACAGGTCGGAATGTGACGCAAAGCTGCTAAGCTGCGGCGCGTAAAGGCCTGCCAGCAGAAACAGGCAGGCTTTTTTCATGTTTCATCCCGGGGTTTCGACACATCCATCGAAACGAAAGCGAAGCAGGATGCCAAGACGATTTTTTAGGAAATTCGCGTTTAAACGGCACCACATTGCCGAGAAATGGTTTATGGCGCCGTTTCAGCACATGTTGCACGACCATCGACTGTGGGGCATTCGGCGCAAGACCGTTGTGCCAGCATTCTCACTCGGGCTCGCCGTGGCTTTCCTGCCGTTCCCTGGCCATTTTCTCGCCGCGGCGCTCGCGGCATTGGCTCTGCGAGTCAATATTCCAGTTGCTGCCCTGTCGACACTGGTCGTCAATCCGCTGACGGTCGGCCCGCTGTTCTATTTCGCCTACCGGCTGGGTGCCGCGTTGCTAGGGCTCGAGCCGGGCCCGTTCGAGTTCGAGCTATCCATGGACTGGGTTAGGAATGTCTTCATGACCGTCTGGCTGCCGCTGTCAATCGGCTGCGCGCTCATCGGGTCCGTCGCCGCCCTGCTCGGCTACGTCATCCTGGACGGCCTGTGGCGTTATTCGATACACGATTACAAGACTCGCAAGCGAAACGGCCGGAAGCTGTAACAATAGGCGCGCGGGTGGGATGTTCGTCGCCGTAAGTAAAGCGCAGCACAGCGAGCCATGGAGGCGAGGAACATGCCAGCTGCGCGCCTAGTTGCTCCTTAGCTGCCCGTTTTCGAGTACGAGGATTCGGTCCATTCGGGCAGCGATATTGTGGTCGTGTGTAACGATGACGAGGCTGGTTTCGAGTTCTGCGTTCAATTCAAGCATCAGTTGGAGGACATGCTCACCATTGCCGGCGTCCAGGTTGCCGGTCGGCTCGTCGGCCAGCACCAGTTGTGGTCTGGTGATCAATGCACGGGCGACAGCTGCGCGCTGGCGTTCGCCGCCTGACAATTCGCCCGGCTTGTGCGTGAGCCGCTCGCCGAGACCAACACGCGCCAGCAGTTGAGCCGCCTGATCGAGTGCGTCGGGTTTTGGGACGCGCCGAATGAGCAGCGGCATGGCGACATTCTCAGCGGCTGTGAATTCGGGCAGCAGGTGGTGGAACTGGTAGACAAATCCGATATAGCGATTGCGCAGTTCGGCTTTTGACAGTTCGTTTCCGCCATGCATCGCCTGACCATCGACAACTACCTCGCCTTCAGTCGGATCGTCGAGGCCGCCCATAATCTGCAGGAGCGTCGTCTTACCAGACCCGGACGCGCCGATGATGGCAACGCGCTCGGCCGCGCCAACATCCAGGTCGACCCCACTCAGGACCTCGAGTTCTGAACCGCCTTCACGAAAACGCCGTACAACGCCGCGGCAACGAAGCACAGACCTGGACGACCTAGTCATAACGTAGTGCCTCGGCCGGTGCTGTTCTAGATGCTATCCACGACGGATACACGGTGGATGCCAGCGACAGCGTCAGTGCGATCACACTGATCAAGACGATATCGCCCACACGCAATTCCGACGGCAGATCGCTGATGAAATAAACATCTGCGGCGAGGAACTTGATGCCGAAAATCGATTCGAGCCCACCTACCAGGGTCTCCAGGTTGAGGGCAAGCAGAATACCAAACAAGACTCCGGCTGCAGTACCGATAACTCCGATAACGCTGCCCTGAGTCACGAAAATCCTGAGGATACTCACCGGGCGCGCACCGATCGTTCGCAGAATTGCAATGTCGGCCTGCTTGTCCTTGACGACCATGACTAGTGTCGAAACGATATTGAACGCAGCTACGGCGACAACCAGCAATAGAATGACGAATAAGATCGACTTCGTGATCTGGATAGACCGAAAGAAATTGACGTGCCGTCGTGTCCAGTCGCCAACCAGTACGACTTCGCCATGCTCGAGCGCGACCTCACGCACAATCGCATTGGCTTCGAAGATGTCGGTTACGGCCAGCCTCACGCCCGAGACTGCGTCACGCAATCGATAGAGTTTCTGCGCATCGACAATATTGACCAGCGCCAGCCGGCTATCGAACTCGTACATGCCGACGCGATAGATTCCGCTCACCGTAAAGCGCTTGTAGCGTGGCAATACGCCTGCTGGAGTCACAATGCCTTCAGCCAGAGTGACCGTGACCTTATCGCCAATTCCAACTTGCAGCGTATCCGCCAGCTCGTTGCCAAGCACGATGTTGTACTTTCCGGGTACAAGGCTGCCGAGATCGCCCTGCCGCAGAGTCTCCCCGATTCCGGACACCGCATCTTCGGCTTCCGGGTCGATGCCGCGTAGTTCCGCACCGCTCAGCTGATCGCCAAATACGAGCAACGCCTGCCCTTTAACGTATGGCGCTGAGGCCTGCACGCGTGCATTGTCATTTGCGACGCTTTGAAGCACCCGCCAGTCGTCGATCTGTCCCTCGAGTCCCTCAATGTTGGCGTGTGCCGTCATTGCCAGGAGCCTGTCCTGAAGTTCGCGCTCGAATCCGTTGACGACAGACAGGACCAGTATTAGTACCGTCACAGCGATAGCGATACCGAGCATGGAAATCGCGGAAATCAGCGAGACAAAACTATCGCCGCTGCGCGAGCGTACATAGCGTTTTCCAATCCAGGTTTCGAATCGTCTGCTCATGAATCACTCATACCGCAAAGCCGCCGCCGGATTGACGAGGGCGGCGCGACGAGCCGGATACAATGTTGCCAATGAGGTCAGTACGAATGCTGCAATGGCAATCGTTATGACGTCTGCTGACTCAAGCTCGGACGGAATACGAGTCACGTAGTAGACGTCGCCCGGCATAATTTGAAACCCAAACCACTGTTCTAGCACGGGCACGATCACGGGAACATTGATCGCCACGACGACGCCAAGTAGCACTCCGAAAAGCACGCCGGCCCAACCAATCATTGCACCCTGCACAAAAAACACACGCACAACACCGTCTGCCTTCATACCCAGGGTGCGTAGCACTGCAATGTCGTTAGTCTTGTCGGTCACCACCATGACGAGGCTGGCCACAATATTGAACGCGGCCACACCAATAATCAGTGACAAAATCAGCGACATCATCATCTTCTCGAGGCGAATCGCTCGGAAGTAACTGGCATTCTCTATGGTCCAGTTGCTGGTGATCACATCGCTGCCAAGACTTGCCTGCAGCGCAGCAGATATTGCAGGAGCGTTCATAACGTCATCTGCACGGAAACGCACAGCTGTCACCTGATCACCGATACCAAGTACATCGGCTGCGTCACGCACATTGACCAGTGCAAGTACGCTGTCGTGCTCCTGTAATCCGGCCTCGAAAACACCGCGCAAGACGAAACGCTCCAGACGTGGCTCGAGCGTACCGTCACCTACCGGTCGGGGAATCAACAGCACGACCCCGTCGCCCAGCCGCACACCCAGGTCAAATGCCAGCAGCCGGCCCAGGATAATGCTGCGACTTCCAGGCTGCAGGTTGTCGAGCGAGCCCTCGACGAGATTGATCATTCCAGCCGAAAGGGATTGCTCGAATTCCGGATCAACGCCATGCACGAGGACCGGCTCGAGATCACGACCGGACTGGATCATGCCCTCCATCTGTGCGAACGGCGCAGCCGCGGCGACGCCCGGTTGCTCTTGCACTTTTTCGACAAGCGAGCGCCAGTCTTCCGTTATCCGGTCAGGGCCCGTCACGTAACCGTGTGCCGACATGCTGAGCAAACGGGTACGCAGCTCGCCCTCGAAGCCATTCATGACAGACAGGATAACGATCAACGCGGCGACGCCCAGCGCGATCCCGAGCAGCGATATCAGTGTGATAAAGGACACAAACCGGGTTCGGCGCTTCGCCCGGAGATAGCGAAGCCCGACAAACAATTCAACGGGATTGATCATCGCAACGCATTAAACCACATAGTGACACCCCCCATAATCGTGACGTGATTCACAAAAATAGAAACTCGATAAAAACCTTTGAAATCAAATGCCTTTTGGCATGACTTTGAGTGATATAGTCGATCTCAATTGAAGGAGAATCTGTCATGACAAAGCTGCGGATTTTTACGGTACTAGCGCTGTTACTCGGCGGTTTCGGCGCCGCAAACGCTGAAACACTGGAAATGGAAGGCATGTCGCAATCCTCGGATGGTGCGCGGCCGGCAAGTGGTATGACGGCCGAAAGCGTCGAAGCAAAATTCGGTGCGCCGGACGCCAAGGTTGCTCCGGTTGGCGACCCACCGATCTCGCGCTGGGAGTACAAGGACTTTGTCGTCTTTTTCGAATACGACCGTGTCATTCACGCCGTCGTAAAACGCCACAAGTCCAGCTAGAAAATTACGAAGACCGCCTGGGCAGGCGACTGCCCAGGCGTTTTTTTGTGTGATAATCGCGGCCCGTTCCAACGACTACCGTAATCAGTGGCTCAAAATCCTCTTCTAATCAACGCGTCGTTCGAGCCGCCGCGGCCGGGCCACCCTGTCGCTTGGGGTCGGCTCATTGGTGCCAGCGCCCCACTCGCTGCTGCCGAGCTGGCAGCCTCTGTCGAGGTCCCGGTTGTCGTTCTGGCGGAGGATCCGCGCAGCGCCGATCAGATCGAGGCAGGCGTTCGCTTCTTCGGCGGCGATGCGCTCGAGGTACGGCACTTCGTCGAGTGGGAAACCCTGCCCTGGGACACTT
>Ga0255052_10000146_pt1 | contig 53314 bp, 57 predicted proteins | sample JV7_2_21_MG_FD_188632 | JGI IMG/M metagenome (GOLD analysis project Ga0255052, IMG submission 188632) | Seawater microbial communities from Jervis Inlet, British Columbia, Canada - JV7_2_21 | ecosystem: Environmental > Aquatic > Marine > Inlet | place: Canada: British Columbia | collected...
TGGCTTTTGATCTTATATTTCGCTATTGCAGCACCTTATGTCTATACATTTCTGGTACCGAACAGCCACAGTCAGGATCGATTTATCGATTTGCGTAAAAACCTGGCTTATCCGTGTATTGCCCTGGGTATAGGCGTAGCCATTTACACGGGTGTATTGCTGGGCGCGATGCCCGCCCGCCCACTTTGGAACTCACCAATTCTGGCTCTGCTATTCCTGATTTCCGCGATTTCGACCGGTATTGCATCGGTGATGATAAGCGACTGGATTGCAGAAAAAATTGGTACGGCAAAATGGTGTGCTGAAAATTTGGGCTGGGATCGAGAGCGCGATTCTTCAGGTAAGGCAAGCGCCGAGTATCTGTTGGCTTCGACAGACACCATTTTCATAGGATTCGAAATTCTGGTGATCTTCCTTTACTTCATGTATGCCCACCTGACCGTGGGCGATGTAAGAATGTCTATCAAGGTATTTGAGACCGGCGGCGCATTGACTGCTCATTTCTGGGTTGGCGTTGTCCTGGTTGGATTAATGATACCGGTGATATTGGAAATGCAAAAAATATTACCCAGACTATTGGGTAATGGGCCCTATGTGCACAGTGGAGCAGTCGTATTCGTCGTTCCCGTAATGGTGCTGATAGGTGGTTTTATTTTACGCTACGTTATCGTGGTTGGTGGTCAACTAGCCAAACTCGCTGGCATCTAGTAAAACTTAGGAGTTAGTTATGTTATCTAGACGAGATTTTTTCAAAGCCGGTACCCTGGCGGCCGGTACCCTGGCGACCAGTAGTGCTGTTCTGGCAGAATCACCAAAGCACCTGTTACAAGGTGGAAAAGATTTTTCGAGGCGCAGCGGACTTGAGCGAGAAATGATACCCTCCGCATGCTGGCAATGTGTCTCCCGATGCCCGAATGTGGGATACGTGGAAGATGGCCGCCTGGTTAAAATTGAGGGACAAATCAATTCCATCAGAACGCATGGTCGACTCTGCGCAAAAGGCCAGGCGGGCGTGAATCAAGCCAACGATCCCGATCGGATATTGTACCCGATGAAACGAGTTGGAAATCGTGGTGATGGAGAGTGGAAGCGCGTGACATGGGATGAGGCATTGGGTGAAATCAGCGAACGTCTTGACAAGCTCAAACAGGAAGGTCACCCCGAAAAATTCATGTTTCACTACGGTCGAATGAAGGCCAGCTCCTCGAAAATAGTAAAACAATTTTTAGCGGCTTATGGCACCGGCACCATCGGTAATCACACCTCTATTTGCGAAGGTGGCAAATGGACTGCCCAGGAATTTACCTGGGGTAAGCACTACGATAACTGGGATTTCGACAACACCCAGTTCGTACTGAATTTCGGCAGCAACCTGTTTGAAGCTCATACCAATCACGTATCGACCGCGCATCGGCTGGTCAATGCCATCAACGATCGTAATGTCCGCGTAGTTACTTTTGATGTGCGCCTGTCGAATACAGTTTCCAAATCGGCCGAATGGGTACCAATCAAACCAGGTACAGATCTGGCGGTAGCCCTGGCGATGTGCAATGTCATCATGATGGAAGACCGTTACCTGAAACACGGGCTGGATTTCTTTAAGTTTTGTCGTTTCACAAAAGACGTTAATGCCACCAACGAGCAAAAAATCAAGGCATTAAAGAGCCACCTGAAAGACTATACGCCCGAGTGGGCAGAGCAGCAAAGTGGCGTCAGTGCGAGCAAAATCAAAGAGCTTGCCCGAACTTTTGCGACCGTGCATCCCGCCGTGGTGATCAGTTATCGTGGCGCCGTCGCCCATCACAATGGTCATGACTGCGAACGCGCTATACAGATGCTGGCGTCAATCACCGGTAACGTCGAAATTCCCGGTGGGCGGTGCCATGGTGTAGGCCCTTCCTGGAAATATCCCAAGGGCGCAAAAAAAGTGCCCAAGGCAAAAAAACTCAAGGTTCTGGACGGGTTTAAAGGGGTGGTACCGTTTGCTACGCACCACATCAGTCATCAGGTCCTGGATGTAATTGCGGATGGCAGCCTGGGACGACCTGACATCTACATGTGGTACTGCTACCAACCGGTCTATTCAAATCCGCAAACTGGCAAAAATATCGAAGTGCTAAAGGACGAAACAATACTTCCATTCACGGTGGCAGTATCTCCGTTCTATGACGAGTCTTCAGCATTGGCGGATATCATTTTGCCCGATGCAACCTATACCGAACGCTGGGACTGGGAAGACATGGTAAGCCCCATACAGGTGCCGGAGTATTATATTCGCCAACCGTTTGTCCAGCCTCCAGGCGAAGTCCGGGATTTCAAAGACGTAGTGATCGAGCTGTCCGAGCGAATGGGAAAACCCTTAGGGTATAAAAGTGCAAAAGAATTCGTTCAACGCTCTTGCGAATTGACGCCAGCTATTAAAGAAGCAGGCGGGTTTGACTACATGGTAAAACACGGCGTTTTTGTCAAGCCGGGTGAAAAACCGCATTATTACCGATTCAAGAAGGTTATTCCGGCGAGCAAACTCGACAGTGACGATATTGTTCTCGATCCTGATACGAATGTTTACTGGAACTGGAAAAAGGCGAAAGTTTCTTCCCGTGAAGAAGCGCTGAAGAAAGGTTATACCCATACCAAGAAATCTTCTAAAGGCTATGTCGGACAAAAAATAGGTGACACGGTCTACAGGGGATTTCCACCGGATAAGGTGAATAAAACCGGTTACATGGAATTGTATTCGGAAATCATGGAGGAAAAGGGATTACCGGCAATGCCTACCTGGGATCCGGTGCCAGAACACGCGGAAATGGGAGATGATGAACTCATTCTGACCACCTACAAGGTTAATGTTCAGAGTCACTCCCGAACCCAGAATTGCAAATGGTTAACCGAGATATATCACCAGAATCCTGCCTGGATCAATCCGGAAACGGCTGCCAAGTTTGGCATCAGCGAAGGAGACAATGTGAAATTGAAGTCTTCCTTGGGTGAGATCGAAACCAGGGCGCGCGTGACTCCCGCTGTCTTTCCCGGCGTGATATCTATTGCAAACCATTGCGGACATTGGGAGTATGGGCGTATGGCTTCTGGCAAGTCTACGCCCGACAGCCAGGAAGATCCTGATTATGCTCGTAAATGGTGGAGCGAAAACGGCGTACATCCAAACTGGATTATTCCGTCTCAGGTCGACCCCGTCAACGGGCAGCAGCGCTGGATGGATACTGTTGTCAAAGTCAGCAAGGTCTAATCTCGATGCATGCTTTAGCTGATGACGTCAACTTAACGGAAAAAGAAATTTCAAGTGCCGAATTAGAGTCCCGACAGGGACTCTATCGGTTCTTCGGACGACTTTTATCGAGGGAAATTGACCAACAACTGCTGGACGAATTAAGAACACCGGCATTCGCTGCGGCAATGACTGGATTGGGTATACGCCTGGATGAACTAACGCATGATGATGACTCTATTCTGGAGCAGTTGGCAATAGAATTTACCCGTTTGTTTCTGGGTCCGGGAAAGCACGTTTCTCCACACGAATCGGTACAAATTGGGCAAAACGGTATCTTGAACGATGCTACTACGGTCCAGGTAAGCCGCTTTATCGAAGTGGCGGGATATCAATTTAAAACGGATTCAAAGCGGTATCCGGATCATATCTGTTCCGAGTTCGAATTCATGGAAGCATTGATCAGCAAACAGGCTGAAGCCCTGGCGGATGGCGACCTGGAAGAAACTGAAACGAGCCAGATGTTACAGGATGAATTTATACAGCGTCATCTGGTGCATTGGGTTCCACAATTTTGTGACGAAATTGAACAGTCTGCGAAACTACCTCTATACAAGGCAGTCGGACGAGCAGTCTCCGCTTTTATAAAAATGGAAAACGAGCAAAGCCTGCAGCTGTAAACACCACGTGGAGTACCCATGTAGCCACCACATTGTTAGCCCTTCGAGTCTAGTACATAGGGAAAAGCACAGGCGGCCGCGCAGGCGTTCCTTGCCGTGCCTACGATGTACATGATTCGCTTCCATTCGATTCAGAGTGAATGCCGAGTCTAGCGCTGACGGAGCATCTGGCGGTGTACACGAGGGTATACTCAGGCCGTATCAAGCACTAGAAATCAGGATTCCGGTACGAAACAGGCTCCGACTGGTAACGAAACTGGTAAGGGTAAGATAGAAAATAAGCGGAAACCCTGGTAATCCGTGGGTTTCCCATCACGGCGGTGTAATCTCATAATCCATTGGTCGGAGGTTCAAGTCCTCCCGGGCCCACCATTTTCATAAAATTCAATGGCTTATAGCCGTCAGACCAATGGACTTATAGTCCACGGGTCGCCACTGACTACGCGGCTTTCAGTCATATCCATCCAGCAAAAGTCTCTGGTCTCAGTAGATAATTTTCTGGTCTAAGGTGGGATTCTTGGACAGTCTTTTTCTGACGTAAATCACCCTATTCCTGAGCCCACAGTTTGTAAGGGCTCTAACGTCGTACCGAAAATCGTGTAGGAAATTTTGTGGAAGTGAATGCCAAGACTGTTGTTTTGTGTGTCCCGGGAAAAATTTAGCCGGAAAAGTTTGAAGTCAGGACTTATTCGCGCCTTCCTTAGTCAAATCGATGACGTGCATGGCATAACGCGGAGTTACCTGTTGATCTCGTTCTAAACTAATCTACTATCAGACTCTCTCAAACGTCTCGCCATTTCCCGCGATAAGTTAAGCAAAAACAATCCGAAGTCTTTCGGCAAAGCCTCTTGTAGCGCATGAAACAATCCACAGGTAACCTGAACCACAACACTCTCTTCAGGAGCAATATGATCACCCGCCCGATCGTGCAGGCCAATCATAGCAACGCAACCAAATTCCTGACCAAACGTGTAGTCGCGGATGTGAGTAAATCCGTTTCCCCGGGGTTTTAAATACTCAATTCGCCCCTTAAGAACAATGTAAAAACTATCACCCGGATCTCCATAGCTAAACAGCTTATCCCCCTTATCCAACTGAAGAACCACTCCCTGTTCAATCAGGAATCTGATAGCTTGGTCAGATAATGCACCAAAGGACGAGCCGGCCTTGAAATAATCAATGCCTAACTGCTCAATTAATTGACGTCCATCCAGTGTTCGCATGTTCAACATCCTAAGCAACTAGTAACCAGTCACCTATTCCCCCAACACCTATTGAGTACCGATTTTCAGGTTACAAAAGAGTATAGGAAGAATTAACACCCTATTTTCACTATTCCACCAAGAAAAGAAAGAGATTCGCGAAGCTGTCCATTCCTGGAACATCCGAATTCTAGCGTTTGCTGAGTGTTGCTCGACTGATTCATCGTATCGTTTCCTGATTTCGTTGATTTGATTAGTGAGAGCCTTTGAATCAACCGTTTCGAATCCGGAGATATTTTCCAGGATTAAACCGATGACTTCGGACAACTCACCACCTGTCAATCGGGACCCGTAATCATCCACAATCATATCCACGATATCGGTAAGTTGATTTTCTGTGAGTAGTGACATGATGATGATTCCCAATTGATGTACGGGAACCATCCGACCAAAAGGAGTGAAGGACAACGGAAGAAATGGATAAATTTCGATTAGATGCAATAGTTAATTAAAATCAATCCCGACTGGTATCCCTGGCAAGGGTCTGTTTCCTCCAAAGGAGACACTCAGTAAACTGAGGTGGGAGGCAATCTTCTTCGGCCACTTTCGGACACTCGATTATTGTGCCGTTCAACAATGTAGTAAGAGTCTTTATCTACGGGTTGGATATCTTTTTACGATTTTAAATTCGGTTAAGTTTACTTATTTGTGTCGTCACTATCCTGAGGCGTACTGTCAAGTTGTTGAAACGAAGTCAAACAAACTCGAGATCACGTCCGGGTTCTTGATTAGTAGGCGTAGGTCACCCGCTGCCATTCAGAAAGCGCCTTCGCGCGAAACTCGCGATAATGAGTCGCACGGATCAAATGTCGGCCCAGCCTGAACAAGTTTCCAACGGCCCCATGAACGGTGAGAAATCGTTGCGCTTGGCCCATTGATTTGAACCGGCGCATCTGTCGTTCTCGTTGGCGAGTTGGTTCATGTTACACCTCAGCGCGATTGTTTTCGTACTGTTCAGTGCTGTGTGCAACCGAAGGCATTACTTCCCGGTGCGCAGCCGAATAGCTCTTCAGTTTGTCCGTAATCATTCTCCATGGTGGCTGGTGCTGGCTCTTCAATAGTTTGCGGAAAAACCGCTTGGCTGCCGCCTTGTTACGGCGTTTCTGCACCAGAATGTCAATGGTGCCTCCGTCCTGGTCGACGGCCCGCCAAAGATAATGCAGCCCACCGTTGATCTTAATGAACACCTCGTCGAGATACCAGGTGTCACCCAATCGGCCTTGTCGTTTCTTAAGCTTTCGCGCATATTCTGGCCCGAATCGATTGCACCATTGCCGAATGGATTCATACGAGACCGCAATTCCACGTTCGGCCAGAAGGTCTTCCACATCGCGAAAGCTGAGACAAAACCGATGATATAGCCAGACTGTATGACTGATGATTTCGGGAGGAAAACGATATCCGTGGTAAAGTTGATTTCTATTATTCATGCAGGCAGTTTGAACGATTGCCCGCTAAGTTGACAGTACCAAATCAACTCAGTAAATATTAATTTAAGGCGTGTTGATTTTTAATTCAATAGCAGAATACCACTTGGATACAGCACGAATATCTTCATCAGAAAGATTTGCTGCGATGGCGGTCATTACCGGGTGTTTGCGTTTTCCGTTACGGAATGCTTTTAGTTGTGTGCTGATATAAACAATACTTTCGGCTGCCAGATTCGGTGCATCCATGGCAAGAGAAATACCATCTTCACCGTGGCAGGTGACACAAACTTCTGGTTTTTTTCTGAGGTCAATATCTTCAGGTGTTATCGCTTTTGCTTCGAGTGAAGCATACCACGCTGCCACGTCAACAATTTTTTGTTCGTCAAGGGTAGCTGCAACCACAGTCATCATTTCATGCTTACGTTCGCCACTACGAAATGCCTTGAGTTGCCCCGAAATATAAGAAGCAGGCTCGCCACCGATATGTGGTGCAATGGGGATTTTTGCATAACCATCAAGACCGTGGCAGGTGCGGCATTGACTGGCAAGCTTACGACCGACAGCCGGGTCTCCGATTAAATCGTCTGCGGCAAAAACAGACTCGGCGAGGAAAACCCCGCCGAGTAGGATAACAAAAATACGTAACACTACATGCCGTAAGAAATACGATAGATTGCGCCTGCGAAATCGTCAGATACAAGAATCGAACCATCAGACAATTGAGCTATGTCGACGGGTCGGCCTGAATACTCACCTGTTTCATCGTCAAGCCATCCATCAGCAAATACTTCGGTTGAAGCGGCATTGCCGTCACTGTCGAGTGCTGTGAACATGATGCGTGCGCCAACCGGTTTAACGCGATTCCACGAACCATGCTGAGCATTGAAGATGCCGCCTTTGTATTTAGCGGGAAACTGCTTGCCAGTGTAGAATGTCATGCCAAGATCAGCTGCATGAGCATCCATTTCGACCTGCGGGTGAACGATGCCTTCAGGTGGTGTAACACCTTTATATTCGTTCGTTACTACTGTACCGCCGCCGTACCATGGGTGACCATAGTTGTAACCCATTCCCGGTGCCCTGTTCAGCTCGCCCGGTGGGATGTCATCGCCCATACCGTCAACCTGGTTGTCGGTGAACCACAAATCGCCATTAGTCGGATTAAAATCAAAGCCCACTGAATTTCGTACGCCATGGGCATAGACTTCACGATTATTACCATCACGATCCATACGGATAATGCCACCTATACCAAGTTTCTGATAGAGATCGATTTTTCCCGGTGGTGAAACATTGTGGGGTTGCCCCAATGAAATATAAAGTTTGTTATCTGGCCCTATACGACAAACACGAGCACCATGGTTATAACTTTCTTCGTCAGGGGGAATTAAGTCACCTTGTGCAACCACGACGCCTACTGCGACATCAGGGTTTTCCCAGAAAAATTCCGCTGCAGGAAAGACGAGAACGCGATTCGCTTCAACCGAATATAAAAAGCCATCTTTGGAAATACAAACACCATTCGGCACGTTAAAATCTAAAGGTGAAGCAAATACTTCGACTTCATCTGCAACGCGGTCTTTATCGCGATCAGATACTGTATAGATGTTAACCTTACGTGTGCCGACCCAGACTACCGTGCCCTGAGGTGCAACGGACATATGGCGTGCATCCGGAACCAGAGCGTATAGTGAAATTTTAAAGCCATCGGGCAGGTTAATGCTTTCCAGATTTTTTTTAATCTGTGCAGCTTTAGAACCACCCTGATCGATTAGTTTATCAGCAAAAGATGTGCCTGTGGTTTGTACGCTACTCAATTTTTCCAGATTGGTTTGCGCACTCACTGATGCAGACAAGGCTAGTGCCAAAGATGCGACAGTTGTTGAAAATAGATTTAATTTCATGAAATAATCCTCCTCATATTATTGCGTGCGCGAAGAGTATAGGCCCACATTTTCAAGCGGGTCAAGAGGTCAACTTGAATGAACCCGCTTTTAAGTAAAGACGGTCTAATATTTTTGTAATATGAAAATAAAAAGGAAATCAGGGGTACTGTTGAACGTGCAGGATTATTTTTAGCGTAAAAGCGAACGAAAATACTTTCCTAAATCATGAATTTCCATCGGCGAAACTGAATGCTCCATAGGATAATCAAACCATTTAATTTGATAGCCCATGACCCAACAGTTGATAGCTGGCTTTGGCGGTATGCAAGGGCACGACCGGGCCATTAATTCGTGGGCCCTAAATATTGGGCAGGCTTGATTCGCTGAATTACGTTCTGCTTCTAATTTATCGGCGTGGGGAAGATAGGTAGATAAAGCGACTATTCCACCTAATGTTTCCGGATATCTTAAAGCGCTATGTAAATACCACAAGTCACTAGTGTCCCAACGTTTAACGCAATATAGCCTGTAACTAACTGATTTTATATAAAAAATACCCGCTTTAGGGGTGTCACTCACTGGGAAGTTCAGGAATACCAACCTCTATTCTAACATCTAGCCAGCAAATTAAACTAACTATAGAATCTAGCCTGAGTTAGCTGCAGTTATCAATAGTTCGGAGTTTTTTATGCGTCTACAAACCGCAACCTGGCCTGAGGTCGAAACCTATCTTAAGCGTTCAAATGGCATAATCGTGCCCATTGGTTCCACCGAACAACACGGCCCAAATGGCATGCTGGGTACCGACTCGATCTGTCCTGAAACGGTAGCCTTCGGCGTAGCCGAAAGCATGGAGGTACTGATTGCACCGACGATTTCAATCGGCCAGGCACATCATCATCTGGGCTTTCCGGGAACCATTGCTTTGCGACCCAGTACTCTTATGGCAGTATTGGTCGATGTCGTGCGCTCACTTTACCGTCATGGTTTTCGCCATATGTATTTCCTCAATGGCCACGGCGGCAACGAGGCGACGGTGAAAGCTGCGTTTCAGGAGATTTACGCACTGTCCAGCTACGGTGATGACGACCTGTCTGATCTACGCCTTAAGCTGTGCAACTGGTACATGACCGCAGGCGTCGGTCGCCTATCGAATCAACTCTTCGGCGATCAGGAAGGCAGCCATGCCACACCATCGGAGATCTCACTAACCTTCTATGCTTACCCAAACGAAGTAAAAACCACCACACTGGCACCGACACTGGCACCGACCGGAGTGATTCGCGACGCGGATGATTACCGCGCCCAGTTCGCCGATGGGCGCATTGGTTCGAACCCGGCACTGGCAACGGTGGCTGCAGGTGAACAATTTTTCAAGGCCAGCGTGACCGATATACTCGAGGATTATCGTGATTTTCTGGCATCTTGAGCGATCAGTGGCGACTAAATTTAATAGCAGTTGAACTACGTGTTCGAAGTTCAGTCAGGCAACCAGGCAGTATCAATCTACCTCAACCACCAGCCGTGCCCTTACGGCTCATTATACCGCGCGCTGGATCGTAGGCATAAATTGCAGCACCGAGAAAAACAATAAGCGCAAGCAGCGTGTAAACAGCTGCTTCGGGGTTGGCTCGCTCATAGAGTGCAAATCGGGTCAGTTCCACGGCGTAGGTGAAGGGATTAAACGTGCATAGTTGATAGAGAATATAACTACTCTCTCGCATCTTCCAGAGAGGGTAAAGCGCAGAAGAAAGGAAGAACATTGGAAAGATCACGAAATTCATTATCCCGGCAAAATTTTCCAACTGTTTAATCACCGAGGATAACAGCATCGCAAACGCGCCGAGCATCATACCGTTGAGAAGTAACACAGGTAGTAAATAAACATACCCCATCGGTGACATCGAAATGCCGATTGCCGATGCAATCAATAGAAATGTATAGACTTGAAGAACCGAGACCAAAGTGCCTGCGAGTAGTTTACAAAGCAGAAGATACCATCGCGGTAATGGGCTGATCAAAAGTGTTCGCATGCTGCCCATTTCGCGGTCGTACACCATCGATAGTGAACTTTGCATGCCGTTGAACAACTGGATCATGCTAATTAGTCCCGGGACGATATAAACTTCATAGGTAATATAGGTTTCATAGGGTGGGACGATCGATACTCCTAACACCGAACGAAAGCCTGCGGCAAATACCAGCAACCATACCAGGGGGCGCACAAGAGCCGCCACAAAGCGCTCACGTTGTTGCACAAAGCGAAACGATTCGCGAATCAGTACACCGATCAGACATCGCCATGCGTGTACCAGGCTCATACCGTGACCTTTGCTACTAACTTATTAAATGCATCAGCGATATTTTCTGTCCCTGTTCCCGCTAAAACCTCTGGCACAGTACCATCAGCGCAAATTTTCCCCCGGTTAAGAATAATAACCTTGTCGTCATCGTAAATTTCATCGATCAAATGAGTTGACCAGAGCACCGCAATATTTTGCTCTTTCGCCATGCGATGGACATGCTCGACGATATCTCGCCGGCTAGGCACATCTAGACCTACCGTCGGTTCATCGAGTAAAAGCAATTCTGGATTGTGCATCAATGCACGTGCAATTTCGACTCGTCTACGATGCCCACCATTGAGCTGTCGGACCTTTTCATTTTGCCGCTCCAGCATACCAAATCGCGTCAATTCGGTTTCTATGCGTTCTATTGCATCGGATTTTTTAATGCCATGCAAGGCCGCATGGTAAAGCAGGTTTTGACGCACGTTTAAATCAAGGTCGAGGGTCGGTTGTTGGAACACGACACCCATTTGCGCCAGGGCCTGGTGAGGATCGTCACGAAGGTTGATACCCCTAACCTGTATCTGTCCCTGGGCACTATCGTAGAGCCGGGTGACCAGAGAAAATAAAGTCGTTTTACCGGCACCATTAGGGCCGAGCAAGACCTTGAACTGTCCCAAACCGACGGAAAAACCAACATCATCGAGGGCGGCTTTACTGCCAAATCGAAAGCTCAGGCCAGCGATTTCAAGAGCTAATTCAGGTTTCGACATGACTCCAGTTATTCCTGCAACCTGGGGTCACACAAATGCCCCAATTAAGGGTTAAAGATTATATGGCCCCGCTGACACGGTCAAATGAAGTACAATTTCACTACCGCCAACTAATCAAAGCCTGATTGATATAGGAGAATGCGAAGTGCTGCGTTGGATTATTGTTATTATAATTTTATTGCCATCTATCTCCCTGGCAAATAGCACAAATAAAGTATTCAGAGACCTGAATACTGCTCTATTTGATGAAATAAAGAGAGGCCGTAGTCGTGAGGCCCTCGAACTATTGGATCAGGGAGCGAAACTGGAAGCCCGGGACAGGTTTGGCAATACAGCCTTGCTCCTGGCGGCGCGAACCGCGAGATACAAGTTGGTCAAAGAACTGATTGAACGGGGTGCAAATATTAACCACCAGAACTTAATTGGCAGCACCGCAATTCTACGTGCAGCCACGGCAAATCGAACCAGGAACGTGGCTATACTAATGGAAGCCGGCGCCGAATTTGACCTTCGCAATAAAAAGGGGTTAACGCCACTGGCAGCTGCTGCCTTTAATGGTGATGAAGATTCCTTCCAGTTGCTTCTGGACAAAGGCGCTAATCCTGATGTTTGGGACAATAGCCAAAAAACCGCTATCGTCTACGCCGCGGCAAAAGGGTTTGTCAGCATTGTCGAGTCCCTTTTGAACACCGGTATTAGCATTGGCCAACGCTACGGTAATGACCTGACCCTGCTGATGTGGGCAGCTGGATATAGCAACGATGTCCCACCCATCGATGCAGCCATTATGGTTCAATTACTTCTCGATCATGAAGCAGAACTGGATTTGCAGGATAATCGCGGATGGAGCGCAATGATGATTGCCGCCAACATGGGACATTCGGGCGTCGTCGAGATTTTAATTAAGGCTGGTGCAAGCATTCATATCGAATCCGGCGACGGACAAACAGCCGCCAAACTGGCGAGCGCAAAAGGCCACCTGGACACGCTCGCGCTGTTGAATGCAGCGGGAGCTGGCTAGCCTGGTAGTTTGCCAATAGTGCTCTTCAAGACAGTTGATTCAAACCGTAAATATAATAGCGTCCCGAGAGAATGGAGAAGGTCGGTTGCAGGCTGGCGACATTTTTCCGTCTTTTAGCTGGTTTGCGTTAGCGTAGGGATCGAGTATAATCGTTCCTCGATACACTTCATAAAGAACAAAATAAATGATGTGTATAAAAGATTATCATAAATATAGAGGGGCTAAATATGCGTACCTGGAAAAAACCAATAGTTGTTGAAATCGCAGTAGGCATGGAAATTAACTGCTACGTTTGCGCGAAGCTCTAGTCTTCCGGGTCAGGAAAATCCGAAAAGGCCGATGAGTTCGTCGGTCCTTTCGATAGCTCAAATCTACTCAAAGGCATAATTCCTCAAAGGTGAGTCAGCGCTGTCACTGGGGTGCCTTTTTTATTCTTCCTAGTAAACTATGCCTCAGATCATCGTACTTGGCGCCGCGGCCGGTGGCGGATTTCCGCAATGGAACTGCAATTGCACCAACTGCCAACTGGCATGGCAGGGCTCCGATAGGGTTAAACCCAGAACCCAGTCATCGCTTGCGGTATCCGCCGATTCGAAACACTGGGTAATACTCAACGCGTCACCCGATATCCGCCAGCAAATCGCGGCGACACCCGAACTGCAACCACGTCGTGGTACGCGAGACTCACCCATCTCATCGATTGTTCTTACCAATGCTGACGTCGACCACGTTGCCGGCCTGTTGACTTTACGCGAGCGCCAGGGATTCAGACTTTATGCTACTGGCCGGGTCCAATCGGTGCTGCAGTCAAACCCGATTTTGAATGTGCTGAATCCGGACTTTGTCAAACGCGAGGCGTTGGATCTGGACCAGCCAACTGTAATCAGTGATGCCAATGGCAACTCTATCGGCATCGAAATCACGCTGTTTGCGGTTCCCGGCAAGGTCGCGCTTTACCTCGAGGATGAATCCTCTGGCGACAATTTCGGTAGCGTCGATGAGGATACAGTGGGCGTTGCTATTAGTTGCGACAATTCCACTAAAACCATTTTCTACCTGCCGGGTTGCGCGGCGATGCCTGAGTGGCTGCAGCAGAAACTGCGTGGCTCGGACCTGGTTTTCATGGACGGCACTACCTGGATCAACGATGAAATGGCACAAACCGGGGCCGGCGAAAAAACCAGTCAGCGCATGGGTCACATTTCAATGTCCGGGAACGATGGCTCGTTGGCGAAATTCGCCGGACTCGATGTGAAAACACAGGTATTCGTCCATATCAACAATACCAATCCGGTGCTACGCCTGGATAGCGAAGAAAATCGACAGGCTACCGCGGCCGGTTGGCTAATCGCCGAAGACGGCATGCAGTTTGAGTTGTAACCCGATGACCGATGTAGCCAGAAGCCGAGACGAGTTCGAAACCGAGCTACGCGATATCGGTAGGTCGAGGTACCACGATCTGCACCCGTTCCACCACCTGTTGCACGGAGGCGAACTTGAGCACGGCCAGGTTCAGGCCTGGGCGCTTAATCGTTTTTACTACCAGATCAGCATTCCGCGCAAGGACCTTACGCTGATGTCGCGAATTGAAGATTCCGAATTGCGCGCAACCTGGCGACATCGCGTGCTGGATCACGATGGCGGGGGCGAAGGCGGCACGGGTGGCATAGAACGCTGGCTCAGGCTGACTGACGGTCTCGATCTCGATCGCGACTACGTAAAGTCGCTACAGGGTCTGCTACCTGCAACCCGCTACGCGGTCGATGCCTACGTCAATTTTGTCGCCAGTCACGCTACGCTGGATGCCGTTGCCTCATCGCTAACCGAACTTTTTGCGAGTGATATACACCAGCAACGTATCGAAGGTTTTGAGCGCTACTACCAGTTCGCTAACGATGATACGCTTTCCTATTTCAGGCAACGACTGAAGGAAGCCCCGCGTGATGTCAGCTTCGGATTGAAATACGTGCTCGACCATGCGCAAACCCGCGAACTGCAAAACCGTTGCCTGCGCGCGCTGACCTTCAAAACCGAACTGCTGTGGGCGCAACTCGACGCACTGCACCATGCTTATGTCGAGCCTGGCCTGATTCCACCAGGTGCCTTCGTGCCAGCGGGTTGCGAACCCACGGTTTACGAACGATGAGCGACGCCCTGACAATTGATGAATCGATCAGCCTGCAACTGGGTCGGGGCGTTCGCCTCAGGCACGACCAAGAACGCGATTCCTGGACGCTAATGGCGCCGGAACGCGTAATCGTACTCGATGAAATCGCCCACCAGGTCATCGTTGAAGTTGTCGAATCCGATGGCCTTGTGGCTGGCGTAATTGACCGGCTTAGCCAGCTTTTCGACGCCCCGCGCGAAGAAATTGCCACCGATGTCATCGAAATGTTACAACCGTTTGTCGACAAACAGTTACTGAAGCGAAAATGAGCCTGGAAGCACCTTACGCGCTACTCGCGGAACTCACCCACCGTTGTCCGCTACGCTGTCCCTATTGTTCTAATCCGGTTGATCTGGTCAGGCGTAGCCAGGAACTGGATACCACCACCTGGAAGCATGTGCTACGACAGGCGGCTGAGATGGGGATACTGCAGATTCATTTCTCCGGTGGTGAACCCACCGCGCGTCCGGATATCGAAGAACTTGTGGGCTACGCCGAAGCGCAGGGCTTATACGCTAACCTGATTACCTCCGGTATTTTATCCGATGCGCAACAAATCGAACGCCTCGCCAATGCCGGGCTTGCCCATGTTCAAATCAGCATCCAGGACAGCGAAGCAAATAATGGCGACTGGATTGCGGGATACCCCGGCGCGCAGCAAAAAAAAATCGCCCTGGCTGAAACTGTCGAAGCAGCCGGTCTTGCGCTCACCATAAACGCGGTAATTCATCGTCAGAACATCGAACGCGTGGGTGAAATGATCGACCTTGCGGTCGCGATGAAGGCACAACGGGTGGAAATTGCCAACGTGCAGTATTACGGCTGGGGGATACGCAACCGGCGCTACCTGATGCCGAGTTTGGTGCAGTTGAAAACCATGGATAAGCTGGTCAAAGCCAGGATCGCCGAACTGCAAGGCGTAATCGCGATCGACTATGTTGTCCCCGACTACTACGCGGCTCGTCCCAAGGCCTGCATGAATGGCTGGGGTCGTCGCTTCATCAATATTACGCCCGAAGGCAAGGCCATGCCCTGTCATGCCGCGGAAACAATCCCAGGCATGAAATTTGACAATATAACGGAAACCAGTTTGCAAGAAATCTGGACTGAATCGGGCGCTTTTAACCGCTTTCGTGGTACCGAGTGGATGCCCGAACCCTGCCAAAGTTGTGATCGTCGTGAAATCGACTGGGCGGGGTGTCGTTGCCAGGCACTGGCGCTCACCGGCAATGCCGCAAACCCGGATCCCGTGTGCGAACTGGTGCCGGGTCACGCGCAGGTACTACAAACCGCGTTCGAAGATTCACGCGATATTGAGGTTCACTTTGATTATCGCAACTTCGGTGGTGCAAAATGATCTCAGACCGTTTCGTTTAAACCATGTTATCTAGCAGGTGCGTCAGGCGCATCGGCGCGTAATTCAAACCCTCTAACCCGTTAAAAATAATGACATTGCCGATGGATCAAAACTGGCAAGGCGTTTCAGCCTGATCATAGCCAAGCGAATCCATATTCTCGGTGGGATGTAAAAAACCGCGAATGGGTGCTCGCCCGATTAGGGCATTATAAGTGTGCAGTAGCACGGGTTGTCGCAGTTGATTATCCCAGGACCGAAAGCTGACGGGATTGCCTTTGTAGGCGTCGAGGTTTAACCGATCGCTGCGCAGATAAGCACCAACAGTTTCAAAATCTGTAGATTTGGTTCGCAGCACCGATTCGATAATCGATTTTACCGCAGCCCAGGCGGCCCAGTCGGGGCTCTGCATACGACGATTGGCATGACGTTCAAATCGTTGGTTAAGCTGTGGGGCCCCATGTCTTTCCCACGACCAGTGCCAACTAGCAGCCTGTAAACCCTCGGTACCGATTACCGGCAACGGGTTTTGCGTCTGATATGGGACATATCGACCAAATTCACCCTCAATATCAGATACAAAGACCAACTCTGCATCACTGCCCGATGTCATCAATACAATATTATTTTGATCGCGCTCGCGGGGATCGCTTCCAGGCACAAAGTCACGAACTTCATCTATATCAATAGCAAAACGATTAGCCGAGCGAGTGAAAGCCGCAGCAAAGTCCGTATCGCCAGAATCGGGGCCTTTGAGTAATATTACCTTGCGCCATTTTTTAAATACGAGATATTGACTCAGCGCATCGGTTAACATCGCATAGCTGGGAATCACGTGCATCAAATGGGCCTGGCATTTCGAGGCCCGTAGCTGATCCGAATATTCGGAAATATTGAATAGCAGCATATCCCTCCCTGTTGTCGCCCTGGATGTGATTCCTAAGACCTCGGTATCGGCATCGACTATAAAGAACTGAACTTCCGATTTTTTATTCAGATACTTGATTTGCTCGATTAATTCTTCGGCATTTTTGGCCTCGATTCGCCTTAGTTTAAAGTTAATATTGAGCGCGCGAGCAAAAATTCGACTATCGCGTATCGCGACTTCCGCGCCGGCGAGCGGGCGATCATGGGGCTTTACCCGAATACGCGCATAAGCTCGTTTTTCGTCATATCGGGGATCATCAACTATTTCGGCATAACCAATGGTGACCGTTTGCTCTTCAACAGTCGACGCAGCGAGAACAGTCCCACAAAACTGAAAGGCAATGACCAGGATCAAAAGCCTATCCAGAATCATGGTTTGCCCTGGTTATTCATCGAGCAAAATACCGTAAGGTACCTGGCCCACAGCAACGGACTTGAGTACCTTTCGCTGACTGACGTCGATGATCGATATGTCATCGGACAAGCCATTGGCGACAATTAAAATCTTTTCATCGGACGACAGTGCCAGCCCCCAGGGTCGTTTGCCAACCAGGATGTAGGCTTCCACCTGGCGCTTCGCGACGTCGACAATTGCCACGTGATTAGCACGACCAAGTGCTACAAATGCTGTTTTTCCATCCCGTGTTATCAGTAAATCAACCGGGGTTACTTCATTTCTGCGAAACCCTGTCGGCAAAAAAGAAATGTCACCGATTACCTTGTGGCTTGCTGTATCAATAATGTCTACCAGGCCTGCCAGTTCGGCGGACACCCAAAGTTCGCTCTCGTCAGGTGTCAATGCGAATCGGCGCGGTCGCGTGCCTACCAGTATATCGGCAATAATTTCCATCGATTTTACATCGATGACGTGAACCAGGTTGGCTGCCTCAGAGGCGACATAGACAGTCGATCCATCTTTCGTCACCTGCACGCCTTCCGGCTCTTCTCCTAATTCTACATCGCCAATAATTTTGCCGCTTTCGATGTCTACAAACGACGCAGTTGCATCTTCTTCATTGGAAACAACAAGCACCTTGCCATCAGGCGTCAAATCAAAAGTTTCAGGTTCTGCAATATTGCGGATTCGACCCACTCTATTACCGTCCGCGGTGTTATATACGGCTATTACATCGTCGTCCGCACAACCAACGAAAAACTGTTCTCGATCTTTACTAAAATGAACACCGCGTGGCCGTTTGCAAGTCTCGATCGATCGAATAACCTGGTAGGTTTTACCATCGAGGACTGTCAGCGTGTTACTTTTTTCGTTGCTTACATAAATCTGGCGAATTTCAGCTTTCGCAGGTTGCGAAAATAAAATGCTGGCGATCATCATCACCAGCCCTGTGATAAATAATGCCACATGCACGTGTTTTGACAATCTCATTTAACTCCTGCCATTCAACTGGTTACAACAAGGCCCAAGACCGACTGGTGCAGTATGCAGGCTGGCTGCGGATTCTCTTAAGCAACATTTTGGTTGAGTTACTTTCCGGCAAGATATTCAGACATCGCCTTAATATCGTCTTCGCTATAGGACAAGAATAAAGAAGATTTCGCTACTGAATTCAGTCGTTTTTTATGTTTGAAATCAGACATGGTTTTTAGCAAGTATTCGGGATGTTGCCCGGCAAGACGGGGAATTCGACTATCCCCTTCGTAACCACCCAGGTGGCATTGCACACATATTCCGGCACCCGTTGCCTTCTCGCCCTGTATCTCCGCCTCCGAATAGGCACGAAAGCCTATATCCGGCCAATCTTGCTCGGAATAATACTGGGCCAACAATTTCATTTTCGATTTATCCAATTGCTCGGCAATAGGCCCCATGATGTCATTTTTACGTAACCCCGATTTGAAGTCCTTTAACTGAACGTAGAGATAATAAAAATGCTGACCAGAGAGAATCGGGAAGGTCGGTTGCAAGGTGGCGCCATTATCACCGTGGCAGCTGGCGCACAATTTTATTTGACTAAGTACCGGTTCATAATCAGCCGCATTAGCGTTTGTCGGAGGATTCCATGAGAGCATCAATAATATCGTCAATACTCCAGCCTTGTAATGGTTCATCGTAATATTCCTTGCAACTTTGCGTTTCGCCAGTAATCGGGGTGACTCGCGAAATAATAAAAAACGGTCGCCTAAAAAGGCGACCGTCCGGTTAAATTTGCGTAGCGGTTAAATCAGTCTTCAAGTGTGAAGGCGATGATGTTATTGCCACGCTTATAGTTTAGCTGAACGTTTCCACCAGCTGCCACTGCGATATATTGTTTACCATCAACCGTGTAGGACACTGGCGGTGCATTAACTCCGGCACCCGCCTGAAATTTCCACAGTATGTTTCCGGTTGCGGAATCATAGCCCTTGAAAGTGCCATTGCCTTCTCCAGTGTAAACAACACCGCCAGCGGTCGCCATGATACCGCCAATCATCGGTTGCTGGGTTTTAACCTTCCAGCGGATTTTTCCGGTATTGTAATCGACAGCTGAGACGTTACCCCACTGCTCTTCACTGGCTATAACTTTAAAGGCGCCACCAAGCCACAACTTGCCTTCTGGATAGGGAGTGCTCTCTACGTGGTAAGTCATAGGCTGGTGCAGATTAATGGCGTATACCAGACCCAGGTTTGTATCGGTCGTCATCGGTGACCATTCGACGCCGCCGTTAGCACCAGGCAGCATGCGCTGACCATCCTTGGTTGGCAGAACCCACATATCTTCTTGTGGCACCATGGCCTCGGAGAAGCGAATCAGGCTGCAATCATCACGATTATGAACATATACATGCCCAGTCTTGCCGCCATGTAATATCCCGGGAACCATTTTCCCTTTCTCATTTTTTACGTCGACAAGAATAGGTGGGCTAACAGCGTCCAGATCCCAAACGTCATGCGCGATATACTGGAAGTGACAAACGTATTTACCCGTGTCCAGATCGACAGATACCAGCGAATTGGTATAAAGATTGTCACCGGGACGTATCGATCCATCCAAATCGGGGGATGGATTTCCAGCAACGAAAAATATTCGATTCGATGCTGGATCGTAGGCTGGATTTTGCCAGACACCACCCCCTAGGGTTTTGTAGGGATCGCCCAATTTCTTCAGCGCAGCCTTTTCGGCTTTAATATCCCGATGCATATCTCGACCTGTCGCGTCGTGGGTGGCCCACTCACCGACCGAATTTTCTGCTGTCGTGTGAAATGTCCAAAGAAGCTTACCCGTTTCGGCATCAAAGGCCTTTACGAAACCGCGGACACCGTATTCGCCGCCATTAGTGCCGATCAGAATCTTCCCGTTAACGGCAGTTGGGGCCATGGTTTCACTGTAACCCAGCTCAGGGTCCGCGATCTGTGTTTCCCAGACTACCTTGCCGCTTTTCGCGTCGAGCGCGACCAGTTTTGCGTCCAGGGTACCAAGGTAAACCTTGTCACCGAGCGCCGCGACACCCCGGTTATTAGGGCCACAACAATAGGTTGTAATCGGGCCCATTTTGTGTTTGTAGTGCCAGATTTGTTCTCCAGTCGCTGCGTTTAGCGCATAGACGTGGTTGAACGATGTCGTGGCATACATAATGCCATTGACTATCAGTGGTGAGGTTTCCATCGATTCCACGACTTCAGTCTGGAAAATCCAGGCTGGTCGTAGTTTTCTCACATTATCTTTATTAATTTGGCTCGCGGGGTAGTAGCGGGTTTGTGCATAATTGCCGTTGGTGTGGAGGAAGTTATTTGCGTCCCCATCCGCACGATCGAGCATATCCTGGGTAACAACATCCATGTTTCCATAAAGTGTCCCACCCTGTACTTCCTGTGCCTGGACTGCGCTGCTAATTAACGCCAGTACAAAAGCTCCGCTTAGCGAAGCGAGCAGATTTTTGCCTTGCTTTCCTAACCTGAATTTCATGACTCCTCCGTTATCGAAAGGTTTTTTAGACGATTTTTATTGCGATGCGGGGATTATTATTGCTTTTTAATCAGGAGGATCCCAATTCTCCAGAAAAATTAGTATATCCAAGTTTAGGTTGACCATCAATTTTATTCTCGTTATGGGGATAGGCTCCCAATGATTCTCTCCAGGGGCTCACTGATTAATTCGTGAAACAACATCCGTACGATTTGTTTGCCAAATCTGCGGTGCCAATCTTGGCAATTGTATTGCCTCCCACCCGACTGGTAAGAGTTTGGTCCAAAATACCTGTTTGAATAGGGCTAATTTTCCGTTACCACTGGAAATCAGGATTCCGGTACGAACCGGGCTCCGACTGGTAACGAAACTGGTAAGGGTAAGATTAATAAATGGCTTACACCCTGGTAATCCGTGGTGTTCCGATCATGACGATGTAATCTCATAATCCATTGGTCGGAGGTTCAAGTCCTCCCGGGCCCACCATCCTTTTCGTTACTTTTCTGTCACTTACCGTGAATTTCGGCCATGGGACCGTGGACTATTAGTCTATGGGTCGTCGGATATTGACGAGTTGATATCCCAAATTGCGACGGCGACTGGAAATCCTCGTGTCGGTGGTTCGATTCCGCCCCTGGGCACCACTTAATAGTCTATCACTGCCCAATACCATCGGAATTGTCTTCGTAAAACCCGTTTTTTTGAACCAATCAAATGCGCTTTACGCACCCCATTGCCACAGATCGAGGTTATATCCTCAGAACATGTTGGCATGCAGGTATCCAAATCGATATCTGCGCGTAGCGCCAAATAGCCCACTAGTTATCTTCAATGGAAAACGAACAATTCGACGTATTCTCCTTAATGTATGTCGACATGATGGAAGTAAAGACTCTCGTTTGGCCGGAATTAGCATGCAAGCAACATAGGGTTTATACTGCTTCTACTCGACTTTGACCGTATTGAGGACGCTAGATTTCCTGCATCACCGGCAGCGAATGGAGTTTCTCGGCGTTGGCATCGTCGAATATTAATAAAAGCAAACCCAAAGGAGGGATCGTAATGATTAAGAAACTCACACAATCGCTAATCGCTGTAATCTGCTTGATGACCTTTATCGGCTTTGGAACTGCATCGGCGGAGACGCTGCGTGTTGGAATGGAATGTACCTATGCGCCGTTCAATTTCAAGGATGCCGATGGCAAACTCCAGGGCTATGACGTCGATGTCGCCAGGGGTGTCGGTGGTCTTATCGGCGCCGATCTGGAATTTGTTTGCCAGAAGTGGGATGGCATGATCCCGGCCCTGCTGGCGAACAAGTTTGATATTGTCGTGGCGTCCATGTCGATTACAGACAAACGACTGGAGAAAATGGATTTCTCCGAAACTTACCGCATTTCGGTCGGCCGCCTGGTCGGCAAAAAGAATTCTGGCTGGAATCTTTTCGATAACGCAGGTAAGCCGATTCCCGCCAACTTCACTGGCCTCAAAGTCGGTCTGGAAAGGGCTTCGACTTATTCTGACTGGTTTGAAAACGTACTTCCCGAAGCTAGCGTGGTTTTATACGATACCAATGAGGCGCTGTACCTCGATTTGGTGAATGGACGCACCGATATGATCATGACCAATCCGATGAAAGCCTATCTCAGGTTTCTGAGCAAGGCAGACGGCGCCGGATTTCGATTTGTCAGCCCACAAATTGACGAGAAAAAATATTTTGGCACGGGTGTCGGCATCGGCCTTCGCCAGGGCAATGGTGCGTTGAAAGCCCGAATGAATAAAGCCATAAGAACCCTGGCTGATCATGGGTACCTGGAATCCTATGCGCTGAAATACTTTCCCTTCGCGATCCACTAACAGTGCATTTGATCGTCGCGGTGAGGGCGATGTTTCAGCCCTCACCGCATTCTTCAATAATAGAATAATGCTGAATCACGGTTTGAATTTCGGCTGGAATGAGCGGCCGTGGATGCAATAACCGGTTGGTGGGACGATTTTTTTTGGGGCTCGCTCGTCGTTGTCGAGCTTTTTTTTGTAGCCCTGATCATGACGGTCCTGTTTGGACTGATCGGCGCTGGCGCCAAGCTGTCGAAGAACCGGGTCGCCAAAGCGATTGCCAGCGGCTATACCATTGTCTTTCGTGGCACGCCCGAGATTCTGGTTCTTTTGCTGTTTTACTTCGGATCAGCCATCACGCTGACCGCGATTGCCCAGATCTTTGATCCAGAGATCAAGTTTGTCGATTTTCCGCCATTCTGGGCCGGGTCGTTCGCCATTGCGCTGATCATCGGATCCTACGCGACGGAGACATTTCGCGGCGCTTTTCTTGGCGTCGATCCAGGGCAGATAGAGGCAGCACGGGCGCTTGGTCTGTCGAACCTGCAAACCTTCATTTATGTGCGCATCCCTGCGATGTGGCGGCTGGCGCTACCGCCGTTCGGCAATCACATGCTGTCTCTGATCAAGGATACCGCGCTGGTGGCCATTATCGGTCTGGAAGAGACCCTGTTTGTTGCCGAGCAGGCGATTGGTTACACCGCCAAGCCGTTTACCATGTATATCCTGGTCGGCGTGATCTATCTGGGATTTTCGACGATCATCACCTTGACGGTGATGGTGCTTGAGAAGTATGCCAATCGGCATTTGCAGGTCGCGCAATGAGTCTTGATGTTGACCTGGTCGTCGACAGTATTCCCAAAATGCTGGTGGGTATCGGTCTGACGTTTGAGTTGCTGTTCCTGTCGCTCGCGCTGGGCACGGCGCTCGGCATTATCCTGTTGATACTGCGCATCAGTGGCCGCTGGTATCTCTCCTGGCCTACGATGGTTTACATCTATATCTTTCGCGGTACCCCCATCCTGGTGCAGATATTCATTATTTACTATGGCTTTCCGCAACTCGATTTTATCCGCAACAACGATATACTCTGGCCCATTTTGAGAGAACCCTTTGGCTGCGCCATAGTTGCGCTGTCACTGAATACCGGCGCCTACCTGTCGGAAATTTTTCGCGGCGGCGTTCTCGGCGTGGACCGTGGTTTGAAGGAAGCGGGTGCGGCGCTGGGACTGTCGGTATCCCAGCGATTTATCTACATTACCAGCCCCATCGCCATACGTTTGTGTCTCCCGGCCTATAGCAACGACGTCGTCAGCCTGATGAAGAGCACCGCGCTCGCCAGCACCATCACGCTGCTCGATATGATGGGCATAGCCCGAACCATCGTCGCCGAAACCTACGCACCTTATGAGATTTTTGTATCGGTGATGGTTATTTATCTGATCATTACCTGGGCTATTCAGAGAACTTTCGGCTGGATAGAAAAACGTATGAGTCGACATGTAAGAAGCGAGGTATGACATGAGTGACGCCGACACACAACCGATGATTCAACTTGAAAACGTCGACAAATTTTTTGGTACGTTTCAAGCCTTGAAGGGCGTCAATCTGACGGTCGGCAAAGGTGAAAAGGTGGTGGTTTGCGGGCCGTCCGGGTCGGGTAAATCGACGCTGATCCGTTGCATCAATCGCCTGGAAGAACATAACAACGGCAAAATTATCGTTAATGGCCATGAGCTGACCGATGCGGTCAAAGACATCGATGCGGTTCGTCGTGAAGTGGGAATGGTGTTCCAGAGTTTCAACCTGTTTCCGCAAATGACCGTCATCGAGAACCTGATGTTGGCACCCAGGCTGGTGCGCAAGATCCCAAAAGCCGAGAACAGGGAAAATGCAATGCGCTTGCTCGAACGCGTAAAAATTCCCGACCAGGCCGACAAATGGCCGAGCCAACTTTCCGGCGGACAACAACAACGGGTTGCCATCGCTCGCGCTCTGTGCATGAACCCCGAAGTTATATTGTTCGACGAACCGACCTCGGCGCTTGACCCTGAAATGATTTCGGAAGTTCTGGACGTCATGATCGATCTGGCCGGGGAAGGCATGACCATGATCTGCGTGACCCATGAAATGGGATTTGCCCGTTCCGTTGCCGACAATGTAGTGTTCATGGACAATGGTGAAATCGTCGAAACCGGGCCGCCTGCGACCTTCTTCGATAACCCGAGGAGCGACCGGACCAAATTGTTTCTCGAGCAGATTCTGACCCACTAGTGCAGCGGTTCTGGAATTCGGTCGGTTTGACAGTCAGGTAGACAAGAATGAAAGATATTGACGAACTGGTGCTGTTTGCCACTGAACTGGCTGAGATGAGCCGAGCTGTCATACTCTCGCACCCAATCCTGGAGGTGGGTCACGAAATTAAGGCGGATGGATCGCCGGTAACACCGGTAGACCGGGAAGTCGAATTGAGACTGAGGGAGCATATCGATACGCACTATCCTGGTTATGGTGTTTTCGGCGAGGAGCTTCCCAATCGGGACACGGACGCGGAACGCGTATGGGTGATCGATCCGATTGACGGCACCCGGCAATATGCCACCGGTATCCCAGTTTATGGCACATTAATCGGTCTGGCTGAAGCGGGTCAATTTGTGCTGGGTGTAATGGATTTTCCCGCGACCAGGGATCGCTGGATAGGCGGACAAGGTTACCCGACTCGTTGGAACGACCGTGCGGTGACTGTCTCGCAATGCCCCAACCTGCGCGACGCGATGGTAGCGCGCAGTGAACCAGATCGGTGCAGTAGCGAAGAAGATCTCGTGTCGTCGAGACTCGGTAACGCAGGGCCATTCAGCATCTGTGGCGCCGGTAGCTACGGATTCGCCATGGTCGCATCGGGCAAACTGGATATTGTGATCGACACGGGACTGGACCCGTTCGATTTCGCGGCACCAGTAGCTATCATCGAAGCTGCCGGAGGCTCGGCTACCGACTGGGCCGGACAGCCACTCACACTTGGATCCCAGGGTCGTACCCTGTTCCTGGGCGATTCCGCCTTGCTCGGTCCGGCAATAGACCTCTTGCAAACCTGACCGTAGCCCTCCTCGGGATTAAACTCAAACCGGAGTTTTGCGGGTATTAGTTGTGCACTGTTATGCATGGTAGTGCAAATTAGGGCAACGGACGCCCCATAAATTGTTGATAAATAAAGAAATATAAGTTACCGATTTATCTGAAAATCCTCGTGTCGGTGGTTCGATTCCGCCCCTGGGCACCATTTGATTTATTTCAGCGACTAAGATTAAAATCGAGCTGTTCTCGACGCGTTTTGATCTAATTCATGTTTCGCCCTGGTGCCGGTGAAATCATTAAAGTGTGTGTCCTCGTCGACCACTGTTGTTGCCCGAGACGAATCCGTCGGTCATCAAAGCTCCCCGGTGCGCTCATCGCCCGTACAAAACGCTAACCTCATCGTCGAAGCGCACGACCCCGAGGTCGACACCCGCGACCAGCGCATGAGTTGGTTCCCGGTCGGGCAGACCCTCCCATTCAGTCAAGGCAACTTTTTTCATCCCCGCTCCTTAAGGTTGTTTTTGTATATTACTCAGCATCGTCGCTGAAGCCGGAGTCCCAGTGGCTGCCGTCGCAAAACGGCTTGTTTTTCGATGCGCCGCAGCGGCACAGCGTGTAACGCCCGGCGGTGACGCCGTCACCGAAGCTGTGGCCTTCGAGGTCCACCGAGCCGACCCGGTAGGGTCCGTCCTTGATGACATGAATCTCGGCTGTTTCCGAACCGGGCAAATGCTCGGTTTCGCCGATGGTGCAGGTGATCGCACCGGACGGGCACCGATCCACCGCCTCGACGATGTCCTCGACGGATGCGCCGTCGGCGTCGATCCAGGGTTCCTGACCCATGCGGAACACGCTGGCGAGCCTGTCGGTGCAAAACCCGGCGTGCGCGCAAAAGCCCCGATTGTCATGGATAGTGAGGCGGCTGCCCTCGTAACTCACGCACCGGTCAGCCGAGCCGTCGGCGAGCCTCTTGTCACTGAATCCGTTGCTGCGGTGGGTGCCGTCGCAAAAAGGTTTGTTGCGCGAGCCTCCGCAGCGGCACAGGGCAATGCCTGTTACTTCGCTCACCGTTTCACCGTCCGCCCCGGTCACATGTAGCGACACTTTTGCATCTTCGTTTTTCTTCAACAGGTAGGGCCCGTCAGGCAGACACTGGATTCGGGGGGTATCGTCGCTCATGATTATTCTCCTGTTTTTAATTGGTCGACATTATATCGATTTGAGAACTCGATTCAGCACTGTATTCCGGTTATCGCAACGTAACAATATGCTGGTCTATAGTCATCTGTCTTTAGGCCGCGACACCCTCGAGAAGCGCGCAGGCTCTCCAGATTCGCCGGCAAGCCCGCCAGCCCCTGAACCAGGGCGAGGTGGCAAGACAGGCCTTTAATTCAACCTGACGCCAGGTCAAACAGGAGTAATTCGGCTTCGCTTCGGGCTGTAACGCTAAGTTTCGATATTTCGTTGAACTGGAGACCGTCCCCGGCCGACAGCCTGTGGCCGTCGATCTCGACCATGCCGTCAACGATATGCAGAAAACCTGCGCGGTCGGGTGCAAAGTTTTTCTGTACCGTCGTGTTGCCATCCAGCCGTGCCAGGTATACCCATGTGTCTGATCGCAAGGTCACCCGCTGCTCGTCCTGGTCAGGTCCCCCAATCGGCAGGAAGCTATTTTGCGCCGCCTCGTATTTCACCGGCGCCTGAAAGTAATCGGGCGCACCACCCTTGTGCTCCGGTATGATCCAGATTTGAAGAAAATGCACCGCTTCGTTTTGGGAAGCATTCATTTCGGAATGAACCACCCCGGTTCCTGCATACATGTGCTGGAAATCACCTGCGTGTATCACCGATGAATTACCGATCGAATCTTCATGCCTCAGTGCGCCGGAGATAACATAGGTCAAAATGTCCATTTCCTCGTGCCCATGCTTGGCAAATCCGGCACCGGGAATAACGAAATCCTCGTTCAGTACGCGCAGCGCTCCGTGCCCCATGCGTGAGGGGTCGTGAAAGCCACCAAACGAAAACGTGTGGTAGCTGTCGAGCCAGCCTAATTTGCTATTGCCGCGAAGGGTTTTGTCGTGAATCAGTGCCATTTCCAGTTGTCCGGAGATCGGTGATGACTAGCGCCGAATATCAGGCTGTGCGTCTAAAAGATGCACGGTCGAATCTTATCGTATTATCCGGATTCGGAATATGACCTGGCGCTTGACCTCATCAATGTTTTAGTGGAAGCGAGATGCGATTATAATCCGGACGCGTGGCCAGGTGGCGAAGCCGGTTACCAGGCCCGGCAAATGGTCGGAAAGAGTTTGAGACCCCGTTACCAACAGCGAACAGGATCTGAAAGATGAATGCAGGACTGGACACGATCAAGCGCGCCAACTGGTTAGAACTGTTTTTTGATCTGGTGTTTGTATTCGCAATCGCCAAGGCAACACATGTACTGGCGCATCTACATGACGGTCACGTGTCACTGGCTCAGTACGGGATATTCATACTCATCATGATCCCCGTCTGGTGGGCCTGGACGGGGCATACCATGTTTGCGACCCGATTTGATACGGAAGATACTGCCCAGCGCCTCCTGACGCTTGCGCAGATGTTGGCTGCCGTCTTTTTGGCAGCTTTCATTAGCCCGGATTTCGATGCTAACTACCATGGATTCCTGTTCTCTTATGTCGTGATCCGGGTTCTTTTGATTCTCATGTACGTACGCGCAACCCGCTTCATCCCTGAAGCCGTACCGATATGCAAACAGCTCGGGACGGGTTTCTCTTTCGGACTTCTGGTCAGTCTGGGATCTTTGCTGGTTGAGCCGCCCTGGCGCTACGTGTTGTTATACGCCGGGATCGCAATCGAAATAATTACGCCGATTTTGTCTCGCTCCACTCTACGATTGATTCCCGTAAAATCACATCACATGCCGGAACGTTTTGGCCTTTTGACTATTATTCTGTTCGGTGAATCCGTTGTAGCCATTGCCGTGAAACTCGGCGATCTGGACTGGAACGTGCTAACGCCATTTGCCGCGATTAACGGGTTTATTGCCATGTGTGCCGCCTGGTGGCTGTATTTCGACACTCACGACGAGCTGGTTGTAGGGCAAAATGTAGGTACCGGGCAAAGGATTGTCTATTGGCACCTGGGAGTCTACTGCGGCCTTTCGATCATTTCCGCGGCGATAGGATTTTCAATCAGCGGTGAACTGGGTATAACGGACCACTTGTTGATGATTGCTACCGGTCTTGCGTTGTTTCTGGGTTCGATGGTCTTTATGCATGGCATCAACGCCCTGGTAACTGGCTTCCAGCGAATCCCATTTACAATTCTTGTCGCCGCATCCGGATTAATGTTGGCAAGCGGCTACTTTTCTGAATAACTACTGTTAAAGCCGTAAAACTATCGAGTTCATATAAGAAAATTTACATGAGGGCACAACAAGATGAGTAACATGGCGACAGATTGTAGACAGAAATGCGATCCCGGGACCGGTGGCGTAATCGAGTTGTTGATTCAACCACGCGACAAGGATCTGGGCGGTTTCTCGGTGAGAAGGGCCTTGCCGACTATCGAACGCAAGATGGTTGGTCCGTGGATTTTCTTTGATCACATGGGCCCGGCAGAGTTTCCGGCAGGCGAGGGTATCAGCGTGCGCCCCCATCCGCACATCAATATCGCCACGGTAACCTATCTGTTCGAGGGCGAAATATTGCACCGGGATTCACTCGGCAGCCTTCAGACCATTGGGCCGGGCGATATAAACCTGATGGTGACCGGCCGCGGAATCGTACATTCGGAGCGGGAAAGACCGGAAGTTACTGCACAGGCCCATAAGCTTCATGGCCTGCAGCTGTGGATGGCATTACCCGAAGAGGATGAGGAGGTCGAGCCCGCGTTCCATCATTACCCGGAGGCGGACATCCCGACCGTTACTGTTTCCGATGTACCGATGCGGGTGATGATGGGTTCCGCCTACGGCGTTACATCGCCCGTCAAAACCTTCGCCGAGACCCTGTATGTAGAGGCGCATTTGCAGGCCGGCCAGTCGATTACCGTGCCGGATGTTGAAGAGCGCGCTGTGTACGTCGCTAGCGGGAGTCTGGAAACACAGGGCGCGCCCATACCCGAACATTCGATGGCGGTATTATCCAGCGTGGATGGAATAGTGCTCGAGGCTACTTCTGAATCCCGAATAGCGATAATTGGCGGTGAGCACCTGGGTAAGCGTTATATCGAATGGAACTTTGTTTCGAGCCGCAAGGAGCGAATCGAGAGTGCCAAGGCGGACTGGAAAGCGGGGCGTTTTCCCAAGGTGCCGGGCGACGAGAAAGAGTTTATTCCTCTTCCCGACTAGCGCTTGCAGTAGCCGAACACATTGTGTGCGGCCGGCCGTTGCGTGCCGCAAAGCGAGGACGTTAGTAGGCAAGGATTTGAGCTATCCCAACGACAGTGTAGCCCGCCTTTCAAAAGCTTTCAGCCCGCCTAAAAATTCAACTTTTGTTAGCGCACATGTCATCGACACTGTTGAGCCGAGCCAAGATTCGATTGGTGCTGAATTTCAGCCATGGTTCAAGTGTAAAAATTATCTTACGAGGTGCCTAATGACGGACATACCCAATGGTGCTACCAGGACCGCTCGGGCGACAATTGCTATTGCTCTGATCGGTTTGTTTGGCACGTCATTAGCCGCATTTTTCCAATGGAAATCCAATCTGGAAGTCGAAAATAAGCGACTCGAAGGCCAGCTTGCATTAGAAGAAAAACGCTTCCGATATGAACTTCTTTTGCGGGCGACTGAGCCTGAAAGCGAACAAGACCGGCGCGCTTTATTGAAGTTCTATCATGAAGCAGGCCTTGTGGATGGCCTGGAAAAGCTGATCGAGAAGTATGCAGAGGAAGAAAGTGGCTTTATTCCGAGATCGAGTGGTACTTCAGGTGGGCCGGTGTTTGACTCGCCCTTAAATAGATTTTTGGAAATTGCTTCAACTCGGGACGGAAGGAGGCCAACAGTAGACCAAAGAGTCAAGGAGGCGGTTCGTCTGGCCTTACTCGGCCAATCGAAAAATATTGCACGGGCACGCATGCTATTGGCTGAAGCAGGCTATCCTTCGGGCTTTACTGTGGAGATACCACTTGATCTTTATAAGAGTGCCGGTGGTAACGAAAAGGAACTTGAAACGTTTACCAAAACATTATTCCAAATTGGTATCAGGGTAGACCTAAAGCGTTGAGTGTGAACTAAAACGGACACTGAAATAAACTACACCAGAGTCGTAGAACGGCCATGAAGAGACGCTCAGCTAGAAAATTAAATCAATCGACACGGGCCATTTTGATTCACTCTATTGATTCCATGATCATGATGTTTGACTAGCGAGGAAAGCGATCGCCTTTTCCGCATCGATACCAAAATCATTGAAGATTACTTTGCGATCAGGGTTTATCAAGATCATCCATGGGGTGCCTCCCGTGCGATAGCTCACCATGGTCTTAGGACTTCCACTTTCCGGGCCAGGGTCATGACCCATCGGCATCCGGAGATCATATTGCAACTGAATTTCACGAACCTTATCGACTGTATTGGTATAGTGCCCTTCGAACACCGTTTGTATTCCTGCGAAAGCAATTTTTGGATTGCCCGCTAGCGCATCAGAAATTTGTTTGAGTGCCGGAAATCCATGTGAGTGACATCCGGGGCACCAGCTCTGAAAGCATTTCAGGAACACCCACTTACCTTCATGGTCGGCCAATTTAAACGTTGCAGGGTCGCCATTCCCATCAATCCAGTAGTCAACTTGCAGTTCAGGTGCGAATTGCCCCTTAATCCCATAACTTGAAGCTGCAGCCATAACGAAATTTGACCTGGATAGCACCATTGAACCAAAGGCAATCGCTCCTGATTTTAATACACTGCGCCGGGTTATCATGTCGGTAAACTCACATTTGTTCATTCTTATAATGACAACCGGATCTGATGAATAGTTTCACGTTTTTAAACCAAACATGCTTATAGTCATACCCCCGACATTTCGAGCGGGACCAAATTGCTTTCCCGATAGCAGACACTCAAAACTAAGAGTTCAGGGGCGGAAAACGGCCAGGAACGGACGCTCAAATATTGAGTTGCTTAGTCGGAGAACGGTACACTCCGGAACTTAAGCAGTTTCGGAATTTGCCAATTGAACGTCCGGTTTACAGACAATGTGATCATCTAGTTCCAGTTTGCAATATGTACTACCTGGTCCAACGGGCAATGATCAAATCAAGAACCATGATGCAAATGAGGTACACAACCAGAAACTTGCCGGTTAAACTAGAGAAAAATTGAGCTGAAATGTATCCCTTGAAAATAGCTCGACTGGTCCCAAATGGGCTGACTACGTACACCCAACGGCAGACCGAACTATGCGTGCTGGAAATACAGGCCAGTCTGCAGCCCTTGCCAGCAGGCAATCATTTGAGTGAGCCCGCACAGTTTGTTTTCCTGGGGCGTTCCGTTTGTCCTTAAAAACGCGGTCCCTGATCCTGCTCGTCTTGTGCGAGGTGGCGGCGATGGCTCTTTGGTTCTCTGCCTCGGCGGTGTTGCCTTCGCTTCGCGCCGAGTACGATATCGGGCCAACCCTGGCCTCGCTATACACCTCTTCGGTTCAGACAGGCTTCGTCGCAGGGACATTGCTCAGCGCATTCCTCGTTCTCGCGGACCGGCTCGATATGCGGCGTTTCTTCATGACTTGCACCCTTCTGGCCGCGGGAGCGAATGCGGCTATCCTGCTGGTGGAGCCAACCTCGCTCGTGGTCATTCTGTGTCGATTCGTGACTGGCGCAGCCATGGCCGGGATATATCCCGTGGGTATGAAGCTCGCTATTACCTGGGCCAAGGCAGATATCGGCCTCCTGGTCGGATTTCTGGTTGGCGCCTTGACGCTCGGATCGGGTGCGCCACATCTGTTCAACGCTATTGGTGGGATCGACTGGCGTTTCACCATTGCGGCCACATCGCTTGTGGCGCTCGTTGCCGCTTTTGCAATCAACTTTGTCCACATCGGACCGAACCTTGGCCCATCGCCGAGATTCCATCCCAAGATTGCACTCAAAGCTTATACGAATCCTGCACTCAGGCTCGCGAACTTTGGCTATCTCGGTCACATGTGGGAGCTTTACGCGATGTGGGCGTGGCTCGCTCTATTTCTGCACGCGAGTTTTGAAGGGCACCTGGGGAATCCGGCACTGTGGTCACGTTTGGCCACCTTTGCCGTAATCGGTGTGGGCGGGGCGATGGGGGCCGTCCTGGGTGGTATGCTCGCGGACCGAATCGGGCGTACCGCTCTCACCATGGGTGCCATGGCGGCGAGCGGGACCTGCGCGATCGTCATTGGATTCCTGTTCGGCGCGGCGCCGTGGCTCGTGTTTTCTGTCGCCCTCCTCTGGGGCGTGGTCGTGGTTGCCGATTCAGCCCAGTTCTCGGCTTCAATCGCCGAACTCTCCGAACCCGGGACGGTTGGCACAATGTTGACCATGCAAACGAGCGCCGGATTCCTCCTGACACTTGCCACGGTGCACTTGGTGCCGACCATGGTGGAAGCCGTCGGCTGGAGGTTTGCCTTCGCTACCCTTGCTGTCGGCCCTTTCTTCGGTGTTTGGGCTATGGCCCGTCTTCGCGCTCATCCTGAATCCGCCCGGATAGCTGGCGGCAAGCGCTAGGCCTATCTGGCGAAGGTTATAGAATCAAAGGGCGTGTGAAGCTGCTGCCTGAAGCGCCCGCATCCGTTCCTGCAGTGCAGTTTCAGCCTCTTCCACACCCTCTATCCCGACCGGTTGCTGCTCTTCACCAACAACTACCTGATACGCCTCCAGCGCAAGTCGGGGTGATTTACACAGCGTCTGGTAGACAACACAATAACGCTCAGTCAGCTCAATCAACTTGTCGCATTGCCGTGGTGTAGCGTCTATGTCCAGGTCAAATCGCAGTCGCACGTCGGAAAAACCAACCGCTGCATCGGGATCAACGCCAAGCGTACCGCGGAAATCGAGGTCGCCTTCGGCGCGAACCGTACCACCTCTGAGCGGGATCTCGAGCGCCGTTGCCACCGCCCTCAAGGTCACGCCGGCGCACGCCGTTAAGGCCTCCAGCAGCATGTCGCCCGAGCAAACCTGCTGACCGTCGCCCCCCGTAGCCGGATGCAGACCTGCTTCAACTACCGCACGGGCCGTGTCGACCTTGCAGGCAATCTCGTCGTCGTCAATTCTGCCGGTGGCCTTGAGCGTAATCCGTGCTGCCTCCGGCTCTTCGCAATAATGTGCCTTTAGTGGCGTCTGTAACGATCTGAGTTTCTTTGCGTCCATCTTTTGCTACCTGTGCGATGGCGGGTTCCAAGCCTGGACAAGGAACAGCGAACAAGATCCCACCTCAACTAAAACTATCGTATCTTGCCCCGCGGAAACATTCCGCGCCTCCGCTCATTATATCATTCCTTTTGCCCAGGCCTACAACAGCATAATCATGTTGGACCGCAATAGGCGTTAGACGGCCAACTCAAGAAGTTCGAGAAATTCTTGCGAACATCAAAATGCATTCGAAGCGGACACGGAGCAGCCCTCGATATTTCAGTTCCAAGTGTCGGCTTCAACCAGAAACGGACACTCACTTATAAGCTAAATGGGCAATTCAGCCTGTGGCTGATTGATATATCAAACCGACCGCGCAGTTTGACCCGACTATCTTGGAATTGGAAACGATTCCAGTAACCCCGAACTTTTTCCCTTCTTTAAACATTCTAGCAACTTCTTCAGGCACTTTGCGTAGGTTAACAAAAACGGCACTATCAAACTGACTATTGGTTAAATCTATCGAAAAAGTGCCTGGCTCTGAAGAGTCAGGACTCATTGCGACCATCGTTGCATTTCCAGAAAAAAGTGCGCCAATAATTGTCTCTGCATACAAAGCAAATCCTGTTTCCGTATAGTTCTGACACTGGCTGGCAATGTCATCTAAAGTAATTGTAATTATGACTTTATCATCAGGGTTGTCTGCTATTCGCGCTGACTGATTTAAGATCTCCGAAATCGTTCCAGACTCTTCGACGGCTTCACTCATTTTAGCGATACTGATGCTGGTAGAGTCATCCATCGACGTCAACGCTTTACCGCTCTCAATATTATCTTTTTCTATTTTAGGCGCCTCGACGCTAGTTTCAGATTTGAGAACAGGTATTGATTCCTGTTCTTTCGCAAGAGCGGCGGCTTCTTGCTGGGAAATCCTACTTCGAGATTTAATCTTTGATAAATGCGCCTGCGCTTTTGTATATCCCAGATCAACGGCTTTCTGATAATAAACAATTGCTCTTGCCGCATCTTTTTTATTACGTGAATTGACCCATTTGTTCTGGAAAATTACACCGAGTGCATAATTTGCATTCGCGGAATTTTGCTCCACCGCCATTTTGTACCACTTAACCGATTCATCAATAAACTTATATTTTCCCGGTCCCGACAGGCTATATAAAATGTTACCTAGCAGGTACTGGGCATCTACGTCTCCTGCCAAAGCCAGCGGTTTCATCATGCTGATCGCTTCTTCAGGAAATCCGGCGTAGTATCGTTTAACAGCGTCATTTATTTCTTTCGTAGCAGCAGCAACAGAGCATGAGACCATCAGGGTTATGGGAATTAGTCTTTTTACTAGTATTTTCAAAAAATTATTCATCAACTCTAATTACCAAATCAGTTAACCATTCGGAGCGTCATTATACTTCTTGTCCCAGTCAATTATGAAAATAACAGAATAAACTAAGGGCGACCAAGGTATCTCGGGATTGGCTGAGTGTCTCAACAGAATAGGTCGGAAGCCGACCCTCATTTGTGAAGTTTGAGCGTCTGCTTTCTCGATATTATGTAAAGGCAATATAAGTTATGACTAAAGATATAGTAATATCGAATATCAGATATTTTTGTTGGTATAAGTGTTGTAACTATTTGTTTTAAAGGTTTAATTTATCTATTCAAATCAGTAACTTAACTAACCAATTCGATTCCGCCCCTGGGCACCATTCTTATCAATTACGTATATCCAAACACAATGCATCGAAAGAGCATGACGTTCATCATGAGCGCCTCATGTATATGAAGAGCTTCGTTAATAGTAATTACCTGGAAAAATTATCCCTTATCGATGGGGATGGCAGATAAATAATTACACAATACTTACAGTTAACTCATTATTTTCTTTCAGTAGACTAACGCTAGTTCGTTAAATTAAAACTCACCACAACCAACTGGGTCGAAGCGATAATATGAATTCAATCAGTGCAAATAATATGAAACTACATCGTGGCGAAATAGGGTTAAAAACCTATGAAAATAAGGGAAGGGGTCTGGTAGCTCTAAGTAGGTTTCAACAGAATGAAGTGATAGAAAGAGCGACCGTGCTGGTTTTCCCACCCCAACAATTTGAGACGATTTGCGACTCAAGAAACAAGTTAGGGCCGCTCAAATCACATATGCTCATATGGGACAAAGACGAATCAACTGGTGAAGTTACCGCGGCTATTTCCTACGGGGCGATGTCGTTTTGCAACCACAATGGTTCGCCAAACGCACGGTTTAAACCAGACAAGAAGAATGAGGTCGTTGAGTTGGTCGCTTTAAAATCCATTCAAGAAGGCGAAGAAATCTGCATTCGATACAAAGAGCCAGAAAAAATACTAGATATCGTAGGCTGGGATTCTGATTACTAGCTGACGATAAAAAAGCCCTGTGAGCTGCTGTTAAGCAGAGGGACTCACAGGGCAACTGTTATTCTTCTTTTTCCGAGACATTTTGGCGTATTGTCCTTTTGCACGGGTTTCTGCTTGGGTAGGCTTCACAATAGTATTGTAATAGTCTTCCCATCTTTCCTGAGGTAGATCGGACAAAAGGTCATACACTTCAAAATCTTTTGTATCTTTGTACAGGCTGGTTTCCATTAATTGCAGCTGGAGGAAAGGAATAGATTGGCGAAACTTTATCGGTTCTCCCGTTTTTTGAAGTTTTATCGTCGTAAAGAGTGGACCGAACCAACTGTCCGTTTCTATTACACCTTCAAATGAACGAAACGATTGCGATGTCGAAATATTGACTGGCGGGCGCACCAGTGTGCTCCAGCCTGGTTGCGTTCGTACAGCGAGCCCTGTCCATACCTGAACAAGCCCTGGCTCTGGTGCTGCCCCTAAGAACGGTGGCGCGTAACCATGCACATCGTTGGGTGAATGACTGTCAAAATAATCGGAAAACCCGGGAAATTGAGCGGACTCTAAATGAGTCCACTCATCGTCCTCGTTGATTCTCCAGTAAACATCATTTACATCCCAAAGCAGGTCAAAGTCCATCGGTGTAAAAACATACCACCCATAAGCGGACGCGGTACAAATCGCCTCACAATAACGATAGGCTCTCACGGGGAGAGAGCCCCCAAGCGCCCTATCTGCTGGCATCGGCGTTCTGATGCCAGGTATAAACTTATAGAATGATATGAGTGAATCGGATGTTTGCATGATAGACATTGAATTGCCGCTGCTAGAAATGTAAGAAAGGTTCAGCTAGAAAAGTGGTGACATAGTGCCGATCCGAACCCGGCCCGAATCTTCGGTACTCTCAATTTTTTGTTTCGAATCGGCTTTCTCGTCAAAAAGGGGCGACATAGTCCCAATCCGGACACGACCTGAATCTTTGCTGCTCTCATTCTTACGTTTCGGATCGCTTTTCTTTTCAAAAATTGGCGACATAGTCCCAATTCGAACGTTTTTGCTGTCTTTTGTTGATGGCTGTTTTGTTTGTGTATGCTTCATTTTTAATTCCTCATTTGGTTACTAAAATGGATGGTAGTGCATATTTATAAATCGGAAATGTTTAAATCTTTACCATGCGTTGTCCTCGTGTTGATTGAAAAGTTACTTGCGACGCGATAACCGCAACTAGCACGACTAGCCCACCGTAAAATGTCGAGCTCGACGGTAATTCAGATAAAACTAGAAAGGCCAATAGAGGTGCAAGTGGGGTTTCTACTGAACTCAACAGCGACGTTTCCGACGGTTGCAATCGGCGAGCACCGAGCGCAAGACATCCAATAGCAATCGCAAAAACAATGCCAAACAAGGCCATAATGAGAATTTCGAAAAAGACTGCGGAAAACGGATTAACGAAGCAGGCCGCCACTGGTATTAAAATGGCCGACTGTATGAATATTGGGCCAATGACAGGCGTATTTGGAAAACGGCGATAAATACAAATATATAGAGATGCTGCAATTGTCATCAAAAGTGCGAGCAAGTTTCCTTGAATGCTGGCTTGCTCCAACGAGCTGGCAAAGATAATTGCAACACCCAAAATCGCAATGCAACTTGCCAATATTGTTTTTAGCTGAGGGCTCTCGCGAAGCCAGGCCCATGCAAAAACTGCAGTAATTAGAGGTGCTGTCGCATAGATGAAGGAAACATTAGCGACGGGGATAAACTTAAACGCTGCAACAAAGGCTAGAATTCCACTTGCGCCCACCAGGGAGGCTAATAAGCCGGCCCGATCGATCGCAATAAGCTCAGTGCGTATAGATTGGCGATAGCCGATTACTGCCAATAGAAATAGGGCGGCAAATAAACTACGCCAAAAGACAATTGTCCAGGTATCAGCTGTTACCCCCTTGACGAAGATACCGGCCAGGCTAAACAAAAACGCTGAAGTAAGTACTAGTAGAACGCCCGCTGATCTGCTGGATTTCATTAAATTAATGCGTAGCTAACATTGTATCGGAACTGTTATTAGCTTTGATGGACATAATAATAGCGCAAGTTTCATGGTTACATACTGCAGAAAATCGTTAGATAATCGTGATTGCCCTGCTCCTGAATACCCGCTTGCTGTAATTTTGTAGCAGGGGTTATGTTCCGTCCCAGGGATTAAAGCCTTATAGCCTCAGGGCTATCGGTTAACCTGGGTAAACCTTATACTTTACACTTGTTTCATGCGCAGCGTTTTCCCCTGGCCAGCATTATCAGGATAACTAAATGGCAATTTGGAGGGTCAGATTACTTGGTGAGTTTTCTTTGCTCGCACCCGATGGGCAAAGTGTGAATTTGCCTGGGCGAAAACATCAGGCGCTCATGGCCTATGTCCTCCTTGCCAGCGGTAAAACTGTCAATCGGGAAAAGGTGCTCGGCCTGTTGTGGGGTTCTCGGTCCGATGGACAGGCACGCGCGAGTCTTCGCGGCGTGCTCAGTGAAATTCGGCGCACGCTGCAAAAATTTTCGGAATCGCCCATTGGCGCCGACCGCACCAGTGTCTATATCAATGAAGATCTAATTGAACTGGATGTCGACCAGTTGACCAATGCCACTCGGTCGTCGTCTATCGACACACTGGCGGCAGCGTTTGGACTCTATGGCGGCGAATTACTCGAATCAATCAATTTAAACGAACAACATTTCGAGGACTGGAAGCAAGTAGAACAACAGAATCTGCAGGCTACTTATCGAAAGGTTTTAGCCCGTTATTTGCAAGTTCTAAATCAAGAAGATAGAGATGAGGAGCTTGAACGGGTCGCGCACCAGTTACTTGAATTAGACAGTGCAGACGAAGACGCCCATCGTGCACTAATGAATCTGTATTTTCACCAGGGAAAAACTTCTTTCGCTTTACGCCAGTTTGATTTGTGTAGAGAAAGACTAAAGACACAATATAACTCGGATGTTTCGGATGAAACCTTGTCGTTACTTTCCTTTATTAAATCTCCCTCGGAAGATTCCCAGCAGAGAATCCCGTCCGGCAAATCAGGTGAGTCCGATCAATCAAAGAAACATGCGGATGCAATGCCAGAAATTGCTTTGGCAATATTACCGATTGTCGTCACTCAATCGGAACAAATCGGACAAGAGTTCGGAGAGCTGATCAGCGAGGAGATTATCGGCGCGGCGGCTAAATTCAAATGGTTTCGTGTCATTCCGGCTAGTGAAACTTTCAGGCAGAAATTAAAATCGCTGAGCGCCGTTGAGATTGCCAGAAAAACTGGTGCCAAGTATGTGATGTCTGGGCGTATCCGCAATATAGGCGATACGCACACGCTATCGGTTGAGCTGGTCGACTGCGTCAACAATCGTACCTTTTGGAGCGAGCGTTTCGTACTGCCCCCTGAGGCCCTAATTTACCCGGAAGATATCGTCGACCGGGTAGTCGGGCAACTCGATGTTAAAATCCGTGCCAGTGAAATCTCGCAAGCTCATCGCCTGGATTGGGAATCACTCAGTGCATATCAGTGCACATTACTTGCACTTTCCAACATATATGATCTTTCGAAAGAGGCCTACGAAGATTCCGAAAAACTTTTCGCAAAGGCTACCAAGTTGCACCCTAACAACTCGTGGTTTTACTCGATTTGGGCACTGTGGAAAATGTTTTGCCTCGGCCAAGGCTGGGGAAAGCACCCTGAAGATGAATTCAAGCGCGCCGGCGAACTGGCCCATCAGGCAATTAAGCGAGATCCCGATGATGCGCTCGCGTTGGTCATCCTCGGTCATTTTGAGTCTTTTTGGGGGCGCAATCTCGAGCAGGGCAAAAAGTTGATCGATTATTCGCTTGTAATGAATCCGTATTCCTCCTTTGCATGGATGATTAGTGCGGCTACTTATGCTTACTATGGCGAGCCACAAGAAGCGTTTCATCGGCTCGAAAAATCGAAACTATTGTGCCCGGTCGAGCAGCATTTTGAATTCCTTTTCGACACAGCGAATTGTGTAGCCCATTTATTCAATCATGACCCGAAACAAGCAGTCGAGTGGGGTTATAAAACGGTGCGTGAGAATCCCCATTTTACCAATGGCTACAAGCATTTACTGGTGGCATTGGGACATTTGGGAAAAGTCGATGAATTCAAATTTTACACCAATATGCTGCGCGGTATTGATCCTGGTTTTAATGCGGAAAGTTTTTTGAAGTCTTTTCCGTTTGCGAAGGATGCCGATCGGGAGTTTTATCGCCAAGGACTGTTACATTTATCGGCTGCGCCTAATGTCAATGCTGCCCACTAAACTAAACCCCTGGAAACGACAACAAGAGACGCGTGGTGGTGAGTAATTCGTCGATCAACATCATTGATGGCGCCGTCGGCACCGAATTGCAACGCCGCGGCGTGCCGATGAATCCCGCTTGCTGGAGCGCAAATGCGCATATAACCCACCCTAAAGTCCTGTTGGAGATTCATTGGGATTACCTCGTTGCCGGTGCGACGGTTATTTCCACTAACACCTTCCTTGCAGGCCGCCATGTTCTCGAAGCCGACGGCATCGACAATTTTGAGCAAATCAATCTCAGCGCTGTTGATTTGGCAAAAAAAGCACGAGATGAGTTCGCCAAGGACGAAGTCCTTATCGCCGGTTCTCTGTCAACCTTGCCGCCACTGAACCAGGCTAACGATTTGCCTCGGGGTAAGCAGATCGAGCGTAATTTTCAGGAGCAGGCGAACTTGCTGGCCGCAGCAGGGGTTGATGTGCTGCTTGTAGAAATGTTGATGGATAGCGAGAGTGCGGTCAACATGCTGGGCCCCTGTTGTGATACAGGATTACCGGTTTGGGCTGGCTTAAGCGCGATGCGAAACGATGACAACGATAGGTTAATGACCTTTCGGCAACCGGGAAAACTTGCCGATCTTGAGCACGAAAGTTTCGAAAGCTTGCTCGATACCGTATGCGAACTTCCCGTCGAAGTGCTCGGGGTTATGCATACCGAACTTGATTTAATGGCGCCAGCACTGCGTGCGGTTACAGCCAGGTGGCAAGGCCCGTTACTGGCCTATGCCAAGATTGGTGTCGCCGACCAGGAGGATTGGAACTTTCATCAAACGGCGTCGCCAGATATATACGTTAGGCATGCGCTGCAATGGATCGAAGACTTCCACGCCAGCGTCGTTGGTGGCTGCTGCGGCACGCAGCCGGAACACGTGCAAGCCTTAAGCGCACAACTGGTCGGTAGGCGATAATTAGCCATCGTCTTAATTGTAAGTAGACGGCAACTTGCATCGGATCTGCCTTCCCATAGCGGCACTCAAAGTATTCCCCATGTTTCATCAGTCCGAATTCTTTATTCGAAGGTTCGTTTGGACGCAAGTTTACGTTCATTGTGGAAATCCGGGTTGTGAATCAACTCGGGATCTTGTGCCCAATTTGAGTCGGGCCTAACCAGGGTTGAAAAACAGTCGCTGAGGACTTCTTCAATATCCCAGTTAATACATTCCTGTTTGATACAGATCAGATTGTTGTCGTCCGCCATGGCCTGAACTGTGGCCGCATCGATCAAGATATCCCGTTTAGCAGCGAGCGAGTAAATACGTTTGTCAACTTGGGTATTTTTATCCTGGTAGTACATGCCGACGTTGGAATGATGCAGGAAGGCCGCCCCATCGTCTCGTAACACACGCCCACATTCCTGCAGGTAGGCTTGCATCGTATCCGCATTGGTGTCGACCAACGAGTAAAAGCTGAAAACCAGGTCAACACTATTATTTGCAACGCCTTGCAGGCTGCGTCCGTCGGTTTTCAAGCATCGCGTCTTGGATGATTCCTCGAATGCAAGTGCACATTTTTCGATGCAATCGTCTGTGATATCGAGCAATACGAGTTCACTTGCGGTAAACGCATGTAAAACCTTAGCGATTTTCCCGTAACCGCAACCAATCTCGACGATTCGATCGGCTGGCAGGAATTGGCCGATTCGCGGAAAAATAGAAGTCAGCCACATTGAACGGGTTCCGCCCCAAGGAACAGACCATTCCTCGTCAGCTATAGCCCAATCGTATTTTTCGTAGTTGTCTTCGTGGTACAAAACCGAGCTCATTTGAAATTCCAGTAACTATCAGCCAATATTTTAGACACGACTAATCGGGTGGGAAGGACAATTACGAGAACTTATGCAAAAGTCACGATTAACTAACGGAAATTCAAGTTAAATCCCCACCAGAAACCGTAATCTCGCATTCGTCGTTAACTGAAGGTGTGAAATCAAATCCGACAGGAAATTCTGTAAACTATCGTTTAGGTAGGGTCTAATACTCTAGAATTTCGGAGACGGATAAAGAGATCTTGCCGAGGCGTCCAGATCGACAAACGAGTGTCTAAGAGGTGTTTGGCAATGTAAACGCCACGTTACAGCCGTGGCCTAATCCTTCCGATTCAACCCAAATCTCCCCACCGTGTACCTCGATTATCCGCTTCACCAGCGCTAAGCCTACGCCGGTACCTCCCACATCAGCGCTTAATCTCTCAAACAAACCGAAAACCTGGTCATGGTATTTCGTATCTATACCGACACCGTTATCTCGTACGAAGCAACTTATCATCCCATCTTTTTCGACAGCCCCTATATGTATCTGTGGTGATATCTGGTCGCCCATGAACTTAACGGCATTGTCAATCAAGTTCAGGTAAACCTCTACGAGCCTTAGTTCATCACCATTTACGTTCGGCATGTCTTCGATCTCGATTTTGATCCCGAGTGCGTCGATATTCACCTTAACCAGCTCAATCGCCTGTTTTGCTATCAAGTTGAGATTGCAAGGTGCCTGATCTCCCGTTACTCGACCGGCTCGGCTAAGCTCGAGTAGATCGTTTAACAGGGCACCCATTGTATCGGCGGCGGTATTTATTTTTTCGAAATCAGCTTCTATCCGATCCTTATCATTGGCGTCAATATCCTTGCCAAGTAATCCAATGAAACCTTTTATTGTAATCAGTGGGGTTTTTAAATCATGTGACACCGCGTAAGCAAAACGCTCTAGTTCCGCATTCTTGGTTTCTAGCTCGGAAGAGATCTTTTCACGTTCTGTGATTTCTTGTTTAAGCCGGTTTACTGTATTAGCAAGTTGTTGTGTCTGTTCCACCACTTCTGATTTCAGTGATTCTCTCGATTCCAGCAGGTATTGCTCGGCGATTTTTTGCTCTGTTATATCATGCAAGATACCGATTGCTTGGTTGGTCTTACTGGTTGGGTCCCATACAGCGACACTTTTTTCGCGTACCCATCGTATCTCACCATCAGGTCGTTGAATTCGAAACTCCGCATCAACATCCTTATCTAATTTTCGGCCATCAAAAAATTTCGCCATGTGCTCTTGATTATCCACGTGAAGAAGGGCTATAGCATCCTTAAGCGAGTTAACTCGTTGCATGAATTCGTCCGTGGATAGACCATATATGCTCGCAAGTCCCGGGCTGACGTAGATATATTTCTCCGTGTCTAAATTCCAAATGTAATATCCAATTTCGGGAATCAACTCAAACTGTTGGACTAATACATTGCGTTTTTCCAGATCCTGCTGGTGTTCCCTAAGCTCGGTTATATCCTGGATTGCGCCAAATGAACGGGTGATAACCCCGTCTTCTATCTGCGTTCCATATTCCAACTCGCGCACATACCGCACTTCACCATTGGGTCTGACGATGCGATATTCAAATATGTGGGCAAGGCCACGTGGATGCTCAGGATCGAGGACGACACTCAAGTTATTGATATAGTGTTCCAGGTCGTCGGGGTGAACAAAAGGGAAAAAATCTTCCTCACACTGATATTTTTCATATAGTGAATCCAGACTAATTTCCATAATATTTGCCATTCCTTTGGAGAAATAAGCGGATCGTTTTGTTGTTTCATCCCACTCCCAGTATCCGATGCTAATCGCAGCTGACAGGGTTTGAAGCAGTTCTTGCTTCAATTTCGCGGCATCTTCACATTGCGGCCAATTTTTCGCGCAGGTATTCGCTTTCATCGAGCAGTTCTTGTTTCGATAATTGTAAACCAGCGAGATTTGAAGGATTGCGCATAAAAATCCGGTCGTTACCAGAGCTTGTGGTTTTAAATGAGTATATGATATGTCTCACTCATAATTTGTCCATAGATTTGCGAGATAGCGATCGAATCGCAAAATACCGGGTTAAGCTGGGCTATCAAAATGAGGTGAATTTGACTCTAAACACTTGTAGCGCGTACGGGTTGATTCCACAACCCAAATCGGACACTTGGAATTGATAAATCAAGGGTCGCTTCGTTCCCTTTGCTGCCGTTAAGCATTAAAAAGTGATCGGCTCCTCACGAGCCGTTGCAGCCATTTTGAAATACAAATCAGCAACCTCCCCCGGCCACGCAAATAAAGCCGTAAAACATTGCCCCAATTACTATAGCGACGGCTATCACTGCATCGGCAACCACTGCCAACGGCACCAGTACATATCCCGCCTTGCTCGCGTTATCTTCGGCATGTGCGCTGAATGCTTCATTTTTCAAACCTGGAAAATCTTGATCGGTTGATCCGATAACGATATGGCTCTTGCCGTTCTGGTCCAACACGAATACCGTCAGCTCCTCTGGGGCGAGTTGCTGTAGTGCGCTGGTCAAATCCGTTCCTTCCACTTGTATACGCTCAATCGAAACCAACTCTTCTGCACCTTGCAGCGCAGGTTCACACTTATTTCTCAGCTTCGAACCCACACCGATCGAATTGTAGGCAAGACTTATGTTGTCATGTCTTGTTGCGCCTCGCTCGGCCAGGCTTTTTGAGATTTTTTCCAGATTTATTTTTAACGTGGCGGGTGAAGCCTCTCCTGTACTGCCGGCACGAGCCAGGACACACAATCGCAACTGATCCGGGCCACGCAAAGCGGCGAAGTACACATCGGTGATACTCCGATACGTTGGCGGTTCATTGGCCTGTCTTTCGGCATATTTCCAGGCGGCAGGGGTAGCACAACCCGCAACGTTAAAACAGATATACAAAGCAACGTAGACTTTAAGTCTTGGTTTCAAAAAATTGCATATCATCTGGCTTCTCTGTTTCTCGGTAAAGTCAACCTTAATGTATAGCAAATATTTAAGGTCGGCTCGCTAAAATCTGTCGACATTTGGATCGAATATAGACACCCCATCAGTATAGAAAAATCAAGGGGTCAGTATCGATTGATTTGAATTTCTGTCCGAGCGTCTCTTATTGGCCGAACTGAGACGCCCAAGTAGCACTTTTCAGTGTCTGCTTTGGAGAAATCGCCTGGTTATTCTGGGGGAAATTCTTAAATTTTGGATTTAGCAGTATCCGTTGGTATTAATTTCTCAAAAGCAGACGCTAACATTCAAAATTTAGCTTCTGCTAACGACCCATAACGGACATTTCTAATCACTTGGTATGTTAAATTGCACCGAAAAGTGACCCCCCATTTGCACTGAAAACTGACCCGCCTAGTCAAGCCAGATTATGGCTCATTTCTTGGTTTTCCGTTTGGTCTTTTTCTCCTGGTTGCTGGTTGAGTTTTTGAATCGGTAACTATCGTTCCCGGTTTCGATGATATGGCAGTGATGAGTCAGCCGATCCAGTAATGCAGTCGTCATCTTTTCATCACCAAAGACATTCGGCCATTCAACGAAGCTGAGATTGGTGGTAATGATGATGCTGGTGCGTTCGTATAGCTTGCTCATCATCGTTTCCTCTTCAGGTTAACGATGAGCTAAAACCGTCTCTTAGGCAATCAGGCTATTCGGTCTACATGGTGCTGACGGGATACAATTAATAAATAAGTAGATCAATTAAAAATTGAGGAGTGGATCATGCTATTTTTAACAACCAGCCTATCCGTCAGTCGCCTGGTTAAGCTGCTGCTGGTGATGTTGATGCTCGGCGTTGCCGGGCCGGCCATGGCTGCGGAAGGAGCCGATCTCGGGCTTGTCGGCCGATTCTTTCAATATCTCGGTGACCAGCCGTTCCTGTTCATTTTCATAGCACTTGCCTTCGGTTACCCAATCGGGAAAATTTCGTTTGGTGGTATAACTCTCGGATCGACCGCGGGCACTCCCTAGACTTGGATCACTCAAAATAGTTGTTTCCCAAGGTACCAAATTTAGTCCACCAAGGGGCAGCAAACACCAATATATGCCAACACCATCACCCTACTCCGTTGTCCATAAGTTATTGATTTTTAGATAATTCAGTATTGTAAGGTGTTGACAGGCCAAGACTCATAATCCATTGGTCGGAGGTTCAAGTCCTCCCGGGCCCACCATACTTTTCGTTATATTTCAATGGCTTACGGACTTTTTCGGCCATGGGGCCGTGGACTATTAGTCCATTGGTCCCACTAACTATGCTGCTTTCAGCCATTTCCTTCCGACAAAATTCTCTGCTCTCAATAAATTATTTTCCAGTCTAAGGTGGAATCCATGGGCGAACTTTTTCTGACGTAAATCACCCCATTCCTGAACCCGCTAATTGTAACGGCTCTAATGTCGTACCGATAATCGTGTAGTTCTAAAAAATCCCTGATTCCAAGTCTCCTGATTTCGTTGATTGTCTGAGTGAGAACCTGTGAATCAACCGTTTCGAATCCGGAGATGTTTTCCAGAATTAAACCGATGACTTCTGACACCTCACCACCAGTCAATCGGGACCCGTAATCATCCACAATCATATCCACGATATCTGTGAGTTGATTTTCAGTGAGTAGCGGCATGATGATGTTTTTCCGATTGATGTACGGGGACCATCCGACCAAAAGGAGTGAAGGACAACGGAAGAAATGGATAAATTTCGATTAGGTGCACTAGTTAATAAAAATCAATCCCGACTGGTATCCCTGGCGAGGGCCTATTTCCTCCAAAGGAGACGCTCAGCAAACTGAGGTGGGTGGCAATCTTCGGCCACAGTGGACCCTCAGAAAGTTTTATTAGTTGAGTGCAGGGAGTAACTCTTAAGCTTGAAGATGGTCATGTAATAATGAAAATATTGGTCAACTGCGCACGCTAGATAACCCCCAGCGCGCTGAAAATTTATGGATACTCAAAATTGATCATTAGACCTGTAGCAGTGCTGCCTGGGTTGTTAATCAGGCTGCGGCAAGCGACGAGGAGTTTTCCAGTTGTCTGACCGAGTCCACTACTTCGCCCCCTTTTACTATCAGCAATTCTCCCTCGCTCATTGGCCGCCAATTACCATCATTTAACGGTATGGTCGAAATCAAGGTAACTTTCTGCGTTTTCTCGGACTCCAGTTTAACCGAGGCAAGTTCAGAGTGACCGAGCCCGTAATTACAGGTAACGGAGATATAGTGCAACCCGGGCGAGCTGATGGATCCATCGGCTTGAGTTCGAACGTGACCATGCACGAACAACGCGTCTCCATCAGAGTAGAGAAAATTGGCAGGCCCGAGCTCACCTATCTGATGGGCGAATTCGGCAATGATTTGGCTACGCGCCTGCAGATCAGGAGCAACCCCGCAGTCAGCCCAGAGACTGGATAGTCGCTGCATTAGCACGCAAAATGCATACTCGGAATCCGTGTCACCAACTGGAATCGCAAAGCCGCTCTGACCGGGACCGAACCGATCCTCGATACCAGGCAGATCCCCATTGTGTGCAAAGGTATGTATGCGACCGCCGAGTTCACGTCGAAACGGATGCGTGTTTTTGAGTTCCACCGGACCGAAGCTCGCGCGCCTGATGTGGGCGATCACAATTTCGCTGGCCACCTTGTATCGTCGCAAGGTTGACATCAAGACACTGTCAGCGGCTGGCGTCGATTCCCGGATCAGGTTTGCGTCCGGTCCCTCGTAATAGGCGACACCCCAGCCGTCGGCATGTGGGCCGGTTTCACCGCCATGACGCGCAAATTCATTAAGAGAGAGCGTGATACTTGCCGGATGATGGGCCGACATGCCCAGTAATTCACACATATTGATATCCCGATTTGTTACTGTTACGGAATATCCTAGCTCGCACCGATAATCAAACAAGTACTATAATTGTACCGGTTATAGGCCTTCTCAGGACAGGCTTTCCTCAAGCGCCTGCACATTGTGAAACAGGCTGTAGCTGAACCAGCCATCAACGCTGGATTTCAATTCCCTGGCGCCTTGCATCACGAGGCCTTTGTTGCGTATTTCTTTTTTCATCGTGGAATATCCCATCCAGATATCCGCCATGACTTTTGACCTGGTGATAAAAGCCAGATCGACATCAAAGCCGGGATACTTCATGCAGAGATCAACTTCGCCGTGATCTACAACCAACCAGTATGCGCGCTTGCTCGAAGGCATGTCCTGAAACATAAAGCTGATAACAACTCTTCGGTCAGGGAACTCGCTGACATCGATGCGACGACGAATATCCCACATTAATAGCTGCGGATCATAATCTTCAGGGGTCAGGCGGCTTTGCGCCCACTTGTTACCCCACAACCCGAGGCGAACTACAATTTCCCCCAGATCCTCTCCCGACGCTGTCAGGAAATACTCAGTCGACTCACCCTTACCAGCCCTTTTTTCGATAACACCCGCTTCCTCGAGAAATTTCAGCCTTTGCGACAATAGCGATGGCGACATCATCGGGTTCCCGCGCTTGAAATCGTTAAAGCGTTTACTACCGCACATCATTTCCCGAATTATCAACGGGGTCCAGCGTTCGTTGAACACCTCGGCACCCTTGGCGACAGGACAAAACTGGCTGTAACCTTTCATGACATCACTCCTCGACAATAGTTAATTGACCGGAACATGGTACAAATTATGTACTTGTTCGAATTGACATAAACTGAAATCATGGGATCACTTTAATCAAAAATCGAGGCTAGTCCAGTACAAATATTGTACTTGTCTTAAAAACTATAAACCGGATGATGTAGGAAAGTCTACCTTCCAAACCAGGAGAGAATCATGAATGCAGTCAAAAACATTGACCCCACAGTGGATAAGAACTGGAGAGAAATAGCAGCCGATCTGGGTGCGCAACTCTCCGCCAACGCCAGTGAAGACGACGCCAACAGCCAGTTTGTAACCGAAAACTACAACCTGCTGCGCGAAAACCAGCTTTTCAAGATCGCTATTCCGAAGGAACTGGGGGGCGGTGGCGCATCCTTCGAAGAGGTCTGTGACGTGATTTGTGAAATCGGCCGGCATTGTGGCTCTACCGCACTGTCTTACTCGATGCATACCCACCCGGTGGCGGCCAACGTGTTCAAGCATTTTCACGGAGATGAAAAGGCTAGCGCCACGCTGCGTAAAATCGCTGACAATGACCTCGTTATTGCCGGCACCGGCGCCAATGACTGGCTGGGATCATCAGGCGAAATGATCAAGGTTGATGATGGCTACCAGGTTACGGCGCATAAGCATTTTGTCAGTGGCAGCCCGGGCGCGCAGGTTTTCGTTACCAGTGCCAATTACGCAGGCGAAAATGGGAAAGAAGTGCTGCATTTTGCCATCCCGTTCAATAGCGAAGGCATCACCCACCATTCCAACTGGAATACCCTGGGAATGCGCTCGACCGGGTCGAATGACATTAGCCTGGAAAAAGTCTTTGTGCCCGAAACTGCTATTGTCGCAAGAAGACCGGCGGGCGAGTGGCATCCTATGTGGAACGTGGTCCTGCCGACTGCAATGCCGCTCATCATGTCGGCTTATGTTGGTCTCGCAGACGCCGCTGTGAATATCGCTCGCAAGGCCGCGGCAAAGAGACCCGAAGAGCTCGCGTCCGTGCTCGGCGAAATGCTGAACCAACACACGCTGGCAAGCATTGCGCACCGGGATATGATTCGAATCAATCAGAATCACGGATTTACGCCTTCGAACGAGATTGCCAATGAAATCCTGACGCGCAAGACATTGACTGCAACCGCGGCACAGAAGACAGTCGAACTGGCCTCCGAAATTGTTGGTGGCGCCGGCTTCTTTAAAGGCCACCCCATGGAAAGAATCCTGCGAGACGTCCGGGCCTGCCATTTTCATCCATTGCCTTATCGGCGTCAGTACCAGTTCTCGGGAAGAATAAGTCTGGGGCTGGACCCGATCAGCTGATCGCCGTTAGTGACAAACTAAAGTAATAAACCAACCATGCTTCGATACCGCGCCACCATGAAGGAGAATGAACATGAATTATCAAACTAAAAACAGCGACCAGGTACGCTTGTTGCGGGGAACGCTTGGCCAGTTCCCGACCGGGGTCGCGATCGTGACCACAGTTGCTGAAAATCACCAGCCGGTGGGCATGACGGTTAACAGCTTCAACTCGGTTTCGCTGGCCCCGGCACTGGTCTCCTGGTGTATCGATCATCGGGCGGTCAGCTACGAGACTTTTGTAACAGCCAGGAACTTCACTATTACGCTGCTGGCTGAAAACCAGGCGGAACTGGCAATGCGGTTTGCAACGCGCGGGGCAAACAAGTTTCGGGATATCGAATCCGGTCGTAACAGCGCGCCTGTGATTCCCAATGGTTGTGCCTGGTTTAAATGCGAGGCTTATCGTTCGATCCTGCTGGGTGATCATACGATGCTGGTTGGCGAGATCATCGAATTCGCGCAATACCCGATCCAGCCTCTCGTATTCAAGGGCGGTCAATTTCAGCCACTCCAGTCTGACAGGGACGTTGGAAACCAGGTCGCGGCTTAAATTTTCACAGAATGAGAGCGTTATCCTGTTCCGAACAGAATGGACGGATGGACTGGAAGGATCGATTAACTTATGGCGCCTATTTCACGAACGTTTAAGTTTTCTGCTTGATCAGCCCCATAAACTTGATCGGCGCACAGTTTTGATCGATATGCCGGTGGTTCGTAAATCGCCGCTGCTTCATCGGGCTTGAGCGCCGGTTTTTTCCAAAGGAGACACTCAATTCGTTGGGCCAGGAGGCAATCTTCGACCACGAACGGACTCTCAGCATCACTTGATACCAAATCTAGATGCCCCCGCAGTCTACCTGGGCTGGTATCGAATATTCGAACAACAAACTGCATTTTCTGGGTAATGCGTTAGGTGTAGGCAGTCGTAAACCGAGTATCAACTCCCAGTTACAAATGTGTACCTGGGAGTTGATTAAGCCCCGGTTATATTTTTGCCAGGATAAATTCGACTGGAACTGCTTTGGAAATGACTTCATAAACCGGGGAGTACATCGCTAATTTGGTCAGTGTTTCGACATCGGCATCCGATTTCACGCGCATGTTGACTCTTACCTGCTTGTAACCCTTGTTAACCTGGTCCGAGATACCGAAGAACCCCCGGGCATTCATGTCACCCTCCGAGGAAGTTTCTACCGTTTCGAGATGAATGCCCTGTACAGCCGCATGAAAAACCAGCGTTACGGTCAAGCAACTGTCCAATGCATGCAATAAATGTTCAACGGGATTTGGCGCGGTGTTTTCGCCCCCCAGAAACGCTGGCTGGTCGGCATCTACATAAAGTGCCTGTTTGCGTTCGTCTCTTTCTTTTCCACCGGCGAAGAAACCCTGGATGGTACTACGACTACGGGCGCCATTTATCCATTGGTTGTTCGCTCGGAATTTGAATTTTCCATAATCTTCGTCTTGCGAGATTTTTGTTGCCAAGTTCACGACTTCTACCGTGTCTACACCATTAATAATATGGTCAGTCTGTTCTGCTGTATTCACTATGAATCCTCTGTTAATTGTTTAGAAAAAATCGACGGTGTGTCGATAGAACGATCATAGGCGGGGCAAAGGGACAGTAGATACTGCATGATATGTAGCATTGAACTACAAAATATGTAGTAAAATTATTGCGTAGTCATTGCTACATTCAAGTGAATTAAACGATGGGGATATTTTATGACTGGTTATGGGCAGTTCTGCCCGGTTGCAAAAGCTTCCGAATTACTCGCTGAGCGGTGGACGTTACTGATTTTGCGCGAATTACTTTTAGGCTCCCATCGATTTGGCGAACTCCAACGCGCCCTGTCTCGTATCTCTCCGTCACTGCTGACCAAACGTCTCAAACAACTGGAAAGCGCGGGCATCGTAATTCGCAAGGCACAAGCGGGTCGTAAGGGATTGGATTACTTTTTGACACCAGCGGGTAAGGAGCTGGCACCGATTGTAGAACACCTGGCAATATGGGGTATGCGTTGGGCTAGAGGCCAACTAAGTGATGACGAGCTCGATGTTGAATTCCTGATTTGGGATATCCAACGCCGTTTGAATACAGATATGCTCCCTGACGGTGAAACCGTACTTTGTTTCATTTTTGATGATCTGGTTTCATTCAAAAACTGGTGGCTAATCGTTAGTAATAAAGAAGTGGATGTTTGCACTGAAAATCCCGGTAAAGATGTTGACCTGTACATAAACACAACATTGCGTAACCTGGTGGAAATATGGGAGGGTGATATTGAAATAAAGGCAGCACAACAACAAAAATTAATAAAAACGCAGGGTAATAAACGACTGGCGAATACCATGTCTGACTGGCTTGGTATTTGTTTATATGCCGATATTCGCCCCGGAGATCCGGTATTGATGAATATTGCTGGGGATGACTAGAAAATATATTTGGGACGTATAATCCAGGATCAATCCCGACTGGTAAGAGTTTGGTCCAAAGAACTTGATTGAATCCGGCTAATTTTCCGTTACCACTGGAAATCATGTTTCCGGTACGAACCAGGCTCCGACTGGTAACGAAACTGGTAAGGGTAAGATTGATA
>Ga0255052_10000147_pt1 | contig 52841 bp, 46 predicted proteins | sample JV7_2_21_MG_FD_188632 | JGI IMG/M metagenome (GOLD analysis project Ga0255052, IMG submission 188632) | Seawater microbial communities from Jervis Inlet, British Columbia, Canada - JV7_2_21 | ecosystem: Environmental > Aquatic > Marine > Inlet | place: Canada: British Columbia | collected...
TAGACGATTCGAGCCAAGTCAACCGTTTGGATCAATATTTGCGTTCAAACGGAACAGGTTTGACGGGTCATACTTTTTCTTAAGGCTGAGCAGGCGCTCGAAATTGCCCTGGTAGTTGGCGTGGACCTTGCTCTGCGCCTCGTCGCCAACCTCATTCGTGTAGTAGCCGTAAGTAAATGGGTCGAGACCGGCCCAATACTTCCTGACGTAATTGATGTGTGGTCCGGACTCCTTGTCGAGTGACCAGCTCACGACTGCGAACATGTTGTGTTTGGAGTATCGATGAGCGAAAGAGGTTGCGTCTGCCGCCACTCGCCCGATTGCGCCGCCGGAGTGCTGGAAAAACACGGTCGTGCCGCGCTCAGGATGAGCTTCAAATCCATCGACAAGCGCATCGACAAGTTTGTCGCTGATTTCGGTCGTAAAGCCCGATTTCAGGTACTCGCCTTCGTTGCGGGGATCGGAGCTGTCCCAGCTACTCTGTATCGCAACGTAGTCGGTCGCCTTGATTCCATCATTAACGACGGTGCCGGCCTTTCTGAGCGGGGCAATGAGCTTCTCGGCGCCGCTCTGGGGCCCCGAGTAGCAGATATGGATGAGAATGGCGCCATCAGCGCCACCTGCGGGTGCCTGCATCACGAGATCAACGTAGAGGTCGTCGGGCGCATTGGCGCTGTAGTCGGCATAGAAGCTCAGTATGTTTCTCGCCTCGCTCAGAGGGTAAACAACCTCACCGCCGATAACCTGTCGCTGCATCGGATGCAGCTGGAATTCGAACGAGGTCACGACGCCAAAGTTGCCACCGCCACCCCGCACGCCCCAGTAAAGATCCTGGTTTTCCCTGGCGCTTGCATGTCGTAACTCTCCGTCGGCGGTCACGATATCGACCGCCTTGACATTATCGAGCGCAAGGCCGAATCGTCGCGCGAGGCGACCAAAGCCACCACCGAGCGTAAGGCCGCCAACTCCGGTATGAGAGACCGTTCCCGCTGTTGTAACCAGGCCAAGCGCCATGGCCTCGTGATCCAGTTCACCCAAAAGGCTGCCGCCGGCGACATACGCAGTTCGAGAAGCGGGATCAATGCGAGCGCTCCTGAACGTCGACAGATCGAGCTGCAGGCCACCGTCACAGGTCGACTTACCCGAGTAACTGTGTCCGCCGCACTTGACTGCAAGCAGCAGGTCGTTGTCGCGAGCAAAGTCGACGGCCCTGCGAACATCGGCCACACCCGTGGGCTGAACAACGAGCGCCGGGTGCCTGTTGATACTTTCGTTGAGCACTCGCCTGGCCGTCTCGTAAGCCTCGTTTCCAGGCAGAAGCAGGTTGCCGCGCAGGCTGTCGCTGAGATCCTGGACAGTACTTTGTTGCAGAATTGTTTGCGCACCATTTCCGGTAATGGCGTCAATATCCGCCGATACGGTTGTCAGTGCCTGCAAGGCCGATGCGAGTGCCTGCGCAGTGGGAAATGAGGCAGCAACAGCGGCCCCAATGGATGATTGGCAAAAATGACGTCGATCCATGATTCCACCCCCTGGAATTAGTTGTCTTCGGCAGATTCGAAGACTTTATTCTTGTTTATCCAGTCACCTTAGACGATATTCAGACCTGCGACCAGAGATGCTTATGTGGGGCCTGACCAGGGAATCAGGCAAGGGAGCAGGAATGTCAAGAAGCATATTGGTAACCGGGGCAACCGGCAGCATCGGCAGCCAGCTGGCCAGGTATCTGGCGGACAAGAGCGACGTCAAGGTACGCGCCTTCGTGCGCGATGAAAGAAAGGCAGAGCCGGTTCAAAAAGCAGGCGCGGAACTCGCGATCGGTACTTTCGATGACCGTGAGTCGATTCGGGCGGCAATGAAAGACATCGATACAGTTGTTCTGATCGCTCCACCCGGGCCGGCGGCCGTAGATCAAAACAGCAATGTCATAAAGATCTCGAAAGAATCGAGCGTCCGAAAAGTCATTCGAATCTCTGCGATCAAGGCGTCGTCAGACGGTCCGACAGAAAATACGCGCCTGCATGCCCGCTCTGATGCGGAATTGCAGGAGTCCGGCCTGAAGTACGTCATCCTGAGACCAAATTTCTTTATGCAAAATCTCTTCATGTCGCTCGATACGATCAACAATGACTCGGCCTTGTATGCCGGCATGGGTGACGCAAAATTTGGAATGATCGATGTACGGGACATTGTCGAATGTGCCGGCGAAGCGGCGGTCCGTGACGAATTTGATAATCAGGTACTAGAACTCAGTGGCCCCGCAAGCGTGAGCTACCACGATGTTGCCAAAGTGCTGAGCGAGGTTACAGGACGGACTATTGCCTACGTTCCAGTGACGCCGGATGCGGTCAGGGAAACCATGCTGGGGATGGGGATTGACGACTGGATGTCGACGCTGATGCGCGACTACTATCAAGCCTATAGTAAGGGCTGGGGCGATTTCATAACGGACAACGTTGAACGAATGACTGGCCACCCGGCGCGTAATATCGACCAGTTTGTTCGGGAAGTACTTGCCCCGGCGCTGGTTTAGCCCGCATACAGGCGACGCCTGTATGCGGGCGTTGTCTTGATTTCAGACCTTGTTGCCCTTCGTCAGGAAATACATCCCAGCGGCAAGCATGAGCACCTGGAATTCCATGCCTCTGTTCTGAACAAGCCAGCCGTTCTTAAAATGAACCAGTGAGATTGCACCGATCATAATAACGACGACGAGCAGTCCGCCGAGGCGCGTTAGTCGTTCGTCAGTGAATGCGCCGGCTATCAAAGCGATCCCGGCCCCGACCTCGCCAAACGCCACGGCCCAGCCAACGATCAACGGCATGCCCATTGCTACCAGGCCATCGGGCGGGAATTTGGGAATGCCGTGGGCAATAAAAGTGCCTGCAAGCGACAACCTTATTAACCAATGCATATGTGGTGCAAGACTATCCAGAAATTTCATCAGCTTGTGCCCCCTGTTATTGTGTTGTATTCAGCCTGATTGAATGTCGCGTATTCTGCACAAAAATACAAATATTTCGGCGGCCGTGGTATTCATAAAATCGATGGGCATCTTGCTGAGAGCGTCGATAATTATTCGGGCTCATGAGCCACGCGGGAATTAACAACAGTGAGACGATTTCTTTGCTATCTGCCTGTACTGAGGAGACCTTGATGCCGCCCGTGCCCCGCAAAAAACATCACAGATTGGAAATTCACGGTGACGTGAGGATAGACGATTACTTCTGGCTCAATGAGCGGGATAACCCGGAGGTGCTGTCCTACCTGGAGGAGGAGAACGCCTACACGGCCCGGGCCATGGCACATACGGCAGAGCTGCAGGAAAAACTATTCCAGGAACTAAAGTCGCGCACTGAACCGGAAGAGGAATCAGTCCCGTACAAATACGGTGATTATTTTTATTACAACCGCTATGAAAAGGATCGCGAATACCCGATCTATTGCCGCAAGAAAGGGTCATTGTCCGCCGAGGAAGAAGTATTACTCGATGTGAACAAGATTGCGGAAGGGCACGACTATTATGATGTCGAGCAATTCGAGGCCAGCCCGGATCACAGGCTGGCCGCATTTCCGGTGGATATGATCGGCCGGTGCTTTTACACCTTGCATTTCGTCGATCTCGAGACCGGAGAGATTCTGCAGGACAGGGTTCAGGAGATTACCGATAATTTCGAGTGGGCTGGGGACGGTAAGACCGTGTTCTATACCAAACAAGATCCGCATACCCTGCGTTGGGACCGTGTGTACCGGCACGAGATCGGGTCTGACACCCATGAGATCGTCTATGAAGAACAGGACCAGACCTTCAATGTATCTGTAAGCAAGGGGCTGTCAGAGCGATTCCTGTACATCACGACTGAGAGTACGGACCAGGCCGAGGAATATTTCGTCGACGCCAATAATCCGCGTGATGCGCCGACACTATTTCTCGCCAGAGAAGCAAAGCACGAGTATGCAATTACAGACGGTGATGACCGCTTCTACATCGTAACCAACGATGACGCCGAAAATTTCAAGTTGATGGAGACGCCTATCGACAGGATCGCGAAGGAGAACTGGCAAGTCGTCGTGCCACACAGGGAGGATGTGCTGCTGGAAACCGTTACCGTATTCAAGGAGCACATCGTTATCGAGGAGACGGACAACGGGCTGGCAAGAATTTCAACAATCGATCAACGAACCGGCCTGCGCCGAATGGTTGAATTCGATGAGGCCGCATACACCGTGTCTGGTGACGACAACTATGAATACAATGCAAAATTGTTTCGTTTCGTCTACGAATCCATGACGACGCCGCCATCAACCTACGACATAGACCTGTCGACGCACGAAAAAAAATTGCTAAGGGAGGAGGAGGTGCTTGGCGGCTTCGACAAGAACAACTACGAGTCCGAGCGCCTTATCGTGGCCGTCCGCGATGGTAGCAAAGTGCCGATTTCGCTGGTATATCGAAAGGGCATGACTAAAAATGGTAAAAATCCGTTGCTGCAGTACGGTTATGGTTCGTACGGCGATACAGTTTACGCGGAGTTTGATGAGGACGTGCTGAGTCTTCTTGACCGCGGCTTCATCTACGCGATTGTACACATACGTGGCGGCTCGGAACTGGGTCGAAAGTGGTATTACGACGGCCGACAGTTAAAAAAGAAAAATACATTCAGCGATTTTATTGAGTGCACGCATTACCTTATTGAGCAGGATTACACATCGTCCGATTTCGTCTTTGCGAGCGGAGCCAGCGCCGGCGGGCTGCTAATGGCTGCAATCGTCAATATGGAGCCCGATCTGTACAAAGGAGTCGATGCAGGCGTGCCGTTCGTTGATGTAGTGACCACGATGCTGGATCCCGATATTCCGCTGGTGACATCGGAATACGATGAGTGGGGAAATCCGAATGAGAAAGTTTCCTACGATTACATGCTGTCGTATTCGCCCTACGACAATATAGAGAAAAAAGACTATCCGAATCTCATCGTTACGGCGGCGCTGCATGACTCACAGGTCCAGTACTGGGAAGCTGCGAAATGGGTGGCCAAGCTCCGCGCTAACGGGACGGACAGCAACAGATTGATTCTGCATACGGATATGGGCGCCGGGCACAGCGGCAAGACCGGCCGCTATCAACCGCTCCGCGAGACGGCGTTGACCTATGCGTTTTTCCTCGACCTGGTCGGCATAACAGAATAGAAATCGCCCATCTTGACGGGCGATTTATTGTTCGGCCCTTACGATCAGGATATCACACGGCAGATGATCCAATACTCGCTCCGTCGTGCTGCCAATCACCATTCGTTTGATTCCCCAGCGGGCGAGGCCGCCCATGACCACGAGGTCGGCTTTATTACTTCGGGCAAAGGTCGGCAGAAGCTCGCGCGTTCGACCGGGAAGTTGGTGTGTATGTTCTTTATCGACGCCGTTTTTTTCCGCAAGTGCGTCCAGCGCTTCGCGGTGCTCTTTTTTCATCCGCTCGTCGACTTCGTCGATCGGCAGCCTGATTGGTTTAAAGGTCTTGTTCACTTCCGAGCCGATCCCAATCAGTCGCTGGTAGGTGTGAAACAGGTGCACGTCGCCACCGATCGGTCCTGCAATGGACTTGGCGGCATCGATGATCGCCTGATCGAGCGCCGCGAGTTTATCGTGTTCGTGCGTTGGGTCGACGGACGCAATAACAACCGGCTCTTCCCTGAAATCTCCCGGCTTCACCAACCAAAGCGGGTAGGGGCAACGACGAATCAGTTGCCAGTCGGTATCGACTAAAATAGCGCGTTCCGCCATGCTGTGGTATTGCGTTCCTTTCATGACGAACCGGGGATTGGAGTCCAGTGCTCTTGCCAGTGCGCCATCGGCGATTGGCCGTTCTTCCAGTACATCAGTCGTCACGGGGACGCCCTGTTTTCTGGCGTCCTCCGCCAGTTCATCGATCATTTCCTCTTGTGCCTGCCTGATCTTCTGGCCGATCTCTTTGGCTTCATTGGAAACGAAGAAGCCGTCTCCCAGTGCGCTCGTCGTTGGATCACACAACAGAAGTTCAAGCTCGCAGTCCATTAACTTCGCAACCCAGACCGCCCGGTCGACAACGGCATGTGGGCTATTTTCCAGTTCGATCATTACCAGGATCTTGTCTTTATCGCTCATCTGAATCTCCAGAAACTTGTAACGCTTAAGTAAAAAGCGACTTCAGTTTCTTCATGTCATAAGCAGTCGGATTCATCGGCATTTCGTAACAAAGGCTTCGTTTTGCTGTCGCCGAGAGTTCTTGCCGCAAATAGCCAAGGAAGGTCGGCTCCGCGATCAACACCAGATCGTTGAACTCGCCCGCTGTCATTCCCTTGTTCAGATAGTTGCCGACCTGATGCGCAAAACGATGAGTGTCGTGCTGCTGGCCGGTTTGCTCGGGCGCCATCGCGTGACGCCCCTTGCCGAAGCTGTCGAATACACGGCCAGGCCTGTCGGACACCCGGTCCCTTTCCCGCAGAGCGGCGCCCGGGTTAGTCAGGGTTTCGACTTCGGTCCAGTCACCGAACCTGGTTTGCGTCAGGAATATGCGTGCCTTGGCAGAATCAGCGGCGACAATAAAGGTCGGCGCGTTCGGCAGCAGGAAATTGCCGATTTTCTCGCGCTTGTCCACGGTCACAACGGCCGGCTCTCCTTACAACACTGCGTGTTCGCGCCAGGTTCACGCGCACTGACTGGCAATCGAGACTATCAAACTGCGCCAGCGCCAGGAATCCGTAGCTGGCGCTCAATTTTTCGGCTACTACGTATTTGCAGGGGTGCTGTTCAGCGCCGCCGCAAAACACAGGCGGCTGTCTCTTTAACGGCGCTTTCAGGTGCCAGGGCAGGGTCTGGCGGGACCCTGGGAATCCGGCATGTCCGCCAGGTCGTCGGCGTCACCGACCGGGTCGCTATAATCATCCGTCCAGATGCACTCCCAGAAATAGCTGCGGCGGAAATAGGGCTCCCACGCGGCGGTACGTCGCTGAATCAGGGGCACCATGTAAAGACGTTGCAGGGCTTCGATCTCGCGCGATAAGCGCAGCGGTCCCGCATCAACCGGATCGAGACCCATTGCGGCAATAATCCTGGCAACCTGCTCCTTGGCCTCACGATCGTCCGACGCAATCGGCACCGTTACCGGTCCACCGACGACTGCCGGGTTGTCGACAACATAGCTGCCCAGCGTCGCGAATGCTTTTACCACCCGGGCGCCGGGGTTCCACGACTGGATCATCTCGGCACTCGAGGTATCGACCAGCGAGACAAGATAACCATCTTCTGCCTGTTCCGCGGGCATCGAGATATCAATGACGATCTTGCCGTCAAGTGAACCCAGGTTCTGTGCGACGATCTCCATTGGCGGCCACGGCACGGCGAGCACCACAATGTCTCCGGCCTGGGCTGCTTCTTTTTGTGTGGTTACTCGAGCGTCGTCACCGGTTAGTTTGACGACCTTCTGTGCTTTCTCGCTGTCAGGGTTCCTGGAGCCGTAAACCACCGGGTAACCGAGCTCAGCGAACCTCGGGCCCAGCGAGTCACCCATGTCCCCCGTACCGATGATGCCAATGGTCGGCTTGGGGCCCTCATCGTCGGTGGCGGATATTGCGGCGGGTTCGCAGGCAATGGCTGTAACAAGAAAAAGAACAAGACCGTAATATGCTTTCATTCTATTGACCTTCATTAAGCGACTCTAATTGATATGATGGTGCTCCGCGACGGCAGCATCATAACGTGTCAGGCGAATTCGTGTTGTTCAATAAGAGGATTTACATCGTGAAACAATTCGCGTCATTGCTCTTTACCCTGATACTCGCCTGCGTTCAATCAGCGACGGCGGCAGAATCGCTTCGCGATGCGATCGCAGCCGACTACGGGGCCAATCTCGAAGACCTGTTTCTGCATTTTCACGCCAATCCGGAACTTTCACAGCGGGAATTCAAAACCGCAAAGCGTCTGGCCAGCGAAATTCGCGCCTTTGGCTACAACGTCACCGAAGGTGTTGGCGGCACCGGCATTGTCGCCGTGATGAAGAACGGTCCAGGACCGACGGTGATGTTGCGTGCAGATATGGACGGACTGCCTGTGAAGGAAGCATCGGGTCTTCCCTATGCTTCGACAGCGCGCCAGGTGGATATCACTGGTATTGAACAGCCGGTCATGCATGCCTGCGGCCACGACGTGCATATCACGGCGATGGTCGGTGCGGCTCGCCAATTAGCGGCCCGCAAAGACCAATGGTCGGGCACGCTGGTGATGATCGGACAGCCGGCGGAAGAACGGATATCCGGCGCCAGGGCAATGCTCAAGGATGGGTTGTACGAGCGGTTTCCCAAACCGGAATACGCGCTCGCTTTTCATGTCAGTGCCGGCAAACCATCCGGCACAATCGAAGTGCCGTTGGCCATTGCCGGCTCGAGTTCCGACTCCGTTGATATCGTCGTCCGTGGTGTCGGCGCTCACGGCGCCTCACCGCACAAAGGTATTGATCCAGTGCTGGTCGCCTCGCAGATCGTCGTAACACTGCAATCGGTGGTGAGCAGAACCATTGCGCCATTGCAGCCCGGCGTTATCACCGTTGGCGCGATCCACGGTGGCAGCAAACACAACATCATCGGCAATCGTGTCGAAATGCAACTAACGGTGAGGGCTGACAATCCCGAAACCCGCGAGCTGCTACTGGGCAGCATTGACCGCGTGGCGGAGGGCGTTGCGCGATCGCTTGGTGTCCCGGATGACCTGTTGCCCGAAGTAATTCGCTCCGAGACTGAATCGACGCCGCCGACAATCAATGACGAGGAGCTCGCCCGTAAAATAAGAGATGTCTTTACGGCACATTTCGGTGAGGAAATGATGTACGAGGAGCCACGCGAAGGCATGGGTGCAGAGGATTTCGCCTATTTTGTCGAGCCGGAGCTTGGAGTGAAAGGTGTTTACTTCGATGTCGGCGGGACGCCAAGAGAGGACATCGACACTGCACCTTCACACCACTCACCACTTTTCTGGGTCGAGCCGGAACCGAGCATCAAATCCGGCGTCGAAGCCATGGTCGTCGGCGCGATGGCCCTGATGCCCGTTGAATAGGGCAAGTGGTCCATCAATATGACCTTGTTGGACAACTAGGGATGCGCTAAATCTGTCGCTAGCGATTCCGGCTCCTGTTCGCCGCTCATGATTCGTCTGGCCGATCGGATTACGGATTCCGCTTCGGTATAGATGACACCGAGCTCTGTTTCCATGCTCGTTATTTCATCCAGATACCGAATGGCATTGTAGACTGCGAGATCCAGCTTATCTTGCGAAAGATTCTGTGGGCTGGTCATTTGTGCCTTGCCGGCCCGACTTACTTGCTGGTAGCGGTTCTGCAAGCTATAGGTCAGTGACAGCGCGGACACCAGGTTGTAGTCCATTCTTGCCAGTGCGCCGGCTGCGAGGGCCGTTTCCCAGGCAGTTGCTTGCAAGACCACCGGACTATAACTATCGATGATATTGATAAACGTCGCCACCGATTCGATCTCTTTGACTTGCTGACCCAGACTTTAGGGTCGAACCGCTAAGAACGCTTAGCGGTTCGACCCCAAAGTCCTCTTAGCGGTTCGACCCCAAAGTCTCGACCCCAAAGTCTCGACCCCAAAGTCTGCGACCCCAAAGTCTGGGTCAGCCCGAGTAATGCACCCATCCTGACGGGCGATGCTGGTCAGAGTAAACCGCTGACCAGTCCGGACCCGATAACGATCATCAACGCGGCAACGACGAGCTGCATAAACCTCAAGGTTACTTTTTCCAACAGGCGTACACCGATGTAGGCGCCCAGAAATGCGGCTACGATCGCGACCACGACCATGTCAGCGACATCGCCGCTGATGCTGCCGAGCTGAAATGCACGACCGTAAACGGTGATGCGCACCGTATCGACAATAATGGCTGTGACGACGCTCGTGCCCACAAAAGCTTTCTTATCCAGACCGGCCCGGATCAGAAACGCGGCTCGCAGCGCTCCCTGATTGCCGGAGAGACCGCCAAAGAAACCAGACAGCAGACCACCTGCAATGAGGAAACGTGGTGGAAAGGCGAGGGCGGCGATTTTCGGACTCAGTTCCAGGAATGCAAAGCCAATGATCAGGCTGCCAATAGCCAGTTTGATGGCGTGAATCTCGCGCACTTCACCCAATAGTTCATAGCTCGCCACCACAGGCAGGTTGGACAGAAGACTGAGGGCACAGGCGCCGGCGACAGCAGCCAGACCTGCCGCAATGCCGAATCGAATGACAATCTGCCAGTTGGCGTGCCGGCCGACCAGGAAGAGCTTGAAAATATTGTTTGCGAGATGGACCACGGCCGTAGCAGCGATAGCGACCGGAAGCGTGAACAGGACTGCAAGCACCGGCATCAGCACGGTGCCAAGCCCGAACCCCGAGAATAGTGTTAGCCCGGACGCGAATAGTGCAACCAGTGCGACGGTGATGTATTCGATAGGCATGGCTCCGTCAGGGATCGGTTAGAATCCTGTCGAGCCCCAATTCAACGAACGCCGCGCCCAGCCAGGCCAGCGGCGGAATAATGATAAACAGGATCAGCCGGAAAGCGATCGACAGGTCGATCGGCCACGCGGATGCATGCCTGACGCGATCACGATGTTGCATGAGCAGCTCGATCTGGATCAGTGAGTCGGGCTCAGCCACACGCGAGGCATCGGCGACCTGACGGTGCATCTCTTCGAGAAATTCTTTTTTATGTGCGAGCAGGCGCCGATGCAGCGACAACATCGGCAGGATCAAGAGCGATGCCGCGGCAGGAAATGCGACGATCCATGCATAGATGTAGTTGCCAAGTCGGAACTCGGCATCCAGCGCCTGCAGTACTGTCAGAACGAGAAGCACTGTGATCCCGAATACGTCGTCAAGGCCGTTACGAGCGAAGGGCTCATATTTACTCGTGTCGTACAGGTCAACCGGAACGGCTTTGCCCTTCTTATAAAAGCACAATGCCGTGTGAATCCGGTAAGTCAGCACAAGACCGACGAGTGTCCAGAGCAAAACCTGGCCGATGACGATGCTCTGCACCTGGAATCCCAGGCTACCGAACGAATTCCGCCATTCAGGTAGCAAGTTGAATCCGACGCCATAAAGAAATCCAACGATGACCCCGAACAACACGCTTCTGCCGGCAATTTTCTGCAGCCAGTCAGCCGGATCGGAAGAAACCAGATGACTGGCAACCAGCCTGTCGGCGAAGCGGATCGACCGCCGCTGTGCGACAACAATATAAGTAACAAGGAACGCCGGTGTCAGAATCAACAGCAGCACCTGGCCTAACAGCTCTTCTGACGAGGAGTAGAACTCCGGTACAGATTCGGAAAATAGCGCGCCGGAATAGAGGAACAGCGCACTCAATAACAGCAGAACCAGCGGGCCGACGATTTCCGCCGTATACCGTGCCCTGTATATGAGGAAATCCAGGCCCTTCAAAGCCGTGATCTCACTGTTCTGGTCTGACCGTCCGTCTCGCTATCGGCTCTTGGTTTGCGTTTGCCGTTGGGCGGGCCGTTTACCCATTCTTCGCTCATTCAGGCGCAAAACGACTTCGTCGACCGCTGCCTTGACGCTCCTCTTGCTCCCCTGGCGCAGGCCGGTGATCGGCTTGTCGCCCTGACTGATGACGTAACGGTACCACTCCCGGTTATCATCGGCCTCCGGCGGATCGCCCCTGACCAGTTCAATGATCCTGAACGGCTGTGTTTTCCAGAAAGAAGCGTCTGTCGGTCGTGATTTTTCGTCAGTCATCCCTTCACCATACCCTACTGACGCCTCAATTGCTTTCCCGGCTGCTAGACTATGGCTATGTCCCGATTATCGGCATGGTAGATGACAAGAAAGCTGAAAAATGAGCCGAAACTGCTGAAAGAAGCACTGCGTATGGTCATGGACAATGCGGTGAATCGCGGTGTTGTCGAATTCGAGGTCACGGATTCCCACAATCTCAAAATAGAATATGCCTACCGGTTGCTGGTTCACGACAAAGAAATCATCCCGCTGCCGCCCGATCAGTTGACTTTGCCCAACATGAAGCATCGCCTCGCCAAGTGGGTCTCGCATAAGTTGCCGGCCGACCACGCATTGCTCAGTTAAGTCGGATGCAGAAACTCCAAAAGGACACAGATATGAACCAGGCAGTTGAGCCATGTTCAGTCCTCACAACTATCAGGCGATTTCTTGGTGACGCGGCGCCCACCGGGCGACGAAACCGCTCCAGGGCGGGCCTCGTTGTTTCGATCCTGATAGTGCCCTTGCTGCTCGGCGTCATGGCCTGTTTCGTACTGCCGGTGCCGATCGGCGATCCGGAAAAGAGCAGGGTTGATCCTGCGATGTCAGGCGTTTGGCTTGCAGCCGACGGATCAGAAGGCTGGCTGGTAGCCCTGGAGCCCTACGACAAGCGTACCTGGCTCGTCACGTGGATGATGCTGGAGGTCGCGATTGACGAAGACGAAGAAGCAGAGGCCGGGGCAGCCAAAACAACGAACGATGATGACACTTTGATAAACAAAACAGCGATGGCGGATGACGACCCTGAAACGGCTGAGTTGTACCTCGAGCGCCTGCGGGATGGAGCGTACGTGATTGGTAGCGTTTCCTTTTACAAAGGCTGGCTGACCAGGATCAAGGGTGTGCGTTTTATGGTCTGGCAACCCATGGTGGATCTTGACAGTGAACGCGGTATGGATCCGGAGTTGTGGTGGGTGCAACGTATCGAGTCGGTCAACAGCGAGTACATGGACACGGACTTCATCAATCCCGAATTTGAGGACCTCGGCAAAGTAGAAACTCGTTCGCAGGCTGAAAAACTGATACGGCAAAATATCAAGGATCCTGAATTGTTCGTAAAAGAGGGCGATTTGCCCGATTACCGGCGAGTGCCACAGGAAGACTATGACCTGATCGCCGAGATGCTTGAAGACGCCGGCATCGTCTTATCCCTGGATTGACTTTTGTATTCCCACTTCGGCGATCAGGTCTGGATAACGCCGTATGGCTTGATGCTGGTCGCGGCACTCGTGGTGTGTTGGCTTTATGCGCGGCGACGTGCGATCGCAGCCGGTCTCGACACTTCGCATATTGATCTAGCCGTACCGCTCATATTCATCGTCGCTACGCTCGGCGCGAAGTTTCTGACTCTAGCGAGCCCCGATGACGGCAATATCGTCGGGGAGCTTTATCAAACACAGGTCCGGTTTCGCCTATTCGGCCTGTTATTCATCGGTTTCCCGGTGTTGCTGATTTACAGTCGCCTGGCAAAATTGTCCTTCCGCGGCATGCTGGATGTCTTCGCTCTGCCGGCAGTGCTGTGGCTGGTCATTCTCCGTGTCGGTTGCTTCATGGCCGGCTGCTGTTGGGGCGATCTGACGCATCCGGTTGCCGGCCTTGCCAACATCTCCGACCCAGAGCTTGCTGCTCAGGTGCAGACGCTGCCCTGGCTTGCCGGCGACTGGCTCATCACGGCAGTGGGCTTTCCCATCGGCAGCTTTGCCTACCAGCAGCACCTTTTATTGGGACTGATCGAGCCGGGCGCTCAATCATCCCTGCCGGTGCACCCGACACAATTGTACGAACTGGTATTGCTGCTCGGTCTCCTGGCCTGCCTTCACGTTTTCTCAAAGAAGCAACGCGCGCCCGGTTTAGTTGCGCTCGGCACGTTGGCCGGCTACTGCGTGCTGCGGTTCTTCATCGAATATTTGCGCGCCGACAGTGCACTCGTCTTCGGATCACATACGTTCACGCAAGTGATATGTGTCGCGCTGTTGGTGGCAAGTGCTGTGAGTAATGGATTCTTGACGCGGCGGAAAATTACGGTGCAGGAGGCATCCTGACGGTCGAATGGCTGCTCCGCATCTGAAGCCACTTGTGCAGGGATATCAACGGGCTACGCAGGTACCGATTTTCATTTGCGGTTTGAGACTGTCCTCATCCGGCACTGCCTCCGGGGACACATCGTAATAACCCTTCAGATACACGTGGAGAAAGCGCAAAGTTCTTGAGTCCATGCGGAACTCCTCGTCGTCCATGCCGCTGCACAGGAACAGGCCGTGAGCAATTGACTCGTTATCGCAAAATGTATTCGTGCTTTCTTCTCCCGCACCTGAGACAACCCATTCTGAGGAGTCGGCAAACTCATCGCCCGGTCTGGATCGCCTGACGACATAGCTGAGTTTGACTTTCTTCGAGCTGATGGCGTCCCATTCTTCGTCCACAATGTCGAAGCCGACCAGTTGCTCGACTTTGCAAAGATAAGAATCCGGTGCGTCCGCCCATTCATGTACGGACTTGAAGCTGGAAATGACATCCAACGTCCTGTTCATTACGGATTGGTCTTTATCGTTTGAATACAGGGAAAACACGATGAACTTGTCGTCGAGCACACGTGCGCCGTGAGTAAAGTAGACGAATGGATCGTTGCCAGGGCTCTTATCGCTTATGCGCGCATAAACACCATGATTTCGATCGGCGAACCTGGTGGCGTTGATCTCACCCTCAACTGAGTTTTCGACATACTCGGCCATGGTGTATTCGAGATAGCCATCGAGACGCGCAATGATCAGAGCGTCCATTTTCACCGGGTCATCCAGCGTCTCGAAGCCGGCATTCCTGATGCTGATGCTCAGGCTGAACTTTTCCTTGCGGGATGAGAGCTCATAGATGGCTGCGGCTTCAAGGTCGTCATAGCCCTCAACGCCCTTCCATTTCTCTGGCGCCATGAATACCAGCGTGCCTATGTCACCGCTGGAAACTCTTCTTTCGGTCAGGGTTTCGGCGCTGCCCGGGGAACAGACTAACAACAGAGCCGCAAATATCGTCAGATAACGCATAGTGCTTCCGAATTTCTTGACGCTGGCCGGCAACATTTCTTGACGCTGGCCGGCGACATTTCTTGATGGTGGGCCGGCAATCGGCACGTCCTGAGAAGGGGATTGTAACCTCACGCGGAGGCCAAATTCATGATTTTGTCATGAGGTCTGGCGAACGCACACACAAAATGAAGCCATGTCGCTGGCGACATGAGCGAAGAAAATCGAGGCGCAACAATACGCGCCAATTGACCATGACGAATAGTTCTATGACAACGTCCTTATTCCAAAGTTCTATGTAATTTTTTGCCACTCTGTTAGGTCTGCTTTCATTGAGAATCAGATTCTCAAAGATGTATGTCGTAACTTCGGACGTTTTACGTCCATTCTGGTGTCTATGATTAAGGAGAGAATCAGTAATGAAAGAGTCAAATCAAGTGAGAAAGCTATTGATCGCATCTGCGGTTATCGTCTTGGGTATCCCGGCAATTGCAGGCGCTACGCCAAGTATCAGTAAGGTGGAAGATAATGCTGTACGCGTATCGTATGCAGATCTGAATCTGTCTAACGAGGCCGGGCTGGTGAAGCTCTATGCGCGGCTTCAAAGTGCATCAAGGGCAGTCTGTGGACCGCGTTCCCTGGTCGAAGCAGGGTCACTCGACCAGTTGACCCAAAATAAAGCGTGCTATCGTAACGCCTTGTCCAAGGCCGTTGCCAAATTCGACAATGCAACGCTTGATAGAATTCACGCGGGCTAAAAAAGACCAAATATAAACAAGCGGTGGGCGTCGATGATTGTGGATACAGTCATTACGCCCACCCATCCCTGACAGCAGCAAAACCAGCTCCCCGTTCGTGCATTGACTGAAAGCGAGTGTCGCATCGTATACACTTGCGACATCGTCGCCTTTGTGCAACGCATCATCGGCGTGTCCGATATCAGGAGAGCATAATGAATAAGATCAATATCTTCGTGGCTACTGTACTTGTTGGGGCAATCTCCGTCGCCTGTATGGCACAGGAAGAAGAGGAAGAGCAGGAAGGGCCAATCGCATTTACTTATGCGACCTACCAATATTGCAAACTAAGCGGGCAAGATCGTATGGACGAGATCGTCAAAGAGACAGAAGCACCTGTCTATGACGCGCTTGTAGAAGAGGGTGCCTTCGCCTCATGGGGTTGGCTGGCACACCATACGGGCGGCAAATGGCGGCGCGCATTTTACTTTCAGAACGAGACCCTCGATGGCCTGCTGGATGCACTGGACGCGATGCAGGCAAAATTCGCTGCGCTGGACGGGGAGGATGAGGGTGCCGACATCTGCTATGCGCATGACGACTATATCTGGACGGTCGAATTAACGAGTCAGGCGCCGGGGGAAGGCAGGGCGGATGCCGGCTTGTCCGTGTATTACGTGTGTAACGAAAGCACAGAAGAGCGCGCCGACGAAATCTTCGAGAGCACGTTTGCGCCACTCCTCGATAAGGCTATTGCCGACGGCAAACTCGCTACCTGGGGCTGGTCAGCCCATTTCATCGGTGGCAAGTATCGTCGCCTGCAGACAGTGACCGGCGCTGATCACAAGGCAATACTGGCAGCCCGGGGCGACCTTATTGCGGCGCTTTACGGTGGAGACGAACCGGACCCGGCTGCCGTGGAATTCAATGAAATCTGCGGCTCACATTCTGATTACCTGTGGGATATTCAGATGGAAACTCCGTAGCAAAGTTGCGCGAAACGGAAGGCGCCCCGCAAGGGGCGTCTTTTTGTTGGAGCCGTCCGACCGCCACGGATGGCGGGAGTGCAGGTGTTGCAGGCGCATCCACCTGCCCGACACGCGATCAGAGACCCAGCGAGAGCGTAGCGGGCCGTACTCCGTCGTGGTTAAATATTCAGGCCAAAACCTTCACAGAGGAACTCCAGTGGCAGAAGCAGGCACAGCCGCAGCCGACATCGATGTCCGGGCAGCCGATCTGTCCTCAAACGAGCTGGAGCTGAGTTATACGGCAAGGAGCGAACTTGCATACCGCAAGAGACTCGGCCAGTTTTTTACACCATATTCCGTCGCCTGTTTCATGAGCCAGTGGCTCACCGAGGTGTCTGCCAGTGAACCGCAGATCCTGGATCCCTGCGCCGGCCTGGGCGTATTCGAGCGGGCACTCAGCGCAACAAGTCCGGACTTTGCGAGAAACGCCCGCTTCACCCTCTGGGAAAAAGACGAAGATCTGGCCCAGGATCTGGTCGCTGTCTGCAAGAGGCTGGCAATCCACCACTCTGTGACGAGCAGAGATTTCCTGGACGAGCAGGCCTGGTCGGCGACCTACGATGCCATCATCGCCAATCCACCGTATTACAAACACCACTATGTCGAGAATAAAGAAGACATACGTGCCGCAATTTCCTCAAAGGTGGGCGCTCCTTTCAGCGTGCAAACGAATATCTATTGCTGGTTCCTGATCAAAGCGCTTTCAATGCTGAAGCCAGGTGGCAGACTGGCATTCATCATTCCCACGGAGTTTTTAAACGCGAACTACGGCCGTGATGTCAAGAAACACCTCCTCGAGACCGGTTTTCTTCGAAGTATCATTTCCGTTTGTTACAAGAGCAGGACGTTTGATGATGCAATAACAACGGCCTGCGTATTGCTGGCCGAGAGAGCGCGTGAATCATCGAGAGGAATCCGATTCTACCGGGCCGACTCGTCTGAGCAGCTCGGCGATCTCACTGAGTTTCTCGCGGATGCCGAGTTCATCGAATATGAGACGTCTGATCTCGATGTTGAACGTAAGTGGCGGTCGTATTTCCCGGGCAACAGGGCAGTCGATACGGAGTCCTCGAATCTCGTGCCATTTTCGACCTACGGCAGATTCTCGCGGGGCATCGCGACCGGGGCAAATGAATTTTTTGCCATTCGTCCATCGACTGCCGCGGCACACGGCTTACCGGCAGAAAGCCTGATTCCCTGCCTGAGCAAAGCGCAACAGGCCCCCGGCAAGACATTTACCCGGCACGACTTCGAGGCCCTGCGGCAGGCCGACAAGCCGGTTTATCTCTTCGATGGCGAAGCCACAACGGGGAAGGCAGTCGAGCATTATATTGCTTCAGGGGAGGTATCGGGTTTTCATCACCGGTATCTGACAAGAATGAGAAACCCCTGGTACGCGTTGGAAAAAAGGTCGTTGAGCAAAATATGGGTCGGCGTATTCGGCAGGGCAGGGATCCGCTTCGTCTGGAATGAGAGCAACTGTGTTTCTCTCACCTGTTTTCATCTCTTTCAATCGAGCCGATTGGGCGAGTCGTGTCTGCCTTTTCTGTTCCTGTATCTTAATTCATCTATCGGACGAAATTTCCTCGAGCTTGAAAAACGGGAATACGGTGACGGCCTCGAGAAATACGAACCGAATGACATCAACAAGGCCCTGGCGCCTGATTTCGAGTTGCTTGACCAGGAGAATTCGAAGCGACTCATCGACCTGCAGAGCGAATTCAAGAACGCAGAGCAGAATTCCCCGGAAGAAAAAGCGGTTCTGGAGGAGGCAGACAGGATCTTCGAAACCTTGATTCGACATTCCCGCCAGGCTGTTGGTTACAAGGGCGCTATTATTTCGCGCTCGTGACGAATACCTCGCGCCGCAATATGCCGCGTTCGATCAGGGCAATCTGATCTTCGCGATGTCGCCGCTCGCTGACAAGCTCGTCGGCACCGAGCGCTTCCTGCAGCGCAGTCGAGTTGCTTCTCATCCCGTCGACGAGTTTCTGCAGACTCTGCTGGTACTCCGCTGAGACATCGATGCATTCCAGGATTTGCCAACCAGACTCACGGAGCAGAGGTTCATATCCGCCTGGGGCGTCTATAAAGGGTGGGCCAACGTCCAGTGCCTCCTGGTAGTCAGATGACGATATAGTCGGCGCCGGTCGAATGACGGAAAAATGCATTCGGGCATCCGAGGTCGCCACACGGTGGCACTCCCGCAACATGTCAAGCTTCTCCGGCAAACAACACAACACGTCAGAATGACTCAGTCGGTGGAAGGAAGCGCTCTCGAAGGGCAGGGCTGCACCACTGCCGACCACGACCCGAATCCGCTCGGATATTTGATCCTCGACGGCGCGCTCGACAGCCTGTTTGAGCGCATTCAAGGGGATATCGAGCAGCGTTACGTCGCAACCAGTCAAACTACCTAGAAAAAGTCCGGGCCAACCGGAGCCGGCCCCGATCTCGAGTAGCTGCACGCCAGGTCGTAATGTGAGGGACTCTGCAATGTGATCTGCCTGTGCACGGGTGGTCCAGCTGGTCCCGCCATAGTCACAACCGAGCACATTTCGTTCCAGCACCCTTACCGCCGGCAATCGCGACCGCTCGTAGCTTCCTGCGAAATCACATCGCTCAACACTAATCCCATGTTTTTGATTCTTCATCGAAGCAATATTTGCCTACAGGCAAGGTGGCCTGGAATTCGATACTCACTTTAGGGCGCCACCCGGAACGCCATCATTGTACCTGCCGGTATTCACTACAACAGGCTATTTTCCGTTGCATTTCGATAAACTACGGCTATGCCACGAATCCTTATCCTGGGGGCCGGTTTTGGCGGCCTATTCGCTGCCAAAAAGCTGGCGGGAGTTGACGCTGACGTCACCGTTGTGGACCGGCACAACTATCACCTGTTTCAGCCGTTGTTATATCAGGTTGCCACAGCCGGCCTGCCACCATCAGACATCGCCTGGCCCATTCGCTCCATCTTGAGCCGCCAGAAGAACACATCGGTGCTCCTGGATGAGGTGATGGACATTGATGTCGGGCGACGCGAGGTCATCCTGCAAAATGAATCCGTGGCCTTCGACTATCTTATCGTCGCGACGGGTTCCACCCACGCCTATTTCGGGCACGAAGACTGGGCAACTATAGCGCCGGGCCTGAAGAGCATTGACGACGCGACACATATTCGCCGACGTATTCTCACGGCTTTTGAACAGGCAGAGATGACTGACAATGACGAAGAAAGGAAGCGCTTGCTGCGCTTTGTCATCGTCGGCGGGGGACCAACTGGTGTCGAGCTTGCCGGCACCATCGCCGAACTCGCGCATCATACGCTTGCTGCTGACTTTCGGCGCATTGATCCGCGCAGTGCCACGATAACGCTGGTCGAAGCTGGTCCACGTCTGCTTCCCAATCTGCATGAATCTTTGTCGAACTATGCCCGCCAGTCACTAAACAGGCTCGGCGTCGAAGTTCGCCTGGGTACTCCAGTGTCGCATTGCGACGAAGAAGGGGTGACGATTGATGGCGACAGGATTGCCACAGCAACCGTCATCTGGGCGGCAGGTGTAGCTGCCTCACCGGTCGGCCAATGGTTGGACGAAGAAACCGACAACGCCGGCAGAATTATCGTCCGGTCAAATCTGTCGATATCAAGCGATCCCAACATATTTGTCATCGGCGACGCAGCGCTTGTAAGAGACGCAGCCGGCGCACCCGTTCCCGGTATCGCACCGGCCGCCAAGCAGCAGGGCCGGTTCGTGGCGGACGTCATCGCCAAAAGAGTTGCTGGCAAACCAGCCGCCCAGACTTTTCACTACCGTCATGCTGGTCATCTCGCCACTATTGGACGCAGATCGGCGGTCATCGAGTTCTCACGCTACAAGGTGAAGGGCTGGCTCGCCTGGTGGATATGGGGCATCGCCCACATTTATTTTCTTGTCGGTGTGCCCAGTCCCTTGCTGATATCCATCCGATGGTTGTGGGAATACATCACTTATAGCCGCGGCGCGCGTTTAATTACAGGTGGCGAGCAGTCCGACTGACGCCGGGAATACTAATGATAGCCATCATCTATTATCTGATGCTGCTGTTGAGCATACCGGCAGCGATTTACTGTGCTCTTCGCACGTTCAAAACAGCAAAAGTGCCTGTCAGCGGCACTGCTATGGCTGATTCCCCTGCCTTATGAGGCCTTTATTCTGAGCACTTGCACTGGCGAATGTAATACTCGCGTCGATTTGCTTGTCGTGTTGCCCCTGGAGCTCGTGGTGCTGATCCCAATCAGCAAAACAGCATAGCGGGCCTATTCTGAATCAAGGATGAGCAGTTAGGATGGCATGCATCATAGTATCGGTGGAAAACAGACATCCCCTCAAGCATCGGGTCGGTTTTTGAAAAGGCCAAAAAATAGATTTGTAACGAGAAAAAAACTGCCGAGTAATAACCCACCGACACCAATATAAGTGAACAAACTCGTCAAAATATGCTCATGAGCCGGACCGCGGCCAATTAAAGGTGCAAGGAAAAACATACTGAGCCATGCGAACGGGTAAAAACTGCCGAGGCCAATCAGTATGGATGAACTCATCTGCAACTTACGCGACAAGTCTGAGAAAACCACAAGAATAATCAACCCCAGACTGAATGCAGAAACGCCTCCGGCGTGGAAGTGTGTCCGCTGTGCGTACCGCCAGATCTTGTCCTTACTTTTCTCATCATGAAGCTCGGGGTGAGCCGCTATGCCTTCCGCAATATAATTTTTGTAGGCATCTTCATTCAAAGCAAATGAAATTCCGAGAGCGACATTGAAAAAAAGACCGAGCAGGACGATCGCAAGCCCCGCTCTTACGGTGGATAGTTCGACTGACATTATTCATGCTCCTCCGGCGCGGGAAAGTATTTGCCGAGATCTGGCGTCATCATATGGCGGTAACTGTAAAGAATAAATAGGTGAATCTACCGGGCATTTGGCTCAAGAGCGTTAGAGGTTTGCGGATGTACGTTTTGGTTCGACAACGGACATCGACCTGGCCAGGCGTGGGAGCACGTGCCGACCGGCAATACGCGCCTTGCCACGAGTATCTGTCTGGAAGGGCTACATCGTCAATACCGCAGCCCCTCCAGAAAAATAGTCGGTGCGGATCAGATTTCCTGAAGAGAATTTATTCCTCGACGGGCACGGAGGCCGTAGCCGCAACCTGCCACTTACCATCGCGTTTTTGCCAGACGTGCATGCTCCAGTGCGGATCAGGTTCGCCTGCACTGTGAACCATCACGGCGACATCGTCGCTAAGGAATCGAACGTCATAGTCCCCGGCGACGTACGGTCCCGTCGGTGCGTCGTCGCCTGCCGCAGCTTCGAGCATCTGTGCCTTGCCGATCACGCCCTCTGGAGCCAGAGTCAGGATATTGTCAGCAAGCAGTCGCTCAAGGGTCGATGGTCCCTCGGCTCCTCCCCATTCTTTGTCTAGCTGCACCAGGGCATCGGACTCATCCGCATTTGCCAGGGCCCCGGCCATGAGTAGACAAAACACACAGGCAACTATCGTTCTTATTTTCATGGTTCGCTCCCTTATTGGAATTTTAAAATTACGTTTTGTTGTTTCGTTCGGCGGATAACGACTTTCTTAAAAAGTAACGGATTGTCAGGTCAGTTACGCTATCCGCTGTCTCGCCGATTTTCACACGCCATGGAATCAAGGCGCGCGTTCAAACTAAATGTTACATCGCGATTCAGGCATTCAAAGTACCAGCTGCTCCTCCACCCCTTCACAGGTCTCGGGCATGGGTTGCCAGCCGCCCGGCGCCGGATTATTAAAGCAAATCAGCTGCAATACCTTGTCCTGTTCTTTGGCGAGCATTGCGTCCACTTCCTGTTGAAGCTCAACAAAACGTGGCTCTTCCCACAGGTCCTCAAACATAGCATCGCCAAAGACTCGCGGATCTCGAAGGCCGCGTTGCATGGCTGCTTTCAGTGCAGTAATTACGCCGTCCGGATCATGCTCGAACGCAGCAATCATGGCTTCTGTCCGGTGCTGAAACTGGGTCTTCTCTCCGGCCGCGCGAAGCGCAGCATGGTCCTTTTTGGCAATCCGTGCGGCAGCTTGCGCAGCATCCTCATCGCCCGCTTTCCTACGGGCTAACGCCAGCCGCATCATTGAGTCGTTGAACCCGGTAATGGGCCGTCCTTCAGGTCGAAAATCACGCAAGCGCTCATAAAGCGGCAGCGCTTCTTCAATGCGGCCTGCGTCATACAAAACATAGGCTGCCGCCGCGATGACTGATTCGTTTTCCGGATCCAACAACATTTTTCTTTGCGTTGCCTGGATCGCATCCTCGAAACGCCCTTCGGCGACATCGACCATGAAAGCCAGACCATCGTTGATGCGTCGTGCCTCATCGTATTCTCCGACCCAGATGAATCCCTGCATGACATAGAAGTTGGTGAAGTTATCGTTAGGGTCCGCGATATACGCCTTAAGGCCCCAGGCCAGGCCCTCGGCCAACCTGGCTTCGTGAATGAGTGACAACTCAGCATGCCGCATATACCCCGACCGCAGGCTTTGCGCGAGTAACTGATCGGCCATGTCGTGACCCTCTTCGATCCTTCCAGTGCCGCCCAACCAACTGATGTAGTTGGAACGACCGACAATAGTCATTGGATCGGTCACCAGGAGTTGCTTGAGGGTTGCCTCCTGCTCCTGGTATTCGCCCATGTCGCCGAGCGAAATATACAACCAGTTCATCGCGTCGCTGTAACTGGGGTTCAGCTCCAGTGCCTTTCGTGCATATTCGATAGCCGAAGTGAGATCGCCACTGTTCCTCGATAACAGCGCGAAGCCGCCATGCGCGTCGGCAAGGTTGGGCTCGAGTTCCAGTGCCCGTTCGAAATGCGGAACGGCTTTCCGCCTCACTTCCTCCAGGGTCAGTTCGCCATAGGACCCGGGTGAATTCAGCAGCAGGGTTGTTGCAATGCCCAGCTGCGCATGGGCCGAAGCAAAGTTGTTGTCCAGACGCAGAGAACGCTCGAGATGACGAACCGCTTCCTCCAGAGATTTCCGACCACGGCGATGGATTAACTGGCGCCCCCGGAGATAGGCTTCGTAAGCATCGGTATTGGCAGCTTTGACAATAGTGGGCTGCACCGCCTCGCCCACGGCAATATCCAGCGCAAGCTTCACTTTGAGCGCATCGCTGATTGCCGTGGCAATCTCGTCCTGCACGGCAAAGACGTCATCGAGCTCACGGTCGTAGCTGTGCGACCAGAGATGAAAGCCGTCATCCGCCTTGATGAGCTGCGCCGTGATTCTGAGTTTGGTGCCGGACTTGCGAACGCTTCCCTCGAGGATATGCGCAACATTCAAAGTGTCGGCAATCTTGGCGATGTCCTGGTTCATGCCCTTGAATTGAAATGATGACGTACGTGCCGCCACTCGCAGACCGGGAAACTGTGCCAGCATATTCAGGAGTTCTTCCGAGATGCCATCCGAGAAAAACTCCTGTTCGGGATCCGAACTCATATTGACGAACGGCAGCACCGCGATCGACATTTCCGGCGTATCTGTCTCGCCTGGCTCTTCAGCCTGAGTGCTCGCCGTAGCCAGCGTCTCTTCCTGCCCCGGGTCGATCGCAAATTTGTCGTAAGCAAAGTAAGCGAGTGCCAGCACCAACACGGCGATAATGGCGAAATTCAGTTTGCGCCCAGTAACACGAGTTATGGACTCTGAGCGATCGACGTCCTTTTCTTTTTTAAGGCCCTCAGGTGTGAGCTCGAAGGCCCAGGCGAATATCACCGCAAACGGAAAACCGAGCGACACCAGCAGCAGGATGGTTTGAAACACCCAGGTCGGCGCCTCAATATTATTCAGGACGACGTCGGCCACCTGTAGAAGTAGCCAGGCGGCGACGACATAAACGAGCGCAACGCGGAAAACGTTGCGCCGCTTCAATTCTCTAAAGAGACTCGACATACTGTTGTTACTCTCCCGATGCCGACAGAACGATAGCATCAAATCGGCAGAAATGCGCCGTCAGGGCCCTTCTCACAGCAGTATCGCGGATGCAAAATCGTAGCGTTAGAGATACGACGATCAGCAATCCGGCCTAAAGGGTTACCGGATGAAGCCCTCGTAATGAGCTAAGCTCCCGGATGACCCGAAGCACAATGAAAATATCTGCTGTGGGGTCGAAAGGAGACAATTCGTGCGTCAGAATACTGATTCGTTTTGACTGTGCATCGTAAGGAGGTGAAGTCATGACTATTATGGAACTGGGGGCCCTTGGCGAATTCCTGGGATCGATCGCTGTGCTGGCTACACTGGTATACCTGTCAGTGCAAGTTCGGCAGAACACCCGATCCATGGGCGAAAGCAAGAAACTCGCTCTGGCCCAGACCTATCAAATGAGATCGGATGCGCTGCAGATGATGCTTGTGCATGCGGCCGATTCGGAACATATCGGCCCGATCATCTCCAAATTGACCGCTGCTGGATATCCCGAGGATATCGGCGCCCTCGAACATCTTTCAAGAGTGGAGCGCCAGCGATTTCGTCTATGGCAAATCGCCCAGGAAACGCACTGGGATAATATGTTCTTTCAGTATCAGCAGGGCTTTATCGATGAGGAATATTATCGGGACTCATTCAGAAAGAGAGTGAGACGACTGGCACCCACGTGGAAAGCGCTCAATGTGGCGGGCGCCAGGGGCACCTTTAACGACGAAATCGACGATATTCTTGCAGAAGACAGCAGCGACTAACGGCTGCCACAGAACAAATAAAAGTCCGGCAACATTTAGTATTGTTGTTAATCCGGCACTCAACTATGGAGTGAACGCATCAATGGACATCGTTGTGGCATCACGTAATCCTGTAAAAATTGACGCCGTGAGACAAGCTTTCTCGTGTCAATTTCCCACGGCTATACTTGAACTGATTTCCGTCGATGTTGAATCAGGCGTGAGTGAGCAGCCAGATAGCGATCAAGAGACGCGCCGGGGCGCAATAAACCGGGTCGACGAAGCACAATGTATGCTACCCGATGCTGACTTTTGGGTTGGTCTGGAGGGCGGCATAGAGTGTGTCGGCGATCAACTCATGGCGTTCGCATGGATGGTGGTACGAGGTCGTAACGATAATACCGGTGAAGCAAGAAGTGTGACCCTGCCATTGCCCCCTGCGGTAAAGGTACTGGTCGACGATGGGCTGGAGCTTGGCAAAGCGAACGACCGCGTTTTCTCCACAATCAATAGCAAGCAGCAGGGCGGGGCCTTCGGATTACTCACTGACGGGCGTTACACTCGCGAATTTATCTACTGCCAGACACTGACATTCGCCCTGATTCCATTCGTAAACAAACTGTATCCGCACTCGCGAGCAGCTTAGGGAGAGATCAGGCGAGACGAGACCGGCGGTTCAGACTTTTGTGTGTCCGCATACAGTCGAGAGCAGGAGTGCTAATTGACGGCTTGCAATATTCCTCCTCTGTGTAAGGACTCGGGTCGAGCGAACATAAAAAGATGCCAGGTGGCACGGTCGCTGCGTTCAATGCCGGCGACACTTCCCGGGAGAAACTCCACCAGGTGCCGATCGGGCGCGCCTGTCAATGCCTGTGACACCGTGCGCGCCACGAATGGCATGTGGCCGGCGATGAGCGTGTCTTTTTTGGGGTCTCTTAACTGTCGAAGAAAAGCTTCGGGCGAGTCATTGGGCGCCAGGCCCTGGCCCTCGAAAATCTGATCGGTGGATTCAAGCAATGGCCGGAGTAACTCTGCGGTCTCAATCGTCCGGCTTTTGCCGCTGTGCAGGATTTGCGCGACCTGGACGTTCTGGCCTGAGAGCCACGCTGTCAGGCGCTTTATATCGGCTCGCCCCTGATCACTCAAGGGGCGGTCAGGGTCGACGTCTTTCGATACGGCATCGCCGTGCTGAACGAGATAAAGCCGCATCGTTCTTGCCGCGGCTCAGGTCACCATATAGACGGTATCGTGTTCCCTGGCGTGCTCGATCACGGTAAGCCCGATCTGGTCGCCCGGTTTGGCGATTTCCACCGCCTCATGGTCGATCTGCATCGATTCGACTTTCTGCTCGAAGTCTGAGGTGTGGCCCGCAATGTGAATGGTGTCACCCTTGTGCAGTTCGCCATCGGTGACGGAAACACCGGCCACATGTAAGTGGTTGTAGTAGTGGGTCACTGTGCCGATCTTAGTCTCAGTCATGTCACTCTCTCCAACGCACGCTGCAAATTGTCTTGTACCCTGATTATAGACCCTGAATAGCGCAATTTATTCCACAAACATCCATGAGCCATAGCCTACGACCTGGGCCATGTGCCCTGCAGTGTCGGCAGAGTTTCTGAGATCGAGGGTTTCTACCGTCATGCCATGGTGTTTGGCCAGTTCAAGCAGGCCGCCGATCGGGTAACAGCCACAGGCGTCGTCAGGACCAACGCTTTTTGCATCGAAGTGTTCGATCGCCTGACAGGTCGCCTGGTCGCGCTTTTTGGCCGTGTCGTAATCCAGGTAGTGGCTGAGATCGGAACTGATCACGATCAGCGTCTCCGGCCCGCCCCAAAGCGCCTCGAGCACTTCGGCAACCGTTTCCGCCGCGGCATCTCCCACCACCAGCGGCACCAGCATGAATTCATTCAGCAAGGTCTGCAGAAAGGGCAGGTGCACCTCGAGGCTGTGCTCGAAAGCATGCGTGTCATCGAAGACTTTGACCGAGGGCAAGTTCAGACTGGCAATCGCTTTCTTGTCCAGTGGCACGTCACCCAACGGCGTTCTGAACACGTCGGCACCGCTCAAAGCCAGGCCACGGACCGGCACCCGGTGGCAGGGGCCCAGCAGGATCACCCGGGAGATCTGGTCCCGGTAAGGTCTGAGCCTGACGTAGGCCGCCGCGGCGACAGCGCCGGAGTAGATATAGCCGGCGTGCGGCACGATCAGTGCTTTGGGCCGGGGTCCTGTCCCGGCCGGGGCCTCATCGAGGTATTGCTCGACGGTAGTGCTTAGTTCACCTGCGCTGCCGGGGTAGAACTGACCGGCAACCGCGGCTTCCCGGATAACGGCCATGATTTGGTGTCCTCGTATTGTCTAGTTTAGTCCCCATAGCTACCCTATATCCATCCACTGGCTTGAACCGATGAGTACGAACAGGGCCCATAGCTTGAGAGAGACCGATTTTGCAGGCAGCGTTCCCGGGCGCTACTGGCACCGGATCGACGATGGCCGGCTACAGTGCGATGTCTGTCCCAGGTTTTGCAGGTTACGCGACGGTCAGCGCGGCCTTTGCTTCGTTCGTGCTCGCCATAACGATGAAATCGTCCTGACTACCTATGGCCGCTCCAGCGGTTTCTGTGTAGACCCGATTGAAAAAAAACCGCTCGATCACTTTCTGCCCGGCACACCCGTGCTCTCTTTCGGCACCGCCGGCTGCAACCTGGCCTGCAAGTTCTGTCAGAACTGGGATATCTCCAAATCGAGAGAGTTCGACAGGCTGCAGGACAGCGCCTCGCCGGAAATGATTGCAGAAGCCGCTATCGAAACAGGGTGTCGCGGCGTTGCTTTTACCTACAACGATCCCGTCATCTTTCTCGAGTACGCCATCGACGTTGCCGGAGCCTGTCATGCGCGAGGCCTCAAGACTGTTGCCGTGACAGCTGGCTACATGACCGAGGAGCCCAGAGTCGAGTTTTACCGGCACATGGATGCCGCCAACGTCGATCTCAAAGCCTTCACCGAGCGCTTTTACTGGAAAGTCTGTGGCGGTCACCTGGAACCGGTCCTCGAGACCATCAAGTACCTGAAAGAAGAAACCGACGTCTGGTTCGAACTCAGCAATCTCCTGATTCCCGGGGAGAATGATTCCGAAGCCGAGACCGAGGAAATGACGCAGTGGATCATGGAGAATCTGGGGCCCGACGTGCCATTACACGTCACGGCGTTTCATCCGGACTGGAAAATGATGAATAAGTCGCGAACGCCCCAGAAATTGTTGACACAAGCAAGAAAGATCGCAATGAAGAATGGCCTGCGCTACGTTTATACCGGCAACGTTCACGACTTCGAAGGCGAAAGCACGTATTGCCACCATTGCAACGAGATACTCATCGGCCGCGACTGGTATGAACTGTCGACCTGGAACGTATCCACTGATAATCACTCGGGCTTCTGTAACACATGCGGCATCCGGGTCGCCGGTGTCTTCGATGGTCCGCCGGGAAAGTGGGGAGCGAAGCGACTACCGATTCGCATCACCGATGCTTAAACAGGGTGACCGCTGAGTCTTACTGATTTTGCGCCTGTCTACGCCGGACTATTCAGCAGCGCAGCTTGATTCCGTCAGCCCGATACGAGCATCAGATTCCTCATGTACCAGTACACATCGCGAGTCACTTAGTACAAGTCGGAAGTGCTCCGGCCTGCCGAGGTCGCGGCCGGTCAGATTCTTGGGTTCTATGATCAGCAAGCTGTCCTTCGTCAGGGCATCATCGGCGATCGTAACGGCCCGGCCGCCAAGTGCGTTGCTGACGACATGCTGGAGCTCGGCGCGGCTTGCGGGAGTGGGGTCGATAATTTGGGCAGGTACGTCTTGTCGGACATCGTCTGTCTTACACGCAGACAGAAAAACGAGCGCGCCGACGACCGTAATTGTGCTGACAAACCGCATGTCTATCTGCGTATGATCCTGTTCTGGTGCCATACCGATTTGGGCGTGTATCCGTCGACAGCGGACAGATCAGATCCGGCCGATGTCTTGAGCATCCCCGGAGGAGCAGTGCCGCTCGGCGCCGGGCAGGTCGGGTTTTCCCGATACGCAAGGGCGGCCGCCAACCGGGCCTCCGCAGGATCACCGAGCGCGTGCGTGAAATCATCGGCGACCGAGCATCCGGGTACCAAGGTGCCGACTATGCCGGTCGTGTTGGTTGGCGAAAAACCGTCGGTGTAATCGCCAAAGCCCTTGTTATTCACGCCCTTGAACTGAATCGTGAAGTAAGTTGTGCCGCAATTGTCGGTCGCGAAAAAGCCGTAGGGTTTGCCACAGGTGGTGGAGCCGATCTGTATGACCTGCACATCCACACCTTCCAGGCTGTTCATGATCGATTCGCTTGCCGAACAGGTGTTCGGTCCGGCGAGAACAAAAACCCGGGACAAATTCAGTGTCGGCAATGCCTGACCGGCGGCGACCGAAAAACCCTGCGTTATCGAATGGAACAGAGTCGGAGACAAGGCCTGACCGGTCACGGGATTGGTGGTCGGATGTTTATCATTGAACACGAGATTCTCGAAAATTCGTCCGGCCGTTGGCCCGGCGCCCGCAATCATGTATGAGAATTCGTTCGCGATGTCGAGAAATCCACCGCCGTTGTAACGCAGATCGACGATCAGATCCGTAACGCCCCCCGCCTGCAGCAGCTGATTGACAGCGTCGATCAACCCCGATTCTGCAGTTGCGATGTGGTCATTAAACTGCATGTAACCAACATTGCCCGTTGCGGTCGGGATCGTGTCGACATTTTGCACCGGCGTCGATACCACATTGGCCGAAGTCATCGAGATGTCGCGTGTCGCCCCGCCGAGATCACGAACCGTGAACGTGTGTGTCTCGCCCGCCTGCGACGGGAATAAGGCAGCGTTCAATATGTCGACGTCCGCCTGCGTGCCTGCATTGATGACGTCGACGCCATCGGCAACCAGGACTTCCTCGCCGCGCGCGAGATTGACGGCCGGGGCGGTTGCGGGAGAATTCGGTTCGGTGTAGGCAACCACGATTTCACGCGGCGGCGCGCGTGCGAGAAGCACCCACTGTGCACCATAACCAGCCGAGACGCCGGATTGGGATAGTTGAAACCACGCCTCCGAATCGAAGGTGAAATGAAATTTGTCCTTGTCGGCTCCGGACGGCGTTAACGCGAATGTTTTCAGTTGGTCGAAGTAATCTATCGGGTCATTGAAAAGACCCGGGTCCTGATCGGTGATTTCGTCATACCACAGGTAGGTATCGTCGCTATATGAGCGCAGGAAGTTATTCTCATCGACGGTCGTTCCCTGAACGTCCGGAAAAGGCTGGCCCGTGGCCGGGTTGATGCCACTTCGGGGTGCTGCACACGAAGCGAAGAACGTGCTTGCATCCAGAAACACGCCCGGTGTCCAGCCGTTGCCGCCACCGCCGGGGTCACCTGCAAAACCACCGCCACCGCCGCCGCCACAGGCGGCAAGGCCCACAAGGGCCAGTAAGGAGATAAAGCAGTTACCGGTTAGCGGTGTTTGTCGGCCCACTTTCAAGCCCGTACACCATTGTTGAATCTGCTCATATCCATCAGATGATACTCTCTCATCCTGCAATGGTCAGCTATGAGAATATTCAGGTCCGCATACAGGACTTATGCCGCGGCTTCACAGAAGGCGAACAGCGGCATTTGGTACTGAATAAATTGACCGCCGAATTCGTCAAAGGCGAGACGGTTGCCCTGAGAGGCCGCAGTGGCTCGGGCAAGTCCACGCTTTTGAATCTCATCAGCGGCATCGACGCGCCCGATACAGGTGAAATCGAAGTCGGGGGCCTAAATATCACTGCCATGTCCGAGCGTGATCGGACGCTTTTCCGAAGGGCGCACATAGGCTTCGTCTACCAGGCCTTCAATCTGGTACCGACTTTGACGGTGGCCGATAACGTCAGGCTGGTATTGGAACTGAACCAGGTTGCCGAACCGGAAGCATCAAATCGTGTGCGGGAATTGCTCGCCGCCGTTAGCCTGGGAGATCGTGAAAGCAGCTATCCCGATGTCTTATCCGGAGGCGAACAACAACGCGTCGCCATCGCAAGAGCGCTCGCACACAGGCCTTCTTTGTTACTCGCCGACGAACCCACCGGCAATCTCGATGACAAAACCGCAGAAGACGTCCTGCAATTGCTCGATAGACTCGTAGGACAGACAAATGGCACGATGATCGTTGCCACGCACAGTGCCAAGGTTGCAGCCTTTTGTGATCGCGTATTCGAGTTACGCGACGGAAAACTCGTCGCCGGCAACGGGAAAAACTGATGCCGGTTCTCTATCGCGCCAGCTTCGGCTACCTGCTCAGGCATCCGTGGCAGCTGGGCCTGGCGCTGCTGGGTATTTGTACAGGCGTCGCCGTAATGGTTGCCGTCGATCTCGCCAATGAGAGCTCACGAAAAGCGTTTCTGCTGTCGATGGATACCGTCAACGGCAAAGCAACACACCAGATCATTGCAGGCCCCGCTGGTGTCGACGAAAACCTTTACGTGAAACTCAGAGTCGAGGAGGGCATTCGTAATATCGCACCGATCGTCGAAGGCTATATCGACATCGAAAGCACTACACTGCTGGTTCTCGGCGTCGATATGTTCGCCGAACGCGAATTTCGCAACTATACGGTGCCCAACAACGACGCATCGAGCTTCGTAGGAGCGGCTTCAGCCGCGATTGACGCCGATGTTGCCAGGAACCGTCCGGGATCGCGTCCGGACAGGCGATCAAATGAAGACATCATCCGCCGCATACTGACGGACCCTGGTGCTGCGTTGATGTCGGAACAAACTGCGCGAGTGCTGCAACTGGAATTAAGCGATCACTTCTCCGTTGCCGCCAACGGCAAAAGCTTTCCTGGCGTCCTCGTCGGCCTGCTACACAGTGAAAATGCTCGCGCCCTCGACAACCTCGTCATTGTGGACATCTCAGTTGCCCAGGAGTGGCTCAGCCGGTACGGCAGGCTTACGCGTATCGATGTACGAATACCGGGAAACGGCAGTGAGGCATTCATCGGCAGAATCCGGAACCTCTTACCAGCCGAGGCCCGACTGTTGAGTGCAGAAGGCCGCACGCAATCCGTGACGGAAATGAGCGCGGCTTTCATGACCAATCTCACGGCCATGAGTTTGCTGGCACTCCTGGTCGGTGTTTTCCTTATCTATAACAGCGTGGGTTTTGCGGTATTGCAGCGTCGCGGACTCATTGGCGTGCTCAGGGCCTTGGGGCTGACACGGCGGCAGACCTTTTTCCTGATTCTGAACGAGGGCCTCGTACTGGGAATTGTCGGGGCAACGCTCGGTGTCGTAAGCGGCATCTGGCTCGGCGAGCATTTGCTTGTACTGGTCTCGCGATCGATCAACGATCTTTTTTTCGTCGTCAACGTCACTGACGTGGAATTGAGTCCGGCTTCGATCATCAAAGGCCTGGTCGCGGGCCTTGGCGCAACAGTGATTGCCGCAGCCGTACCGGCAATCGAAGCGTCGTCCTTTCAGCCGCGGCTCGCCCTGACACGCTCGGTGCTCGAGCGTCGCGCCGGCAGGATGCTACCGATCATCGCCATGGTCGGAATCGGCGCGGCCCTGCTTGCCATCCTGTTACTCAATGTATCCGGCAACAATCTCATTGCTGGACTGGCAGCCATGTTCCTGCTGATTCTTGGCCTCGCCCTGTGTATCCCGATTGCGGCAAGGGCATTCTCAGACTTCGCCGCACCGGCAGCCGGGAGACTGGGTGGTATCACGGCAAGGCTTGCCGTAACAGGCATAGGCGCAAACCTGAGTCGGACCGGTGTGGCGATTGTTGCCCTGGCCGTTGCCGTATCTGCGACCGTTGGTGTCAGCGTCATGGTTGACAGCTTCAGGATTTCTGTCAGCGACTGGCTCGGCAACACTCTGCGCTCCGACATATATATAGGAGTGCCGCGGGGTCAGCTCGACACAGATTTGATCGATGATTTGCTCAACGTCGGCGGCGTTTCTGAATACAGCACCAGACGCAGAATCTGGCTGGAATCAGAGGCTGGCCGCACCCGCGTCTTCGCCATGCAAATGGCATCGCATAGTTATGCCGGCAGCAAAATACTCGATGGCAATCCTGCTGAAGTCTGGCGGGCCTTTGACGAGCAGGGCGCCGTACTCGTTTCCGAACCCTATGCCTACAGACACAACGTTAATCGTGACGACACGCTTACGCTAAACACCGCAAATGGTAAGCAGAGCTTCCATATTGCGGCCGTTTATCAGAGTTACGACAGAAACCAGGGTTCTGTGCTCATGAGCCGCAGTACCTACGAACGTGCTTTCCTGGATAACGGCATCGATGCGATCGGACTCTATTTAAGTGCGGATGCCAACACTGAGGATGTCATTGTACAGTTACGCAGGGTCGCGATGGGCCGTCAGGCAATACTCGTGCGGAGCAACAAGGAACTCCGCGATCAGTCGCTGGAGATTTTCGACCGCACGTTCATCATCACCGATGTCCTTTACTGGTTGGCGGTAGGTGTCGCGCTCATCGGTACCCTGGGCGCGATGTTGGCATTGCAACTCGAGCGTGCACGGGAACTGGCCGTGTTGAGAGCTGTCGGCATGACGCCGGCCCAGCTGGCCAGCATGGTGACTGTCCAGTCGGGATTTATTGGACTCCTTAGCGGCCTCGCCGCTATCCCGTTAGGTCTTGTGATGGCCGGCGTGCTCATTCTTGTGATTAACCGGCGCGCCTTCGGCTGGCAGATGGACATCACGATATCATGGCAGGTGCTTCTCACTGCCTTGGCCCTTTCTATTGGTGCCGCCCTCATCGCCGGCATCTACCCCGCTTACCGTGGTGCAAGCGCCAGACCGGCCCTCGCCATGCGCGAGGAATAACGCAGTAATAACATGAATAAAATACTGTTAATTATTGTTTTAATAGTATTTATTGGCGGAAGCATTACCTGGATGTGGCCTCAGGCGGACCCGGCAAGCGCCGTCCCGCAACCCGCAACCGGCTCCTCGCGGCTCTCGGAACTCCTGCACGATGAGGGCATGGAAGCTTATGCCAGTGCCACCGAACCCAGGGCTTTCTCCTTTCCCCAGGACCACGGCCCGCATCCCGAGTACAGGAACGAGTGGTGGTATATCACGGGTAATCTCGATGCCGAGAATGGTGAGCGTTTCGGCTTTGAACTGACCATTTTTCGCTTTTCACTGACACCGCAGACTGCAAACGAGGGGCCCAAAGCCTCCGAATCGTCCGCTTGGACAAGCAACCAGGTCTATATCGGGCATTTCGCCATCACCGACGTCGACAACGAGCAATTCCGTGTCGCGCAGCGCTACGCACGCGGTTCATTAGGCCTTGCAGGTGCTCAAAACGGTCCGTTCCGCGTCTGGCTGGAGGACTGGTCCATAGAAACTGCAGGAGTCCGCATTGCGAGCGATCCCGGCCGTGACGAAAGAGACCCTGTGGGAGCGGCTTCAGCCGTGATTACCAGTAACGATGCACTTGCCACTCCTTGGCGAATACACGCCGCCGACAAAAACAGCGCTATCGATCTGGCCTTAATTCCTCTCAAACCACCCATCCTCAACGGCATCGACGGCCTCTCACAAAAATCGTCGCAACCCGGCAACGCCAGTTACTACTATTCCATCTCCCGACTGCAAACAGACGGCACGTTGCGCGTCGCCGGCATTGATTACGCCGTGACCGGCCTCTCCTGGCTGGATCGCGAGTGGGGTAGCAGTGCTTTATCGAAGGAACAGCACGGTTGGGACTGGTTTGCCTTACAGCTTTCGGATGGCAGTGACCTCATGTTCTACAACTTGCGAAAACTCGACGGCAGTCAGGACAGTCACAGTGCAGGCACCTGGATCAGAGCAGACGGCGGGACTCTTCCTTTGGCCAGAGATGATGTATCCGTCGACGTTCAGGAATACTGGGACAGCCCCCGCGGCGGTCGCTATCCCATGGAGTGGCAGATACAGGTGGCACCGCTTGCGCTGAACCTGCATGTAAATCCTGTTCTGAATGCGCAGGAACTCAACACGAATGTTCGTTACTGGGAAGGCGCCGTTGATGTAAAAGGTGAACGAGCCGGCGACGAACTCACAGGTCGAGGCTATGTCGAGCTGACGGGATACGCCGGCGCCGGTTCGACGCCCGCACAATAATCGGGGACTGACTGACTGCCGTCCCACAAAGTCAAGACGGGCGAATCAACTAATGTCAGTCGCGCTGCAGCGAAAAACGTTGCTGGCGGACTGCATCCTGAGGGGCGATACAGACGTCTCCAGCTGGGCGCGGTTGTTTCAGGTCAGCCCTCAAACGATTCTTTCAGGCGAGCCAATAATTGTGTCCGCAATTTTCTTGTGTCATCGTCATCGGGCGGTTGACTACCGTGGTCAACGGGGGCTGGCAAAGTATTCGTCATCGACTCAGAAAGCTGGTTCTCGATCGTTTGGGCTTGGGGCACACTTTCCGGTGGCACGGGTTTTTCGGCAGCGGGTTCGACGGACTTCTCGACCGCGGCCACCGGCTTCTGCGGAACCGCGGCAGCTCCGGCATCGGCATCGGCTGGTTGCTGCATATCCGGACTATTTTGCGCCGCGTCTTCCCGGATCTTCAAACTTATCGCTTCCAGTACATCGCAGCCAAACAGCGTCTCGGCCAATTTATCGCTAACGTCCTCAAGCGATTCTGCTTTCTCCATGTCAGCCGCCAAATTCGCGAGGACGGCGGGATCGGTCTCTGCGGTCGCAGCAGGTTTTTCAGCGGCAATGTTACTATCCAGCGTCACTTCGGGAATCGCGTCCGCCGGTTTGTCGTCGTCGTCGGGCGTCTCGCTCGCCGGCTCTGGCCCATCTTCGTCGTCATGCTCTGCGAGATCGGCAAGGGCCGCATCCAGCATGTCATGATCGACTTTGGCGAAACAAGCGGTAGGCTCATCAGCCACTGGTTCCGATCGTTTTGCTGCGGGCGGGCCCGGTAATTCAATAGATGCAGGAACTGATTCGACGGCCGGTGCGGGCTGCGCCGCATCGGCAACAGGCTTTTCCGCGGTCGGGCCGGGTTTCTCTACCCGTGACGATTCGCCCGGAGTCGGATCGTCATTGGCTGCCGCCGGCGGCGGTACCGGCGCTTGCCCCGTTTTCGGCGCTTCGTCCGCAATTTTCGGAATACTATCTTCCAACGTCAGCGTCGGAGGCTCGGGCGGAGTGACTGGCCGCCGTTCCGTTGCCAGCCCCTGGGTCGGCTGGGTATTCCTGTCAACAACGATATCATCGGCAAACTTGAACTTGGGTGCCGGTGTCGGCGCCGGTGCCGGCGTAGGCTTGCGCGATTCCGGCTTGGCCTCAGCGGCGGCCGTGGCGTAATTCTGGATGCCCAGGTTTGGTGGGTCCGGTATCGTCGCGTCAAGTTGCGGTTTCGGTTCAGGCTCAAGCTCAAGCGAACTTGGGGCATCGGCGGCAGGTGGCGATGGTTCGGGTGAAGATGTCGATTTTATTTCAGGTTCGGGTACCGCAGGGGTCGCTGCCTGTTGCGCTTTGGGCTTCGCCTCTGGCGCGGCCGGTATGTTCTTAACAGGACCGGTGGTCTCCGCGCTTATCCGCGCCGGCGGTTTCGGTTTCACCGCAACCGGCGCCGGTTTATCATCCGCTGGCTCCGGTAGTTTCGCCGCCAGTACTTTCGGCGTCTTGGCCTCCGGTGCGTTCGGCTGCGCCGCCGTTTCGGGCTTTGCAGGCGTAGCAGGTGGTACCTTACCGGGCTGCATGCCGAATACCTCAACCGCAACCTTGAAGAGGGTCCGTGCCGTTACCCGAGTCCGCTGATTCTCGGCTGCTAGTGTCAAGGCGGTTTCGCAAAGACCGTTGATCACGCGAGGTATGCCGCCGGAACAGCGGCGGACCATGAAAGCGGTTCCCTCTTCGAATATGGCATCGAAGTCTCCGCCGGCCGCCGTAATGCGATGGCGAAGATAATGCTCCACTTGCTCAGCAGTGAACCGCTCGAGTACCTGTTGTAAGCGAATCCGTTGTCGCAGACGCTCAAGAGCCGGCGCCGCAATCAACTTGTCCAGCTTTTGCGGACCCATGAGAATGATGTTCGCACCCGCGGAGGCACCGTCATCGGTCGCCGTAAGCGCTTCCAACTCTTCCAGCAAATCCGCCCCGAGGCGCTCTGCGTCCTCAATAACAATAAATGTACGGCCGCCTGACGCTGCCCGCTCGCTCAGAATCCGGTTGAAAGATTTCAGGCACTCAAATCTTCGGGTCGACTCGCGACCGTTCCCGATTTGTGCAAGGAGCAGATCCACGAGTTCATCGGAGCCGACCTGGGTGCGACCCAGGCGCGCCACCAGCCGTTCGGACCCCATTTCCTCAAGGGCGCGTGTCGCAATGGTTGTCTTGCCCACACCGACAGGCCCTGTCAGCACGGCAATCGAGTCCCTGGCAGTCAAGGCTATCTTCAGGTCGGCGATGACTTTCGCCTGTTCCGGACCTTCGTATATCGCCTCGCCCTCAGCGACCGGCTGAAAGGGGTTCCGCGCAAGTCCAAAGTACTCTTCGTACATGATGCGTCCCAGTGCTGCCCAAGGCGCCGGCGCCAAGCCCAGGCGCGGCGCAGAATAGCCAGTTTGCCGACGCATCGCAGCAAATACATGGAGTTATGTCACAGAATATGAGCAAACTTCGCTACCAATGCGAGCGAAAGCGACAATCACCCGCGAGTGGTTCAAGGCACCATGAGTCAAAAAAATAGTAATAATATCAATATGATATTTATTATTTTGAAGAGATTATTTGGAATATAGTCAGCCGCGCGCCTATGGCGAGGCCCGGAAAGGGCCACCGTAATTCCCTGGTTCTGTCCGTGTTACTGTCACCACGCGATGCCCATCCGCCACACGCTGCAACGCCACATCCTCGTCATCGGCTCGATCATTATCGTCGCCGGACTCATTGCCGCCTCGGATACCCTGCATGACCAAACCGAACAGATCATCGTCTGGATCGAGGCGTTGATATCCCGGTTTCCGCTGCTGGGCATGCTGGTTTTTGTCCTGCTGGCGATGGTCTCGGCGATGCTGGCGTTTTTTTCCAGTGCCGTATTTGCGCCGATTGCCATTTTTGCCTGGGGCAAGACCGTAACGCTCATGCTGCTCTGGCTCGGCTGGTTCCTGGGCGGCATCGTTTCCTATTGCGTTGGCCGCTTTCTGGGAAGATCTGTTGCCTCAATGCTGATCGGCGAGGAAAAAATTGCCAACTGGCGCTATCAGGTACAGGGAAGAACGAGATTCGTGCACATCTTGTTGTTTCAGGCCGCCGTGCCATCCGAAATCCCGGGATACGTACTCGGGATCCTGCGATACAATTTCCCGCTCTATCTCACCGCGCTCGCGATTACCGAATTACCCTATGCCCTCGCCGCCGTATATCTCGGGGAGTCCTTCCTGAAAGGGCAGAGCCTCGTTTTTATTCTGCTGGGAATAGGGATGATTCTGGCAAGCGCCTTCGTGTTTCAGCTGTACCGGCGGCTTGCAGGAAGAACCTGACGTCCTCCAGGGCAGAACAAGGTAGCGAAACGTGCCGAGATCACTTGCTAATGAGCTTGTTTCAAATCCTGGCAGTTCCATGCGAGTCGACGGGCTTCTCTTACCCAGTAGCAGGAATCGCAGGCACATCGTCTGACATTATGGCTCGCGCGGGTGCTCTGAGCATCAACGTAGTCGATACAGTACAACAAGGACTCCAACAACGCTGCCAGTGGCTTTTGAGCCAATACGCTGAATTCATCATTGCAGTTCAGCCAGTGGCACTGTTCCCCTTTCTCGCAGTGCTGGCACGCCTTGTGTGCGGGATTGAAATACCCGTTCTGCGGGCACTCCTCGCCGTCCAGATCAGCCAGCAACAGTATGCGTGGGTAGGTGAGCGCCTCTATGATATGTCGCTGCATGACCGGTTCCCGGGAACTTCTGTTGCTGGCGGTGTGCTTGCCGCCACACGTTGCATTGCCAAAGACTGAAACCCGGTCCGGTTGATTTGTCCATGACATTGGTCAACTGAAGGCCGGTTTCTGTTCTCAATGTACTCCTTGCGCAATCAGGTCCAATCGAATGGGGTCCACCAAGCGAATACGCCGACGATCGACGTCGATCAGGCCCTCTCTTTGCAATTTGGCGATCAAACGGCTCAAAGTCTCGGGGCTGATTCCCAAATAGTTCGAAATGTCCTCGCGTGACATCGGAAGTCTGAAGTCATACTCGACTGAGCCTGGCTGGTACAGCCGGGAATAGATGTCCAATAGAAATGCAGCGACCCGCTGTGTCGCGCCGGAGCCCTCGGCAAACATGAGTTGCTTGGAAAACTCGCGACTCATCAGCCGCATTAGCTGGCTGTGCAGGCTGTGAAACTCCACGCTCAGTCTGGCGATGTCCCGATACGGGATGACGCACACCGAACTCGCTTCGAGGACCAGTGCGTTGCAACGATGACGGTCAGGGTAGACGGCATCGAACCCAAGCAGCTCGCCTCGGATGTGAAAGCCGTGCACCAGTTCGTGTCCGCCAGCGTCAATGCTGTAACTCTTGAGACAACCTGAGCGGACAGCGAAAATGGCGGTAAACCGATCGCCCAGGCGATACAGGTAGCTACCAGCCGGCAACGGGCCAACGCTCCTGACCATAGCCTGCAAACGTGCCAGAGCGGATGGTTCCAGACCCATCGGCCAACACAATTCACGAAGCGCACAGAACCCGCAAGCGTGGCGGAATACGTCAAGCTCCACCGTGCCCGTGTCAGCGTACATGCGCAAGCGACAACTCCCGGAATTGGGTTGCTATTTTAAGCGCCGGGCGGAGCATGTGAATATTGTGGATGTTACTTAGCCAGAGGTGACGAATGTCAATGCGGTGTCCGGCATTACATGCTCATATATCACATGCGATAAGTTACGCGCGTCGGCCTATCGCAATGATATTTAGGCGCGAGTATCAAGACGATGAAAAAGGAGACAGTCATGTTTGTTCGACAGGTCACCGCACACTGCAAACCAGACAAATTTGACCTGCTCAGTCGACGGCTCGAAGACGACATCATTCCGCTGCTCAAGAAACAAACGGGATTTCGTGACGAACTATCGTACTTCGATAAAGAAAACGATGAAGCTATTGCTATGAGTTTCTGGGACACCGAGCGGGATGCTGAAAACTACCAGCGCGATACCTATCCCCAGGTATCCAAGAAGATGCGAGATGCCATTGACGGCACACCGGAAATTCGATCATTCGAGATCAATAACTCAACCTGGTACGACATTCACGCTGGTTGACAGCGGGACAGCGGATAAACGGTGGGGCGGCAGCATAGGCTGGCGCCCTTTTTTATCGATGCTCAGAACAAAATGGCGTCGGCCCGAGATTCATGACATCAAGCTGCGACTCGAGAACGATTACTCATGCATCTCAAAGGCGGCGACGAGCTCGGAAGCACGAGCCTCTCTCAACGCAGCACATAATCGAATACTCTCGGTGGCCTGTGCGAGGTCTCTTTCGTAACCAGGCAGCTTGTCGGCATGCGAGGTGATGAACGCATGCCATTCATCCGCCCTGTCTACGGTACAGAAGGATCTACCCAGCGTGGGCACAATGCCTCCGGTCAACGCTCCTGGCATCATTCCGATTATTGTCTCCGTATTCTCTCTTAACCAGGCGTAGGTCAGGTCGATGGAGGCGCGTCGGGCCATCTGCCGCCGGACGATGCCGCGAAACTCGACTCCTTTGAATTTCCCGGTGAGCAGTATTGCCTGAAGCTTTCTGACGAGCATGGGATCCTCGACTCGCCCCAGAGCGCCTGTCGCGGAATCACGAAATGCAGGATCTTCTGACGCAATCGCCTGTTCGACCAACAGGTCGAAGAACGATTCGCCAATGTCCTGTACGCCGACAGAGAATATCGTCTCCAGCTGACTCGCAGGCGCAGCCGACGGGTCAGGATCGCCATTAAGACCAAGTCTCGCTGCTGCCTGCTCGGCAAGCTGCTCGCGCATGACCGGATCTTTTGCGATGACGATCAGGAATCGCTGCATACGCTGCCGTAGCAGTTTCGAGCCCGAGTCCGATGCGTCTCCAAGTTTTGCGAAACGGGGTCGGACGATGTCGCGAAACGCCTGCTCCACAGAATCCAGCTGGCTGTCTTCGATGATGTCCGCAATACTTTCGAAGTGATCGGTTACTGCATCGGCGACATCCCAGGTCTCGTGACTGACGAGGGTCGACATGCCGGCAACATAAGTTTCGGAAGAGACCACACCAGCCCTGAACCCGGCATCCAGACTGTCAGCGAGAACCAATGCTTCAGCGGGCGCAAGGCTCAATGCGTCTGCAATCAGATTCTCCCAACCGGCATCGTCCAGCGAGAAGCGGTAGTAGCCGGTACCGTCAGCATTGGGATGCACCTGGGTGGGACAACTGTCTGTATCGAGATTGATGATTTGTTCTCTTTCGCTCAGCAGTGTGCAGGAGCTCTTCTCTATACCCCCGGCAACGAAACTGATGCACATGGGGATCTGCCATTCGCTCGCGCCCGGGTCGATGGCTGAGCCAAGCGGTGTGTATCGGGCTTGCCGTACATTAAGTCGCGGGTTTTGCTCATCCTCACAATCGAGGGCCACCGACAGCAAAGGTACGCCAGGCTGTTCAATGAAAGACTTGAATGCCGCCTCTATCTCTACCCGCTCTGTGCCCTCTGCAAGCGACGCCATAAAGTCCTCTGCCGTTGCGGTGCGGTCCGAGTGTCGATCCATATGCAGTCGAACGCCCGCTTGAAAACGATCCTCGCCAACATAACGCTCCAGCATGGCCAATACGCCGGCGCCTTTCCGATAGGTAATGGCGTCGAACGCGCCGTCGATTTTGTTGTTGTTGTCAATCGGCTCGCGAATTTCCCGCGCCGACGCCAATGAATCATTCGCCATCGCGCCAAGAGCACGGTTTAGTGTTGCCCTGTCGAATTCCCCCTCGGGCCAGTAAGCATGCGCTACCTTGGTCTGGATCCAGGACGCAAATGCTTCGTTGAGCCAGATGTCGTTCCACCAGACGGGAGTTACCAGATCGCCGAACCACATGTGCGCCATCTCGTGCGCATGCACGCTGGTGTAGGAGCGTCGCTGGCTCAGCGGTGATTCCTCGTCCATTAGTATCAGATACTCGTCGTAGGTAATCGCGCCAGCGTTCTCCATCGCACCGCCGAAACTTTCAGGTACGGCAATCAGGTCCAGTTTCTTGTAGGGGTAGGGCGTGCCGAAATATTCTTCGAGGAGCGACAGCAATCCATCCGTATTCTTTAGCGCGTATTCGATGCGACTGCCGAGCCCCCTTGCAGCGATACCTCGTAACGCAACTTCGCGGTCGCGTATCGAATTTGCGGGAATCATTCCGTAATCAACCAGGTCGTAGGGACCCACAGCAAATGCCAGGAGATAGGTCGGCAAAGGTCGTGTCGTTTCAAAGACATGCCGCACGAACCCGTCAGCAAGAGTTTCCGCCGAAGCTTCCGGCGTGTTGGCGACGACGACATCATCAGCGCGTGTCACCACCGCTAAATCGAACGGGACCTTGAAACCCGGTTCATCAAACCCTGGAAATACCTGTCTTGCGGCAATCGCCTCCAGTTGCGTCGCCGCATAGAAATCTTCTCCACGCACGATCTTGAACAATGCGTTAACGGAAGTATTGAACGGCGCGCTGTAGGTGAAATGCAGCGTCGCAGGGCCTGTATCGACCAGGCGCTCGAGCGATAACAGTGATACGCCGGATTCCAGGCGTTCCTCATAGCTCGCCTCGACCCGATTCGAGTGACTATCGGTCAGATAAACCTCGGAGATATCCAGGTTCTTGCCATGGAGCCAGATGGTGTCGCGAGGCTCATTGAGTGAAATATCGATAGTGACCTTGCCACTAAACCTCTCCTGAGAAGGATCAATTCTGAGTTCGATGCTGTATCGATTCGGTACGACAGCATTGCCGAGCCGGGCCACGGGCGCTTCGTAACTGTCAATAGCAGCCGACTGTGTCGCTGACGTTCGATCTGTGGCTGGGGTGCCTGATTCTGAGCAGCCAGTGAGAGTTACGAAAGAGATTACAAAACCGACTGTGAGCTGCGGGAATGCGTTTCTTGACATTATCGATCCTCGATGGAGAGAGCTATAAGGTGGCCGTTCGCCGGCACGAAGTCCGGCATTATGGGACGAGACTCTTAATATTGCATCCGCATTTAGATGCCCGGAAATCGGTAAAAGTTGCAGCGCAACCTCGGTTCGACCCCGCTTATCTCAGGCACCATTTGCCCCGGCGGGTGAGCGGCCCGCCGGGGTCGATCTGATTACGTCGTTGACGGCTTGTAAATGGCGGCGAATATCGCCCCGGAAATGATGAAGCCGAGGACACCCGTTAGGAACCAGTTCACGGCAAGGTCGCCGGGCAGCGGGTACACGACGTGCTGGTCGAACACCGGGATGGCTATGAAGAGTCCCATCAAGGCACCGTAGCGAACGCCTTCCGCCACGCCTTTGCCTTCGTAGCCCTGCGTGAAGATGTAGCAGAACAGCAGCATAACCAGCGCGCTGCCAACCATCATCATCCACATCATGTCCATCATTTCCGCTTCCGGCCGGAATATGGAAGCCAGGGACTGGTAAGTGTCCGCCAGCATTACCTCGTGCACCACGTAGCCATACGCCTGCATGACCACGTAAATCACGACGAAGCCGATCCAGAAAGTCTTGTTATTCATTGATTTCCCCTTCTTTGTAGGACTTGCAGCCGAAGGCTAGTCCTCGTGCGAGGGTAGATCAAGCGCGAAAAAGGCGAAAAAGGTGTCGAAAAAGGTGTCAGATTTATTTTTGTCATTCATTGATGGCAAAAATAAATCTGACACCTTTTTCCAAGATACCTTTTTCTGACACCTTTTTCGGTTAGACGCGACAATTACCAGATCTTCACCCGCTCCTCAGGTGGCAGGTACAGCGCATCGGTCGCGGCTATATCGAAGGCCTCATAAAACTCCGGCACGTTGCGAACAACGCCATTCACACGATACATACGTGGTGAATGTGGATCGGTGTTGATCTGGTTCCGCAAGGCCTCGTCACGGTACTTGTAGCGCCAGGCTTGTGCATAGCCAAGGAACACGCGCTGCCAGCCGGTATAGCCGTCCATCACCGGTGGCTCCTCCCCCTTCAGCGAAATCTTGTAAGCGAGAAGGCCGATGCTCAAGCCGCCCAGGTCGCCGATGTTCTCGCCCAGCGTGAATTCGCCGTTGACGTTGAGATCGTCGAATGGTTGGAATGCAGAGTACTGATCCACCAGCTTCGCAGTGCGGGCTTCGAACTCCGTCCGGTCTTCGTCCGTCCACCAGTTGCGCAGCACGCCGTCACCGTCGAAAGTGCTACCGCGATTATCGAAGCCGTGACCAATCTCGTGACCGATGATGGCGCCGATGCCGCCATAGTTCACTGCATCCTCGGCGCTGAGATCGAAAAACGGCGGTTGCAGGATTGCGGCCGGGAACACAATTTCATTCATTGACGGGCTGTAATAGGCATTGACCGTCTGTGGTGTCATGTGCCACTCGGCCCTGTCGACCGGGCCACCCTGACGCTCGATGTCTCGTTGATACACCATCAACGCCGAGCGATGCACATTACCGACCAGGTCGTCCCGCTCGATCTCGAGTTCGGAATAGTCTCTCCACTTCTCAGGATAAGCGATCTTCGGCGTAAATTTGTGCAGTTTATCGAGCGCCTGCACCCGGGTTTCCTCGCCCATCCAGTCGAGGCCCTCGATGCTCGATTCGTAGGCCTTGATCAGATTGCCGACGAGTTCCCGCATCTTGGCCTTGGCCTCCGGCGGAAAGTGCCTGGAAACATAGACTTTGCCGACGACTTCGCCCAGGTTCGCGTTGACCGTACTCACACCCCGGCGCCACAGCGGCAACGGCGCCTCGATGCCCCTCAGGGTCTTTGAGTAGAACTCGAAGTTCTGTAAATCCAGAGCTTCATTCAGGAGCCCAGCGGTCGAATTCAATGCTGACCACTTGAGATAGGTTTTCCAGTCATCCATTGAGACGTCGCGAATGATGCCGTCCAGGGCTTTCATGTAATCGGTCTGCAGGACGACGACATTGTCCAGATCGGGAATTCCGGCTTCCGTGAGAAATGTCTGCCAGGCGAACTGCGGCATGAGTTCGGGTAATTTTGCAGTCGGTACCTTGTTATAGTTCGTCGCCCAGTCACGGACATCTTCCTTTTTCATGTGCTCGACGGCAATGCGTGTCTCCAGCGCCATGAGCATATCCGCCGCTTCCGCACCGTCCGCGAGACCGGCCAGGTCAAACATCTTCTCGATATGCTCGACGTACTTCGTGCGGATCTCGGCGGATTTTTCGTCTTCGAGGAAATAGAAGTCCCGGTCAGGGAGGCCGAGCCCCCCCTGGAAAGTGACCATCATATAGTGCTTGGGATCTTTGAAATCGGCGGTCTGCGCAAATTCGAAGGGCAAATTGATGCCGATCTTGTTGGCCTCGGCAAAATACACGGCAAGTTCCTGGTGATCTTTTAGCGCATCGATCTTCTCGAACTCCGCATTTAGCGGCGTAACGCCCAGCCTGTTGCGCGTATCTATGTCCATGTAGGAGGCATAAAGATCACCGACCTTCTGCTCATCGCTGCCCTTGGCGAAATCACCGGCTGCAGACTCCTCGATAATGGTCCTGACATTTTCTTGTGATTGATCGCGCAGCATGATGCCGATGCCATAGCCCGGCTTGTCCGCCGGTATCTCGGCTGTATCGATCCAGCCCCCATTGACGAATGCGTTGAAATCGTCCCCCGGCCGTACGTCGGGATTCATGTGCTCCGAGTGCAGCCCGGAGATCTTGAACGACTCCGCAGCCGGCGCCTGGACCGTTTCGGTTGGCATGTTTTCCTGGCCGCAGGCTGCGAGCACCAGGGCCATGCTGGCTAATATCTTTTTCACAACTAAGTACCTTTCTTGGAATAGGGTGGGGATCAAATCCGATCGGCACAATTTGACCCGACAGGCGCGCGATTGTTCGCGAATCCTCACGTCTTGGCAAGCAAAATCGCGAAAACCCACGTGAGAGCCCGCCGTCACGGCCGATGCCGAGGACTTCGCAGCGCTTGCGATCTTACTGTGTGGAAATAATTATTATTTATAACAAGAATTTATAAGGTAAACGTCATAAAGCTCTTTAAGATATTTCTTTTACTCGTCACCATCGAGGATACCGTCGCTGTCACGATCAATGCCGATGCGCGTCCCCGACCCCCACGGTGTACACATGAATGTCAGGTACTGTCCCGGCCCGGTAATGAGTGCTTCAAGATCCGCTCGATCGAGCAGGGGCTCGATAGCCTTATCTGACTGAAACTGGGTTGTTCGGGCCATTACCCAGCCCCTGGATTCGCCGTTTACGACACCTTTAACGACCAGATCGCATTCCGGCACCGGCACATCGATTTGTGAGCGTTGAACCAGCAAATCGATCCTCGGTGTGGCCGCCGCGGCATTGGAATCGGCCAAAGTGATCTGCTGACCGGTAATCGGCGGCGACTCGGTCGGAAACGTATACAGAAATGCGCGCAGGGCGAGCAAGTCGTTCCGGGGCATGCCGAGATCGGCGATGATGAAGTTCGAGCTCGTCGCGCCGTTGTGGTTAAAAGAGAATCCTCGAACCTGCGGCCCGGTCGCGGGAGACGTGTTAAACCCCCAGCCGAACATCCCGACCTTCTGATACTGATCGCGAAAGTGCGGAATCTTGAAATTTCGCTCGCCCGTTTGGCTGTTATCGGAACTCAGCCCCTTACTGCCAAAATTACCGGCAGCCGGGTTCAGCGTGTGACATTGCACGCACACTTCCCGTATGCCGGTCTGGATGCGGACCACACCATTATTGAAAAGCCTTTGCCCGTCCACTTCTATGCCAACCAATGAGTTGTCCAGTTGCCGAATCGGATTCGGCGGATAATTAATGCGCATCGCGAAATTGGTGAAGTCCTGCATGTCGGCGTCCGGAATTGTCCTGCCCAATCCCGTGAATGCATCAAACGCGTCGTTGAACTCCTTGAATGCCGCTTCCTCGAGCGTCTCGCCGCCGACCCGATTCACCCCTGTACGGTCGCCGCGCCAGTGCATCGGCCCATGGCCACGCAGACCACGCATGGACTGAGTCGTCATGGGTCCTTTCATCGGATGAAACTGGTGCGGCGTGGCAGCCGGTGAGATCGGAATAAAAGTATTCGGTATCGGGCCCACTGTGCCGTCCGGCTCGCCAAGATCCCAGGCCAGGCCATCCGTGTCGCCAAACACGTGACAACTCGCGCAGGAGTCGTTGCCGTTGCCGGAGGTAGCTCTGGCGTCGTACAGGAATTTTCTGCCCACCGAGACCTCATCCGGTTCGGGGTTGAACATCTTCAGATGGGCGACTTCCTGTTTGCTGTTGAGATCGATCGTCGAGATGCCGTTATCGAACCGCGTCAGCACGAACGCCTGGTTGTTAACTTCATCGAGAACGATGCCGCTCGGCCCGCCATTGCTTAGTTCAATATGATTCTGTGTAGCGGGCACGAAAGTGTTTTCCTCCAACTCGGTCGTGTTGAATATTCCGACCTTGCCGGAGCCAAAGGCGGTGACGTAAAGCGTTTGACCGTCCTGGCTGATCGCCATGCCGAGCAAGGTCGACAAGCTGAGGTCCCGTTCCGCCTGCGAGCCGGTCGGCACGTGAAAATTTATGTGTTTGTTTAAAGGTCGGCGCCGAACGTCCTGGCCAACCCCTACAACCGTAATTTGTTGATCGGTGACATGACCTCGCACTGAGGCGCTGGCCCGCGAGGCGACACCTGAAAATCGAACAAGATTTAAAGACTTGATATTCGAGACATAGAGCACATCGGTAATCGGGTTCACGACCATATTAAAAAGTATGGTGCCGACACCTGACACACGGCGCCGCTCTGTCAGCGATACAGCATCAATCTCAAATACGTCATAGTCCGGCAAGCTGAAGGGAACGGAGCCGCTTCGAGATTGACCGGAGTCATCGGCCCAGTTCGTGCCATTGAAACGCACGATCAGGCCCGTGTCAGGTTGCGCAACGCCGTCAGCACTGGTCGTCGGCTCCGCTTTGCCGAAATTGTTCGGCGCGATGGAAGTCGTTTTATTTCCGGAAAGAAAAATGCCGGCAAATACGCGCAAGCCATCGCCCGAGACAGCAAGCGGGCGCGGCCTGTCACCGAATAAAGTAATGATTTGCTCCGCCTGGCCACCCGGTGTGTCATCCAGCGCTGCACTATCGAACACCCAGACGTCTGCCCGACCAACACTTGGCGTATTCATTGCCGGATCGACGGGGCTGTTTTGTCCGCGATGTGCGGTTGTAACAAAAGCCCGCTCGCGATTCGTGCCGGCGAACACGATGTCCCTGGGTTCATCGCCAACCCACAAGGTCTGAACGACCTGCGGTGTCGCGGCATCGACATCGACAACGCTGATACTGTCGGACAAATGATTAACCACCCAGACACGGCCATCAGGATCTTCGGCGAGGGCGATCGGTTCGAGACCTACCGGCACCGATGCAAGCGGTGCCAGACCGCCCGCGATCGAAAATATCTCCAGCCTGTTATCCGGTGTATTGACCGCGAAAAGGCGCAGTCCATCGGCGGACATGGCCAACGGTCGGACCTGGCCGGACTCAAACGCGACAAACGACTGTGGCTCCGCAACCGGACGCGGGCCGGGCAGAGTATTGCCGGTCGGTGGTATTGCCGAAGGAGGCGAATTGCCGCCGAGAGGGCCAACGGCCGCGGTCCCGCTACCACCACCACAGGCCGCCAGGAACGCACAGTTAATAACCGTAACGAGCAGCAACCTGACGCGGCCGGGAGCCGCCATTCCAGTAAACGCCTTTTCTCCCGCTGAGCCCAACAGTACCCCCTTCAGGACTGGACGAAATCACCGAGCGTATGTTCTTTGCCCTTGCTTGAACCGGCGATCTTTCCTTACGACCATCTCAGCCACACAAAATTCCGTCACTATGTGCTCGTCAGTCGCTGCAACAAAGCTTCAAATCGCGGATTGTCTCGAACACCGGCGAGGTCTTCATCGTTACGCATCCAGGCCGCGCTGACAGTACCGTGCTTGATCGCCTGTTCCAGGTAGTCCAACGCTTTATCGCTTTGCCCGAGACTCGCGAAATTGCAGGCGACGTTATACAGCAGTACAGAGTCGGTCGGGTCGATCTCCAGTGCCCGCTCGAGCCAGCGCGACGCGCGCTTCGTATCGCCGATGACGATCAGCGACGCCGTGCCGAGATACAGGGCGCGTGCGTCGTCCGGGTTCCATTCCAGGTGTTTCTCGACAACGGTCAGGACGTCCTGCGCTTCCTGGGTCGCCTCTTTGACGCGACCCAAACCCCGCAGTACTTGCACGCGAAGTGCCCTGGCTTGGTACTCTTCCGGATTGACCTCTGCCGCCTGCGCGAACAGTTCCGCTGCCTTGTCCAGGTCGCCCTGGTGAAATCTTGCTCGGCCGTAGTAGTAGTAGGCCTCATACAATCTCGGGTTCAGTTCAAGCGCCCTTTCGAATTCGGCATCTGCCTCAGCATATTCATCGCAAATCAGGTACGCCAGGCCGCGTGAAGCGCGTGCCTCGGCCAGCTCCGGACTCAAATCCAGAGCCTTCTGGCTGGCCTTGTTAGCTTCCTCCCGATAACTGGCCTGCGGATCGACGTACATGATCAGAAACGAGAAACAGTCCGCATAGCCAGCCCAGGCCAGGCCGAATTCCGGATCGATCTCGATCGCCTGGTGGAACATCTGTCGGGCAAATTCGATGTCCTTCCTGCGAAAACGATTAAAAAACTGCCGCCCGCGGAGATAGTACTCGTAAGCAAGAACATCCGCGCTTGACCTGGACCTGATAGCCGATTGTTCGTGCGGGCTTAGCGTTTCTACCAGCGATTCGGCGATGCTTCGGGCAATTTCGTCTTGAATGGCGAATATATCCTTCAGTTCCTCGTCAAAACTCTTCGACCAGAGGTGATAGCCATCGGCAACATTGATTAGCTGAGTCGTGATCCGCAACCGATTTTCCGCCTTCCTGACGCTGCCTTCGAGTACCGTTTGCACGGCCAGTTGTTCACCAATTTTACGAATGTCGCCGGACCCCTCTTTGAACTGAAACGATGAGGTGCGTGCCGCAACGTGAAGCTTTTCGATTCTCGTCAATGCGTTGAGAATCTCCTCAGCCACGCCCTCACAGAAGTACCCCTGGTCCTTGTCGGGACTCATGTCTACAAAAGGCAATACCGCGATGGAGGGCGATGCAATTGCAGTCGGGGAAGACGCGCCGTACGGAGCTGCGCGTGCAGACCCCGTGTCACGCTTGAAACCTTTGGTACTGATGTCGAAAAACCAAGAGATAACTAATGCCGGGGGAAATCCCGCGATCGCCACAATCACGAGTGCTGTCATCGCCCAGTCAGGAAGATGCAGTGGTTCGAAGGTGACTTCCCCGATTTGCAGCAGTATCCACGCAGCCACCGCATAGGCGGCGGCAGTGCCAAATACCTTGCGACGTTTCAGTTCGCCTATGAAGGAAGATGCTGGCAAAAGCAAACGCTTTTTCATTTAGGTAGGATAGTCCACGGACGAACAATTGTAACTCAGCCAGTCTGCAAAGCTGATTGATCGCGAATCCAGACCAATCCAGGATGCATATGCCCGCTGGAGCAGAATTTTCGCGACTCTTACTTCGCACGCCGGGAGCGCGGCAGATGCCAGAGAATCTTTGCCCCGGCACTGAGAATTCATGGAACAACGGCCAACCACCGCCATCCTGAGACAATAAGTCTTGCAGTGTTCTGGACTTTATCGAGTAATTATTCTGGCGCTGCGATCATGGTTGAGCCATGCGCTATATGTCTTCCAATCGCCGGATGATCGTCTGATATTCAGCTGTCGTATGTAGTGATGCCATCGCCGGGTCCTGATTGGCAAACAGGAAGCTACGCCAACCACGGTCGATCGCGTCATTCAGGTGTCCCAGGGCATCGGGCACTGCGCCTCCCGCTGCGGCTAACGCGGCCAACGCATAGTCCACGTCGCCGGTACCCCAGCCCTGTGATTCTATTCTTTGTGCGATCACCCGGCCTTGCTCCAGCGCTGCGGCAATTTTCGCGTTATCATTTTCTTCGAGTACGCGTGCCCGTGTCAGCAGCGCAAGATAGCGGATGGATTCCGGACGCGGGTCGAGACTCGTGGAACCTGGCATTGCCATCTCCAGCAGTTCGGATGCGCCTGCAGAATCGCTGACAGACAGGCGCCCGACCGCGGCCCAGACCAGGCGCTCCAGACTTAATTTCGAATCGCGCGAGCCCGGATTATCGATGACCAGTTGCACACGTTGCGTTGTCAGTGCCGCCAATTCTGTATGGCGACCGGCGGCCAAGAGAAATTGCAATGAGACCCGTATGACAGCCTCGTTTTCGGGAGCAAGAGTGCGCGCCTGGTTCAGGCTCGCTTCGGCGTCATCCAGGCGCCCGAGCTGCATGTAAGCCTCGATCACTCGCGTCAGTGCGATTGGATTATCGGGTGCCAGGGACTGCGCCTGGCGGGCCAATCGCAGAGATCGCTCGGCCTGACCGGCCAGAGCCGCCACCCTGGACATGGACAGGGTCACTGATAGTTGTGCAGGATCTTTAGCAAGCAATGGCTCGAGTTGTTCGAAGGCACGCTCGAAGCGACCCTGGAGGGCTATCAGGATCGCCTGATCCGCCGTGATCGTTGCATTGAGTGGGTCGAGTGCCAGGGCCTGCGTGTAGGCTCGCATTGCGTCTTCCAGGAAACCCTGATTACGCAACAGATTCGCGCGCTGCAGATGAGCATCAGCATAGTTTGGATCGAGTTCGATGGCTTTCGCAAACTGCGTCGCGGCAATACCTTCCTGTCCTGCGCCGAGCACACACAAACCCAACGAGGTCTGTGCTTCCGCGAGGTTGCTGTTCAGTCGCAGCGCGATGCTGATTGCGTCGTGAGCTCGCTGCGTCGCGGCCAACAACGACAAGTTGCCGACCCGCCTCTTGCCGATCCATGCGTCAGCAAGCCCCGCGTACGCCTGTGCATATTCCGGATCCAGGGCTATCGCCCGGTCAAACTGCCCGATGGCCTGATCGATTGCTGCCACCGTCCGTTCCTGCAACAAATGACGGCCCTTCAGATAGGCATCATATGCGTCGATGTTGGCGGTCCCGGGCTGCACAAGGTGGGATCCACGTCCGGAAAACTCCAGTTCCAGTTCACGCATGATTGACAAGGCAATTTCGTCCTGCACCGCAAAGATATTCTCAAGCTCATAGTCAAACGTGTCCGACCAAAGCTGGAATCCACCTTCGGTTTCAATTAGATGAGCCG
>Ga0255052_10000148_pt1 | contig 52797 bp, 40 predicted proteins | sample JV7_2_21_MG_FD_188632 | JGI IMG/M metagenome (GOLD analysis project Ga0255052, IMG submission 188632) | Seawater microbial communities from Jervis Inlet, British Columbia, Canada - JV7_2_21 | ecosystem: Environmental > Aquatic > Marine > Inlet | place: Canada: British Columbia | collected...
TAAAAAAAATGCGCGGTGTTTCAAAGAAGATCAAACAACTCGAAAAGAATCTTTCAGAATGTGAAGAAACTATGGACCAAATCCTCATGGGTCTGCCCAATATACCCCATTCGTCGGTTCCATCGGGGAAGGACAGCTCAGAAAACCCGGTTTTAAAGCAGGTTGGTGAGCATCCGAATATACGTTTCAAACCACAGCCACATTGGAGCATAGGGAGCCGGCTCAACATTCTCGATTTTGACAGAGCCTCCAAGATAACGGGTGCCCGCTTTCCTCTATATTTCGGCGCAGGCGCAAGATTAGAGAGGGCCCTTATTAATTTTATGCTCGATGTACACACCACTGAACACGGTTACAAAGAGGTTCTTCCTCCCTTTATCGTGAATCGACAAAGCATGACGAATACCGGTCAACTCCCGAAATTTGAAGAAGATCTTTTTAAACTGGAGGGATGGGATTATTTTATGATCCCGACAGCAGAGGTCCCGGTTACCAATATCCACCAGGATGAGATCCTGGATGAAGATGTTCTCCCGATTAACTACACCGCCTACACCCCCTGTTTCCGCAGCGAAGCAGGATCCTATGGAAAAGATACAAAAGGATTAATCCGTCAACATCAGTTCAACAAAGTGGAACTGGTCAAATTCACCAAGCCGGAAACTTCCTACGATGAACTCGAAATGCTTCTCAGCCATGCTGAAACCATTCTACAATATTTAAAGCTCCCTTATCAGGTTATAACCCTATGTTCAGGAGACCTGGGGTTCTCAGCTGCAAAAACTTATGATATTGAAGTCTGGATGCCGGCTCAAGCGGTTTACAGGGAAATTTCTTCGTGCAGTAATTTTGAAAGCTTCCAGGCCCGGCGTGCGAACATCAGGTTCAGAAGAAAAGGTAAAAAGGGTACGGAATTGGTCCATACGTTGAACGGATCAGGGCTCGCGGTAGGACGTACGGTTGCCGCCATACTAGAGAACAATCAGCAGGCGGACGGATCGGTGGTCATCCCCGAGGTTTTAAAATCTTATATGGGAAAAATGGAAGTAATCAAACCATGATACTGCAGGACTGTCCGGAAGATATCCGGCCCTATCTCCTTCCAAAGCAAAAAGGGGAGCTGATTTATCGTTGTTTGGGTTGTGGTTTGGAATCCGGCATAGAAACGCTTTTATACACCTGCCCAGACTGTGGACAGGTGCTTTTGATTTATGATCTCGAATTTGACCGATTAAAAAAAATCCCGAAAAAAAAATGGCGGCAGATTTTCAATTATCGTAAAATGCTGACGATCCCCGCGCTTAAGGGGATCTACATGTATCACGAATTTATCGGACCGATCATGCCCCTCGACGCCATTGTCTATCTGGGTGAGGGTCACACGCCTGTTGTGCAAGCGAATACATTTATGCAGGATCGTACAGGCATACAATTCTACTTTAAAAACGACGGCCAGAACCCCAGCGCGTCTTTTAAAGACCGCGGGATGGCCAGCGCCATAAGCTATATTCATTTTTTGCTGCAGAAAGGATACCTCTCAGATGTGTTGGCCATATGTGCATCCACCGGAGATACATCCGCAGCAGCAGCGTTATACGCGTCCTTTCTGAATCCCCGGGTCAAATCCGCCGTCTTGCTGCCCCATAAAAAGGTAACGGGACAACAGCTTTCCCAGCCATTGGGCAGTGGAGCGAAAGTGTTTGAAATTCCAGGAGTATTTGACGATTGCATGAAAGTGGTCGAAGCTTTATCAGACACGTACAATGTGGCCCTTTTAAACTCAAAAAATGCTTGGCGACTGCTGGGACAGGAATCGTATTCCTATGAAATCGCCCAAGATTTTGAATTTGATATGGAGAACAAGGTCGTGGTTTTGCCGATCGGCAATGCAGGAAATATTACAGCTGTGATGGGCGGATTTTTAAAGTTTTACGAAATCGGCATTATCAGCACCCTGCCAAAAATACTAGGGGTGCAGTCGGAACACGCCAACCCGGTTTACCGCTATTATTTGGAACCGGATCCGAAAAAACGAAAATTTGTTCCAATGACCGTGAAGTCGAGTGTCGCCCAGGCCGCCATGATCGGCAACCCGGTTTCAATGCCAAGGGTGATTCACCTGGTAGATATGTATAACAACGTGGCCGACAAACAAAAAACTTTTTTTGTTGATGTTCCTGAACAGGCCATCATGGACTGGGAGCTTCTGGCAAACCATAATGGACATATTGCCTGTACGCACGGCGGTGCATCTCTCGCCGGACTCGTGGTCGCCAGGCAAAAAGGCATTGTTGATAAAAACGAAATCGCCATCGTCGATTCCACTGCACATGCATTGAAATTTTCGGGTTTTCAGGAAATGTATTTTGAAAAAAAATTCCCGCCGGAATTTGAAATATGTCCTGATCAGGGATTGGTTAACACCCCTGAACTTATTCGACCGAAAGATCTCAAAAAGGTTCCGGCACCGGGAAGACCACTGAAGGGAAACGAATTGAGGCTGTTTATCAGCCGTATTTCCGAAGAGATAGCAAAGATCCTTGAACTGGAAAAGGTATAAATTCCATGAACCCGTTTCGTTTTCATTTTGCAACAGGGTTTCTGGTGATACTCTTTTTAATTGGACCGTGGCATCCTGACCCTGTCTATAGCGCTTTTTTATATAAAAGTTACGTTGTGAAACAAGATATGGGGCGGGACATTCTGTGTGACCCCCATATTGTTCAAAAGAATGAATCTCTTATAAAGCTCTTTAAACAAAAAGGGGAGATTGCCTATAAGAATTTCCAGGAGTTTTTGAGAATATTTCGACGGATTAACCCGCATGTCCGGGACATCGACAAAATTTTGCCCGGTCAGCACATTTTTATCCCCATAAAAAAATTGGAATCCGATGCCCTGCCCGGGCAATCGACCGGAATTGTTACCATCCCATTTGTGACCATCACCAATGTAAAGGAGATCATCGAAACACACTCCACGACCTATGAAGTACAAAAGGGTGATTCCATATTCCGCCTGATCGACAGTAAATTCCGCGGACACGGAAAAAAGTCATACCAGGAGGGAACTAAGCTTTTTCAACTGATCAACCCGGATATCGAAGATCTGAATCGTATTTACCCCGGTCAGGTTATCCGGCTGCCGGACCCGGCAATTCGGAATGAACCGTGGTACCTTTCCCTGTTTGACCGTAAGGGCAATCTGGTATCAACGGCAGACATCGGCACACTCTATCCAAGTACCGGCATCATATCAAAACCTTCCTCTTCAATTCCAAAACCCGGCCGACCTGTCGCACCTCTTGATCAAACCGCGGTCCTCCTGAAGGCAACGCTTTCCAAAAAAGGGATTTACTATTTTCCAAGACAAGATAAAGATGATCTGGGGCTTGATATCTCAGCAATTCCTCTCCTCTCTCTCAAAGATGGGACAAAGATTCTCTTCCCCATGAAAGGATCTTTGTCCGATGGAGACTTCGGAGTGGTAAGATCCTTCTGGAAACGGATTAAGATTGTTCCTAAGCCCCCCAAAATGTCCGTGGAACAACTTCTGGATGCCATTTCCGAGGCAATTAACACTTTTTCTCCAAACACCCGGATTTCCTTCCTTGACGGGGGCATCAAAGTGGAAGTTCGGACCAAATGGCTGATAGAGCAAACAGCTCCTGACGGAAAAACAATTTCCCGGGTCTGCATCACACCGATCGACCGGCCGGAGGAGCGGATCCATCCATCAATGAACCGCTACCTGGAGCAGAACAATATCGTCATCAAGGAGATACTAGGCGGCGTAATCTCCGATCCGCCAAAGGCACGCCCTGAAAAAAATATGCCAAAAACAGAAGGGATCACAAACCTTCGCTTCTCTGACCGTAAAATCCTGATAAATGACCTAACTTCGGTCATTGGGTATACATTTGTCGAAGACATCACCATCAGTTTCCCCTATGCCGGCACCCAGGTCAACGCCCTCACAAACCTGATAACCAAACCAGATGGGCAGCCATTGCTGATCGATTTCGGAAATCTCCACGGTGGTGCTGCACGCGCCATAAAAAAGACCGGTATTGACATCATCCAGATAAAAAGGGATGAGACTTTACTCAATGCCATTCACAAACTGCTGGATGCCCTGGGAGGGAGTTATAAAGAAGACCCTGTTTTTTTGGGAGCAAAAAGACCCAAAATCTACAATGTCTCTTTAACCGTACCGGGCTTTTTGGTTAAAAATAGACTGAAAGTGAAAACACTTCTGACCGATGCCCGTTTAGATCATGAAATCATTTTATTTTTAAGGGATCAGGATATCGAGATCTTGATAATCGGCCCTGACAAAACGGCAAGCCAATGAGGAGTATAAAACAATGAAAAAGCTTACCTGCTGCTATCTGATTTCGAATTTAATCCTTTTGTTATTTGTAACCGCCTGTGCCACAAAACCCAAAGTGCAAAAAAAAAGGCAGGAAGAAGCCTTAAGAAACCTTGGAGAAAGTTATATGGTTCAGGGAAACTACACGGCCGCCTTAAAGGAGTTTCTCAAAGCGGAACAGATATACCCTCAGGATCACTTGCTGCAATACGATCTGGGGCTGGTATATGTGGCAAAAGAAAGGTTTGACCTTGCAAACCTACATTTCAAAAAAGCCATTGAAATAAACCCCGGCTATACGGATGCAAAAAACAGTTTGGGAGCGGTCTATTTGATGGAAAAGAAGTGGGACATCGCCATCCCCATTTTAAAGGAAGTGTCAGAGGATCTCCTTGATCCCACACCCCACATTCCGCTTTCGAATCTGGGGTGGGCCTATTACAACAGGAAAGATTACGGTTTGGCGGAAAAATATTATGCGGCCGCCTTGAAGAAAGAACCCAAATATATCAATGCGCTGCGGGGCCTCGGCCGAACCTATCTGGCAACGGGCAGACCATCAGCGGCGGTGGGAGTGTTTGAAAAAGCGGTTCAGTATGAACCCGGGGTGGCGGAACTTCATTTCGACCTGGCCAGGTCGTATGCCCTGTCGGGCAATTATCAAAAAGCGCGGGATGCCTATCAGAAGGTCATCGCAATCGACCCGGACACCCCTTTGGCGGAAAAAGCGAGAAAAGGGATTAAAAAGATAAGGTAACCGTTCACAGTTGTCGGTTCACAGTTCACAGTTTTTTCAATGAACTATGCAACGATACTTCTAAATCTTCAAAAGAGGACCCCATAATTCTTCTCTACCTTCTGTTTTTTCAACCGTGAACCGATAACTGTAAACTGTGACCGGTTACAAGATAAGAAGATCCCCTGCCCCGCTAGCCGCGGGACAGGGGATCTTCGGTTTTCAATGGAACAGGATCCTCACCCTTCATCGATAGGTTACGGAGCCGTAGTGGTCGTGGTGGTCGTCGTCGTAGATGGATCTGTAACCTCCACCACCGCCCTTGCTGAAACCCCCATGGACATCGCCGTAATCTGTACCAGTTGCGGTTCGGTCCCGACCGGTGCGAGAAAGTGTGCGACCGCCGCGCCGCCGGTGACTGTCATTACCGTGATGCTGGTCCCTCCATGTGAGAACCGGCCGACGATGGTTTCAAATGTTACAGGGGTCCCCGGAGGAACCGCCGTTCCCTGAAAATCGGTCACAGTGGCCGTAATCGTTGAAAATTCTCGCCCATCGGCCGCAATGCTGGTCGGGCTGGCGGTCAGCGTTATGCCGGCCGGTCGTGCGCCGATCTTAATTGTTATCAAAGCAATTATCCGGGGGTCCTCCTTGCTCCGGACTTCAATCTTCGCATCCCCCAGCGGTGTGCCTTCTAGAGCGATCAAAAAGTCATCTACGGTGCCTAGATCATTCCTTGTGGTTTTAATAATGGTCATTTTGCCATTTGAGAAAAGGCCTTTGTTTGTTCTAAACTCTAAATCGGTCCCCAACACCCCTTCTCCCTCGCAATCGGTTACCGTAGCTTCGATCTTCGATGATGTCACGCCGTCCGCCGGAATTGTATCCGGATCGACGGTAAGTGCAATTTTGGCAGGGTCATTTCCTTCCTCACATCCTATAATTGTTATCTTAACAAACCGGGTGGCATCCTCGACCGTACCGCTGACAACAGCCGTTTCGATGGTAATTTCCTCCAATTGATCCGTTCCTGTTCCTTTGGGGGCCCAAAGATACGTTATCACTTTCCCGTCAGGCCCGGTTACTGGAAGGGTGATGGCCCGCCGGCCATTTGCAAAATAGCCCAGCGTGGTTGCAAAGTCGACCTCGGCCCCAAGACCACCGAAATCGTCATCAAAACCGGTGACCACCGCTTCAATGGTGGCAAAATCTTTATCGTTGGCCACAATTGTGTCGCCGTCGGTGACCGTAAGTGCTAACGACCCGACCGATACGTCGGATTCACACCCAAAATAAAAAGGGAGCGATGCAAAAAGTGCAAATAAGATCGCAAACCGGGTATATTTTGATTTCATGATATCGCCTTTTTTCTCAAATCTTTAAATAATTAAAACAGATACAATATTGATGGTTTCGTAAAAAGTCAAAAAGCGTACAATTTTCCGTAATGCCCTAATGGCTAAGTATCGATAATAATTTGCAATTCCTGAATCCATGTAAAAAGGACTTTTTACATGGGCATCAGTTTTGTGCGCTCTGTTGCTCAAGCCGAACTATCCGGGGTGAGATAAAAATAAGTAGCTCATCCTCCCTTTTTGCCTGTTCTTGACTTTTGAAAAGCCAGCCCAGGACCGGGATTTTCGAGAGCACCGGAAAACCGGTTGTATTCTTAGTTGTCGTGGTTTTAAAAATGCCACCGATCACGATGGTGTCCCCATTGTCAACCAGAAGCGTTGTATTCGCCACGGAGGTCGACACCACCGGTACCTCCGATCCCCCGATGTTCACATTTCCAAGCGAATCCTCTTTTTTGATGTCGATGATCATCGAAATTCGGTCGTCGGCGGTGATGTGGGGCGTCACCTTCAGCTCCAGAAGAATATCGATAAAGGCCACCGTGGTCAGCCCGGACTCATCCCTTTCCGGGTAGGGTTGCCTGACCCCCTGTGAGATGGTAGCTGCTTCGTTGTCGGACGTTTTAACCTTTGGAGAAGAAAGTACTCGGGCATCATTATTGGCTTCAGCCGCATTTATTTTTGCAGCTAACTCAAGCGGCGTTCCCAATATTTTGGTGAATGAAAAGCCCACCTCGCTAGCAGCAGCAACCGGAAAATGAAATCCGACGTCATATTTAAATGCACCACCAAAGAAGTCTTTAAATATCGGTCCGCCTCCCAGTGTCCAGTCGATACCGAGCCTTCTCCCAAATTCGATACGGGCTTCGACAATCTTTGCTTCAATGATCACCTGGGGTGTTACTTTGTCAACATTTTTAACGATTTCCCTGGCTCGATCGATCCGGCTCTGCACATCGGTCATGATGATCTGGTTGGTCCGGGTATCGACACTCAAACTCCCCCGCTCTGTTTTGATCTTTGTAAGAAGCGGCAAAACATCCTTTTGTGCGTCGGCATAGTTGACCAGGATATATTCGGTGTGGAGTGGCTCTTCCTTGGCCTTGTCCCGCACCCTTGCTTTTTCAGCGGAAATGGTTTTGAGTGTAGCGATCCGGATGATATCCCCTTCATAAACCTGGCCGAGGCTGTTCATCTTTAAGATCAAATCCAGCACCTGATCCCAGGGCACCGGTTTGTCAAAAGCGAGGGTGACTTTTCCGGTGACATCCTTATCGATGGCGATATTTTTGCCGCTGATCTCTCTGATAATGCGGAGCACATTTTTGATATCGGTTTCATAAAAGTTAAGGGCGATCTTCTCTCCGGTGTATTTGCCGGGCTGTTTTAATGGAGAAATTCCTTTGGCTGTTGTTTGTTGTACCTCGATTACTTCGGTATCTCCAGCCGTTTGTGACACCACCGTCTCCCATGGTTGCAGTTTGGCTGCGGCAAGGGGCCTGGGTGGGATCGAAGATGCCTCGAAATGGACCTCAATGAGATTTTCCGACTGCTCGACCATGTACGGCACAGGTTCGCGAAGCTCCATGGTGATCATCGATATGTCTGTCTTACCGGGCGTCTGGACCGGTGTGATTCGGTCAACAGCGCTTTCAAACCGCGTGGTTATCAACGGTCGCTTGCGATAGTCCGGAAGTTTTGTGTTAAAAAGCGTGAGTGTCAGCCTTTTTGGGGCTGATTTTTTTATATCATATTTTACCGGCGCTGTGGTTCCGATGATGACGGTTGACTTTCCGGCTTCCTCGCTTAAAAAATCGACCCGGTTCACCCATGCGGATTCTTCGATCTTGCCTTGAGGTGCACGCTCCTGTTTTTTCTCCTGTTTGGAAACGGCGGTTGCATCTTCACCCACATGTATTGTCAGACCCTTCTCAGCGGGGTTCACTTTAAAAGCCAAAAGATACGGTTTCTGGGTATCGATCACCAGCCGTACCTTGTCCGGATAACCGTAATATCGGATGTTCCGAACCCACTTTGTATCCACAGGCACGATCTGTTCTTTTTTATGCCGGCTCTTGACATCAAACATGTCAAGGACAATTCTCGGGGGGTTTTCGATGGTAAAAGATTTGTAATTTCTAATGTGACCATCCGCCATGACCGTAATTTTAATGCCTTTTTCAAACAAAGTTGTATCCACCGATTGAAGCATCGGTATATCCGGCATATTTTCTGCGTCAGTTTTCTTTTCTGTCAATATAACCGGTTTTTTTGTTTTGGCTTCTTGTTTCAATATATCAGACGAAATTATCAATGCTTTTTGAAATGACACTCTAAGGCCATCGTTTTCCCGGTTGACGACATATGGGACATCTTTTTTCAATGCAATCAATATCTTCGTTGTATGTCCCTGCTCGGTTAATTCCGAAGCTTGAATTAAACCAACGGTGTTGCTGGCCACCGCCTGTTGAATTTTGACATTCTCGAGCGCAGTTTCAGGAAAGAAAAGGACAACACTCAGAGGTGAAGGCTGTTTGAATGCGCTGTAAGTGAGAAGCGGTTTTCCCATGATCAGAACATGAATCGATTCCGGGTCATCGGTTGTGCTGATGTTGGTGATCACCCTGAGCTCTGTTGGTTTCTCAGTGTCCTTTTGGGTCTGTTTTTTTACGCCGGTGGCACATCCTGTCAGCAGTGCGATCAGTATTGCTCCACAGATGGCTCCGCGGAGATTTCTTCCCACAACTCCCATGTTACCTTCCATGTTATCTTTCTCCAGGAGGCTTTTGAAGGTTCAGTTCTTTTTTACGCAAGGTCATTTTACCCAATACATTTTCGACTTCTTCTTCGACAATCACTTTTGATCTTAAAATCTGTACGACCTGACCTGAATTTCTTCCCAGACGGGTGCCTTTTTTGATGATATAGCCCTTACCCGAGGCCTCTTGGACCAGCGCCTTATTTCCACTCGGCGCCCGGATGATGCCGACAAGCCTCAGCTGGCTCAAATCCAGTTTTTCAAGGGGCGTTAGCGGGCGGGTGCGTCTTTTTTTCTTTGCCGCCGCCTTCGCCAGAGGGTCCTCCCTGAACAGCGGCAAAAAAGGGTCTATCTTTCCCTTGGGGTTGTACAGATCTTTGGCCGGCGAAGGTTTCTTTTTGTTATCCAGCCCAAACACTGAAGCGATCGATTTTGTCGCATCTGGGTCGCTTTTCTTTTTTGAAATATTGGTCTTCTTCGGCCGGACCACCTTTTTGGTTGGCTGCCCGACACTCTTTTGGGCGAGGATCTTCTTCCTGACAACCTTTGGTTTTTGTTGTGATTTGTCCAAATAGTCACAGCTCCAGATAAGCGGCAACAAACAAACCACTAATGTCATTTTGGGCATTAAACCCGGATACCTGCGGCCTTTTTTCAATTTCACTTTATTTTTTCTTTCTTTTGTTTCCCTTTTTTACAGGCTTCTTCTTGGGAGGCTCCACAAACCTGTATGTAACAGCCGTGCAGGTGGTTGTCAGCTTTAAACTTCCCTTTGATCGGTTCATTCTAATGTTTTTTATATTGACGATCCTGGGCAACCTGGCAACCTGATCGAAAAATAGGGCAACATTGTGATAACCGCCGAAAACCTGAATCGATACGGGAATTTCAGCATAAAATTCTTTCATTACTTGCGGTTGCTCCTGCCAAAGGAGAAACTCCAAACCAGAATCGATCCCAGCCCGGGAAACGCTCGTCAGCAGAGAAGGGATCTCTTTTTTCTCAGGCAGGGCTTTTAGTGCGGTGTTAAACTCTGCTTCCGCATCCCTCATCATGCTTCTGTAAATGTCGATCTTGGCAGCTTTTTTTTTGGCCGTGGTGAGTTGGGTTACGAGTTTTTTATGGATTTTCATCAATTTTTCTATCTCTTTGAATTTCGGAAAAAAAGAAAAATAGGTGAAAGACCCGATCAGAACAAGGAGTAAGCCGACAGCAATAAGCGTCCGAATAACCTTTGACAGCGCCCCGATTTTTTCAAGAAACGGATCAATGAATTTAGTGAAAATGCCCGGGGTTCTCATTTCTTTCGCTTTGCCTTTGCAGGAGTTTGTTTGACTCCTGCCTTGTTGCTGGTGATCGCAAAATTTTTCAGATTGAGATTTGCTCTTTTTTGCTGTCTGATGCTTTTTAAGTTCACGGCTGAAAAAAGCTTTGAACCTTCAAGGCGGGTCATAAAATCGGCAATCGTTTTATTGTCCAGCGCAATCCCATTTATTCCTACGGTGCTGTTGCCGGATGTAAGACTGGTAAACCACATCCGTTTTGGAACAACCACCTGTGTCATGGTGTCGAGAAGTTTTACCGGTCTTTTTCGATCCATTTCAAGATTGTTGATGACCGCAATCTTCTTCTTCAGGACAGCCAGGTTCTTGATAATCGCGTCGATTTCCCGGGTTATCTTTCGATATTTATTAATTTCTTTTTTGGTTACATCGATTTGAGTATTCAGTTTTTCAATTCGGGCATTTAAATTGTTTTGAAAATAGTAACAGGCAATGCCCACAAAGATAAAAAAGAGAAAAAAAATAGAGACCTGGCGCCGGATATTCTCTTTTTTACGGGCTAAACGATATGGGAGTAGATTGATCCGAATCATTTGTCATCGACCCTTCTGATAGCAAGCCCCAGACATATGGCCGCCTGCGGTGCTATCTGCCCAAGGTAGGATGCGCTCAACTGGCGATGGTTGACAAGGAGATTTTTGAAGGGATCAACCGTTTCAACCTCTGCGGATGCTTCATCTGCCAGCAGTTGATGAAATTCCTTGATGTTGGCGCCACCTCCGCTGAGGAAAATCTTACTGAGTTGATCATCCGGATAAGTGGAATAAAAGAAGTCAAAAGCACGCCTGATTTCCGTGCACCAGTCAGCAACAACTGCCGAAACAATGCCTTGTAAATCTTCGGGGGAAATTTTATCAGGATGTTTTCCGAATTTAAGTTTTTCAGACTCCTCAGCAGAACAATCGAGATGCGAAATTATTTGTTGATTGATTTGGTCGCATCCAAGCGGAATGTCTCGAATAAATTCGGAGGAAGCGCCTCTTATTACGTTCAGTGACGTTTTGCTGGCGCCAATATCAACCAGAGCGACATTCCCGGTTTTTATACCATAATTTAACTCAAATATATTGTGGAGTGAAAACGCATCGACATCTATGATGCTGGGGTGAAGTCCGGCCATCTGGATCAGATCAACGTAACTATTAATCATATCTTGCTTTGCCGCAATGAGAAGAACACTCATCTGGTTTGGATTATTTTCACTTTGCTCAAGAATTTGAAAATCAAGATTTACATCATTGATATCAAATGGAATATACTGTTCAGCTTCAAACTGAATGGTTTCCTGCAGTTGCTCTTCCGGCATGCGTTGGACATTGATCTTTTTAACTATAACCGAATATCCGCCAATCGATGTGGCAACATTCTTCTCTTTTAATTTAGCCTGCTTAAAGAGCTTTCGGATAGAACCGGCGACAGCTTCAGGGTCCTTAATTTCACCTTCCTGGATGGCATCTGCCGCAATATCGATGACACCAAATTTTTTTAAACGGTGCCCTTTATTGGTTTTTACGACTTCGGCCGCTTTAATGCTTCTTGAACCAATATCAAGGCCAACGAGATGGTCTTTTTTCCCAAACATTAGCGTTTCTTCCTAATCGGAAAATATTTTGTTTTTTTCAGAAAGATCATAGCCCAATGCTAAAATCAGCTTTCGTTTGGTTTCTAGCCGACAGAGCATTCCGCTTTCTATCCGCGAAATGGTTATGGGAGAGACATTTGCCCTTTTGGCCAGCTCGGCTTTACTCAGTAGCAAAGATTCTCTGATTTCTTTAAGGAAGTTATTCTTCATATAAGTTTATATAAAAACATAGAATTAATACAAAGTCAACATAATTATATATAATTACTATTATGGAGTGAAAATAATGCTTTATCTTGACTTTAAACAGCTGTTTTTTATAAGGTACATACAAAGATATTTTCAGAGAACATGATTTCGTATTTTCTTTTATCTATAGGATATCTATTCGATTTTCAACAACAACAGAAAACTAAAGAGCGCCGATAAATCCAGTGAATCATTTATCATCCCAGGAAAAAGCCAAACCGTTCAGGCTGGTCAAATATTTCACCTTCATCAGCCTCATTTCAATTTTTCTTGGAACAATCGCTCTGTCTTTGCTCAACACCCACTGGGCCAGGCGCATGCATTTGAAAAAGAGCGAGGATTACGCCCTCCTTTTGGTTGAAAATCTCAACCATCAGATTTTTTCGCAATTTTTCATCCCGATGGCAAGGAAATTCCGAAAAATCCAACTGCGAGATAAAGAGCAGTTTGATCTGTTGGACAAGGTTGTCAGGAGCACGCTCCACAGCTTCAAAATAGATACGGTTAATATTTACGACATGAATAATATCATTTCCTATAGCTTTAACCCCGATTTAGTAGGTAAAAAGGATGTGGGAGGAACCGCTTATCAAAATGCCAGTCGGGGCAGATCCACCTCAAAGCTGGCGCAAATGGGTAACTTTTGGGAGCTTTTCGTTGGTATTCCAAAAGTGAGCAAAATCATCACATTTGCACCTCTCCGCGCTACAAAACCACTCTCCAGGATTTCAGGCCCTGTAGGAGGGGTTATAGAAATCGTGCAGGATTTGTCAGGAGACTATAAAACCATATTCCGATTCCAGATCTTTGTCGTCGGTACAGGCGCCGCTGTCATGGGAATTCTTTTTATAACGCTTACCTTTGTAGTCAGAAGGGGTGAGAAGATTATTCAGCAAAGGGCCTTGGAGAGGATGAAGCTTAGAGAGGAACTCAGCCGTGCTGAGCACCTATCATCATTGGGCGAGATGATCGCCGGTGTTTCCCATGAAATCCGCAACCCGTTGGGTATCATAAAGAGTTCAGCTGAGCTGCTAAGGAAAAAACAGTCTGAAAAAAACAGTTCAACCACCATCTCGGAGGTTATTGTTGAGGAAGCCGGTCGCTTAAACAATATCATCACCGACTTTCTAAATTTCGCCAAACCGAGAACGCCGAACTTTACATCGTGTCAGGTGGAAGAGGTCCTTGAAAAAAATATTTCATTTTATTCATCTCAGATCGAAGATCAGAACTGCAGCATTACCAAGCGTTTTGAGCAGAACCTTCCGAAGATCATGGCCGACGCCGACATGTTATATCAGGCATTTTTAAATATATTAATAAACGCCATGCAGGCGATGCCCGAGGGTGGAGAAATATCCATTAAAACCAAATCCAATGATAATGGTGTAACCATTTTCTTTGAAGACGATGGAGAAGGTATATCCGATAATGTTCTCAAAAAAATTTGGACCCCTTTTTATACGACCAAAGAAAAGGGCACCGGGTTGGGCCTCGGCATAGTGAAAAACATAATCGGAGCACATGGCGGGGAGATCTACGTGGAAAACAGGCCCCAGGGAGGCGCACGAGTCGGGATCACATTGCCGATGAAGCCGGAGGGATCTTCATGGAAACCATCCTGATTGTAGATGATGAAAAAAACTATCCGCTGATATTAAGTTCCGTTTTAGAGGATGAAGGGTTCGAAACACTAACCGCCAACAGCGGTCAGGCTGCAATAGAGACACTGAAATCTTCGGCTGTTGACCTTGTTTTAACCGATATGAAGATGCCTGTCATGGACGGCATTCAGCTGCTTGAAAAAATCAAAGACCAGGATCCTGATCTTCCGGTAATTATGATGACCGCCCACGGCACTGTTGAAAAAGCAGTAGAGGCGATGCAGAAAGGCGCTTACAACTATGTTTTAAAGCCGTTCGATAACGAAAGATTGATCCTCTTTGTGAACAAGGCAATTGCAATGTTTCGTGTAATCAAAGAGAATAGACGGCTTCGTCATGATATTGAGTCCCGATACAGTTTTGAAAACATCATCGGCAAAAGCAAAAAAATGCGGGATGTTTTTGAAATGATACAAAAAGTGGCGCCTGTAACCGCAAATGTTCTGATTGAAGGCAAAAGCGGTACCGGTAAAGAGCTGGTGGCCAAAGCGATTCATTTTAACAGCCCGCGGCACGACAAGCCGTTTATAGCGGTTAACTGCAGCGCCCTTGCTGAAAATCTTCTTGAAAGCGAGCTTTTTGGCCATGAGAAAGGTGCGTTTACAGGTGCTGTCTCCATGAACAAGGGAAGATTTGAAGTGGCAGATAGCGGAACACTGTTTCTCGATGAAATCGGTGAGCTGCCGCAAAACCTACAGGTGAAGCTTTTGCGCGTTCTCCAGGACAAGATCGTAGAGAGGGTAGGAGGGTCTAGACCGATTTCTGTTAATATTCGCCTGATAGTCGCCACAAATAAGACGTTAAAAGAAGAAGTTCGTCAGGGTCGATTTCGAGAGGATCTTTTTTATCGGATTAATGTGATGCACATCAGCTTACCCCCTTTGAAAGAGCGACAGGAGGACATCCGACTTCTTGTCGACCACTTTATTGAGAAGTATACGAATGAACGCAAATCTGCCCCCCCGATCACAGGAGTCGAGCAGGAGGTGGATCGGCTTCTTATCGAATATGGCTGGCCGGGAAACGTTCGTGAACTCGAAAACGTAATCGAACGGGCCATGATTCTTTGCACGGGTAACACCATCAGCACAAATGATCTTCCAAAGGGTTTTAAAGAGAACATAAATGACACAAAGTTTCTCGATGGCATACCCGAGGGCGCCAAATTAGATGAAACGATAGCTTTGATCGAAAAGAAAATGATTAAACGAGCGTTGAATCTGACCAACCATGTTCAGTCGAATGCCGCTGACCTGCTTGGAATTGGGAAAAGCGGATTAAACAAGAAAATTAAAAAATATGGCTTGTCAGATTCAAATTCTCATAATTAAAAGAAAATTATGAAAAGCACGGTATATTTTATCGATTTAAGGGCAACGGCTGGGAAAAGTTTTGTTGAAAAACTGGGTAGACTTGTTAACGAGGCAGGCCTTTCCGACACAATCAAAAAAAGAGACCTGGTCGCGGTTAAGCTCCATTTCGGCGAACTGGGGAATACCGCATTTATTCGGCCGGTATTTATCCGCAAAATCGTGGAAACCATAATAAATTTTGGCGGAATTCCCTTTCTAACCGATACAAACACACTGTATGCCGGCACACGAAGCAATGCCCCGCGTCACCTTTCAACCGCCTATCAAAACGGCTTTGCCTACTCGGTGGTCAATGCCCCCATAGTTATTGCAGACGGGTTAAGGGGTAAGAGTGAAACCCGTGTGACCATCAATCAAAGACGTTTTAAGACCGTTTACATCGGGTCTGAGATTGCCAAGGCGGACGCCCTTGTATCAGTGGCGCATTTTACAGGGCATGAGCTTTCTGGTTTTGGTGGAACCATAAAGAATATAGGAATGGGATGTGCATCCCGAAAAGGGAAATTGGCGCAGCACTCGACTGTCTCTCCCAAGGTTAAGAAAAAAAAATGTGCCGGCTGTGGTGAATGTGTTCCCCATTGCTCTCAACGGGCCATTTTTTTTGTTGATGACAAAGCGGTGATTCATGATGATAAATGCATCGGTTGCGGTGAATGTATCCTCATCTGTCCCAACAGTGCCATAGAGATCCGTTGGAATCAGACCATTCCGATATTTTTAGAGAATTTGATAGAATACACCATGGGGGTTTTAAAGAAAAAGGCGGGCCGCACATTATTCTTAAACTTCCTAACAGATATCTCTCCGGCATGCGACTGTATGTCCCTCAATGATGTGCCTTTTGTAAGAAATATCGGTGTGGTGGCTTCAAAAGACCCTGTTGCCATCGATCAGGTATCTGTCGACCTGGTTAACCAAGAATCGGCACTTGCAGAATCAGCCCTCAACACAAACCTAAAACCGGGTGAAGATAAATTTAGGGGGCTTTATCCTAAGGTGGATTGGCAAATTCAGCTCGACTACGCAGAAAAACTGGGGCTCGGAACCCGTAAATATGAGCTTTTAACAATTTGAACCTAAAAAAAGAAGTATGGAATGAAGCGATCTGTCTTTTTTCCATATATCATCTTTTCCAGTATCCCGCCGACCGCGCTACACGCCAGTCCAAAAGGGAGATATCCTGCATAACCCAAAAGGGGCATCTCGAAAATTTGAAATCGATTGACAAAAGGAACCCTGTACTCCCATTTGGCGAGACTATAATAATTCCACATCTCCCAGAACCAACCGCAAAAAATGGCAGCCAGAGCCGATGACATAACCTGTCTCCAGTCCCCGTAATAGATATTCGATAAAATATGATTCTCTCCCTGAAGCTCTTGAAGTGAAACGATGATGAGTAAAGGAGATAACCACAAAAGAGGAAAAAGATAATTGGGCCAAACTCCGACACCGGCCAACCCCACAGCGGAAAACACCAGGGCAAAAACGGCCAATATCCGGCGTTGTACACATCTGACGAGAACAAACTCTTCAAATCCCCTCTTCATCCATGGCGTATTGAAGAACCAGTCCCGGGTTCCCAGGACGGCAGGCAGAACTGTTGAGAAAGAGAGTGTTGCATATCCAAAATACTCCCACTGAGACTGGTGGACCCCCAGGTAGTGCCAGTTTTGGACAAATCGGTTCAAGTATTCGAAAAACCACCAAAAGCCGGCGCTTAAGGGAAATAGAAGGAGGAAAAATCGGGGGCGATCCTTCATCATGCAATGTCCATTTTGTCGATAACAAAGACCATTGACGATCAGAATAAACGAAAACCACAGAGGTATGAATGTGTGCGGTTGAAATTTGCCAAACCACGAAAAACGAGACCATGCCAGCATCCAGAAAAGCGCTCCTGTTGATAAGCCAAGCCATCCCCACCAGGGAAATGGAAAGTGTGTTGGGTGATCAACCTTAAAATTTCGGATGTTGAATACGGCGGCAACGATCAATGGGAAGAAGGCTGCAAAAATAAAAAGAGCGCAGATTGTAAAAAAAAGCCACGAAAAAGGAGCAGGGTGAACGTACAGCTTCTCCGGTGGAAATTCAAAATACCTAAAAACAGGAAGGCCTGCCAAAACAATTCCAAGAAGGGGAAATCCCAAAAGGCTACCGATCAGGACAGAAAATTTAAAGGCAAATTTTTTCAAAGGTTTAACGTAACCGCTCACAGGTTCAAAGGTTCATGGATTCAAGGTTGTATTCCGTGCGACGGACTCCATTTTTTAAAACGTATTTATGAGAAAAAGCGCCCGGCTTCGTCATTGCAATTGGGAGAATTGGCGGCGGATTAAATCGCCAGTGATGAACGGGGTGGATCTATCTCCTTTAGCTTTAAAGTAAATGTGGCCCCTTCGTTGATCCTGCTATCAACAGTGAGCCGACCACCGTAGGTTTCGACCATGCTGTAAACGATTGAGAGTCCGAGACCCGACCCTTTGGGTTTGGTGGTAAAAAAGGGATCGAAAATCGACTTCATCACCTCCTTCGTAATGCCACAGCCGTTGTCCGTTATCGAAATGCTGACATATTTATTTCTTATCGGGTACATTTTAACCTCAACTTCTCCTTTGCACTCAATGGCCTCAACTGCGTTTAAAAGGAGATTCCAGGCAATTTGGCGCAGGTGCCCCGGATCCATTTCAACCCAGCAGTTACCGATCAACTTTTTTCTGATTTCAATTCTTCCGCGGCATGCACCGTCCTGCTTAAAAAGATCTATTGTTTCCGATAATGCTGTGGACAGATTTATCGCTTCGGGTTTGCCGGCCGGTGGTTTAGCAAATAGCAGGAAACTGCTGATGAGGTCATTTAACCGATCTGCCTCTCTGGAAATAATCCTCATCAGCTTTTCATGTTCAGGGTCATGAGAAATATCGTCTTTTATCAGCTGTATGGAGCCGCTGAGGCTGGCGAGAGGGTTCTTGATTTCATGTGCCAGCTCGGCAGCTACTTCACCGATAGCCGCAATCTTTTCAACACGTTTTACATGTTCCTCCAGTGCCAACAGCTCCTGCTTCGTCTTTCTTTCCCGTTCCGCCAAATAGCTGCTCAAAAAAGCAACCGCAAAACAGGCTGCCATAGTAATGATTATTTTATAAAAAACAGGATTCCATGCATAATTAGCAACAACAAGTCCCTCATCAACGCCATAGGGTTTCAGAATACGGTAATACTCCAGATCAATCATAATTCCATATTGAATGCTGCAAAGGGAAGCCATGATCATACTCCCTTTCCTAAAAAGAAGTATGCTCGCATAAATGATCACCACCAGATAGAGGAAGGAAAAAATGCTTGAGTAGCTTCCGGTTAGAAAAATGATCAGGGATACAACTACCGTATCTATTCCGATCTGAAAATATACAAAAGCACGTTTTCGCTCGATCCGGTTGATGACCAGCGCATATCCGACAGAGAGGGCAAAAACACCCCCGATAAGGCCAAATAAAATGATAAACGGGGGGTTTAACATCGGGGGACTCTGATTGCTTTGAAAAAGGATGGTTGATCCGAGCAGCAAAGCCGTAAACAACACCCGGAAAAACATGAGCCATTTAAGCCGGGTTACAAAATCATTTTCGGATTGTTGGGACAAATCATTCATTGATGGAGAAAGGAAAGCGAAATTTTTTACGGCCGTCATCACCTGATGTAAGTGAAAGTCGAAAAACCCCCGGGACCGTGTTTTAACTTAACCACCACTTACCACACCGGCTATCTTAAATATCGGGAGATACATTGAAATCACCAAACCGCCGATTACAACCCCCAAAAACACCATCATCATCGGTTCGATCATGGCGGTCAAGTTTGTAACAGCCTGGTCGACCTCGTCATCGTAGAAATCAGCAATCTTTTCCAGCATGGCATCGAGCGCACCCGTCGTTTCGCCCACAGCAATCATCTGGCAAACCATTGAAGGGAATATGCCGGTTTCTAACAGGGGTTCTGACATTGTTTGACCCTCTGCAATACTGGTTCGCACATGGTATAAGGCCGTTTCGATAACTTTATTGCCTGATGTTTTTGCGACAATGTCCAGTGCCTCTAATATTGCTACCCCGCTTGCCAGCATCGTTGCCATGGTGCGTGTAAACTTCGCGACAGCAACCTTACGTATAAGAATGCCGAATACCGGCAATTTTAACGAAAGCTTATCGAGAAAAAGCCTTCCTTTTTCGGTTTTGTATAATCGATTCATTGCAAAGGCAAAAATAATAATGCCGACGAGAATATACAAGGAATTGTCTTTTGCAAAATTGCTGACAGCTACAGTGATCTGGGTGGGAAGCGGAAGCGCGTGTCCAAAATCCGCGAACATTTCCTGAAACACCGGAATAACGAAAATTAGAATAACAGCGACCACCATGACAGCAACAATCAAAACAATGATAGGATAGGTCATTGCGCCTTTGACCTGTCTTTTCAACTTTGCCGCCTTTTCCAGATAAGCGGCAAGGCGTTTCAAAATCGTATCGAGCACACCGCCTGCTTCCCCGGCTGCGATCATATTTGAAAAAAGTTCATCAAATTGTTTGGGAAATTTTTTCAAAGATTCGGCAAGGGTTGACCCACCTTCAACCGACTCTGTTATCTGTTTCAACATTTTTTTAAATGTTTTATTTTCCTGTTGTTTGTGGAGAATATCAAGGCACTGTATGATCGGAAGCCCCGCGTCGATCATGGTGGAAAATTGCCGCGCGAATAGGATGATATCAGATTCTTTAACCCGCGGCTGAAGAAATGTAACATTTTCAAAAAGGTCTTTGGGTTTTTTCTTTATTTTGGTAGCGGTTATCCCTCTCCTGTCGAGATTGGTCCGCACAGCTTCCGCGTTAGGGGCTTCCAGCTCTCCTTTTTGGATCATGTTCTTCCTGTTCTTACCTTCCCATTTAAAAACCGGCATGACCGACCCTCCTTGGGTTATATGTCTTCCTTGTTATGCCTCACGGCTGTTATCGATCTGAGCAGCGCCTTGGGAGCTACCCTCTAAGGGTGTAAAAAACACCTCTTGGCATCACTATTTTTTTTATTATACCATCATTTTTAAGCGCTTCCAATCGAGCAATGACATCATTCAATTGAACACCCAATATCTGTGAAATATCTTCTCCTGTGCAAGGCCTGCGCCTTATCGTGGACAAAAGCCGTTCATAAAGCCCCCCCTCGCAGAGATGGTCCTTCTGTTCTACGGGATGATCTTGTATCATATCCGCATGATGCAGATATTTTGCAATTTTCGCCAAGGATTTCTTTTCAGCCGGCACCACCCAGCTCTCAGCACCCGGGCGGTCGAGCGTATTCAGGTGAACGCTGTCCGGATGTATCAGATCTAGAACCTGTTTTAATTTGGAAAGCTCATCTTCGTGGTCATTGACACCCGGAACCAAAAAAATTTCTACCCAGAATAGATGTCTAAAGTACTCCTTAAATGTGATTAAACCCCCTATAATTTTTGAAAGATTCAAACCAGGATGGGGCCTGTTGATTTCATCAAAATTCTTCTTAGACGCAGCATCGAGTGACGCTATGATCAGATCCACATCGAGCACCTGCTTCCTGATCTCAGATAGATGCAGCAGTGTACCGTTGGTCAAAAGAGCCACTTTGTATTTGGGGTATTCGGATTTTAGATAATGGACTATCTCTCCTAATCCACTGTTGAGGGTCGGCTCACCTCCTCCCGAGAACGTGATAAAATCAAGTTTTGGATCATGGGACAGGAAATCTGCGAGTTCTTTTTTTATTTGATTTATAGAGATGTAAACGTCTTTTTTCAAAGTGAGATGGGTAGTCCTTCCACACTCACAGTAGATACAATTGAGCGTGCAGGTTTTATGGGGGACAAGATCCACACCAAGGGACTTGCCAAGTCTCCTAGAAGGAACAGGTCCAAAGAGATATCGATAGTCGATGGATTGTTTATTCGGCATTTATTTTAATGGGTTATCAACTTGATTTTAAATCTTTTGTACCATACCTGTATTGAAACAGCAACTGCTAGTGCGAATCAATCACTAACCGGGCCGATCTATCGCTTGAAAAACCGGCACATATATGCCTATTCTCAGGTAAATTGATTGATCGATTTGAAGCGGTTCGTTAGACCATATTATTAAGGAAGACCGGCGGTGTCCAACAAAAAAATACTGAATAAGAAAAAAGATCTTACTATCATCGCATCACATATAAATGCAGACTTTGATGCCCTCTCATCGATGCTTGCGGCACAAAAGCTGTACCCGGATGCTGTTGTGGTTTTCCCGGGTTCACAGGAAAAAAATCTCAGAAATTTTTTCATCAGTTCGATGGCGTATCTTTTTAACATGGCAGATATCAAGGATATCGACTTTTCCAAGATCAAAAGATTGGTTATCGTTGATACAAAACAGGCCGGCCGGATTGGCAAGCTATCCGCTCTTTTGAAAAACCCTGAAATAGAGATCCACATATTTGATCACCACCCTCCGATGACCGGAGATATAAAGGGCGATTATGAAGTTCATCGTTCAACCGGTGCCAATGTTACCATCCTAATTGAAATCATAAAAGAAAAGGGAATTGACATTTCTCCGGATGAAGCAACGATAATGTGTTTGGGCATATATGAAGACACCGGTTCGTTCACCTTCCCATCAACCACCGAGAGAGACTTCATGGCAGCTGCTTTTCTTATCTCTGCAGGGGCAAATTTAAATACAATATCGAACCTGATCGCCAGAGAAATAAGCCCTGCACAGGTTACACTTTTAAACGAGATGATACAGGCAGCAATTTATTATAATATCAGCGGAATAGAAATTGCGGTAACAAAGATAACAACAGACAACTATGTTCCGGATTTTGCCTTTCTTGTCCACAAGATGCTGAAAATGGAAGATTTTAATGCGATTTTTGCCATCGGGTTGATGGGAAGCAAAATTTATATCGTGGCACGAAGCAAGGTGCCCGAAGTCGATGTAGGCGCAATCGTCACGCCCCTTGGAGGTGGGGGACACCATTATGCAGCTGCTGCAACCATCAAAGACAAAACATTGGCACAGACTGAACACCAATTGCTCGCGATTCTTGATAGCCAAATTAAGTCAAGCCGGCAGGCAAAGGATCTGATGACTTCACCACCCATCACTACGGATGCCGATGTTTCATGCAAAGAGGCAAGTGACCTGCTCACCCGTTACAATATCAATGCACTTTTGGTGACGGAAAAGCCGAAGGATCCGAATGCTCCCGATGCCAGAGAAAAACTTTCAGGGTTTATCTCCCGTCAGATTATTGAAAAAGCGCTCTATCACAAACTTGATCATGTTCCCATACGGGAGTACATGACAACAGAGTGGGCTTTGGTTGCACCGGATGCAGATCTGCTGGAACTGCAGGAAAAAATAATCGAAAACAAACAACGCATACTACCAGTCATCGATAAGGAGGTCATATGCGGTGTCATCACAAGAACCGATTTGCTCAATATGTTGATTCAACGATCAAACCATTCCTCCGGTGCTTCACCGAATCCCTATGAAGAACCGGTTCATGCAAGGACCCGAAATATAAATAGATTCTTAAATGAGCGCCTCTCCTCCCGTTTGGTCCAAATTCTGAAAACCATCGGCAAGGTGGCCGGTGAAATCGGGTATGATGCTTATGTGGCAGGCGGATTCGTACGTGATCTATTTTTATACAGATCCAACGAAGATTTAGACATCGTTATCGAAGGGGATGGTATTTTATTTGCAAAAAAATATGCCGGTTTGTCCGGTGCCCGGATCCATGCTTATGAAAAGTTTGGGACAGCGGTTATCATTTTTCCTGACGGGTTTAAAATCGATGTGGCCTCTGCCAGACTGGAGTATTACAAATTTCCGGCTGCATTGCCTGTGGTGGAGATGAGCTCCATAAAACTTGATCTTTTCCGGAGGGATTTTACGATCAATACCTTGGCTGTTCAATTGAATCCTGATAAGTTCGGCACACTTATCGATTTTTTTGCCGCACAGAAGGATATTAAAAAAGGGGTAATTCGAGTTCTGCACAACCTGAGTTTTGTTGAGGATCCATCCCGTGTATTTCGCGCCATACGATTCGAACAGCGTTTTGGATTCTCTGTCGGCAAAGTCACCGCAGGACTCATTGAAAATGCCGTTAAAATGAATTTTTTTAGGCGGCTCAGCGGTCGGAGAGTCTTCGCCGAACTCCGTCAGGTTTTCGAGGAGGAAAACCCGACCCCTGCTATTCTAAGGATGCAGGATTATAACCTATTTACCGTTATTCACCCTTCGATGGTTCTTAACAATGAACTCAAATCATTGTTTAGTTCGGTTAAAACCGTGCTGTCCTGGTATGATTTGCTTTTCTTTACAGAAACATATATGAAGTGGGCCGTTTATTTTCTTGCGCTGATGAGTCAATTTGACATGAAAACTTCTGAGGAGATCTGTAAGCGGCTCGAACTTGCACCACGATACACGACAATTTTTCTCAAAGAACGGCTGAAGGCTGAGAAATCCCTTCTGTGGCTCGAACGAAACCAACAGCTTTCAAACAGCACACTTTATAAGAAACTTTATGGCATTAAGACCGAAATAATTCTCTACATGATGGCCGTCACCAAGCATAAAAAAGTCAAACAGTCCATATCTCATTTTTTTACCAAATTGAAATATATCGAACCCTCGATCCGCGGGAAAGACCTTCTAAAAACAGGGATAGAGCCCGGACCGATCTACAGGGAGGTTCTTCAGGCTGTTTTGGACGCCAAATTGAACGGAAAGCTCAAAACGCAGCAGGATGAACTTAATTTTGTGCGCCAGTATGTTTCATGATACCGCATCCATCAACTGGATCCTAAAAACACCCGATTTTCAACGATCGGTATTTCTACCTCAGATTGATGCTTGCCAGGCGGCAGGGACTTAATTTTGCTTTATGCGCAACGGAGCGACGATATGAACGGAAAGAAACGGATAGTCAGTGGTATGCGACCTACAGGGCCACTTCATCTGGGCAATCTGCTAGGCGCCCTTTCAAACTGGGTGGAAATGCAAAAAGAATATGATTGTTTTTTCTTTATCGCAGACTGGCATGCTTTAACCAGTAACTATGAAGATACAAGCGCGGTATCAGACTATGTCAGACAAATGATGATCGATTGGTTGAGTGTGGGACTTTCAGATGAAAAAAGCACCCTCTTTGTTCAGTCCCATATCAAAGAGCACGCTGAGCTGTTTCTTATTCTTTCCATGATAACGCCTGTTCCATGGCTTGAACGAAACCCGACCTATAAAGATCAGATCGTTCAGATAGATAACAAGGATCTCTCCACCTTTGGGTTTCTGGGGTACCCGGTGCTTCAGGCAGCGGATATTATCATGTACAAAGCCTATGGGGTTCCGGTGGGACTCGACCAGGTTCCCCATGTTGAAATTACTCGTGAAATCGCTCGGCGGTTTAATTTTTTATATGGAAATATTTTCCCAGAACCAGAAGCCATTTTAACCAAAACCCCAAAAATCCTTGGAACCGACCGCCGCAAAATGAGCAAAAGCTATAACAATGCCATTTTTCTATCAGACAACCCGGATAGGATTAGAATCACGGTTGCCAAGATGATTACCGATCCACAGCGGGGAAGAAGATCCGATCCCGGCAATCCGGATGTCTGCAATGTTTTCGAGTTCCACAAGATATATACCGACGTAGAAACTGCCGACAAGATTTGCCATGCATGCAGAAATGCAGAAATCGGATGTGTCGAATGCAAAGGAATTATGGCTGAAAACCTTATAAAGGCCCTTGAACCGATTCGAAATAAAAGAGACCATTATGAAGCTCGGCCGAAACTTGTTGATGACATCATCACCGAGGGGTGTAACCGGGCAAGAAAAGTGGCAAAGCAGACCATGAAAAAAGTCAGATTTTCGATTAAAATTTAAATTTGTTGAATCTATCCTAGGAATTGCACCCTTCATGTTGGACGAAATTTACACGGCAAAAATAGATGATATTTTTCAAGGCCCAATGGATCTCCTTGTTTACCTGATCAAGAAAAATGAGGTAGACATCTACGATATCCCAATCGCGTTGATAACCGATCAATATCTTGAATACATGGAATTGATGAAGTCACTTAACATCGATCTTGTCGGCGACTTTATTGTGATGGCCGCCACTTTGACACATATTAAGTCAAAAATGCTGCTACCGACCCATTCGGAGGAGGAGGGTGGTGAAGACCCTAGGCTGGAGATCACCGGACCGCTTCTGGAATATCTTCAGATGAAGGCCGCCGCAGAAGAGCTGGCTGAAAGAAACATTCTCGGCGAGGATACTTTTGTCAGAGTGCCTGGAAAAGAGGAGTACCCACCGGACGCCGAGAGTGATTTTATAAAGGTCGGTCTATTTGAACTAATCGACGCGTTCCAACAGATACTGAAAAATGTGTCGGACGACAAACGGATCGATTTAACGGCCAATGAAAAATCTGTAAAAGAAAGCATATCTGAAATTGTGGACATCCTCGAAGTTCAAGGATCGGTCACTTTTCAAGCACTCTTTTCAAAAAACATTACCAAAAGCGATATCGTGGTTACCTTTCTCGCCATATTGGAAATGGTGAAAATCCGTCTGATCAGGATCGCCCAGCATGTCCAGACTGGGATCATCAGGGTATTTTATCTTTGATGGATGAGATTAAAAATATCATCGAGGCACTACTTTTTGTTGCCGAGAGTCCGCTGTCAATCGATCGGATAAAAAATGTCCTTGAGCTTACGGAAACAAAAGGGATCCGAAATGCGATTGCGTCACTTGCAGAGGAATATGGCGCCCGTAACGGCGGCTTTTTTTTGTGTGAGGTTGCCGGCGGCTATCAGATCCGGACCCGATCTGAATATAAAATGTGGGTCAAGCGTTTTTTAAAATCAAAGCCGATTCGCATCAGTCGGGCGGGGATGGAAACTCTAGCAATCATCGCATATAAACAGCCTATTATACGTAATGAAATCGAACATATTCGAGGGGTTGACTGCGGTGGCATCCTTCGTATGTTACTGGAGCGAAATCTTATCCGAATTCTGGGACGAAAGAAAATTCCAGGTCGACCGTTAATCTATGCGACGACAAAACAATTTTTAGAAGTGTTCGATTTAAAGGATTTGAAAGAACTCCCCTCTCCCAAAGAGATTGAAAAGCTTGAAACGCTTTCAACTGAAAGCACGGGGCAACCCCATCTGATCGAATCGGAAATTCCTGATGATGAAAAGGGAAAAAATACTTGACTTAAAAAACCGACAACCTATTATAGATTTTTGAATGTTATTCGCTCAGTGATCTCATCCAACTAAAAACTCGCATCTGACCACCTTCTCAAGGAGTTTGTATGAACAGATCAGACTTAATCAATTTCCTAAAAGACAAAAATGACCTCGGCAAGCGCGAATCTGAAAAGATCATCACGACTTTTTTCGATGCCATATCCGAATCGCTTGCCGACGGTGATCGTGCTGAAATCAGAGGCTTTGGTAGCTTTACAGTTAAACGATACAAATCATATACCGGTCGAAATCCTAAATCCGGCAAAAAAATCAAGGTGCCTTCAAAAAAACTGCCCTTTTTCAAAGTTGGTAAAGGGTTAAAGGAGATGGTCGACAAATAATTTTATCGGGCGGTTAACTCAGTGGGAGAGTGCTACCTTCACACGGTAGAAGTCGCTGGTTCAAATCCAGTACCGCCTACCACGATTAACAAGGGTTTACAGTGATCGGTTGCTGTAAATCCTTTTTTATTGGTAGTTTTCATGCAGCTATCTGAAAAGATTCTTAATTGACGGGCTTTTACAAAAAATACGAATTTATGATTTTTATAAGTTGCTACCATTTTGCTACCATTTGTTAAAAAATAGCCTTTTCCAGCCGGATTGCTGCCTCCTGGTTGACCGGTTTCATCAGATGAGCATAAATATTTAGAGTCACTGTGGGCGTTGAGTGACCAAGCTGATCTTGAACATATTTGATATTTTCCCCCTGCTCTATCAAAAGGCTTGCATACGTATGCCGCAAATCGTGAAATCTGATTTTTTTGATAGCTGCTTTTTCCAGTGCCGGGTAAAAATATCTGCTTCTCATGTTACTATGATTTATTGGCTGTCCGGCCTCATTCGGGAATACCAGATTTAATCTGTTGGGCATGCAGGCCACTTTCCATTTCTTTAGCTCGGCGATCATTGCCGGTCCTAAATCGATTTTTCTGTTCGATGATGTGGTTTTAACATCGTACCATTTCTGATTATTGAACGTACGTTGGATTTGAATCTGATTGTTATCCCAATCGATATCGGACCATTTCAACCCCAAAAGTTCACCCTGTCGCGCGCCGCTCATAATTGCTAGCGAAAAAAGGGTCTTATGTTTTTGATCTTCAACCGTATTTAAAAATGTCTTAATTTCAGTCGGTATCAATACCCGTATTGCCTTCCTTTTTACTTTTCCACGATCATTTGGCCTTTCTGCATCCCTGACCGGATTGTATTCGATATACCTATGTCGCACAGCATAGGCCATAATTTGGCCAAACATCATCAGTGATTTACGTAATGTTTGAATATGCATTCCATCTTTTTGTCGTTTTGAAATCCATTTTTCCACGGTCACTATGTTTATTCGGTTTACCTTTATATCATTAATTTCAGCAAAATGGTTTCGGGTAATTCCTTCGCAGGTTGACCAATAGGATTCGCGTACATTTAATTTTTTTTGTTCAAGCCAGTATTTGGCAACATCTTTGAATAAAAGAATCTTGTTTTCAGAAATGTAAAACCCCTTTTCGAGCAAGGTCTCGATCTCTCTCAAAATCTCTTTTGCCTTCTTTTTCGTTGTATCCTTTTTCAGCGTTTTCCAACGTCGTTTTCCTGGCTTGTCATAAAAATCTATGACCCATCGGTCACGTCTTTTTGCTATACAAGCCATTTATTGCCTCCTTTCAAACAAAAAGCGCCTGAAGGATTCCCCCGGTCCACAGGAACCGCCTACAGCCTCACGACCATAGGTGCCTTCAAGCGCTTTTATTCGCCGATGTTTTTTCATTCCACTGTGGTTTTAGGGTTATATTATTATCTATTTAACAATATAACCATATAAATTGATGCTGTCAACTTTTTATATTGGTATATTGATAACTTTAAGACGACGTGATATTAAGAATTTATGGATACAAAAAGAAAAAGCTACAACACGACATTAAGGACGGATCTTACGAAAAAACTTAAAATACTCGCTATTGAGAAAGATGTTCGTGCGAATGATCTCCTTGAAGAGGCAATAATAGACCTCTTAAACAAATATGGAGAGAAAGAAGAGATAGAGACAACATCTGGTGCCAAGTAACACACCAGAGTGTCCCTTATATAATCACATTAACCTCAGGGATATCAGGTTATTTTTTGTTCCATATTGGGTTCTTATCTAGCCAGCAAAAATAGGAGAAATCATGCAAGAGTTCATCGCAATTGATTTTGAAACAGCAAATCCTAAAAGAGTCAGTGCTTGTGCTCTTGGCTACGCTAAGGTTTGCAATTGTAAAATTATTGAAACAAATGGCTATTTAATCAAACCTGTTGGAGGGCATGCGCCCTTCCAGTCGAAAATACATGGAATCAAAGAAGAACATACATTTGATAAACCAGGTTTTGGGGAACTGTTTCCAGAAATACAAAATATCTTCAATTATCCCTTGGTAGCGCATAGTTTATTTGACAAACAGGTTTTAAATGCACTTTCAGACCACTTTGATTTAGGATTGAACTTTGAATATATAGACTCATGTGCAGTCGCAAAAGAACAATTGCCAAATCTTAAAAACTGTAAATTAAAAACACTAGTTAAATACTTTGGACTTCCAGCATTTAAACACCATGATGCCACTGAGGATTCTATAGCTTGCGCCAAAATCTTCCTCAAACTACGAGAACATGGAAAAGAAGAAACTTTACAGTCCTTGGGGAATGAAGCCGCGGAATTCAAGGGAATTGTAATGGGTATCCTTGCAGATGATGAAGTGAATTATAAAGAGGCTTATGGGCTTCTTTATTGGCTTGAGGATCATATTGAAATCGCAAAACAGCACCAAAATATTTATTTAAAAACGAAAGAAGTCCTTGAAGACGACCATCTCGATAGAATTGAAGCAATAGAGATGAAAACTCTGCTGGATAACGTCCTTAAGTCTTTATAAAAAGTTGAAAGACAGAACAAGGGCATACACTCTATCCCAAAAACCTATCGGCTTCTGGTTCAGACGATGCCGAGTGTTACATTTCTGCAACAAATTGCAGCTTTCTAAAACTCAAAAATCGTTGTGATATCGTTAAAAAATTGATGATATCTCAGGTTTGTTAAAAACTGAGATACTCTCATAAAACCAAAGGCTGATACCAATATGAAATTTTGGCAAATTTATGGAAAATCTAAATTTACGATTACATCTACTAATCACAACTTTGGGGAAATTTGTGATATTTTATAATATCACAGGTTCTGAGAGGAATTGGAATTTACCGATTATCTTAATTAATCACCATTTTTAAATTCAAGATTTATTAGCGTAATCTTCAGTTTCGGATAAACTATTACGGCCACAAGATGTTGTGGTCATGAAATTTTTTTTTGTTAACACAAAACGGATCGGTGTAAGTAATTTTATGGCAGTTGATTGTATCCACGTCGCAAATTTGCATCATATGATGGCTAAGACAAGATGACATGATTGGAGATACATATTTTCAGAGTTTAGGAGGGAAAAATGAAAATATTTTTTTTAAGTTTTCGTAAAATAGTATTTTGTATTCTTGCTTTTTCCCTTTTCGCATTCGTGACTGAAAATGTACTTGGCGAACAACCCAAAGATCGCGAATACTGGCCAACCTCCGGTTGGAAGACTTCAATCCCAGAGAAGCAAGGGATGGATTCTGCCAAACTATTGATAGCAGACGAGTTTATTCAGAACAGACTTCCCGATGCATTTAGCTTGCTGGTTGTCAAGAATGGCTATTTAGTCTTTGAGAAATATTACTCGTTGGGAAGTCGGGAAAAATATGCTGAAGTCCATTCCGTTACTAAAAGTTTTACATCAGCCTTAATTGGTATCGCACTGGACAAAGGTTATCTTAATAGTGTTGATCAAAAACTTGTCGATTTTTTTCCTGAATATATCACTGATGAATCAGATCCGATGAAAAAGGAGATCAGTCTTAGACACCTATTAACAATGAGTGCCGGGTTTAAGTGGAACGATTGGGGTCCCAGCATGCGAAAATGGTTATATTTTTCTCCGGATTGGGTAAAATCTGCGATTCAACTCCCGCAAGAAAATAATCCGGGTGAGGTATTTAATTACAATTCATCAACGTCACATCTTCTGTCAGCAATCCTCTCAAAATCAACTGAAACAAGCACGTTGGATTTCGCAAAGCAATACCTTTTCGAACCATTAGGGATTCAATCAGCCTATTGGCATGAAGACCAGCAAGGATACAATATTGGCGGTTTTGGTTTGGGTCTATCAGCACGGGATTTGGCAAAATTCGGCTTCCTGTACTTAAATAATGGATATTGGAATGGTCAATCTATTGTCTCTGAAATTTGGGTGAAAGAATCGACCAGTCAACAAATTCAGACTGTAAGCCATCCTATATATGGTGAATTTCAGTATGGGTATCAATGGTGGGTGAAAAAAGTCGATGGTTGCAAAAGCTTTAGGGCACGGGGAAAGCGAGGACAATTCATTGTGGTCGTTCCGGAACTGGATCTTGTCATTGCAGTAACATCCAACCCGGGTCGGCCTCATCCGCCGACGTCTATTCATTACAATCCTCTTTTTGATTTGGTTGCAACCGCTGTTCAACGGGAAAGGCCGCCGAAGAAACCACTGGTTGCTGTTGATTTGCCCCCTGATGTGAAGACCTTCATATCTGACTATAATCAAGCCAGATATGATAAGGATCTACTGAAAATATCTGAGCTGATTTCGGATCGCTTTCTCCATGAAGGGGTCACCAAGCAAATGGCTGTGAGTTTTTTAGCAGGAGCTAATTCTTATATATCCGAGGCTAAAATCATTATTACGAGGTTTGAACCCGTGCAGGAGAAGATTGAAGTTGATGTCTGGATTAAGGACAATTATTTTGAATCTCTTTTTATGAAAGGAAGCAGGCTGATTAAAGAAAACGGAAATTGGAAATGGTATGGAAATCAAGTTATAAAATAGCCGGTCATTGTATTAGAAAAATGCAAAATATTTTTTTCCGATATCTGATATATGTTAAACACTGGATGTAGTATGGAGTGATTAAACCTAAATGTGAAGATTTCTGGCATAAGTCTTTGCCCCGAAGCGTAGTGACATCTCCAACGAATCGTAGATTAGCCTCAACTACAGATATCAGCTATGGTATCTGCACAAAATTTGCCCTCTCAGAAGTACAGGTATTGTAAACATATCACAGGGGAAACGCTTTTTGAACTATCTGCAAAAATCACATGAATAACCGCTCTACAAAACCGTTGATATTCCATACATATCTTCACAATCAGCCGCCTCTTAGGACCTGAGATTACCAAAAGATATCTCAGCATTTGTTCTCCTACAAAACACGGGTTAATGTGCCAATTTGGATGAACAAATAGATTATTTGAGCTTGATACCAACGACAGGAATGGTGTCTAAGAAGTGCATTATTCCGGGCCGTCAATTTCCGAGGAATAGTGAATCCAATGTGCACCGAAATATGAATTACCAGTCCTGTTTCAGAACCCAAATATAGTGGTTTCCCCTCGTTTTTTCACTTCCTGTTATCGCAGGACTATGTCTATAAGTGCTCTGATTGTTGATTTTCGGGTTGCGAGCAATGCCAGAATCATTCCTCGGAAATCAAAGAGAGACCTATCTGACTTAATTAAGTTAGTTTTCGTGAATCTTACATTATTTCACATCAATAATCTGACCTGTTCCGAACGGTCGATCAAGGCGCTTGAAATCTGAAAGGCCGGCCTTTGTCATCCATTCCTTTATTTCCGATTTGGTATATATGTCCCCGGTTTCCGTACCCACGTCATGGTAAGCCTATTCGAGAAGCCTGACAAGACAATTGCTGAGTGCTAAATACCTGGAATTGGTCAACGAGAATAGACGAAGAAACTCTGCAGTCGACATTTGAGAATCGATATAAGCGGCCAGTACCATGCGGCTCGTACTTTGCATCCGTTTTGGAAAAACACATTCTTCATCTATTGTGTGGTTTCCTGATGATCGAGAGAAGTCGGGCATGTCCAGTTTCCCATTTTCGTTTACAGTGTCGAGCAGCGCGACAAGATCCTTTTGGCCTTCCACCCTGGCCCTGTCCGCCGGTGTGAGTCGGTGGCTGTCCAGGGTGTTCGTGCTTGCCCCATGTTCGAGCAACACCCCCGCGATGCCCAGGTGACCACTTTCGACGACCCAATGAAGTGGTGTGCCGTAAAGCTTGCTATATGCATTCACCTTTGCGCCGCTATTTAACAGTAACCGGACTATCTTCTCATGACCATATCTAACGGCCTGGTGTAGCGGTGTAACATAAAGACCCGGCGTGCTCACGTTCACATCAGCGTCGTGTTCGATAAGGAATGTTGAAAGATAATGGTCTCCGTGTCTTGCTGCTTTGTGAAGAGCGGTGTTTCCCTTGCGGTCCCGGACTTCCGTGTCCGCACCGAAGTCTATAAGGCGCGTGGCGATGTCTCGCTCACCTTTTGATGCCGCCCAATGCAGCAGCGTACTTCCCCTGGAATCCTTCGCATTGACGTTCGCTCCGCGAGACAAAAGGAACTTCGCCACGTTAGCATACCCGAGATACATCGTGTAATGAAAGGGTGTACGGCCCCACCTGTCTTCGGGATCGACTGTTGCACCTGCATCGAGCAGAAGACGCGCTATTTCGATTTGGCCCGAATTCGATGCCCAGTGCAGAGGTAATCCGTATTGTTCACTCTTGACACCCGGATCGGCACCGCTTTGAATCAGCAGCTTGACGATCGTTGTGTTTCCATTACCGGCAGCCAGGTGGATCGGTGTGATGCCTCGATTATCCACGGAATTGACGTCAGCACCTTCTTTGATGAGAAATGGCACGACTTTAAGGTGGCCCATTGTTAAGGCCCAGTGAAGCAAGGACGTGCCGTTGTTGTGCCAAGTATTGGCAGGCGCACCGTTCATAATCAAAGCGCGTATATCGCCGAGATTGCCACGCTCGATGGCATCGCGGATACTGGCTCGCAAATAGGCGCCGGAGGTATACTGGTACAACACCCAGAGCAAGATTAGGACGAATGGAAGAATTATAATTCCGTAGCGCAGTCGTGCATACATTGGCCGCTCATTCCACCATTTGCGGTAATTTGGTCCAAGCACCTCTTCGCCCTCTTGCTTTTGCGCTTTGAAAGACTCGGTTTTGATCTTTTATGGATAATTCCGTCAAAACCCTGATCAAATGAATGTAGGTGAGTTATAGAATAGGAACTTCTTTTTTGTCAAATCTGGTATATATCAGTTCTGAAAATTGTTTGAATATTCGTTAGTAATCCCAACTCAGAAGGGGGAATCTTATTGCTTGGATTTGCCTTTCTATTGATTAAAGCCCACCTTTTTGAGACCACGGTTTGACACAAACCTTCAATATGCGATAGGTTGCATGTATCCATATGATATATGCAATAATTTCGTAAAATTCGACACCTTACATATTCTCATAAAAATCACAGGTTGATGCCAATATGAAATTCTGGCAGATTTATGGAATGGATGAAAATCTAAATCTGCGATTACATCTTACCTATTTGTAATTTGGGACAATTTGTGATATTTTATGATACCACAGGTTTTCAAAGGTGTGGTTTTCTGCAGATTATCTCAATATATCGGTAGTTGGGTTTTGCTTAAAAAGGTAGCTAAGCAGGCCTCCGAGGGGCTCAAAAATGCCGGGTGTCGATAAACGAAACGTCACACTGAAAACGATGCCGAAGATCATTGTCGGACTGACCGTCGTAGCCATGGTCGTTGTCTTCGCGGGGTTCGTCTTCTTGAACGCGAACCGGTTGGGTTGGACGCTCGGCTGGATCTACGTGGGCATCGTTGCCGCGACCTTAGCCATCAACCTGGTCTGCCTGAGGCTGTGGAACCCAGATCTGATCGGGCGACGTATGCGCTTCGGCAAGTGGACAAAAGACTGGGACATATTGTGGATCGTCCTGTTCGCGCTCGCAATGATTGCAATCTTCGTTGTCGCGGTAGAGGAAGCACACGACGGAGTCTCGCGTGGGCCGGGGGCAGCGTGGCTGCTGGGCCTGGCCGTCTTCGTCCCCGGATGGGCCCTTGCCATTTGGTCCATGGTCGTGAATCCGTTCTTCGAAAAGACGGTGCGCATCCAGACGGAACACGGACATCGCGTAATCGACTCGGGACCCTACGCTTATATGCGCCACCCTGGTTACGTGGGCTTCTCCGGCTGGATCCTCCGACGCCGCTCCTGCTTGCGTCGAATGGGGCCTTCGTCCCGGCCCTAATTGCGGTAGTTTTGCTCGTGGTACGCACAGCGCTTGAGGATCGTACGCTCCACACAGAACTCCCCGGCTACGCCGAGTACGCGGCCCGGGTTCGTTTCCGCTTGCTCCCAGGCATCTGGTAGCCGAACGTTTCCAACCTTCGCACCAGACAACAGCTAAACGCCCGATTTTTTTTCGCGATTCCATATATCAACAAAAGGGTAGATATTCGTTCTGAAAATACCCGTGATATTTGATTTCAATCCCATCCCAGAGGGGTGAATCTGAGACCCATATTTTTCTCTTTTTATGGACCAAATTCTCAAATTTTCGTTCTTTTTGGTTTGACCTCAAACGTTAAAATGTCATAAGTTTCAGGTATCTCTTTGATATATGCTATAAATTCAGCTATGTTGAATGTTTCAATGATCTCAATATATCAAAACAACGATGATCTATACCCATGTACTTAACCGTGGAACAGCTGGTGTTCGGAGTCCCGTCGATGAACTTTAAGGTTAATGCCGGGGGTTCTTATGCGGATCCGTATATTCACTGTTAATAAGGAAATATGAATTATGAATAAATTTCAAAGACAGTCCAATGGTCGCTGGGCTTTAATTACTGGAGCATCAGCCGGTATTGGCAAAGCATTTGCAACTGTATTTGCCAGAAACGGGTTCAATCTTGTGCTTGTAGCCCGCCGGGAGGAGAAATTAAAAAGTATTGCTACGCAAATGGAAAAATCATTTGAGATACAAACCAAAGTTCTTGTTTCCGACCTGGCCGATCCTGTATCCACACAACAGGTATATGATTCACTAAAGGCTGATCAGATCATGGTCAGCGCAATGGTTAATAATGCAGGTTATGCTTTGAAAACAAAGTTTTTAGAAACCTCCTGGCAGGATCATCAGGATATGATCCAGGTGATGATGACCGCAGTTACGCAGATGTGTTATCTGTTTGCCGGCGAAATGAAAAAACAAAAATACGGACGTATAATAAACGTTGCATCGGTTGCCGCATTCAGTCCGCAGATGCCAGGCAATCTGTATTGCGGTATCAAGTCATATGTTGCAGGGATATCGGATGCACTGCATATGGAGTTGTCAGGGCATGGTATAAATTGTACGGCATTGTGCCCCGGATTCACAAGAAGTGAATTCCATGATGTCATGGGTGTTCGTGAATCCATTGACAGGCTCCCTAAATTTATGTGGTCCACGGCTGAGGATGTTGCAGAACAGGGTTATCAGGCTGTAATGAAAGGAAAGGTCTTTTGTATCCCAGGTGGTTTTTACAAGGTGCTTACAGCAATGATGGGGTTTTTCCCTAAATCATTTAAATCATGGCTGGGGAAGCGGAACCGGTTAGAGTAAAATTGTATTTATAAACAAAAAAGCACTTTAAGAATTGAATAGGCTCCTAACAACGAAAATGAACCGGGTGATACCGGTTATTTTCAAAGTTAGATCCTTTTTTAATGTGCTAGCTATACCAGATATTGTGGTTTCCCCGTCTTTGGCCTAATCTGCGATTTCTCCAACATATCGCAGATGAGCCACAATTACAGATATCAACTATAAAAACCAAGTATCTCGTGTCTTCATTTTTTCAGATACTGTAAACATATCAAAGGGCAAACGCCTTTTGAACTATCTGCAAAAATCACATGAATAAACGTTCTACAAAACCGTTGATATTCCATACATATCTCAGTTTTTTCATCTTCCAGAAAACCTGACATATCCATACCGTATCGTAACTCACCATGTTGTCAGATCAAGTTGTATCTTAATGTTGAAAAATGAGAGATTGAGTCTTGGTCATTGCAGATAATTCGTTGGCAATTCTCTTTTATTGAGGTATTACTTTTCTCAGAAACCTTCCTATTTTTTTTATAAGAGGCTTCGGAGCAGTCTCTTGGTTAACAACGAATGAGTACTGTGTGATGCACCTAATCAACATCGATTCAACAGCTGATTGAGATATTTTAAAGGTTCCATCCTTTTCTGCGTAGTCAGAAATATAGTGTTTTGCAATGTTTCGCGCCTTGTTCATTTCTTTTCTGATTTGTTTCAAATCTACGTTGTGTTCATCTGATAGACGTGCCGAGAAAACCTCAAAAATATTAGGAAAGTTACCGTTCTGCTGAAACGCTATGCTTCTTTTCTCGGGTGGCATCTTTCCGAAAATTTCTTCTGCTGCCCCCGCCAAGGTCAGCGACGAAATGAGGTGGTCATCCTCGAACAAATCTAACGCGTCCAACAACTGAATCTCACCAATTTCCTTTGCGAGATAATTTCCCATTACATTAAATCACTCAAGCCGTATAATGCTCCGTTTTAATTCTGCTCTCTTTTCCCATGTGGTCCATTTGGAAAAGTTTTTTCCGTTCATGAATTTTCGTTCATGAATTATGGTAGCCCCGGAAGGAATTTATATCAAAATTGTTTTAAAGGTATCTGCTGGTTATGTATTTGAAGTATTCTTTGTGGGTGTCCCGGTATTCCTTGGATAGTTTTATTATTAGTTCTTGGTAGCTCATTGCGTGGAATTTGATTTTGTCTGATTTTGCTGTTTTTGTAAAGCTTTCAATTTCCTTCCGATGTTTTGATCCTTCGTGACCTATGCAGTCGTACCAGAGGTAGAGCAGGCGAAAACTTTTTTTAACTTTGTCTTTTTTTTCCAGATCTAGGATATATTTTTTCAGGCCGAGGATATGTTTGATCAGTTGTGCTTCGTGAAGATATTTGAAGCGATTGTCGTCTGGGCTGATTTTTTTTGCGAGTTTGTGCAGTCGGGGAATTCCTTTCCAGATGTCTTTTATGTCAAGGTATTTTGGGTCGATTCCTGAATGGCCTCGTGAGGTGTATGCTTCTGAAAACTTGCATTCTATTGCGAATAATTTGTATTTTGATTCTTCTGAGTTTTCTATGGTGACATCGATATTGGGGCTGAAAATGAATTTCTTGCTTATCTGAAATTTTTCTTCGAATGTCATTTTTTGCGGGGTATTGTTGTTTTTGCTGCAAAGACCGCATGCGGCTGCAATCTTTGGTATTTGATTTATGTTCATCCAGTATTGGAAAATGTTCACCCCTAATGCTGATGATGAGTGGACTGCCCGCATTTTTGGCAGAACACCCTTTTTTGGCTTAGTTTCTCCTCCGTCGCCTTCACCAATTTGCTTCTCTACATCGGGATTTAAGGGCTCAAACAGATTTTCGTTCAGGTTTTGGGTGTAGGCTGGTCGGCCTCGGGCTTTTTCACTGCCTACAAGTTTAATGTCATTATTGTGTGCCCATTGGATCTGTTTTGAAAGGATGTATTCGTGTGCGTTCATGATTTTCTCCTTTTCAGCCGGGCTGGGGTTGGAATTAATATATTTATATGTCTTTTATCGTATTGCTAAGATTTGGTCAATATCATTGATTAAATTATACTTTTTGTCCGCAGGATTGGCAGGATTTGTCTTCTGGTGTTAGTTTTGCTCCGCATTTTTTCCCTATTCTTTTCAATTTAAATAAAAAAAGACTTGACAATGAATATTAGATGTAATATTTTTAGCTTATCATCTATTATTATTTAATCAAATATTTAGATACTAGGAGATATCATGAGTTTAAAAAGTCTCTCAGAACTTAAGCCTCAAATGAGAAATGCCCTTTCGAATTGGATTCCAGAGGATGAAGATTGCCTGAAAGAAATTGAAAAGGGGCGACCGTTTTTTAGGGCAGATGAATTGAAAGCCATAGAGGAGAATAAAGATTATAAAACTGGTTTAACGTTCTCACAAATTGATGAAATTTTATCGCGAAAAGGTATGATCTTAAAACTTCCGACCTTCAAAAAATACGTTGGGATGAAGTTAATCCCAGAAAGCATTGAAATAAGAAAAACAAAAAAAGGCATTATAGCCGTTTATCCGCCGAAAATTATCAGAGCCATAAATTTCATCAAATATTCACTTTATGCCAATTTGGATTTTATACCAATCATCGAACGGAAAATAGAGAAAAAAACTCAAGAATCTTTGGATAAACTTAGGCTATCAGCTTTAGAGCTGATCGGAGATCCTTTTGATGATTGGGTTTTATTTGATTTTTCTGAAAGACCGAACAACTTCAATGAAGTTGGAGAAACACCGCCTGAAGCAATTTCTAGATTTACTAACGAGTTTTTTAAGAAAAAAGTAATTAACAAAACAAAATTGGAGGAAATTAACAATCTTATTGACGCGATTTATAGCGCCTTTGATGCCGCAGAAGAACGTTTTTCCACATTATGCAAAGTACTGGATAAAATAGAAGTCCCTTTTAGGATATACGAAAAAATCATGTAGCGTAAAATTGTGTATCATTTCACCTTAAAAGATGGGGGTATAAACATGAAATATTTTTTGACTGATCATGCAAAAGCGCGGTTCCGCCAAAGAGGAATCAGTGATAACACCCTCCAGTATTTAGAAAAATATTCAAAACCCACATATGCTCCTGGTGGTGCACTAAAATTTTCTTTAACACGACGGAATGTTAATCGGATAATAAGTGCTTTGAAAAAAGATATTCATTCTCTCGAACGGGCTGGCAGCATAATAATAATCCAAAAAGAAGGAAAAATTTTAACAGGATATCATAAAGTTTAACGGAATAAGTTAGTCGAATGTTAGATATTAAATATTCTGATAGTTACAGTAAGATCAAGAAGGAGCTTTTGTTAGAAAGAAAAGCGTTTGGCCTTGCGAGATTTGTTAAGGGTTGGTTTTGCCAGGAGCCAGGCATATGACCTTTTGAATCTTATAATTCGTGACCCTGATTTTTTTTTGTTGACTACGGTTCAGGATTTCTCTTCATGGCGATTCATCGAATTTGATAGAATTGTTCTTCCTTTTATCGAGATTAATTTAAGACCGGCTGGAACTTTTAGTGACTTAGTGCCGATGGATAAAGTATACAAATTCATTTCTATGAAGATTGGTTTGAATTCATGTCAATTAGATTTTGATAAAATTATTGGGAAGCTTTCCAAATTCGGTTTGATTCATCAGTCTTTTGAGGGTTGTAGTTTTCCAATTTATCATTTGGTACAGTTGATAGAGAGGTTTGATGTTAATAAAGAAATCGAGATAATGTTTTATCCTATAGAGGAAATTCATAGCGAGAGGAAGAATTTTGATATTTTTCAAGATGTTTATGATCACATCCAAAGGGTATTGGCGACATTAAAACCACAAGAGGAAGAGGTCATTGCTCTTAGATATGGTATTGCAACTGAGAGAAAGGAAACTCTTGAGGAAATTGGATTTAAATTTGGTTTGTGCAGGGAGCGTATCAGGCAAATCCAGCTGACAGCAATTAGGAAATTACAGCATCCAGTACGTTTAAATAAAATTAAAGTTAGGTATTATGAAGTATTGGTTGCGAATAAAGGAAGTCGTTTTTTATCTTATGATATTGGAAAAAAATATATCAATATGTTAAGCCTTTTATTCGAATTATGCGGTGTTCCGTTTTATAACCGTGTAAATGGTCTTTTCATCGGCGCTACCCCGTAAGATAAAAATATTTCTGCCTTTCAAACCCTGTTTCCGCCCATACACTCGTCATAATAATCACACTGCCCTGTCCTGTATTTGCATAGCCCGGATTTCTTCTGCGGGTATTGGCTGATGCTGTCGCTTTGGTTTTCTTCGTGTATCCTTTTGCATAGCTGTTTCGAGCCGGTTAAACGTGGCGTTACACATTTGATATTCCATACATACATCAGTTTTTCATCCTCCAGAAAACCTGACATATCCATTCCGTATCTCAACTCATCGTGTTGTCAGATCAAGTTGTATCTTAAATTTAAAGAATGTGTGCTAATTTTTACTAAAATACCCATTTTTTAGATTATTTCTGCTATAAATTGTTACAAAATCGGGGGTAATTCCCTCATTTTGGATGCTTTTAAAAACCGACCCCTCATGCCCGCTGCGGGGATCTTCAGCATAGACAAAGGCTTGCACGTCGTTGAGATTCTTTTTCATAGTATTTAATACCCCCCCCTGTTTAATTAGCGCTCGTATGAGGAAGCTTGAATCATCGCTCTTGAAAAAAATAGCTTTTTGCGATTGAAGGGCCTCTCCCCCCTTATCTATCCAAATATTAATAATTGTTCACCGCTTTCGGTTAAAAGATTGAGAGTGCTTCTTAAGACTGTGCGCCATCTGCTTTGCCATTGAACGAAACATGTGTGACTGTCATATTTCTCCCTCCTCCTATTTTTCAGAATCATTAGAAAACACATCAACATTGTCAACATCCCATGATACAAAGGGGTTCGCGGGTGTTGACATGGGATTTTCTATGTCAATAATGTCAACATTTTCGGGTTTTGGTTGCTCAATATGTTCGAATGTTGACATGGGGTTTCCGATGTCAACACCTGCAAACCCACGCCAGTTAGGGATTGTTGCGAATGTTGCGAATGTTGACATGTTTTTATAAAGGATTCTGTATTGTTGTCCCAAATAAGACAGGCAATACCGCTTTTATCTTTGTACCTATGTTTTGTAGTGGGAACAGTTAGGTTACAGTTTCTTAGAATGGCAGCCATTTTCCGAGAATCTTTAACCTTAATTTCGCCCTTGGTGATCTGGTTAAATTCCTCTTGGATCAGACTCACGGATAAACGGTCATTATCAATTTCATTCCGCAGACTTTCTAGTGTCTTGACAACGTGTCTTGTATGTTCGATCACCTCAAGGGGCGTTATATTTTCATCTATACAAAGGGCACGCATTGCATCAATGATATGGCCCATATAGAACATTGCCACTTTGATACCCTTTTCCACATCCGATAGCGTTAGTGTGACACCGAGGAAACTCCCAGCGGCAAACCTATCCAGGCAGTATAAAGCTCCCGATAATCTCAAAGCATAGCTCACGGCCTTAGGTAAAAACCCTCTTAACTGTTCGGGAAGATCCATTCGTTGATTGTCAATTTTATTTGCCCAATCGAAAAAATGTTTTTGCGCCTCCTTGTTCAAACAAAGGGTTTTAGCCTGCCAGTCATCGTCTTTTATGATTTTGTCTGCCCATTCCATTGCCAATGTCAGGGTTCGTTCCCATGTTTTTTTGTTTTCATCATCCCACGCCTCAGGTGTCCTGGGATATATTTGATCGATCTCGAATGTTGCAAGAAATCTATAGATGGTTCCATCTTCTATGAACACCCCCTGTCCACCCCCAAAGACCTTTCGCCATATAACCGGTTGGACTCCCCCAAAAATGTTTACACATGCACCCGATATTGAAACGGCACCCCCGACCCTGACAACACGAGCGGGCTCTCCATCCCAGAGACAAAGCCATGCTTCACGGTCATTTCCCTTTCCGCTTTTATATTGATTTTGAGAGTTCAAGAACGATGAAAGCTCATCCATTACACAGACAGTTCCCCCATGACCGGAAATATCAAACCTCAAGCCCTCAAGGGTTAAGTCTGTAATAAAATAACCTCTTGGCCTTGTTGGTTCAGGCCCACGCTCCTTTTTCGCTCTTACCTGCCATTCATCAAGCCGTTGCTTGTAATCTTTTTCTGCATAACTTTGAGCACCATAGAGAACTTGGCATAAGGCTCTTGCTGCCGGTGTTTTCCCCGCCCCTGATGGGCGGATATCTGCAAACCAAAAAATTAGATGCTCCTTCCATGAGCTTTTAGGGGAAACCTTAACAGTTCCACCGAGTACGCTTGAAAGGATGGCTATCATTGCCCCTAACAGCGATACGGGGCTTGTGGCAAAACTACGGCCGAGCTGTTGGAGGCTATCTGCTATTTGAACGGGTAACACCTCCCACGGAAGGGGAACCCTTGGATATACAAACCGTGCTTGATCCCACGCATTGAAACCCTCGGTTTCCGATCCCACTGTTTCAATAGCTGGTGGATCTCCAAAGCCCTCTTTCGATAAAGCGCTGGCTGCTCTTGAAAAATCCCCTCCACATTCAAGCAGGGCATAAACAGCAAAAGGGCTATAGGATTTATCCATCTCAAATGGCGCGCCGTTCGATGTAAAACTGTGAAATATTTTCCCCTCGATTAATGATGCCGATTGCCCCCTTTCTTTCCCCGGACGTCTTAAATGCTCTACGGATGGTATGTTTAGACTTCCAGTTTTTCTCATTCTTTTCCAACCGTGTTTTTCAAGGATTGGTATGGGGTCTCCACGTTCGTCAAAATCTTCTCCTGGCAGCTTTCCACTGGTTGACCTTGTTGGTCTCTGGTAACCGTGAAAAACAGTAGCCGGGTTTATCCATTCATTTAAAGAGCGTGCTGCGTTAATGAGACTTTGGCGTTGATGGGGTGTGATGGTCAGAATTTTGGCAGGATTACCCAGGATCAATTCATAACCCGGTGTAGGGGAGACGAGAAAGTAACCGCCTTCACCTCTGGTCTCAATTATGGTAACAACCATATAATAGTTACCATCCCTTTCAATAGCATGGTACTTTTTGCTCTCGTATTCATGCTCACCTGGTTTTTCAACCTGGATACCCCGTTGGACCAGCTTCATATTTCCGGGAATTTCTTCAGAGCATCGGTATATTACATGGAAGCCCCCGCTTTGAGACCTTTCGATAATCACCATTTTTATAAGACCGGGATCATCCTCTATGACCCTTCTTTTCCACTCTTCAAACAACTCTCCTTTATTGTCAAAATCGATCATTTCAAGATTGCCGGAAACCTTTCCGGTAACGATACCCGGATAACGGCCCTCAACCGTAAACCACTCCTTTACGTCTGAATATGAAGCTATTTCCTTTTGATAGTCCTTCCACCTGCCGACGGGCACACCTTGTTTAAACCTGCAGGAATGACCGAGAGACCAGCCTCACAGTATGCCAGGGCAGCCTTTTACCACCATTACCCCCCATCATTCAGCCCCCTGCTGCTTTTTCAGCCAGTCCATGACCTTATTGAGCTCAAATCTTAAATACTTTCCAACCCTAATCCTTGGTATGGCGCCCGGACCTGTTTCCCTTGATTTTCCGTAAACCCATGATTTCGGGGTTTTTAGGATTTCTGCCAGTTCATCCACCGTTAAAAATTCATGGTTCATAATGATTCTCCTTTATCTATAAATTAAAAGCCATCTCGGTAACCGAAGATGGCCTTTAATATAACAATAAAAATGATCAGGAAAATTGTTAACGATCCTGATATAATTAGAAAAACATTGTTAAAATAGCTATGCAAACTTATTTAACATATAGATCAATCCCCTCATTAATAATTTTGTCTGCTGCGTTGAAATTGTTTCGGGCTGTTTGAATGCTATTCAAATTAAGATTGGATGTAATCTCTGACCACGACTTTCCTTCCTTTTTGAGATCATATACTTGAAGGTATATATCAAAATTATCAAAGTGATATTTCGGTTCATACATTTTTTTTCTTGAATTAAGTTTCTGGCGGTAGACCTTTTCAAATTTTTTATTACAAATAACACTCTGTCTGGCTCTTTCTTTTTTATCAGCTATCTTAGAAGCCTCGTTCAAATTTTCATCGTGCATTTCCGAATATAAATTATTTCTATATGCATCTTCATAAATTTGTTTCCACTCACTAATCATGCGTTTAAATTCTTTCAGCAATCTGTTTTTTGAATAGTTCAAATTCACCTGTATCTTTAATAGGCCATCTCTGAGAATTTTATCTGATAGATCGATGTTAGTGCCACCTTCTATCTCATAAGTATAAGTATCAATTGGAGTTAATGGCATTTGGGAGAATTGCTTAGGAAGGAATATTTTACTCAGTAAGTGATGGGCGCCAAACATGCCATGGACTGGAGAATATGACGAACTATCAGAACCTGTTTCCCCATATTTTTTTTGGATATATTTTCTAATTTTTTCATAACCTTCCTCACCTTTGTGGATATATTCTTTATAGTGTAAGGTAGGGTTTACTGGGTAGCGGATATTCCATTTTTTACAAAAATTTAGCTCCTCATCGGTTTGTGGATCCTTCATTGGGTGCCAATTCTCATCTTTCTCTAAACAAGACTTTTCCAGCCTTTCCCATTCTTCTATATATTTTTGGTTTCTTATTTAAAACTCCCATTTATATTTAATATAATTTATCCATTCTTGAGGAATGTGGCTATTTGTCATAACCGCCTCCTGTCGCGCCTGGTTTAAGTGTCCGGGGAAAGGCGGTCCAGGAAAACCGCCTTTTTGGGAGCTACCCTATCCCCAGAGTTTGAAAAATTGTTGGAGATTTGCTACCATTTTGCTACCATAACACAAGAAAAGATTATAAAAAATAACATAACAACATAAAAGATTAAATCGATTTTCTTTTATATTTCTATAGGTTATTACCTCTATTTATTTCATAATATCAATAACTAGCCTATTCACACGGTAGAAGTCGCTGGTTCAAATCCAGTACCGCCTACCACAATTAACAAGGGTTTACAGTGATCGGTTGCTGTAAACCTTTTTTATATTGATTTTAATATGCCTAATCTCACTTCTTTGTCGCCTGATAGACTCCACCCCAGTCATCGGGTGGGGGCTGATCTAAATAAATGCGACATCTATCGGCCATGACCAGACAGGATTGATCTCGGCCAACCATATTTGAGGCCTGTTGGAAAAGCTTCTGTGCTTTTTGCCACTGGCGCCGGCGATAGACTGAAAGGCCTTCTGCATAAAGGTCGAAAAATTCGCTTTGCTCCCGAGAAACCGGATCTGTTGATCGGCTGACCAGTTCAAAAACGTTGACCGCCTCTTTTTTACCCACCACCCGAACCGAATCGATTTCACGTAAAACAAACGCATCCTTGACCAAAGAAGCGGTATTTTGGCCGACCAATATTTCGGTGCCATACTGTTTGTTAAGCCCTTCCAGCCGGGAACCCAGATTTACCTGGTCGCCCAAAACCCCGTAAGCAAAACGATGAACGGACCCCAAATTGCCTACCAGCATGGAACCGGAGTTGACACCTGTTCGGGCGGTCAGCTGGGGTCGCCCCAGTTCGGCCCACTCCCGCCGTAGCGCTCTCAACCGATTTCGCATGGCCAGGGCCGCATTGCAGGCTTGATCAGCATGGCGGGAATTTTCGACAGGTGCGCCGAATATGGCCATCAGCTCATCACCCACATACTCCTTGAGTGTGCCATGGTTGGAAAAAACCTCTTCGGTCATCTCGGTAAAATATTCGTTCAAAATGTTCACCATCTCTTCAGGCCGATATTTTTCAGAATAACGGGTAAAACCGGACAGATCGGAAAACAGAACGGTCAAGGTTTTAACTTCACCCCCAAGTTTCAACCGATTTGGATCCTCGAGCATCTCTTCGATCACATCGCTGGCAACGTAATGATTGAAAGTCTTTTTGATCCGGCGGCGTTCGCGCTCCTCTGTAAAATAACTAAAAACGGTAAGTACAATATACGTCAACACAAGGCCGAGCAACGGATACACCATGTTCAGCAAGATCCCTGATTCAACAAAAAGCCAGCGGACCCAAAAAATATAGGCGCTAAACAGCATCAGCGCAAACAGGAACCCCTTAAAGGCATTTATGCGCGGCAGGACAAAACCGATCACCAGACCAAGGGCGATGATCGCGAACAGATCAAAAATGCGGGTCCAACTCGGTTTGTTTAAAAAATTCCGGGTCAGAATGTTGTCGATCACCATCGCATGGAGGGCTAAACCCGGCATAGATGTGCTGAAAGGCGTGATGATATAGTCGGCAATCCCCATGGCGGCTCCGCCCACCAAAATGATTTTGTCCTGAAAGGTACCGGGTCTTATTCGACCCTCGAGAATATCCGTAATGGAATATTGAGGAATCACGGAAGATGGTCCCAGATGATTGATCAACATCCGGCCGTATTCGTCTGTAGGGATGAAAGCATCACCCATCTGAACGCCTTCGACCCCGTGTGCGGCCGCTTTGACCACCAGCAAAGGTCGATTTAAAAAATACCATGCCGACTGAACAGCCAGCGAGGCATAAATCCCATCACCACTGCGGATCATTAAAGGTGTCCATCGGATGCTGCCGTCTTCATCGGGCATTTTGTTATAAAATCCGGATGAATCGGCAACCTGAGTGAAGATTTCCAGATTTCCTTCAGGAGCAAACGCTTCGATTATCGGCAGCGGTTCAACTTTGCGGTCTGCCGGACTGACCGGAGGGTAACGGGAAGCGGAGATCCGGGTGAGCTGGTGCTGTACTTCGGCGGGCGTTATCTCGTAATTCAGGTCCTCCCGGGCCATATGAAAGAAATGACCCAGAACGATTGCAGCGGATGTCCGTTTAATGGCATCAGCCAGTATCTGATCGTTATCGGTTTTGACTCTATAAGCATCGAGAAATTGAGAAAACTGCTTACTATTGAGTTGCAAAGCATCAATTTGTTTGTTCAGCTGATCGATGAGCTGCAGACCCGAATTTTCATCCGGTTCCAAAAAACCGATGTCAAATGCAATTACCTTTGCCCCATCCTCAGTCAAAGTATCGATCAATGCGGCAATTTTAGATCTGACCCATGGCCAGCGGCCCTCGGCGTCCAGACTTTTCTCATCGACCATGGCCATCGCCACCAAACCTGAGGATGGGATCGAGCCTCGGGATAAAAATCGCAGGTCAATGGTTTTGAGCTCCATCAGCTCTAGAAACGGGACACTGATCAGGAAAAACAGAGCCACCAAGGCGGAGATAAGAAGTGTAATAGAAGCATAGCTAGGTGAGAAAAGACGTTTTAAACGCTTCATTATTGTTATTGTTGTTTTTCTAAAAAATTTTATTTGCCCCACACCAAATGCGGCACCATGTCCCATCGGGGGTGCGAAACTTGAGATAAGTAATAAGTGACATCTGATTCTTCGCGAAGATATCAAAGTACAGATAAAAAAACAATGTCAACAATTTGCTCAAGAGGAAGCGTTTGACCTGGCAAGATAAAAATGGTATGGTGAAGGATAGCCTTAGCAGAGGTTTTAAGCCGCTATTTCTATCATATGCTCCGATTGATCCCATCATGTCATAAAAAACCGCTGCACTATGAAGGTACCGGTTCTATAAGCACTCGCTTTTTAAAATCACACGACCCGCGGTATGTATTAGGAAGGTAGAAATGATTACAAAATCATACAGTTCTCGCAGTATATTCCTTTTTATTATTGTTTTTTCCCTTTTGGCTTGCGCTGTTCCCACTTCATTACCGCCATCATCATCGATATCCAAGGTAAAGTTTATATCCGATATACCGGCCGGCGCCATTTTGGGCCTGGCAGTCGATCCAGATAGCCGGTTGTTCACCGCACAAAAAGATGGAAGTATCGTGATTATTGACCGCCAGGGGAAGCAGCGTATTAAACTTCCGGCAATCAATGATCAGGGCCGACAAATATTAAAAAGACCCTCCCATGTTACAATTTTTAAAGATAAAATCTACGTGACGGATACGGCGCTGAACCAGGTGATCTTATATTCCCTGGACGGCACCTGGTTGGACAGCTTCGGCAGCCGGGGAAGTGGTTTCAAGGAATTCAAAACCCCCCTTGGAATTGCTGTTTACCAAGGAGTCATTTTTGTAGCTGATTCCGGCAACAGGCGGATTCAGATCTTTGGTCCCAATGGCGTATATCTCAGATCGATTGGACCAGTCGTTGTCGATAAAAGCGAAGGTTCCAAGAACCCTTTGAAGAAAAAATCCGTTGATGAAGGTAACAAGAAACCCAAGATTATTTTGCGGTATAAACCGATTGACGCGGCAAGCAAGAAACCGAAGACCATTCTGCTGAAAAACCCCACTGATGTGGCGGTCGACCATCAGGGGTTTCTCTATGTCGTGGATAAGGGCGACAACAGCGTAAGAATACTTAATCAGATCGGTAATTATCTCGGAAAACTGCCAAATGTTAAAAAACCGTCTGCAATTTCGTTGGGACGGGACGGTTTTTACCTTGCGGATCAGGAGAGTTTCTCCATCCTTAAATATGACTTTGATGGGAATCTGTTGTACACTTTCGGTAACAGAGGCGGGGCTCCGGGTCAGTTTGGCAGCATCACAGACATTGCTCTTGACCATACGGGCAGAATTTACGTGGCTGATGCGAAAAAAGGGTTGATTCACAAATTTTTTCCGGATCAGGACGTCACATATTCACCTGCGCAGAAAGTATCCCCACCTACTTCGGTTAAGTGGGTTCAGGAAATTCCAATCAATGCCAGCCAGATTGCATTCAATGGAATTGACATCCTGTATGCGGCCGATGGAAAAAGCCTTTACCGTGTAAAGAGTGGCAGATTCGAAAAAATTCCGATCAAAAACGAAATTTCTCCCACTGCTGTCGCCGCTTCTAAGGATGGTGTTTTATGGGTGTTGGATGGAGACGCCAAACAGGTGGTTAAAACAGACCCGACGGGCAAAATTCTCGAAACGTTCCGGTTATCAACCGAAAAAATCATAAATTGGTTCTCCAAGCCCCGGGACATCGTTGTTACCCGTAAAGGCGTGGTGTATGTGGCCGATCCCGGCAATAAATGGATATGGGTGCTGGCGTTCAAAACCGGCGGGACCCCTTCTACGAACCTGATTCGAAGGGACAAAGACGGCAACAACTTAGAGAGCCCTGCTGCCCTGGCATTGGATGAGAAGGATAACCTTTACGTATTGGACGACAAAAAAATTCGTATCCATGTTTATTCCTCCGCCGGAAAGCCAATTGCGTCCTTCGGGACTAAAGGAAAAACCGGTGGTGAAATGATCAGACCCGTCGATTTCTTCGTGTCGAAAGATGAAGTGATTGTGCTTGATGCAGGAACGTCTAGCGTTAAGGTTTTCCGCAATGATGGGACGTTCATAAGGGAATTCGGGGCAAAAGGGTCCGGCAAAGGAGATTTCAAAAACCCTACGGCAATCACCGCCAAAGACAAAATCACTTTTTTCGTGGCAGATACAGGCAACAAACGAATCCAGATATTGGGGCATGTCTATACACCCAAGGTGCCGTCTGAGGTCGTCGCAACCGGTGGTATGCACAAGGTAGAGATCACATGGCAACCAAGCCCGGAAAAATATCCACTGACGTATCGCATCTATCGATCCGATGGGCCGAGCGGCCCCTTCTCTTTCCTCGTCACCACCAGGCACAATCGGTATGTTGATCGAAAAGTTGACTTTGGCCGGAAACTTTTTTACCGGGTGTCTGCTCAGGCAAGCAATGGAAATGAAAGTTCGCCTAGCCTTTCTGCCGGCGCACAGGCCTCAGCATACACTCCCCAAGCACCGCAACAGTTAAAGGCCGAAGCCTCCCAGTGGTCGGTCGATCTTTCCTGGAAACCCAATAACGAGAATTTTGTCATCCAATATGTAATCTACCGGCAGACCAGAAACGAAAAATATGAAATCGGTAAAGCCGAACATCCCCGTTTTTCGGATCGTTCACTCTCTCCTGACACCGAATACACCTATCTGATCACGGCGATCAGTTCCGACGGCGAAGAGAGTTCACCGGGCATCGTCGCTACCCGGACAAAAATTGCCAAAAAAGCCCCGATTGAGATCACCGTACTCGAGATGCAGGATATTTTTTCCAATGCTTACAAGATTTATGAAGACGAGGGGTTCGGTCGCATCCGGATCAGGAATAATTTCGGAGATACGATTCCAAAGCTAACGCTCCATTTTACGATCAAGGAATTCATGGACTTCCCGTCGGAGATTGGGATGGAAGATTTGGCCCCAGGGGAATCTCGAGACTATACCCTTAAGGCCGTCTTTAACAACAAGATTCTAGAAGTCACCGAAGATACCCCTGTTCAGACCGAAATTAAAGCTTCGTATTATTTGAACGATCAACCGCGTGAGTTTACCCGAAACTATGCAATCAACATTTACGAGAAGCATCGGATGATGTGGAGCACCCGAGAGCGTTTCGGCGCTTTTATCACGCCCAAGGATCCGGTACTTCTCGAGTTCGTCCGCTCTATCGTCACCCAATACGGTCGAATTGACAGTAATATGCTTCGGGCTGCCACGGTTTTCAATGCAATAGGCGAACTGGGGCTGACCTATATCCAGGATCCGAACAACCCGTATCAGATCACTTCCGGGAAGACCGATTTCGTCGATTATCTTCAATATCCCAGAGAAACTTTGAAAAGAAAATCGGGCGACTGTGATGATCTTGTGGCACTCTATGCCGGTGCTTTAGAAAGTATGGGAATAAGCACCCATGCCGTGGAGATCCCGGGTCACATGCTGATGATGTTCTCAACCGGTGTCGAAGCTGAAAAAAGCAGCGACACCGTGAACAATCTGTTTGTCGTGTACGAGGGACAGCTTTGGGCACCGATTGAAACCACTCTTGTCGGGTCATCCTTTATGAAAGCCTGGGAGACGGGAAGCGCCAGCTACTATCAATGGCAAGACAGCGGATTAACAACCATCGACATCCGGGAGGCGTGGCTCCGGTTTAAGCCGGCAAGTCTGCCCGCTTCGAACTGGCGTCCGTTGCTGGTCCGCCGTACAGCCATCGAAGAGCGTTTCCCGGGTGATTTTGGAACGCTCAAAAGGATCGAACTCAAACTAAGATCAAGGAAATACTATAAGATACTTAGCGAAGCCCCAAACGATACCCATGCCCTGATGCAGATCGGTATCATTTTCGGTAAGGCGGATGTTGCCGATGAAGCGTTCAAAGCGTTTGAAAGGATCCTTGAAAAAAATGCTGAGAACGCGTCGGCGCTCAATAACAAAGCCAATGTACTTTTTATAAATCACCGTTATGAGGAGGCGAGCAACTATTACGAAAAAGCCGCTGCCCTGGATTCCAAGGACCCTTTGATCTGGGTAAATCTGGCCCGCAGCTATCTGCGGTTGAAGCGGGTGGAAAAAGCCAAAGATGCGTTCCGTAAGGCTTATGAGCTCGACCCTGGCATTTCCATGAAATATCGAACGATGTCTCTCGAGCTTTTAACCGCGTTCTGAGAGCAGATGTCGAAGAGAAGGAGGTACACCGATGAAAAAGACGGCGCTTGTCATATTGATAGCTTTCCTTCTGGGTGTTTCCGCCCAAGCAGCTGATGTGCAAAAGGAAAAGGAAGACTTCTGGAAAAAGATGCTGATTAAACTCGGTCAAATTGTTCCAAAAAAGAAATTGGTTGTAAAAACATCGGTCGCGGGCATACGGGGGGTGAAGTATGAAGACGCCGAATCGCTTTACTGGAAAGATGAGGAAAAAAGCATTATTGTAAGCGAGGAGGAACTGGAAGCATTTAAGGCCGCAATAAATAGGGCATTGGAAGGGGATATGGATCAAGCACGCAAGATGTTAAAGGAATTCAGCGTAACCTATCCTGAAAGCCCGCTTAGAATCGATGCCAAAAAAGCGATAGGCGAACTGAAAGTCGGCGCATCGCAATCGCCGTAAGATGTGAATTGAATCATAAAATATGATTCCCGATGATTATTTTATCCAACGGCTTCTTTCCAAAAAGGGGACATCTCTCTCAGTCGTGCGATGATTGGGGGAAGATTATCGATGATAAAATCGGTTTCTTCGGCGGTATTATAAACACTGAGGCTGAACCGGATCGATCCGTGTGCGGATGTAAACGGCACTCCCATAGCGCGCAAGACATGTGAAGGTTCAAGGGATCCGGATGTACACGCCGACCCGGAAGATGCACATATTCCAAATCGATCCATCATCAGAAGAATCGACTCGCCT
>Ga0255052_10000149_pt1 | contig 52486 bp, 37 predicted proteins | sample JV7_2_21_MG_FD_188632 | JGI IMG/M metagenome (GOLD analysis project Ga0255052, IMG submission 188632) | Seawater microbial communities from Jervis Inlet, British Columbia, Canada - JV7_2_21 | ecosystem: Environmental > Aquatic > Marine > Inlet | place: Canada: British Columbia | collected...
CGATCTACTACCTGTCAGCCGCTCCGGAGCCGATTCGCATCAACTGCGAGTATTTCTACGTGGACGTCGTGTTATCACCCGATCCGAACGTCTTTAGCCACACCAATGCGGTGGCAGGACTCAGCAAGGGTGGGGTACTCGTCATGCAGAGCGACGCCAAGTCGCCCGCGGAGTTCTGGGACGCCATTCCGCACAAGTATCGCAAGACGATTATCGAGAACGACATCCGTGTGTTCTACCTGGACGCCTTCAAAATCGCCCGGGACGAAGCGACCGATCCCGAACTGCAGCTTCGCATGCAAGGCATCGCGTTCCAGGGAGCATTTTTCGCGACCTCGCCGCTTCTCGAAAAGCACGGCCTGAGCGAGGACAAGCTGCTGGACGCGATCAAAAACCAGCTACAGGAGAAGTTTGGCTCGAAAGGCGCGCGTGTCGTGGAAGACAACATGCGCGTTGTTCGCAGGGGCTTCGAAGAAGTTGTCGAAGTGACCGAGAAGGTCGAAGGCGAGGACAAGAAGAAGGGTAACGGCGGGGCCAGTATTCCGGTCATGGTCAAGCGTGAACCTCAGTCAGAGTCGGCCGCATCGGATATCCATCGATTCTGGGCGCAGACCGGCAGCATGTATGCCGAAGGACAGGGTGAGTCCGTGCCCGCGGACCCGTTCGTGAGCATGAGCCTGATGCCGGCAGTGTCGTCCCACTTCCGCGACATGACCTCGATTCGTTTCGAACATCCGGAGTTCATTCCGGAGAATTGCACCGGCTGCGGCGACTGTTACACGGTCTGCCCGGACACGGCGATTCCGGGCCTCGTTAACGAAGTCGGGCAGGTGCTCGACACGGTGGTGAAACGGCTTAAGAAAAACGGCAAGAAGACAGAGCACCTGCCGCGTGCCGTACGGCAAATGGAGATGAAACTCAAAAAGCTCCTCGCCCAGGCCGAAGAGACCGATCCAGTCGCCTCGATCCTCGAGGAGGCTATCCAGGCGACGATCAAGGGTGCGGCGGACGATGTGCAGTCGGAACTCACCGCGGAGTTTGACGATTTCCGGGAAGAGCTCGGCGACTTCCAGTTCGCGCTCTGTCGCCCGTACTACACGCTGCCCGAGAAGAAACAGGCAGGCGGCGGCGGTCTCCTGAGTATCACGGTCGACCCGTATACCTGCAAAGGCTGCATGGAGTGCATCGAAGTCTGTAAAGACGACGCATTACGGCCGGTGACACAGACGAAAGACAGCATCCGCTCGCTCCGAAAGAACTGGGATTTCTGGCTCGATCTGCCCACCACGCCGGAGAAGTACATTCGCGTCGACGACCTCGAAGAAGGCATTGGTGCGCTGGAAACCATTCTCCTGAACAAGCAGGCATACCTGCCCTTCGCGAGTGGCGACGGTGCATGCCTGGGCTGTGGCGAGAAGACGGTCATGCATCTGTTCGTTGCGACAGTTGAATCGCTGATGCAGCCGAGGGTGGCCAAGCATGTTGCTCTTATCAATGACCTGATTGCGAAACTCAAGAGCCACGTGCAGATGAAGCTGGTTGGCGAAATCGATGTCACCGATGCAGAGGAAATGCACGCGGTATTGGAGCAAGACGATGCCGGCGAACTGACACTCGCGAAGATTGCCGAACGGATTGAAAAGACGCATGAATCCGAGCCCATCGACAAGGACTGGCTGCGCGATGTCACCGGCCTGATCGCGAGGCTGAAAGATCTGCGCTGGCGGTATCAGAATGGTACGACGGGTAAAGGCCGCGCCAGCATGGGTATTCTGAACGCGACGGGTTGCACGTCCGTCTGGGGTAGCACCTATCCGTTTAATCCCTACCCGTTCCCCTGGGCCAACCACCTGTTCCAGGATCCGGCGTCGGTGGCACTGGGCGTCTTTGAAGGCCACATCGCCAAGATGGCGGAGGGCTTCAAGACTATTCGCCAGGCTGAGGCCGTGCTGAAAGATCAGTACGACCCTGACCAGCAAGACGAGGAATACCGGTATTTCGGCCTGGACGATTTCACTGACGATGAATTCCATCTTTGTCCTCCGGTGGTCGCGGTCGGCGGTGATGGTGCGATGTACGACATTGGTTTCCAGAATCTGTCTCGCGCGATGATGCTTGGCAAGCCGATCAAGGTTTTCATTGTCGATACCCAGGTCTACTCCAACACGGGCGGTCAGGCCTGCACGTCCGGGTTCTTTGGCCAGATCTCCGACATGGCGCAGTTCGGTAAAGCCATTAAGGGCAAGGAAGAGATTCGCAAGGAGATCGGTCTGATTACGATCGCGCATCGCTCGACCTATTTCATGCAGTCGACGATGGCACATTCGAATCACATGATCGAAGGCTTCGTGCAGGGCCTGATGTCACGGCGTCCGGCGGTGTTCAATCTGTACACGTCCTGTCAGCCCGAACATGGCATTGGCGATGACATGAGTCACCACCAGGCCAAGCTCGCTGTGGAATCACGCGCTTATCCTTTATTCCGTTACGATCCGGATCGGGGCAACACGATCGCCGAATGCCTGGACCTCGATGGAAATCCGGCTGTCAATCTGGACTGGCCGGTTACGAAGATCGATTACGTCGAGCGAGGCAAGCAGAAGACGATGGAGTTGCCGACGACGTTTGTTGATTTCGCCGTGACGGAAGCGCGTTTCCGCAAACACTTCCGCAAGGTTCCGCGCGATGCGTGGCACGAGGACATGGTGCTGGTCAGCGATTACCTGGATCTCGACGACGATGACCGGGAGGGCAAGGTGCCCTATGTCTGGGCACTCGACGCCAAGCAACAGCTGAGTCGCTTGCTTGTCGCCGATCCCATGGTCAAATCGGCCGAGGAACGACGAGCGTTCTGGATCATGCTGCGAGACCTTATCGACACGGAAGAAGACGAGGTCGCGGCCGATGATCAGCTGGAATCGCGCATTCGACAGGAGGTCGTACAAAAGATCGCGTCTGGTCTCATGGGACTGGTCAGTGGCGACGCGCCACTGGATCTGGCCGCGGTGCTCGAAACGGCCGAGGTGCCGGCGACGGCTGCCGCGGAACCGCGGCAGGCCACCGCCGTCGCAGCAGCCAAACCTGCCGCCGAGGAGGTTTCCGAAGACTATATGGCGCCATGGATCGACACGGAGGAATGCACCGCCTGTGACGAATGCATCCTCATCAATCCACAAATATTCGAGTACGACGACGACAAGAAAGCGTATATCAAGAACGCCGACGCCGGGCCGTATCGGGACCTGGTCAAATCGGCAGAAAAGTGCACAGCAGAGGTCATTCATCCCGGTCTGCCGCGTGACCGCAGCGCGAAGGACATTGGCAAGTGGATCAAGCGTGGACAGAAGTTCAACTAGAGCTGGCATGGACGGTTAATGACGATGCTTGAGATTGTGCCCAAAGACTCGTTCCGCAACGGGGTCCATCCACCCGAGAACAAGGACGACACCTGTCACCTGGCAATTCGTCGTTTTCCGTTCGGGCGTCTGCTGATCGTTCCACTGAGCCAGCACCTTGGCAAGCCGGCCAAGTCGATCGTGCGCGAGGGACAGGAAGTCGTGCGCGGCCAGACGATCGCGGAGCCGGATGGATTCCTGTCCGTCGCAATGCACGCGCCCGTATCGGGCGTAGTAAGACGTATCGCGCTGGCGCCGAGCATCTCGGGGACTATGGTCGAGAGCGTCTACCTCGTTCCACATCCTGCCTCATCACAGGAAGTCGACGACGGTGAACCATGTGATGTCGAGACCGCAACGGCCGATCAGATCATTACTGCAATCCAGAATGCCGGTATTGTTGGCCTGGGCGGGGCGGCATTTCCGACGCATGTGAAATTGAAGCCGCCGGAGGGAAAGCATCTCGACACCCTGATTATTAATGGCGTCGAATGCGAGCCTTACCTGACAACCGATCATCGCGTCATGCTCGAGCAGACTGCCGATATCTTCATGGGCATCCGCTACCTGCTGCGAGCCACGGCTGCGAAAAACGTGGTGATCGCGATCGAGGCGAACAAGCCGGACGCCGCGCGGAAGCTGGCAGACAATGTGCCCGATGACTTGCCCGTCAGCGTTCGCGTCTGTCCGGTCAAGTACCCCCAGGGGGCCGAGAAAATGGTCATTCGCGCGTTGCTCGGCCGCGAAGTCCCTTCCGGCGGACTGCCGATAGATGTTGGTGCGATTTGTGTCAACGTTGCTACGACCGCCGAGATCGGTCGTCTGCTACCTCACGGCAGAGGGATACAGGAACGTGTCATAACAATCGGCGGCCCCGGCATCGAGCGAAAGGGAAACTACCGCATTCCGATAGGGACAACCGTTCGCTATGCACTCGAGCAAACAGGTACAACCGGACACATCTCTCGAGTGTTTCTCGGCGGTCCCATGATGGGCCCTGCCGTTTCGAATCTTGACATCCCGATAACCAAGGGAACGTCGGGCATTACGGCGTTTACGTCGGACGAAATTGGTGATGCGACCGGCCACAAAGTCGTGTACCCGTGCATACACTGCGCACGATGTGTCGAATCATGTCCGCTGTTCCTGAATCCGTCGCAGTTGGGCTTGCTTGCCAAGAGCGAGGAGTACGAGCGAATGGTGTCTGATTACAACCTGATGGATTGTTTCGAATGCGGGGCGTGTTCCTACGTTTGCCCATCGCATATACCGCTCGTACAGTATTACCGCCTTGCCAAGAAAATGGTGCGAAAATTGAATGCAAAAGAATGAGTGATCTGCGCAGGAATCTGGAGATAGGCTCGTCGCCGCACATAATGAGTGGGGCGAGCGTCGATGTCATCATGCGCAATGTCGTACTGGCGCTGCTGCCCGTTTGCGCATTTGCGATTTACGCGTTCGGCACGGCTGCGGCACTCGTGCTGGCGACTGCAACGATCAGCTGTATTGCGACCGAGCACGTCCTCTGCAAGCTGACAAGCAAGCCGAGTACAGTCGGGGACTGGTCAGTCGCGATCACCGGTCTGCTCTACGGGTTAACGCTGCCACCAGACTTGCCGCTGTGGATGGTCGCCGTGGGGGGCATCTTCGCGGTCGGGGTCGGCAAGTTCCTGTTCGGGGGTCTCGGCAGCAATGCGTTCAATCCGGCATTGGTCGGCCGCGCATTTCTGCAGGCGGCCTTCCCGCAGTCAATGACCCACTGGGCGCTACCATTCTCCGACACTCGCTTCACTGAATTGCCTGCGTCGATATTGGCGATACCTTTCGGCCAACCGCACTACGACGCAGTGACCGCGGCGACACCGCTTGCAAGAATGAAGTTCGACGGTATCCAGGCAGCCAACCCGGAACTGATGTACGGGCTAACGTCGGGTTCCGCCGGTGAAACCTGTGCCGTATTGATCGTAATCGGCGGTGTCTACCTGATCGCTCGCAACATGATGAACTGGCGCATCCCGGCTTCGATACTGCTTACCGTGGTCCTGATTACATGGATATTCAATGCCTGGAGTCCGGACGTGTATCCGCGACCGGCATTTATGTTGTTTTCCGGCGGTCTGATGCTCGGTGCTTTTTTCATGGCTTCGGATATGGTCGCCTCGCCGATTACGAATGCCGGTTGTTGGATCTACGGCTTGCTGATCGGTGGCGTGATCGTCGTGATCCGATTCTGGGGCGGTATGCCCGAGGGAGTGATGTACGCGATATTGCTGGGCAACGCCGTGTCGCCGCACATCGATAACATCATCGGGCCGCGAGTGTTCGGCACGGGCAGGGGGTCGGGATGAATGTACCCATGCAACAGCCCGCGACCTCGGTCATGTCAATGTACCGTGCGATCGTCGGTATCGGCGCGTTTTGCGCCCTGGTGATAGTTATCGTCTTCCAGGTGACGGCTGACCGCATTCGCGACAATCAGGAACGCTTCCTCGCGGCTGCTGTGGCCGAGGTACTGTCGGCCGCCGCATCCACTGTTGCGGTTGCAGTCGGGGAGAGTGGCAATCTCGGGGAGACGACAGAAACAGCCGAGTTGCCCGTATTTCTGGGCTACGATGCCAGCGGTTCGCTGGTGGGGGCCGTTGTCACGGCACAGGGCATGGGCTATCAGGACAATATTCGTGTGTTGTACGCCTACTCGTTCGAACTCGATGCGATTGTTGGATTCAAGGTCCTCGACAGCAAGGAAACGCCGGGACTCGGCGACAAGGTCGAAATCGAACCACACTTTATTGCCAACTTCGAAGCGCTCGACGCGAGCCTGAATGAAGAGGGCACCGGCCTGCAGAACCCGATCGTGACGGTCAAGCAGGGTGAAAAGACACAGGCCTGGCAACTCGATGGAATTACGGGTGCGACGATTACGTCCGAAGCGATCGGCAAGATCCTGAACGACAGTGCGGCGGCGTGGGTGCCGATACTCGAAAGAGACTCGCAGGCGCTGGTACCGCGAGATGCGGCAGAGGAACAGTAAATGGCGCGAAGAGAAGTCAGCTCAACCGAGGAATTTGTCAAGGGGCTCTGGCGTGACAATCCGGTGTTTGTTCAGGTGCTCGGAATGTGTCCGGCTCTGGCCGTTTCCAATACGGCGATCAATGCGCTGACGATGGGACTTGCGACGACGTTTGTGCTGCTGATGGCGGGGTTGTCGGTTTCGCTGCTGCGCAACTGGATACCGCGCGAGGCACGAATCGTTAGTTACATCTGCATCATCGCGACATTCGTAACGTCGGTCGATTACATCATCATGGCGATCAGTCTCGAGCTGCATCGCAGCCTTGGCGCCTTTATCGCACTCATCGTCGTCAATTGCCTGATCCTCGGCCGGGCGGAGGCTTTTGCGTCGAAGCACAGTCCAGGCCGGTCGGCACTCGATGCCTTGGGTATGGGCGCAGGATTTACGTTCGCACTGCTGTTTATTGGCGTCATGCGCGAGATTCTGGGTAGTGGTTCACTATTCGGTGTCGAGCTGTTCCCCGACGGCTTCCAGACCTGGACCGTGATGGTGTTGCCGAGTGGCGGGTTCTTCGCCATGGCAATCTGGCTGTTATTGGTCAACTGGATCAAGGAGCGTGAGGCGAAGGCATTACGGGCAGCTACGGAGGCAGGGTCATGAGCGACGCATCGCACTGGTCCATATTTCTGAATGCTGCGTTGGTCAACAACTTCGTGTTGGCCTACTTCCTGGGTATTTGCCCGTTCTTCGGTGTGTCGGCCAGACTCGAAACGGCGGTTCGTATGGGTGGTGCTGTGAGCTTCGTCATGCTCGTCGCCTCGGTCTGTGCGTTTTCGATCAATTTGTTGCTCGAGGCAGTCGGCGCGCCTTATTTGCGCATTATTTCCTACATTCTCGTGATCGCATCGACCGTGCAGCTTGTGGAGATGTTGATGCGCAAGCTGAGTCCAGCGACGTTCCGCGCCATGGGCATCTATCTGCCGTTAATCACGACGAATTGCGCCATTCTCGGATTAGCGCTGTTCCAGACCAATCGGGGCTACGGTTTCACTCAGGCCGTCGTCTATTCACTTGGGGCCGGGGCCGGGTTCGCGCTGGCGCTGGTCCTGATGGCCGGTGTCCGCGAGAAACTCGATCTTGCGAACGTACCCAAACTCGTACAGGGCACTGCGGCGGCGTTGATCATCGCCGGGATTCTGTCGATGAGCTTTATGGGTTTTGCAGGACTGGGGCGATGAGTGTGTTGACGCAGTTTCTGATCACCACCGCGTTGATAGCCGCGATGATACTGCTACGTGTCTTCGCAAATCGTCGCGTGATAAGACAAAGACTAAGTTGTAGGCCAGCCGATAGTGATTGCAGTGACCAAGACTGCTTTCATGGTTGTAGCGGACCCACCGTCGCAGAGACCAAGGAGCCCGAACGGGCCACAGTGAACAGGAGTGCATCTCATGCGCCTTGAAGATTACCCAACCGAACCTCGATACTCCGCGACTGTTCTAAGCACCGAGGAAATCACCGATCACGGAGCGGACGTCGAAGTTCGCGAACTGGTACTCGAGGTAGAAAACCATGGGTTCGATTTCGCGGTGGGCCAGAGCATCGGTGTGCTTGCCTCCGGTCCGGCGGAGTTCGGGCGTTCCGTGCATCACCGCTTGTATACGGTCGCCGATACGCCTTTGCCCAAGGAGCTGGGCGAGCCCGAAATCACAATCGTGGTTCGTCGCTGCAACTACATCGACGACTATAGCGGCGAAGAATACATCGGCATCAATTCAAATTTCTTATGCGACCGCAAGGTGGGCGACAAGGTGACGATCACCGGGCCGTTCGGTATCCCATTCACCGTACCCGAAGACAAGAGCGCCAACCTGATCCTGATCGGCCTGGGCACAGGCATTGCGCCGTTTCGCGCATTCGTCAAGCACATCTATCAGAATGTTCGTGGCTGGAAGGGCAAAGTGCTGTTGCTGTACGGAGCGCACTCGGGCCTGGAGCTGTTGTACATGAACAATAAGCGTGATGACTTCAGCAATTATTATGACGAAGAGACTTTTGAGGCAATCAAGGCATTGAGTCCTCGACCCACCTGGGCGGATCCCATCGCATGGGACTTTGCGATCGAGGATCGCGCCGGCGAAATCCGCGATCTGCTGTCCGACGAACACACCTATGTTTATGTGGCCGGGCAGAAGCGGATTCGGGACGCGCTGGATAAGTTGTTCGGTGAGATGTCGGGCTCGAGCACAGGCTGGCAGAAGAGAAAAGCACAGCTGGCCGAGCAAGACCGATGGGTCGAACTCTTGTACTGATTCAATCAGATCTCCGGCACGGACGCGTACCGATCGGGATCCGTCAGGTCGTACCGTACATCTGATCTGGCCTTAGTACGTCCGGAAAGCGATCTCTCAGCGCACACCGCGACTTGTAGCAAAGGTGGCAATGATCGGCATAGCCGTCCTGGTGAGGAATTTCGTAGTGGCGAATGATCTCTGCCGGGCCGCCGGCAATTAAGGGTCCGACGATCGGATGACTGTCCGGATCATAGCCGCCCATGATCTCTGGCAGCGGGCGCTCGAGAATATTTCCGATAGAAATACCCTGGCAAATGTGCAGATTGCCGAAAGGATCTACGTGCACGCGTTCCGGTTGCCGCAAATCCTCCCACGGGCATTCAGTAAATTGCTCCCACGGTTTCGTTGCAACACGTGATGCGAGTAATTCAGCTGCGCGCCCCCTGTACAGCACTGCCGATTCGCCAGCCGGCATTTGGCCGGCGGCGCCGCTTACATCAGCAGCTTCAGGTTTTGCGACGCTGATAAAATCAACCGGAATGCCGAGTTGCCGGGCAGTCTGGCGGGCGATTTCGGTAAATCCTGTGCCTTCATGGCTGCCGTGATACGCATCGCTGCTAATGGAAAGATCGTCGACCGACCCGGCAAAAGGCTGCAACCACTCTCTGGCGTCGGTATCTGTGGTAGCCCAATAGGCGTTGCTGACGATTCCCACATTAAAACCGAGGTCCTTGGCCAAACGAATGCCTTTACGCAGAATCTGGTAATAGAGAAACGCTTCACCGCCCTCGAAGTAGATCCATTCGACCGTGCCCAGTGCCTCGGCCTCGCCGAGGATGTGCCGGATGGTTTCGATGGTCATCGTGCCGCTTTGCGACGGCCCGCCCCAAACGAAACAATGGTCGCATTCGTAGTTGCACTCATAGGTGAGCAAGAGGTGCAACCCGGACAGCGGCTTTGATTGAATGTCCGTAACGGAGTTGGGCGCCATATAGAGGACTATAGCTGAAGCGAAAGCGCTGACACAGCTGCCGGCGGCAATATCTTTATCGGAGCCGCCGAATCGCCTGTAAGGCGATGTAGAATTCGGTGCCACTCCCCTTTATCTGGTCTTCAGATGTCTCAGAGAGCTGTTGCGGATGCTTGACAGGATCGTACTTCGAAATGCCGATGATTCTGGCTGGCAGATCTTTGCAGAGCCCTTGCAGGTTCTAACGGCACAGCACGCCGCAGAAGTACTGCCCGTATTGATCGAAGCGGAGAAGAGAGTCAATGAGGACAATCTCTTTGCTGCCGGATTTGTCAGTTATGAAGCAGCGTCAGGGTTCGATCCAGCACACAAAACCAGACCTGCTGGTCGAATTCCACTGGCCTGCCTGGGGCTTTTCAACGAAGTGCAATGCAGCAGCAATCTGGAATCTCTTGATGCGCGAGCATCGGCACCTCTGACCTGGAAAATGGGAGAGCTGCCGGATGACTATTTTGAAAAGATCCTGCAGATCAAACGTCAGATAGCGCTTGGGAACACGTATCAGATCAACTATACGGTTCGCCAGTGTGCAAGGAACGTCGCTGAGCCCTGGCAACTCTTTCTGAGGATCGCATCGGATGTGTCCCATTCGGCGTACATAGAAACGCAGGACCATGCGATCGTCTCAGCGTCGCCCGAGCTGTTTTTTCAATTGGACGGTGAACAATTAGTCTGCAGACCGATGAAGGGAACTGCACCGCGAGGGATGACATCAGTCTCTGATCTGGCGTTACGTGAGGAGCTTCGTTACTCGGCCAAGAATCGCGCAGAAAACGTAATGATCACCGATATGATCAGAAACGACCTGGGTCGCATCGCACGACGTGGATCGGTACGGGTGCAAGCCTTGTATGAGATCGAAAAACTGAAAACGGTGTGGCAAATGACCTCAACGGTTACAGCATGCACTTCTGTACCAGTGTCTGAGATCTTCAGGGCGATGTTTCCTTGCGCGTCGGTCACGGGCGCGCCAAAAGTTGCGAGCATGGCGATTATTAACGAGCTGGAGAGCACACCGCGGGATATTTACACCGGGGCAATCGGTTACTTCGGGCCGGGCCGCCAGGCCAGGTTTAACGTTGCAATACGGACTGCATTGGTGGACAAGACCACCAATGATGCGGTGTACGGCGTTGGTGGCGGCATCGTCTGGGACTCGGAGCCTGTTGATGAATATCGTGAGTGCCTTAGCAAGGCCAGAATCTTGTCTGCGGTGAACGTCGGCTCGCAGGACTTTGAGCTGCTGGAAACGATGTTATGGACGCCAGAAGACGACTTTATCTTGCTCGATAAGCACATGGACCGTTTGCAATCGTCGGCAGCATATTTTGATTTCGAATGCGATTCAGCGCTGATCGAGTCAGCGTTATTGGCGTTGGCGCAGTGGCTGCCACCAGGTCGGAACCGAATTCGAATATTGTTGCGACGAGACGGAAAGTTTCAGATTGCAAAGGACTTGTTGGGCGCTACCGGGACCAGTCGCTCGATGAGGGTTGTCCTGGCACGCGATCCCATTGATAAGAATGACCCGTTCATTTACCACAAGACCACACATCGCGACTCGTACGACCAGGCATTGCGGTCCGTTGCTGATGCTGACGACGCACTTCTGTGGAACGAAGACGGCTACATAACGGAGACTACTATCGCCAATGTCATTGTCAGAATAGACGGTGAGCTGTTCACACCACCGGTAGATTGTGGGCTGCTGGGCGGAACCTATCGTGAATTCATGTTGAACGCCGGGCAGGTCAAGGAACGAAATATCAAGGTGAGTGAGGTCCCGCCAATGACAGAGATAATTCTCATCAATTCAGTTCGGGGCGCTTACACCGGCCACATGAGCGAGCCGAGCAGTCAGAATATTGCGATGAAGAGTAGCTAGCTGGCGCCTATTGCTCTTCCGATTGCAGCGAGGCTAGTTCCTTTTCGATGAAGTTAACCAGAACTCTGACTTTTGCCGCCGCATTGCGATGCGGATACACAGCATATATTCCGTAGGGTTGTGGATCCGATGCTTCTGGCAGAATGATTTGTAGCTGTTGCTGTTGCAGCTCATTGCAAATACATATTTCCGGCAGGTAGACAATGCCGTTGTCCAGACATGCTGCCTGCACCAATGCGCGATTGTTATTTGCCGAAATCGAGTACGTGCACGGTACTTCGATGATGTTCTCTCGGTCCTGAAACCGCCAGTTCGAACTGCGTTGAGCAATACTACCTCGGCCCAGGCAGCGATGATCCTTTAGCTGTTCAATATCCGTCGGCACACCGTATTTGTCGAGGTAGCCGGGTGAGGCCGCCAGCACTTTGCTCGTGGATGCCAGTCGTCGCGAAATCAAGCTCGAGTCGTCCAGTTTTTGTGAAATTTGAATCGCGAGGTCAAAACCTCCGGCAATCAGATCAACCGGGCGATCGTCGTAGTGAATGTTGATTCGCAAATCCGGCCAGGTCGAGCGGAATTGTGATGTCAAGGCAGGCATCAGCGCTGCGCCAATGCTCGACGGAATGGCAAACGCCACCGTACCCGTAGGCTGCAAGTCACCGCGGCGTACGACTTCAGCCGCACGTTCAATTTTTGTATCCACTTCGGCCGTGTGCTGATGAAAGGTCCGACCGGCCTCGGTCAGACTGACGCTACGCGTACTTCGATTAACCAGCACAACGCCGAGGTCGTGTTCCAGCCGGCTTATTTTCTTGCTGACGGCGGAACGACTCGACCCGACCTGCTTGGCAGCCCTCGTAAAACTCAACGTGGTAGCGACCTTGTTAAAGACGAAGACGTCTGCCATGTTCATTGGTCTCATCGTCATGTGCTATGTCCTGCCAGTGTCGACCAGGCCATAGCCACCGTCGTCTTTCCACGCACGGACAAATTTTTCAAAATCAACAGCCGGGACAGGTTCACAGATAAAGTATCCCTGCAGGCTATGGCAGCCAGCTAGCTCCAGGAAATCCAGTACTTCCTGGCTTTCAACGCCCTCGGCACACGCGACCATGTTGAGCGTGTCGGCGAGCTGGATCATTGACTTGACGATCGTTCGCGCCTCGCTGCTCGAAGGAATTTCCAAAACAAACGAGCGATCGATTTTCAGTTCATTGAAGGGCATGCAGAAGAGCTGCTTCATTGACGAATAGCCGGTGCCAAAATCGTCGATCGACAGTTTGATGCCTCTCAGACGCAGTCGGGCGAAGATATCCATCATCGTGTCGACATTCTTCATTGCGGCTGTTTCGGTGATCTCCAGCGTTATCCTGGAGCCTTCTACACCGTACTCCTTCAACAGCAGCGCTAATCTGTCCGGAAATTCAACGTCCCCAAGAAGCTGCGGTGCGATGTTCACGGCTATATTTGTGTCCAGACCGTGTTCGGACCAGATCGCGTTTTGCTGCAGCGTTTCACGCAGCACGACGTCGGTCAAAGGGCCAATCAGGGCGGTCTCTTCGGCCATCGGTATGAAATTGTCGGGCATCACAATGCCCAGTTCCGGGTGACGCCAGCGCACCAGTGCCTCGGCGCCACTGATAGACCAGACACCATCCCCGTCATGACTGAGCTTCGGCTGATAGTTGAGTAGCAGATTTCCGGTTTCGATTGCCTCGAGCAGATCGGCTTCCGTGATCGTTTCTCGCATCACGCGTTTGAGTACCGATTCGAGTTCAGCGAGCATTACGGGTTTCTGCAATACGCCTGCCATGTGCAAACCCTGCGCTGATCCTAATCGTTCTGCTGCGTTGATTACGCGCGAGTCTTCACCGCTTATTACGAGGATTTGCGCTTCTGATTTTTCTTCCGCCAGATAGCGAAGCAACTCGATGCCGTCACTCCCCGGCATGTTGAGGTCAAGGATCATGGCGGTCGGTTTGAAATCGCCCAGGGCGGTGGAAAATTCTTCCGCATTGCCGATAGCGCGAACTTCAAAACCGAGGCCTTGTGCGACGGCGCTCAGGAAATCGCGAATGCCGGCTTCGTCGTCGACGATCAACAGTCTGTTTGATGCAGTATTCATCTTGTTACTCTCGGTCCAATAGGTCTCGCACAGATCGTGCAAGTCTTTCTTTTCTGTAGGGTTTGCTCAACAAATCGCAACCATGTTCAAGCAGGCCGTTATCAAAGACTGTCGTGTCTGTGTAGCCTGACGTGTAAAGAACTCTGAGTCCCGGCTCGCTGGCGAGCGCGCGCTTGGCAAGCTCCGCACCCGTCATGCCGCCTGGCATTACGATGTCAGTGAACAACAGTGCAATGTCATCGTGTTCGGTGATTAACTTGAGTGCCTCCCGGCCGGAATCTGCGTGCAGTACCTTGTAGCCCAATGACGACAGGAGATTCATGGCGATTTCTCGCACGCCATCGTCATCTTCGACGAGAAGAATGGTTTCATCCCCGCCCGGAATTGCTTTGCTGAGCGCGGTGCTCTCGAGATTGTCCGCGTGGGCTGATTTCGAGCGCGGAATATAGATTTTGATGGTTGTGCCGTGGCCTTCCTCGCTATAGATCTTCATGTGCCCCTTCGATTGCTTTACAAAGCCGTACACCATGCTGAGACCCAGCCCGGTACCTTTGCCAAGTTCCTTGGTGCTGAAGAAGGGTTCGAATACATGCGGCAGGATTTCCTTCGAGATGCCATGTCCGTTGTCACTGACCGCAATCAGGACGTACTCACCTGGCTCGGCCTCCTTGTATTGCGCTGCATAGTCTTCATCCAGCACGGCATTGGAGGTTTCGATAGTCAGTGATCCGCCCGAACCCAGTGCGTCGCGTGCATTGATGGCCAGATTGAGCAGTGAGTTTTCGAGCTGACTCGGATCAATTCGCGCAAGCCAAAGGTCATCCGCCAGGCTGGTCTTCAGCGTTACGGTTTCGGAAATCGTGCGAACGAGAAGCGGCTCAATTTCGGTCACGAGATCATTAATGTAGGTATTTTTCGGCGCCAATAATTGCCGTCTCGAGAACGCGAGCAGTCGTTTGACCAATTCTGCAGCGCGCATCGATGCATCCATTGCTGCCTGAGCGGCACGACCCGTTGCTTCATCTTCGGTCGAGTGCCTTTCGAGCAGCTGCAAATTGCCGATCACGACAGTCAACATATTGTTAAAGTCGTGAGCGATGCCGCCGGTAAGCTGACCGATAACTTCCATTTTTTGTGATTGTCGCAACTGTGCCTCAACACTCTGGCGAGCGCTGACGTCACGAACGGCAAATGCCAGGAGCTTTTCACCGCCACTTTCTATTGGGCTGACTGCAACTTCTACCGGAAACTCGGTACCGTCCTTGCGCAGACCAAGTAACTCCTCTCCAACATCAATCGTCTGGCTCGTCGTTGCCGTCAGGTAGCTCGAAAACCGCTCGAAGTGGTGACCGCGCCTTCGTTCAGGAATGAGGATGTGGAAGTATTGCCCGATCAGCTCTGCTTTCGGGTAACCATACAGGCGCTCTGCCTGTGCATTGACGAGTACGATTTTGCCTCTGTTATCCGTCGTGATCACAGGATCCGGCGCCGCCTCCAGGAAGTTCGTGAGCCGCGCCTCCGCCTGCTTCAGGTCCGTGATGTCAAAGACACAGCCATGCCACTCCGTGAGGTCATTGCCGTCGCCGCTGACTCGTTCCAAATGCCGACGTAGCCACCGGTACGCCCCGTCTCTGTGTCGAAAACGATGCTCGACAACAATGTTGTCCTGGTGCCACAGATCGCGTCGTTCAGTTTCAAATGCCTTCTTATCATCGTCGTGCATCAGGCTCGAAAAAAGAGTTGAGTCGGCTTCAAACTCAGCTTTGCTGTAGCCCAATAAGTTTTCAATCTTGTCGTTCACAAACGTAATTTCGGAGGTTCCAGCCTCCAAAATCCCGGCCGTACGATAGAGCGCCGCCGGCACCGTTGACAGCAGCATTCCATCCCTGGACACACGTTCATGAAGATAGGAATTTCGCTTCTTCACGACTGCTGATTCAATACACATGTCCTGCACGTTTGATAGCCATCGATGTACGCCAAAAGCAGTGCACAGCAAACCAAGAACGATCGCCGTGTGCCCGGCAGCAATGAATGGCTCAATCGCGGCGGCAGACATTCGTCCTTGTAGCATCAGGAGACGGACTGCAAAATTGGAGAGTTCCCCGGATAAAAGGCAGGCGAAGCCGGTAAGAATATAGCTCCAGCTATTGCCGATGCGTGCAAAGCGCTCGCGCCGCGCACCCCACAGCAATACAAACATCGTGACGATTGCAACGGAGATAAGAAGCTGCGTGAAGTTAGGAGACATAGTGCTACTTGACCGGTGGGGATTGGACCAGGAGAAAAGACAAGGTGTCGATGGAAATCAGTAGTCGCACCAGATCAGTCAGGTCGAACGGTTTTTGGATGCTGCCATCGACCGTGTACGTGCTGCTCTGGATGAGTTGCTGTTCGGATTCCGACCCCACAAGGACAACCACGGGAATTCCCGCAAACTGTGTGTCTGTTTTCAGCTCGGTGATGAAATCAATGACGCTTCTCCGCGGCAGGCTTGCATCGAGCAATACCAGTCCGGGAATCGGTGCGTACATGTACGGTCCCTCTCGTCGCATGTACGAGCTGGCCTCGGCCGCGTTTCCGACATGATGCAATCGGTTCTTGACCTTGGCCTGCTGAAGTGAGTCTCGGATCTGGCGCAGTTCACCAAAGTCGCCCACGACAAGCAGTACGTCGGCGGCGCGTTCCATCAGGTATTTGTTCATGGCGATCCTTTATGCTGTTGCGCAAACAGCCACTCCATCCTTCGTGGCAATTTGATCCTGCCCTTGTCGTTGCAGGAAGCGTGCCAAAAAACGCATCATGGCCGGTGGCCGATGTTTTTATTTATGAAACAAAGAGTTAAGTTCTAGAAGGGCACACGCAGCTGGATTATGTGGTCGTGGTTATCCACGATATAGAGTGTGGAACCACGACATAGCGTGGCGTGGCCGAGCGGGCGTATACTGAATCTGTGCGCCCTGATAGCTGGTAGCAACAATGACGAAGTCCGACAAAACGAAGCGCGCAGCAGACAACAAGTCGTTTGACGAGCTGCTGGGCGATCTCTCGTTGCGATTGCTCAAAGTGAATCCCCAAAACATCGATAGCGAGATTCGCCAGGCCGTTATGGAAATTGGCGAGCACTATGGCGTTGACAGCGTTCAATTGCGCAAGTTTGGTGAGGACCGCTCGGTCGTTACTCTGCTGCACTGGTGGTCAAGTAGTAACAAAATAGGCCTGACCGCCAGTCTTCCAAATGAAGCGATACCGTGGGCGACATCTCTGATTCTCCGGGGCAAAGTCGTTCGGATCGGGCGACTTTCGGATATGCCACCTGAAGCAAGCGCCGGGCGCGCGATGATGGAAAAGGATGGGCTTCGTGCCGCGATGCTGATACCACTCATTGTCAGCGATGAGGTTTTTGGAGCCTTTGTACTCGCGAGCCAGGAGGAGCGAGAGTGGTCCGACGAGATCGTGCGCGAGTCACAGTTGCTTGGAGGCGCTTTGGCATATGCTTATGAACGCGCGCAGCTTCACAATTCCTTATGGTCGAGCGAGGCTCGCTTGCGTGCTGTGGTCGAGAATCAAACGGAGTTCATCGTTCGCTGGCTGCCCGATGGCACGCGAACCTGGGTCAATGACAGATATTGTGAGTTTTTTCAGGAGTCTCGTGGGTCGTTGATCGGCACGAGTGTCCTGCGACTGGTACCACCAGCGGATCGACAGAAAGTCCTGAAAAAAGTCAAAGAAATGACACCGGACAATCCGGTGCAAACCGGTGAATATCTGTTTCTGCTGCCGTCCGGTGAGACCGGTTGGCAGCGCTGGAGCGACAAGGGAATCTTCGATGAATCCGGGACACTGATCGAGATTCAATCGGTAGGGAGCGACATCACGGACCGAAAACGTGCGGAAGAAGCGCAAATCGAAAGCGAAATTCGATATCGCAATCTGGTTGAAAGCACCACTGACTGGATCTGGGAAATGAACCTGGATCGTGTGCACACCTACAGCAACAATCAGTTGGAGGTCATTCTTGGATATTCAGCGGATGAGCTGCAGGCACTATCGTTCGAGCAATTATTTCATCCCGAGGATCTGCTTGTGGTGGAGGAACGACTGCCGGAACTGATCGACAGCAAATCGGGCTGGGAGCAATGGGAGCTTCGGTTTCGCCACAAGAATGGCGACTTTCGCCATCTACAAAGCAATGCGACTCCGGTGTTGGATGCCGACGGCAATTTGCGCGGATATCGCGGCATAGATCGGGACATTACGGACAGCGTGATGTCCAGGGACACCATTGATAAAAGCGAGCAGAAATACCGCACCGTCGTTGAATCCGCCAACGACTTCATTTGGATGGTGGACGGAGAGCGCATCTCGGATTGCAACCAGAAAGCGATGGAGATTCTTGGACGCGATCGCGAGGATCTGATTGGCAAGACGCCGTGGGACATCGACATAACTCCCGAGTACCAGCCGGACGGTTCGGCATCGAAAGACAAGGGCAGGGCGATCGTCAAAGACGTCAATTCTGGAAGACCGCGGCGCTTCGACTGGGTGCATCATGGACCTGACGGAACAGCCATCGACATGGAAGTCTCATTGACCCCGATCGAGCTTACGCACGATGGCCACCGGGTACTGGCTGTCGGTCGGGATATTACGGACAGCAAGCGGGCACAACAGGAAATCGAACGTGGGGCGAAGTTCCAGGCACGTCTCGCGGCGTTGTCAACGGACTTGCTGAAATGCGGCCATGAGGAAACTGTCGAATTCTGCCGTCTGGAGCTCGAACGCATTGGCGAGGAATACGAAGTGGACGGCGCCGGCGTCTGGTGGTACCCGAGCGATCGCCAGACGATCCATCGAGTGGTTGCCTGGCGTCGTGAGGACCTTCCGTATCCTCCGCCACCGGATAGTCTGGAATTAGCTGATCTTTCCTGGTCGCGGCGATTATTGCTCGCCGGTGACACCATAATAATTGATGACGTCGCTCAGGTGCCCGCAGATGTCAAGAGCACTGGAGAAATGTTGCGGAAATTTGGTGTTGAAGCAGTGCTCGCCTTCTCAGATCCGGTCAAAGATGTGCCATGGGGCGCCTGCGCCTGCATCTTCTCAGTGGGGAAGCCGCACAAGTGGTCTGATGAAGCGGTACAGCAATTACAGCTTCTCGGTGCACCTCTATCCAACGCGTTGACGCGTTTTCTGGCATTCAAAGAGATTTCTCGCCATGCGGATTTTCAAAGCCGACTGGCGGAGCTGTCCACGGAACTGGCGACTGCACAAGCGGATGAAACCGATGCGCGAGTCGAGCAGGCTCTGGGCCGAATTGGCGTCGATTACAGATTGGATGTCATTTCGCTGTGGTGGATTTCCGGGGAGCACGGCGAAATGGAGCGCCGCGCTGGCTGGCGAATTGAGTCGCCGGATGACGATCGGCCAAGCGCGCCGGACCATTCGAATACTGCCCGAATGCCTTGGACGGCTGGTTTAGTACTCAAGGGTGAGACGGTGAAGATTGATGATGTCGACACTTTGCCGGATGAAGGGGGCGTCGATCGGGCACGTTGGCAAGGGTTTGGCATAAAGTCAGTTCTCGGTTTTCCTCTGCAGGTACAAGAATCAATAGGTGGCGTGTTCTTTTTTACTTCATTCGAGCAACGATCCTGGGACGAAGAAACAGTTCAGGAGTTGCGGCTTGTAGCGAACACCGTGTCCGGCGCGTGTATCCGCCACTGGGCTGCCGAGGAGATTCTTCGCAGAGAACAAGATTTGACTCGATCACAAAAAATCGCCCGCGTTGGAAGCTACTCATTTGTCCCTGAGGGCTCAAATGAGGATTTCCCACCACAGGGAAAACTCGAGCTGTCGCCGCAATTTCGTGAACTGTACGGCATCGATTCCGAACAGGCGTCATTTGAACAGGTGGTGTCCCGGATTCACCCTGACGATTCCAAACGAGTTGTCAACAACATACGAAAAGCCATTGAATCCGGTGCTCGGCACGTCGAGACCTATCGAGTTGTCAGACCTGATGGCACTATCCTTCATCTGGAAAATCGGCCTTACAACGTTGTAGACGAGGCAGACCAAACAGGAAGAATTTTCGGTACGGTCCAGGACGTAACAGAGCGCGTCGAATCGAGAGAAAAGATCGAAAGTGCGTTAGCGGAAATCGAAAAGCTGAAGGATCAGCTACAGGAAGAGAACCTGTACCTGCGTAAAGAGATCAGGATCGCACACGGTTTCGAGAAGATCATCGGAGACAGCCCGAAATTGAGGGAAGCTCTGATTGCGGCCGAGAAGGTCGCGCCAACTGACGTTCCTGTGCTGATCCTCGGTGAAACGGGAACTGGCAAGGAACTGATCGCTCAGGCAATCCACGATCTCAGCGGGCGTAAAGATCACGCACTGATTAGTGTTAATTGTGCCGCGTTGTCCAGGGATCTGATCGAAAGCGAACTGTTCGGCCACGAAAAAGGTGCCTTCACCGGCGCACATAGCCAGCGAAAAGGTCGTTTCGAACTTGCTGACGGCGGTACGCTGTTTCTCGATGAGATAGGAGAACTGCAGGGGGAACTGCAGGCGAAGCTTCTGCGCGTATTGCAGACAGGTGATTTTGAGCGTTTGGGTGGGTCGCAAACATTACACGCTAATGCACGACTCATTGCCGCAACCAACAAGAATCTCGAAAGCGCCGTCGATGACGGCGATTTTCGTGCAGATCTGTATTACAGAATCAGCAGCTTTCCGGTTAAGTTGCCGCCGCTACGCGATCGACCGGAAGACATCCCCGCCCTGATAGAATTTTTGGTGGGAAAACATGCGAAACGCATGGGCAAGGATATTCAGTCAATATCAGCCAGAACCATTCGCTATTTAACGAATCAAAAGTGGCCGGGTAACGTGCGAGAGCTCGAAGGGATCATTCAACGGGCATTGATTTCCACCACCGGTCCTGTCCTTGACTACGCTGAGTCTGATGGCGCCGAACCCGAATCCTCTACTTCATCAGACGCTGTGCCGACTGACGAGTCTGCTGATCTGCGAGCCGTCGAACGCCAACACATTCTAAAGGTGCTCGAGAATACCCGATGGGTGATTGACGGCAAGCGCGGTGCAGCCTCGAAGATGGGCGTTGCACCAAGCACCCTCAGGTCAAAAATGAAACGACTTGGGATCAAGCGGACTAAATAGCGGCGGCAAATGGCAGCAGGGCGAGCGTTATTTGTGTGCTGCCTGGTCCCGGTTGTTATCCACTGTCGTATGGATCAACCCCGGGGTTGTCATCCAGCACTTCAAACGAGTCTTCGGAATCGTCTGAACTCAGCATTCGATGTAAAGCCTGCGTACTGACTAACGATAGCGCATCCTCACCAGCATCGTCCGGGGACTCGGGCACCGATTCACGGCTGCGTATTGATGCGGATAGCTCCAGGTCGGCATCCATCAACGCCTGTAGCTCGGCTTCCGAGATGATTTCGTAAAGTCCTGTAGCCCGATCACGTGCGACAACGCCGTCTTTGCCGCTTTCGGCGACAGCCCGAATCGATTCGCGATCGGCGTCATTGGCCGCATGCAAGGCCAGCTTCAATTCCTGCGACGACATGAGGTCGAACTCCGTTTCCTCGATCGAGTCAGCCCAAACGGTCCGCCCTCGGTCATCGGTCTTTACCTTTGCAGGCCGCCGAATGATAACGGTAGCCGCAGATATGGCAGATTCGGTCATAAACAGCACTCAGTTAACAATGTGTTTCCATATGGAAACAATGCTTATCCCGTCAGTCGATTACCCGAAAAGCACTCTTTTGCGAGCGTGCGTCTCAGTGAAATCGGTAACTGGCACGCCGGTGATTCGATCGGACAAAGGCGTCCAACGGTCGAGTAAAGCGACGTGCGGCAACATATCTTCAATAAAATCGACCAGAACTTTGACTTTCGCCGCCGCATTACGATGCGGGTAAAGTGCGTAAACTCCGTACTGTTCCGGGGGCTGACAGCAAGTAAGGACCTGCAATTGATTTCGCTCCAGCTCGGCGGCGATGCAAATCTCCGGTATTCTGATAATGCCCGAATTGAGACATGCGGCCAGAATCAGCGCGAGATTATTGTTTGTAGAAAGAGCGAACGTCGTAGCAACCTCATGGGTCTTGTCGCCCTCCTGAAGTTTCCAGGTTGCACCGGACTGCACGGCACTGCCAAGACCAAGGCAGCGATGATTCTTCAGATCTGCCATGTGACGAGGACAACCATGCTCTCGCAAGTATTGCGGCGATGCCGCGAGCACCATTCGGGTAGAAGCAAGCCGACGCGATATCAGGCTCGAATCCGTGAGCTTTTTTGAAATTCTGATGGCGAGATCCAGATTGCTCGCAATCATGTCCCTGACATGATCGTCAAAATGGATGTTTAGTCGGAGATCCGGCCAGCGTGCCTGAAACTGTGTTGCCAGCGCCGGCATCAAGGCGGCCCCTAATCCTGACGGCATTGTGAATGACACAGTACCCAGGGGACTAAGGTCCGCGCCACGCACGAGATCAGCCGCGCGCTCAATCGTCGTGTCAATTTTGGCGGTCTGGGCATCGAACGTGCGCCCGGCTTCGGTCAGATTGACGCTCCGCGTGGTGCGATTGATCAGCACGACACCGAGGGTACGTTCAAGCCGACTGACCTGTTTGCTCACAGCTGAGCGGCTCACGCCGATTTGTCGTGCGGCCTGTGTGAAACTGAGTGTCGACGCCACCTTCTTGAAGACATAGACATCAGATAGATTCATAGTTGAGTCCAAAACCGCAATTTCCTTGCAATGACCCTAATTAGTTTCAGCTGTTATTGTTCTTTTTTCCCCGTTAATGCATCAGATAAACGCACCATACCGCATGTGGGAAAAAGTACTAAGTGATTATTATGGCTATTAAGGAAACACTGTGTTTCCTCAAGCCCCGGATAATACGTAGTCAAAACCGGAAACTGCGGATTGACAGCCTGTACTTCAGCCATTTTCAGTGCTCCCGAGCGGTCAACATCGCCAGCTCTGCATGATCGACAAATACAACCTGGATATAGCTCGGGTGATTCGGTGCGGCGAAGACCTCCAATTGCATCCACAGAATCTGACCATTTCTTGCTGCGACACCCGCTCTCTGACGAAAAGTGGCGCTTGTGTCGCCGGCGACCTGCGCCCACAAAGCCCAGTCGCTGCGATTAGTGAGGAGATTGTTTAGAACATTTCTCCCTCTCAGTTCGTCCGTGTTCGGATAGCCGAGCCAGGTGGCAAAGGCGCGATTAACATCAACTATCGAACCGGTGATGTCGCAGATCAACGCACCGATCATCTCACTCCGGCGCCATGGTAAAGCCAGCTCAGGTACATGAGTTCGGGTAGCGGTTCTGACAGCATCAGGACTTCGCTGCACGCTGATAAGGAGATCATGAAGCGTAGGGCGATGCGCGTCTTCGCGCATAAGCAGCGCATCGGCGCCCTGGTCAAGAAACTTGCCCGGCGCGACGAAGTGCTGCCGCGAAACCACGGCGACGATCGCTACAGTCGGTAAACGTCTGCGAAGCGCCGGAATAGAACTGGTCTCGCTTGACGCGCCGGAATCCACAGCAACCAGGATGGCCGAAGGCGTCATTTGCTGGCACAGCCGCACTGCATCTTCCACGTTCGCCGTCAGCGTTAACTTGTGTGGCCACACCCACAGCGCGTTTTCAAGTTGGCCGATTATCTCTGGGTCGTCATCAAGCACAAGAATGTGCATGGAACCCGACGCAACGTCGGAACTTCCCGATTCGATCGGGCGCTGCCGACGCAGCACTTGAACATTACGCATTGGATACGACACCGATAAACAACTGAGTGGCCCAAGAAGAATTCAAAGTTAGCGAATCAGATACCACAAGCCAGTACGAAAGTTAGCGACAAAGTCACAACGCAGATGGAAACACTGTGTTGCCAGAGTTGCACGCAAATCAGGCAACACAGTGTTTCCAACTTAGTGTGTCGTACTTCATGGCGATAAGCACGACTGACACGACACCATATGTAAAACCTGAATGATGTCGAAGCCCGAGATTAACTGGCGGTCATCGTAATTGGTTGATCGAGGCTCACCATGGAACTGGATTTAACACTACCGGCATTTACGCCACTCGCAACAGCGTTGCTCGTTGATGACGACGAAGACATAGTCTACCTGGTTCAGCAACTCTTACTGCGAGACGGATTTATTGTTCACGCTACGACAAATGGGCGTGATGCAAAAGAGTTCATTGCGACATCGAAGCCGACTGACATTGTCATCACGGACCTGATGCTTCCATACGTCAGCGGCTTCGAATTGATCACGCAGATTCGTGAAGACCGACAGTGGCAACACGTGCCGGTGATTGTCCTTTCCGGAAAAGTAACTGAGCGCGCCGTTGTTCGCGCCTTGGATATCGGCGCCAACGATTACGTCACGAAGCCCTACAACCCGCAGGAACTGAGCGCCCGCATAAAGCGTCATTTGAATCTCCAGCGGCGAGCCTGACCATGTCCGCACGATGCGCAAACGAAAGATTCATGGCGACTGTATGTGGCTTGTTCCTGATGCTGCTATTTGCGGCGGCCTCGGTCTCGAGAGCCAATCAATTTACAGATGACAGTGCGTTGACGCCGTCACCTGACCATCGCTATCAATCCGCTCGCGCTGCGGCGCAGGCTGGCGATTTCGAATGGGCCTTACAGGAATTTGCAAAGTTGACGCAGGAGGAGCCGGGCAACGTCGATTACCTGTTTGCTTATGGGCAAGCACTTTTTTGGTCGAATGATGTACGACGTTCGATTCCCATTCTCAAGCAGGCACGAACGCTGGCGCCTGACTATGAGGACGTCTGGAAACTCGAGTATCGAGCTCTCGATATCCAGGCGCGCAATCAATCGCGCTCATCAGTCGATGAGTTTCGGCAGCTGGCGGCCGAGCGTTTTCCAAACGCGAAATGGTATCTGGAAACCAGTAGACCCGTTTCAAAAAAGTACCGCTGGGAATTCAGTGTGAGTCACGAGCAGCTGGACAATGATGCTCCGGATTGGGAGCAAGCAAATGCCCTTTTTGGTCGCAACCTGACGGACAAAGCTCTTGTCACGCTGTCAGCCAGCACTGTAAGTCGTTTTGGAACGACAGACACGCAGCTCGGATCCAGTGCGTCGCTTGATGCGGGCGCAAACTGGACCGTCTCTGGCGGGTTTGCCGTCAGCTCCTCACCGAATTTCCTTCCTGAAACCGAAGTTAACTTAGGGCTTAGTCGGCGATTCGAACGCGGATGGGTCGGTGCAGCCAGGTGGCGACGGCGAGATTACGAGTTCGCATCGGTCGATTCGATTGGATTAATCACCGAGCGGTATTTTGGGAAGTACCGCATCGCATACTCACTGGACAGCGCGCATCTTTCTTCCGAGCAAGCCCTCGTCCATGCATTGACTGCTAACTTCTACGCGGACTCGGGCTCCCAGCTAGGTGTTGTCCTGGCGGCGGGTGAAGAGGTCGAAATTGTTGGCCCGGGTCAACTCCTCAGGACTGACGTCGATTCATTTGCAATCACCGGACGCCATCCCATCAATGAGCATTTGGGTTTCGGATGGCAATTGGCCACGCATCGGCAGGGGCAATTTTATCGCCGCAACGCAATCGGGATTTCACTCTCCGGTGGTTTCTGAACTTCCATCCAGTGTTGCCGTATTGGCCGCCGCAGTTGCCGCGACCCTGACGGTCGTATTGTTTTTCTACTCGCTGGGCTTGCGCATCGCACACATTCTGCATGACAGAGATCTTGACCGCTTGCGAATTCGGTGGTGGCCGATAATTGCCCGAGCCACGATGACCGGTGACCTCGACAAAAAGAGTGACTTACTCGCGTTGAAGCGTGGGTCACGCGCCAAGCTCTTGCGCGAATGGTGCCGATTTCGCACGCTTATTCGCGGTAGCAGCAACTCCCTCGATCTGCTTGCCGAGGAACTTGGCTTGCTTCGTGTTGCACGCCGCCTGCTGCACCGACGATCTGTGAGCAATAAGTTGCTCGCCGTTCAGGCGTTGGGATTTCTTCGCGACGACGAAAATTGGAATGAAATTGAGACCCTGCTGGAACATCAGAACGTCACGATATCCATTACAGCCGCAGCTGCGCTCGTTCACATAAACGCAAAAAAAGCGATCGGGTTGGTCATACCGATGATCGGCAAACGCCCATCCTGGCCGCGCACCCAGGTCGGACGAATACTCAATCTCGCGGGACCAGATACCGTGACTGGTCCGTTGTGCCGCGCAATCGAAACTGCAGATGCTGACGAGGCGTGCTGCTTGCTGCAATTCTACGAGTCGGCATATATAAATGACATCGACTCGCTCGTCGCGCAACTGGTGAGTACTCGCTGCGAGCCGGCCCTGATCGCAGCCGCGCTCAAATCGGCGCGGGGCCAGTTACCTGATGGGATGATTGATGGCCTTGCGAAGCATAAGGTCTGGTTCGTTCGTATGCAGGCGGCAAACTTGCTGGGTCGGTTCGGCCGGCGTGAGGACTACCGAATTCTCGAGCCTCTGCTTTCCGATACTCAATGGTGGGTCCGGTATCGTTCCGCGCAGGCAATCACCAAGTTACCGTTTCTGGGTCCAAACGCCCTTCGAAAACTGTGTGATCGACAAGAAGACCATTATGCACGGGACATTCTTCGCCAGGCGCTGGCAGAGGCGGGGATGGCATGAGACCAACCTTGCTTCTGCAAACCATGGAGTGGCTGTTCTTTGGCTATTTCATTCTCATCTATTCGGTCTACGCATTATTGAATGTCTGTGCGGTTTTTCGAATTCGTCGTTACCTGCAGGTCGCGGAGCTCGCCGCAGCCGACAACGTATTCTCCAGTCTGGATCTTCCGGTCAGTGTCATCGTTCCTGCTTACAATGAGTCTGATTCAATAATAACGTCAATCCGGGCGATGCTTCAGATCGAGTACCCGGACTTTGAGGTCATTGTTGTCAATGACGGATCAACAGACGACACGCTGCAAAAGCTGATTGACGAATTCAAGCTGCGGCCATTTCCGGAAGCCTACAGGCAACGAGTTCCCTGCAAAAAATTCAGGGGAGCTTACAGATCATCGCTCTACCCTACATTACGAGTCATCGACAAGGAAAACGGGGGATCCAAAGCTGACGCGATGAATGGCGGCATCAATTCGTGCCGGTATCCGCTTTTCTGTGCCGTCGATGCCGATTCAATCCTGCAACCCGATAGCTTGCGGCGGGCAGTCCGGCCGTTTCTCGAAGAACCGAATACCATAGCGACTGGCGGCACGGTGCGCATTGCCAACGGTTGCGTTGTACGAGGCGGTTTTCTTGAGAAGGTTCGTCTGCCGTCGAGCTTCCTGGCTCTCTTTCAGGTGGTCGAGTACCTGCGAGCCTTCCTGTATGGACGGATGGGCTGGACGCAGATGAATGCCATCCTGATTGTCTCGGGTGCGTTCGGCGTTTTTGACAAGGAAGCCGTTGTCAGGGTCGGTGGATACGACCCCGAGGCCGTAGGTGAGGACATAGAACTTGTTCTCAGGCTACACCGATACTTCTGCGAGTCGGGCGAAGACTACAAGATCACGTTTGTGCCCGATCCAATCTGCTGGACCGATGTGCCGGAAGATCTGGATTCGCTTGGCAAGCAGAGAGTCAGATGGCAGCACGGCTTGGGCCAGAGTCTGATGCTGCACAAGAGCCTGCTGTTTGATCGGAAGTCCGGCGCCGTAGGGTGGCTGGCAATACCGTTCTTCTTCGTTTTTGAATTGTTCGGTCCGGTAGTCGAGATCGCCGGCTATATCTTCATGGCTATTGCAGGCTTCAGTGGCTGGATTTCCTGGGGGACCGCTGCAACGTTCTTCTGCCTGGCCGTTGGACTGGGCGTCATGCTGTCGGCAAGCGCGCTGGTCCTGGAAGAAATGTCATTTCATGTTTATCCACGCCTGCGCGACTTACTCAAGTTATTCGGCGTGGCAATTCTCGAGAATTTTGGCTATCGGCAAATAACGCTGATTTGGAGGATCCGGGGACTGATCGGCTGGCTCCGTGGACAGGTTCCAGAATGGGGAGAGATGAAGCGCTCGGCGAGCCTGACCGAGCCCTAACACCATGGTTACGTTCTTCAAGAACAGGGATGACGACTAATGAAACGCCTATATGGAATTTTGGCAATAGTGTGCTTGACCTCAAGCGCTTGTCGCACTGAAGGAGGTGCGCCTTCGAGCGAAACATCGCAGGCGCTGCTGTCGGATGAGCAAGTGATGGCAATGGCGTATGACAATACGTACAACGCGCCCGAGGATTTTTTTGTCGATGAGCGCGCCGACACAACCGGGAGCTATTCGATCTATCACGTCAAGGATGAGTCGGTCTCCTACGAGCTTTGTTCTGATGACTATGCTGAAGCATCGGCATGGGAGTCAGCAGACAACGCAAGCCGCTCGGTCAATGGGCTATATGTCGATTCGTACGAAAACGATCGGTACTTCGAATTCATTCGAGAGCTCGACTATGCCGACGGCATCGGCAATATTTCCGATCCGACCTCGCCGGGATTTTCCAGAGTATTCAAATGCAGCTACGTAAACCGCGATGGCGTGGACAGACACCTGCGCAACGGCTATGCCGGCAGGCTCGACGTGCGACCGCTGAGCGGGCAGGAAATCCGGACATTCGCAGAGTATATGTGGCAATTCACGTTCTTCTGGCCTGCGAAAAAGACAGTATTGGACTCCTTCGCTGCGGAAAGGCAAGACGATTACCAGCACACACTAAGGCTTGCATTCGTCACAAATCAGGGATTCGAGCAGTGCGATCTGGTCGAGGTTGTCGATTGGCTGTTTACTGCCGACAAAGACGATGGCCAGGTGACAAAAGAATTCAGGTTCCTTTATCAATTCAATGCCGAGCTCGTAAATGGCACGCCACGAAGATGCGAGGACTGAGAAACCCGGTAATCCTGCAACCCGACGAGCACAGGTCGCTTACAAGCCTATTGTGCTGATAAGCTCACTTTTCTTCAGGGGCTTTGGCAGGCAAACCTCTGCGCCCAGTCGCACAATTTTCTTTGCAGCGGCCGGGCTCGGATCACCGGTGATGGCGATGATTCGCACATCCATTGTTGTGGGGTCGTTCTTCAGGGTTTTGCACAATTCAAAGCCGTCTATGCCGGGCATGAAAAGATCCAGGACTATGACGTGAGGCTCAAATTTCTCCACTATCTGGCCTGCCGAAAACCCGTCGTGCGCAACTTCGATCTGGATTTCGGCGTCTGTGGACAGCAACATATTCCTGACCATGCGGGCAACACGTTTGTCATCGTCAACAATGAGCACTCTTAGCCCATCGCCAGTGCGCGTGGGCAGAGCAATGTTGTGCTCACGCGCAAACATCTCCACATCCTGATAGCTGAAGCGCCGGTGCCCGCCAGCCGTGGTCGTTGCACGAAGTCGGCCGTCTTGCGTCCACAAGCGCACTGTGCCCGGTTCGACCCTAAGCAGCTTTGCCACATCTTTGGGCTTCAGGTAATCCTTGTGTCTTAGGCGTTGCGCCATAATATTTCCCGTGCAGTAATGATTTGGAGTCCCAGAAGAGCGCCGACGAGTTTAATCGACTTCACGGAATTTCGCTATATCGGCGAAAAAAGGAGTTTTGTCCGAGAGGTTAATTCGAATCCCCACGCCGCGCATACTTATCGTTCCGCGCTATGGCATATACTGTTGTGGGAGTTGCTTCACTGCCAGGAGTTGGACGGCCGCAGCGCCAGGCCAGGGGGAGAGTGTAGGCGCTGCGGCAGTCCTGTTGGACACCATCCATGGAGTACCATCCGTGGAGTACCGTCCTTGGAGTACCGCGCAAGAATAATGACACTGTGATGGCCAGATTAATGTGACTAAAGTCACAAAAACATGAAAATCATGAAAATCAATAAAAACGATTCGCCAGAAATTATGCAGCCACAGCAAGAAAAGCAACTCCTGCATGCCGCGAAGATGGCCGCGCTTGGAGAACTAGCCGGTGGTGTTGGTCATGAATTCAACAATGTACTGGCCGTTGTGATCGGCAATCTCGAGTTAATGATCGAGATGTTCGGGGCAGAGATCAATGACGATATGAACAGTATGCTGCAAGACGCTCTCGCTGCGGCCGAGACAGGTGCGAAATTGACTAACAGCCTGCTCGCGTTCGGGCGTCCTCGCGGGAAGGGTAAAATTCTGATTGACGTAAACATGTTCGTCGGAGAATTCGCCGGTTTTATCAAACACGCCTTTGGCAGGAACATCAGCGTGGACGTCGAGCTTGCAAATGGCTTGGGTGATTTGCAGGTGGACCAGGGTGGACTCGGAAGTGCTTTGCTGCATCTGGCGCTAAATGCCTGGCAAGCGATGCCGGACGGTGGCCAATTGACCCTGCGGACCAGCAATGGAGAAATGGCGCCTCATGCTGCTGATGACCAGTCTGCAGAACCTGTTCCCTGCATAATCATCGAGGTTTCTGACACCGGTAGTGGCATGCCACCCGATGTTCTCACCAAGTCAAGCGAGATGTTTTATACAACAAAGAGTAGCGATGAAAGCAGCGGCCTGGGTCTCAGTCTGGTCTCGGATTTCGTCAGGTCCGCTGCAGGTGATCTGCGGGTTTGCAGCGAGCCGGAGGTCGGTACGACGTTTGCTCTTTGCCTGCCAGCGCAGCCTTCCGGAGGCGATTATGAGTCTGCAGCAAGCCGCGTCTAGCCAGGCATCGCGGGGGGCAATACGGGTGTGCATATAGTCATGGTGTCCTCGATGACTATGTTATCCCGGCGCAAGTAGTCTCCCTGCACAAACTCCACGTCCATTTGGCACAGGGTCGCCATCGTCGCGGCGTCTTCAACGCGATCTGCGATCGCTAGAATTCCTCGTTCCCTGGCGGCACTGACAATCCTTGCGACCTGTTGCCGCGTCGACTTGTCTCGCGCCACGCCCTGCAGAATCGCCGAATCGATTCGGGCATAGTGCATTGGCACTGAATGCAGAACATCCTTCATATCTTTATCAGCACCGATGCATTCGACAGCAATTTTGAAACCCGAGTCACGCAGATCGTTTGCACGACGGACAACCTGGGGCATGTTTTGTCCCGCTACGGCCTCGGTGATTTGAAAACAGATCTGAGATGGCTTTACTTTGGAGCCTTCAAAGACCCTTTCCAGCCATTGACACAGAGAGCTGTCAAGAATCGTGCTCTTGCTAAGCCGAACAAAGACGAGACTGGGTTTTCGCTTGATGCAGTAGGACAGAGTCGCGGCAATGACCCATCGATCGATCAGAGTCATAAGCCCAAGACGCTTGGCGACAGGAAAGAACTCACCAGGAAGTATCGCATTGCCTTTCTCGTCGATCATACGCATCCAGGTGTCACGGACCTTCTCATTGCGCCCGTCCAATCGGACAACCGGACTATGAACCAGTTCGAAGCGATTGTTTTTCAGCGCTAATTTGATGCGCTTCGCCCATTTCTTGTCTTGAAGTCGGCTGGATCGAGCGGATTTACTGCTGGCGCTTAAAAGGATCTGTCCATCACCCTGCAGTCGACCTCGGCGGCAAGCATCACTTGCGTCGCGAAAGATTTGTTCAACCGATGTGAATTCTCCTGAGATCTCGCACAGGCCAGTAGTGCAGGACAGTGGTACGGACTTGTTTTCGTTGCTGAAAGGGCGCTCGTTCAGCGCGCGGTAGAATTGTTGCACCCAGGCCTCTACGTCCCTGATTGTTCCACGCTCGATCAGAACCGCAAACACTGTACCGCCGATGCGACCACAGAGATCCGCCGGATGCTTGAGGTTTAGCAATAGTGAATGGACAAACGAGAGCGCGTCCTCGCCAGCCAGAATGCCGACCGTCTCCTCCACAGTTCTGAACTGATCCGGACGGATCCAGGCCAATACGCGAACACCGCGCGATGAGGCTCTCGTCAGCCGATCCGATAACTCTTCGAGAAAGCCTGTCCGATCATAAATAGGAATAGCAGCATCAGATGCGGAAATAACTACGTCTGTAGCTGGCCTAGTAAATTGCCGGAGTTGCCGTTTGTACTTTGCTGCACGAGCTGCATGACGTTTGTATGCGCAGCGCACGCGATAATCCTGAAGTTCGCGAATAACGACAAATCGTGTGCGTTCCACCTCATCGAGTGAAACGGTGTCACGAGCCCCGAAGTGCATGTACATGGAAGGATGGTCTTTGCACGCTTTGCTCCCAAATATCAATAAAGGTGTGTGTCCGCCTAAGTCCTCTCTTATGCAGTTCAGGAAATCGGGGTCCTTTTCAATCAACAGGTCACGCACCAGCACCAGCTCCGGGGCCAAATCATGTGATCGTTTGATCAGGTCAGTAAAGTCCCGCGAGGATGAACAGACGGTCAGTTCGCAGCAACCATCCAGGATTTTCCTGACGATGACTGCATCGTTTTTCGTCGGCGTCAGGACGACTATTGACGGATTTAGCTTTTCATAGGCGCTGGCCTTGCTCCCTTTGGCCGACGCAACGGGCAATACTGCGATATTATTGGCATTCATGAGCTTGCGTGATCCGTGAACGGCGCTTTGGGATGTGCCAAGCTAACACAAAATAATCGCCAGAAACGATCAAAACACGAAAAACGGCATTTTCGATCGAAAAATCGAGAAACGCGTCACTGTTGGGCGCAAGAATTAAAAACAGGCCCGCAACGGCTCAAGATCGGATTTCGCTCCCGACAGCTAGAACTGATCTTCTGGCAGATCCATGGCCAGGCTGTTACCGGACGTGGCAGCATCGAAATACGCGGCAGACCGAGGCAGGATCTGTTCCGCATAGAATTTTGCGGTAATAATCTTAGCCTTGTAAAAATCGGCATCACCGTCTTTTTCAACGAGCTCTCGGTGTGCGATTTCGGCTGCCCGTCCCATTTGCCACGCGCCAATTACGGTTCCTGCAAGCATCAGATAGTCGAATGCAGCGGAGTAAACGACGGCCGGATCATCCTGGCCCTTTTCAAGCAGCCAGTTCGTTGCTTCGTCCAGTCGCTGATGGCCCGTTGCGACGGCGTCCCTGACGCTTTGCAGTTCGGTGCCACAGCTCTCCAGCCTGGCATCGAGTTCGGCAATCTCCTGCAGCAGGCGCTGCATGCCCAAGCCAGTGTCAGCGAGAACCTTGCGACCCACCAGGTCATTCGCCTGTATACCCGTCGTACCTTCGTAGATCGTCAGAATTCGCGCATCACGCATATGCTGTGCGACGCCCGTTTCCTCGATGTAGCCATTACCACCATGGATTTGCACGCCAATGGACGTCAGTTCCTGAGCGACTTCGGTCATCCAGCCCTTTACGATGGGCGTGAGCACTGCCGCCCGCTCAAGCGCCTGGGTCCGAATATCAGGGTCCTCAATGTTATTGGCGAGATCAATCGTCGCAGCGGATACGAGTGCGGTTGCCCGCATTGCTTCGATGAGCGATTTCATCGTCATCAGCATGCGGCGAACGTCCGGGTGCTGAATGATCCGAGCGTTTTCACGGCTGCCGGGAACCTGTCCCTGGACCCTCTCTTTCGCATAGTCTCGTGCGGCCTGATAGGCGCGTTCGCTCATCGCGAGACCCTGAACTCCCACTTGCAAGCGAGCCAGGTTCATCATCGTAAACATGCACGCAAGCCCGCGATTCTCCTGGCCAACCAGGTAAGCAACCGCGCCGTCGTTGTCCCCAAAGTTCAATACACAGGTCGGGCAGGCATGAATACCGAGTTTGTGTTCGACTGACGTTGCATATACGTCATTCCGATCACCCAGGCTGCCGTCATCGTTCACGAGAAACTTCGGAACGAGGAACAGAGAAATTCCCCGGACACCCTCGGGCGCGTCCGAGAGACGCGCAAGAACAAGATGCAGGATATTCTCAGACATCTCGTGATCACCCCAGGTAATGAAGATCTTCGTGCCGGTAATCCTGTAGTGGTCGCCGTCTGGTACGGCTTGCGCTTTGATCGCTGCAAGATCAGAACCAGCCTGCGGCTCCGTCAGATCCATTGTTCCTGCCCATTCGCCACTGATCATCTTCGGCAGGTACATCTGCTTCAGGTCATCGGTGGCGTGGGTCGCAACGGTTTCAATTGCACCGCCAGTCAGCATGGGGCACAAACCCAGGGCCAGGTTCGCGCCTTGCCACATTTCTGATGCGGCAGAGCCAATAAGCGAAGGCAGCCCCATGCCGCCGTAGTCTGGCGAGCAATCGAGACCCTGCCAGCCGCCCTCGACAAACAACCGGTAGGCCTCGGAGAATTCGGCAGGCACTCTGACTACGCCATCTTCAATCCGGCACCCCTCCTGGTCACCAACGATGTTGGTGGGGCTTATTACTTCGCGCGCAAATCGCGACGCTTCGTCCAGAATTGGCCCTAACAGGTCGTCGGTTGCATGCTCGAATGCTGGCAACTTGCTAAGCTCCTCCAGGCCCGCAAGTTCGTTAATTACGAATGTCAAATCTCCAAGAGGGGCGGTGTATTCAGTCATAACAAATCCGTCGTTTTATCGTTGCGGTTGATCCAGGAAAGTACCAATTCATACATCGATTTATGACTTCCTGATATTCGGGTATCTACTCATTCTACAACTGACAGATTTCGGCGCATTCGTTGATCTGCTATAGCGGCCGCAGTTGGACCTGTAATTCAGGTGACACGGTCACCATATGATTTCGCGGCACTAACTCCCAGTCCTCTTCAACATCCGTCAGCGGTTCCGACGCTACAATGACGGCCTCGTTCCGGCCGTTGCTTTTGACCATCCGATAGCGTCCGTCGTGCACTTCAAATCGTGTGCCTTGTGCCACGTACAAACTCTGAGGCTCCTCGTCTTCCGTGCTGACATAGCGACTGGCGACAATGTGCATCCACAGAAATTCATCGTTTTGAAACGGATGGCAGTTGAGTTCGGTGACTGCGGATCCGTCAGTGGCTGCACGCACGTGGGCAAACACGCATGTTGACCGGATTTTCTCCGATATCCGCTTTAAATTGCGGTTCGCCCATGCTGGCCGCATGCTGGTTAGCACGCATGGAATCGGATCCAATTCCTGCGCATACCACCCGACACCAAACCCGTCACCGTTCAGCGGTTCCAAACCCTCGCGTGCTCGGTAACTCTGATGAATGAGGGATTGAGATGAGCGAGTCAGCAGATCCGCCAGTATTAGTTCCTGCCCCCGATGAGCAACAAAGCGACACATATGTAAATTGTCGATGATCGCCTATCGGGGAAACATAGGTATTAGTCGCTACCTCAGTGGCGCGTTGCCTGCGCTGAGCACACCGATGATCATTCTGGGCGGCACCGGTTGGAAACGCTGCGCTTCCAATTCAGTTGCAACATTTTCGAAACACTTTGTTTCCAATTTAGTGTGTCACCTATCACTGCCAGCTAAATGGCACAAGAGGATCATTACGTTGAAGTAAACATATGATGCGCCGCCAGCACCAGTGGTGTTTTGTTAAGCATCACTGTTCCGGCCGTGTGGTCGTGAACTACATTTCGCTTGGATCTGCTGAGTAGCCATGAATACGGAATTGACACTGCCGGAAATTGAAGCCATCGCTTCCGTTTTACTCATTGAGGACGACGTGGACGTCGCATACCTACTGGGCTTCATGCTGCAGCATGAGGGTTTGGCTGTACGTACATTGACCAACGGCCGTGATGCTAGCGACTTCATTGCGGAGTCGTCACCGTCCGACATCATCGTGATGGATCTCATGCTGCCGTACGTCGATGGCTTCGAGTTGATCACTCAGGTTCGCGAAAATACTTTTTGGCACGACGTTCCAATAATTGTTTTGTCTGGAAAATCGGCGGAACGGGACATCGTACGCGCATTTGAACTTGGTGCAGATGATTACATTACGAAACCGTTCCAGCCAAAGGAACTGATTGTTCGCGTGTGGCAATTCGCAAGGCTCACGGGCAGGAAGTAGTCTTGGACACTGCAACCTCGTCCAGACTGATGCTTTTGGTGTCATTGTTCCTCTCGTCTATCGGGCAGGCAGCAACCTACACTGTCACCAGCACGAACAACAGTGGAAATGGAACGCTGCGCCGGGCGATCGAAGACGCCAACACCTCGGGCGGATTGGACTCCATCGAGTTCAGCATACCGGGGTCGGGGCCCCACACTATCTTGCTTACCACCAAGCTGGACGACATCACGTCGCCGGTGGTAATCGACGGCACGACCGAGCCAGACTACGTCGACCAACCGGTCATTTACCTCGACGGAAGCAGCGCCGGAGCGTCTGATGGCCTGCATCTGGGCGCCGGGAGCGGTGGCAGCACGATCCGTGGGCTGGCGATCGGGGAATTCGGTGCAACGGGTATCGATATCCGATCCGATGGCAACGCGATTGAGGGTAACCACATCGGAAGCGACGTCACCGGCACACTTTTGCGCGGCAATTGGGAAGGCCTGTTTGTCGATGGAGACGACAACGTGATCGGAGGGTCAACCCCTGGAGCGGGCAACGTCATTGCTGACAATGCGAACGAAGGCATCGAGATCCGGGGGGCTCGGACTGTCGTTCAGGGTAACTCCATCGGCACAGATTCGGGTGGCAGCATCGACCTGGGAAACGAGGCTTACGGGATCCTGATCTGGCAGTCAGCGGCTGATAGCACGATTGGAGGAACCACTTCCGCGGCAAGAAACAAGATCGCCTTTAGCAGCTGGGACGGGATTACCTTGCTGAGCAACGTCACCGGACACAGCATTCTCGGGAACGCCATCTATGCCAACGGCGAGGAAGGGATCGATCTCGGCGACAACGGGATTACGGCCAACGACGCGGGCGACGGCGATTCCGGCAACAACGATCGGCTGAACTTCCCGGTCATTACCTCTGCGGGCGAGTTCGGCGGCACGACCTCAGCCGACTTCGACCTCGACGTACCGGCCGGCGAATACAGAATTGAGTTCTTCACCAACGGCTCAGGAACCGACCCGTTCAATGGCGAGGGAGAGACCTTCGGCGGCGCCGCCTCCATCACGCACACGGGCTCCGGTGTCGAGTCGTTTTCGACCTCGTTTGGTGGGGCAACGGGCGACATGCTCACCGCGACGACGACCGAGGATCTCGGCGCGGGTGACTACGGAAGCACGTCGGAGTTCGGTGCCGTATTCGAAGTAGTCGCTGGGCCGCCCGCGTACACGATCTCCGGAACCGTTTTTGAAGACGTGAACTACGGGGGCGGTGCGGGCCGGGACGAAGCCACCTCGTCCGGCGCGGCACGGAGCGGTGTGCGTGTCGAGCTTTACGACGCCTCGGGTAACTTCGCCGACTCGATGACCACCGACGGCAGCGGCGACTACTCGTTCACCGGCCTTGCAGTAGCCACTTACACGGTCCGCGCCGTCAACGGCACCGTGACTTCGTCCCGCACTGGCTCGGACGGCAGCGAGGTCGGCGTCCAGACGTACCGCACCGACGCCTCCAGCGGCTCGGCCGTGGCGGTGACGAACGAGGTGGGTGGCGCCGACCCGGCCAAAGTCGACGCTGGCTCGAACACAACGTCGGCGACGCTCGCGAGCCTATCCACCGCGACGACCGAGGCGGAGTCGGTTACGACCGCCGTGGTCACCGCGGCTGACATCATCGACGTCGACTTCGGCTTCAACTTCGACGTAATCGTCAACACCAACAACGATGCGCAGGGCTCGCTCCGGCAGTTCATCGCGAACGCGCAGTTACTCGGCGGGGACGGCAGCCTCGCCCAGGTCGGGCAAACCGTCGGGCTCGAGACCACGATTTTCATGATTCCGACGTCCGACCCCGGTTACAACGGGTCGGGCAACGGCGAATTCACCATCGCGCTCGACAGTTTTCTCCCGTCAGTCTCGACTCCGATGGCGATCGACGGATCCACGCAGACGGCCAACATCGGTAACACCAACACCGCCGGGCCCGAGATCGAGCTCGATGGTTCGAATGCCGGGATGGCGGTCAGCGGTTTATTCGCAACTACCGGGAGCGACGGCAGCACGATACGTGGGCTGGTGATCAACCGGTTCAACGGAAATGCACTCAACATCGTCACCGACGACAACACAATTGCGGGGAATTACCTGGGCACGGACGTGACCGGCATGCTTGACCGAGGGAACACATGGAACGGCATATCTCTCACCAATGGTGCGAGTGGCAACACGATCGGTGGAACTAATGCAGAGGACCAAAACATCATCTCCGGTAATAGCTGGGACGGTGTGAGCATTAGTGGTGCTGGTACCGAGGACAATCTGGTGGTCGGGAACTACATAGGCACAGACGTCACCGGGAGCGGCAGCATTCCAAACGGCTTCAGGGGTGTGGTTGTTTTTGCGTCTGCCTCTAACAACCGTATCGGTGGTTCCTCTGCAACCGAGGCGAACCTCATAGCAGGGAATCAGGTTGGTGTTCTCGTCATCGGTGCCGGCGCTACTGGAAATGCAATCCTGGGGAATTCCATAAGCAACAACTCAGATCTCGGGATAAAACTCGGCCTAAGCGCCGGCCCCCTCGCTAATGACTCCGGCGATGTAGACACCGGTCCCAATGACCTTCTTAACTTTCCCGAGATTACTTCGGCGGGCGAGTCGGGAGGCACCGTCAGCGTCGACTTCGACCTGGACGTTCCGGCCGGCGACTACCGCATCGAATTCTTCACCAATCCGTCTGGAGCGGATCCCTCCGGCAACGGTGAGGGCGAGGCGTTCGCCGACGCTCTGACGATCACTCATACCGGCTCCGGGGTGGAGAGTTTCTCTCACTCCTTCGCCGGTGCAGTGGGTGACAGCCTGACCTCGACGGCCACCGAAGAGTCGGCAGGCCCGGCCTACGGGAGCACCTCCGAATTCTCGGCCGCAACCACAGTCACGACTAGCCTGGAGATCGTCAAGCGCGCGTTCTGGTCGGACGGCACACCGATTCCGACAGGAGCGTCCATTCCTAGTGGGGTGGCATTCAAATACCTGCTGTACGTCAACAACTCTGGCGCTGCACGGCTTGATGTCACCGTCCGAGATGTTTTGGACCCGGCATTTCAATACCAGACTGGGACAATTCAAGTTGACAACTCCGTCGACCAGTGTGCGGCGTCCGCATGCACGGCACTTGAGGAGCAAGCAATTTTCGCCGCCGCCGATGGCGCCACAGTACTTACGGATGCACCTGACGTCGACGTAGCGAGCTACACGGGTGCAGGTACAAGCATAGACGCCGGTGATGGCAACGTAGGCAATCTTCAATTGGACATCAACGGCAATGCTGTCTGGGCCATTTTGTTCTCGGTGAAGATGCCGTGACCGGGACGGTCTGGATCAACACGACTACACGGAGTGAGGCGTTTGAACTAATCGATTTCTGGGGGGAAAACGACATTTTGTAAACAGGGTGAGGACCCCCTCAACAGGAGAATACCTATGAAACGGCAATATGGAAAAATCTTGCAGCGCTTGGCTGCGTTATCGCTCGGAGTCTTCTTGATTCTGAGTCCTTTGGCACAGGCCGCTGAAAATACCGGTATCGGTGATGTCGCCGGCGATTCTGCCGCACTGGGTGACTCGAACATCTTCGAGTTGTTCAGCAGTGGTGCTCTTACGCTTGCCAAAACGGCGTTTTTGACCGCCGACCAAACACCGCTGACCAGTGGCGCAACGCTGCCGGCGGGCACGAACGTTGATTTCATGATTTACGTCAACAACAAATCCGATCTCGCTATCGCCGATGTGACTATCGCAGATACCCTGGACGCCCTGTTCCTCTACACGGCCGACAGCATCCGCGTCAATAACGCGTCGGCTGAGTGTGCCGTAACTGTTTGCACAGCGGCTGAAGAGCTCGTTATCTACAACGCAGCGCGCGTTCTAAGTGCGGGATCAGATACTTCTGGCGCTGGGGACTCGATCAGCTATGTCGGTACCGCAGTCGATGTTGGTGACGATAACCAGGCTGGTAATGACGAGCAGGACGCAGCTGCAAACGCAGTTCTGGCGGTTGTTTTCACGGTACAGGTGCAGTAACGGGATAGCGTTGAAACTGCCGTTTTAGTGCATGACGCCCGGCGGGTGCGGCCTCTAATGGCCGCAGCCCGCCGTGGCGTGCACTCATGCGCGCATGAAACGTTCAACGCGCACCTGTTAATGGTGCCGATACTACCAGTATTGGTGGCGTCGATGCGTATTGGAATCCGGTGAGGTTGCCGTGATTGTGCGCAGGCGATGGTCACTACGTCGCAAACGCAGGCGAAAGTCTGCGACGTTGCTGCGTGTGCCATCTGGCACCAGACGCAAAGCACCAGCTTTGACTGGCAAACGTCATAAAGCGATAGCGTGGCTAACGCTTATGTGCTGGTTCCTCTGTGGATCAACGGGCGTTTATGCGGCCACGAATTCCGCAACGGGCGGAATCGGTGGCATCAATAACGGCACTTTGATCGGTGGCGACGGCACGGGAACGGCACAGATCGAAATCAACTCCGTGCAACTGGCTCTCGTCAAGGAAGCAAGAGACCTTGCAGGCAACGTGCTGGCGCCAGGGGCGAACGTCTCGCCAACTGAGGAAATATACTTCGTACTGTACGTCGACAACATAACCGACTTCAGTGCTTCTCGCATGACCATCGAGGATGCGATAGACGAAGCGCAGTTCACCTACGTATCCGACAGCCTGGAAGCGACGACTATCCTCAGTGGCTCCGACGCAGTTGCGCGTTGGGCAGGTACCTGGGTGCCCCTCACCGACGCCCTCGGCGCGCCGGATGACGACGCATCAGTTCTCGATAGCGCGGCTCCCGCCGGACTCGACCGACTAGCTGTCGGTGAAGTGCCAGGGCAAGTGAACCTGTCACTGACGATAGCAGCCCGGACGCAATGGGCGATTCGATTCAGGGTGACGGTGAACTGATGGGCCGCCTCACCCGATATGTCGTGCTTATTTGTGGCTGGTGCATGCTTCTGCCAGGCGTGGCGCTCGCTCAGGCTATTCAAAACTCGGCGACTGCCGGGTTGAATACGCTGAGCCTCGATCTGTCACAGGCAACTGTAACTCTCAACAGAGCCGGTACTGTAGATTCGAACAATTCAAGCGTGACCGTTGATTCGCCGATCGTCGTTGCAGACGGTAACGCATTTAGCACGATCACGGTGACATTACGCGACGGAAACAACCTGCCGCTCGCCGGACGGGTGGTTTCCCTTGCATCGAGTCGCGGTGCGCTCGACACGTTGACGCAACCAATCAATCCAACTGATATTAACGGCGTGACGACCGGCGAGATACGGTCATCACTGAACGGCATTGCCCAAATATTGGCAACGGACGTGGCCGACAGCCTCCTGCTGACTGATCAGCCGGAGGTCCTGTTTACTCTTCGTGAGATGCTGCAGCTGACGAAGACTGTCAATCCAGACAATGCGACAGTCGGCGACGTTGTGACCTACACAGTCGCGATTCAGAACGCGACGACGAATCCGGTATCAGCGGTACGCATCGTTGATGCGGCATCGCCTGTGTTGTCTTACGTGCCTGGCACCGCACGCTTGGATGGTAATGCTATCGCTGATCCATTGCCGGGGCCGCCAATGGTGTTCGACATCGGCGATGTGCAAGCGTTAGCCGACACCAACAGCAATGGTGTTGCCGATCCTGGTGAGGGCGGCTATCACGTCCTGTCGTACAGCATGATTGTCGGTGCTGGTGCAAGACAAGGCACTCACGCCAACCTCGCCGTGGCGACCGATGTCTGCGATACCTGCACGGTATCGGCACCGGTCAGCGTTGATCTCACGATAACGGCCGATCCAATATTCGACCTCGGTACGGTCATCGGCAAGGTCTTCTACGACATCGACGGTGATGGGTGGCAGGATCACGGCGATACTGGCATCGAGGGCGCGATGGTTGCGCTGGACAGTGGTACCTATGTCCTGACCGACTCTTACGGGCGCTATCACTTCCCGGCCATCAAACCCGGCCAGCGCATGGTCAAGCTGAATCTCAACAGCATCGCCGCTAACGCACGTGCAACGGCCAGCGATAAGAAAGTCCTGAGCGTCACTCCAGGCTTGATGGCCAAGGCGAACTTCGGTGTTAATTACAATTTCGAGACTGAATCAATTGGCCGAGAAATCGAATTCGGCATCAGCCTGAATGCCGTTAACGACAAATTGCCCGATCAGATTGCAGGCAGCGCGAGCAACCTGAGCGCGGTTGTCGACGGCGTACCGCTGACGTTCGCCAGTGTAAATGTCACGCTTCTGGATACTGACGCCAACGACGTCATTCACCTGGCCGAGGTTGGAAACATCGAGCCGTTGCGCTTCGTACTGATTAGCACCATTCCGGATGGCACGGTTGACCGCTGGACGCTCAGGATTTGGTGCGACGAAGAATCCACCGTGAAACGCTTCTCTGGCGGAGGCGAGTTGCCGGATCGACTGACATGGGATGACATCGATGAAATACAGAAGCTCATCAAGCCGGGCTTTGTCTATTTCTATCAGTTAGAGATCGAAGATCCCAACCTGCGTGCGACCAGCAGCCGCGGGATGTTCGGCTTCAATCGCAACACTGGCGTTTCCTCAAGACTCAACGGAGGCGCATTCATGGTCAACTCCGCCGTGCTCACCGATCAGGCGAAGAACCTCCTGGACGAGACCGCCAAGATTATGCAATCACATCCGAATGAGATCGTGCAGATCAACGGGCACACGGACTCGAGGGGCTCTCGAAACCATAACCAGGATCTGTCCGGAGCGCGCGCGATGGCGGCGTTGAAATACCTCGTGGACGTTCACGGCCTGTCTCCGGACAGGTTCATCGTCAAAGGACTGGGTGAGGACCAGGCGATCGCCAGCAACGATTCAGAAGTCGGTAGGACGATTAATCGCAGGGTTGAGATCGTCGGCAAACTGACCGACGTTGAACGGTCACTGTTGTTACAGACGCGGACCAATGAACTGCGTGCGGTGATGAACGGTAAGTCCATGGAGATCGGCAGTGACGGGCAATTTAATGGTCTGCTCGATGGACCGCTTGTGGATACGGTCGATTTGCAGCTGACCGACGAAATCGGCCGGGGCATCGATACGACGATAACGCTGCCGCTGTTACGGGTGATCCAGCCAAGTGGCACGGAAAACCGACCATTTGCAAAAGGGCAGTCGTGGACGCGTGCGACCGGGCTCGTACCGCCCGACCACAGCTACGAGTATCGCCTGATCGGCAGGACGGACATCGGAAACCTTGTAGAACTCGACGGACAAACGCTCGAAGTCGACGAGGCGGGACGATTCGAGTCACGTTTGATCCTGAAACCCGGGGGAAACGCGTTCGTGCTGAGTGCAAGAAACGCAATAGGATTTACCCGCTACGCTAATGTGCATGTAAGAGTCAAGACCAATAACTTTGGCGAGCCGATAGTCGCTGTCGAGCCAATTCCCAAACTTGTCCTGCAGCTACCGCCGAAAGGCGTGCCGATGCGCAGCGTCAACCTGGTCGTGCCCGGCCACACGGATCCGGGTAATTCCGTAACGATCAACAGACAGCCGGTCGAAATCGACGAGAACGGGAACTTCTTCACGAGCCTGCCGCTGCGTCTCGGTACGAATTCGATTGTGGTTATCGTTACTGATAGCGATGGCAACACGGCCGGTATCACACGTGACGTCGAATATGCAGGCGATGCCCTGTTCATCATGGCGCTGGCTGACGGCAAGGTCAGCCAGATTACGCGTGAAGGCAATCTGCAGGCGGCCGGAGCCGACCGCTACGATGAAGTCAAGACCGAGGGCAGGGTTGCGCTGTATCTCAAGGGCACCGTGCTGGGCAAATACCTGATTACGGCTGCTTTCGACAGTGGTTCCAACGACATCGACAAACTGTTCAGCGAAATTGACTCGATCGAAAACGAGCGCTTGGTAACCAACCTCGATCCTGACACGATTTATCCGGTCTACGGTGACGACAGCACGCTCATCTATGACACCGAATCACAGGGTAAGCTCTACCTTGCGTTGGAAGGTGAACAACTCGAGGCTGTCGTCGGCAATTATGCGCTGAACTTCACCGACACCGAACTGACTGCCTATCAACGCACCTTGTATGGCGCACACGCCGCATGGCGGTCACACGGAAAGACGGTCGACAAGGAGTCAATCGCGGAAGCTGACCTATTCGTGGCGCAAGTCGATCAAATGCCGGTGCGCGACGAGATTGCGGCGACCGGTGGATCGCTGTACTTCCTGAGTCAGAACGAGATCATCCAGGGCAGCGAACAAGTGTCGCTGCTTGTACACGACCAGCACACAGGGCTTTTGCTACAGCGGATAACACAGCAGCGAAACGTGGATTACAACGTCAAGTACAGGGAAGGACGCATCTGGTTCACGCGACCGATCTCGAGTGTCATCGCCGACGGCGCATTGATCGGTTCCAATTTGCTCTCCGGCAACCCGGTAACCATCCAGGTGGACTACGAGACGTCTGTCGATGGACTCGAAGCCGGCATCAGCGGCGCTCGATTCAAGCGACGTTTTGCCGATGGGCGATTCAACATCGGTGGTATCCATGTTGAGGATGACGGTGGATCGGGTCAATACACGCTCGACGGGCTCGACGCGGAAGTCAAGCTCCAGACGGCACGCATCGTCGCCGAGTATGCAAGATCCGAGGGCACAGACTCGCTGGTCTTTCGCAGCGACGACGGTGGACTTCAATTCTCACCGCTGCTTTCAGGTACCGCGAACGATGGCTCGGCCTATAAGTTGGCTGCCGAATTCGACGCAGGCGCCTGGTTCGGTTCACCTGGTCGTCTGCTCGGTAGCGCGTACTACAAGCATCTGGATGCCGGTTTCATTTCCAGCGGTAATGTCTCACTGGACGACAATCGCCAGTATGGCGCCGTAATGAACGTCAAGTTGAACGATCGGGATTCCGTGCTGCTCCGCATCGACGACCAGGCTCAGGGCCAAACGATATCATCGACACAAACGTCGCTGAACTGGCGCCACAGTCGTGATCGGCTGGTGCTGGAGGGCGAGTATCTCGATCGGCAGGTCAACACGCCAGATGCCAGTAGTTCTGTATTTGCCGTGCGGGCACAATATGACTGGACCAATAGCCTGACTGCTTCTCTGGAACATCAACGGGCCATTTCCGGCATCGCAAGTACTCAATCGGCTGCCGGTGTGGAATACACATTCAGGAACAAGCTGCTGCTATCCGGCCGCGTTGTTTTCAGTGCAGATGGCAAGGCATTCCAAGGCGGTGCAAGCTGGGACAGCCCGTTCGGTCGGCTTTACGCACAACAGCAGCTGGTCGGCCCGGAATCATCGGATGCATCCGGACGTACCGTGATCGGTGCCGAAGCGCCGTTCGGGGCCGGCGGCACGGTCTACACAGAGTACCAGTGGGATCGCAGCGGCGAGCAACGAGGACTCCGGTCGATAACAGGGATCAGGCGGGACTGGTCCGTGACAGACGGATTGACACTGCTTGTGTCTGGTGAGAAGACTTCCCTGCAGGCGCCAGCTGGCGGTGACAACGAACAAGAAGCACTGATCGGCGGCGCGAGCTTTGACCGGAACGGCGTCAAGTTCAGCACGCGGAATGAATGGCGCCGTCAGCGCGGACTCACATCACTCGATCAATTCGTCACGTTCAATTACGGCGAGCTGAAAATGTCGTCCGGCTTCACGCTGCTCGGCGAGTATCGCAAGAGCAAATCGGACAATATGTTGCAGCAAGATCAGTCAACGAATTTCGAGGAAATGAGCCTGGGATTCGCAATTCGGCCCGCCGAACATGATCGCTGGAATGTGCTCCTCAAGATTTCGAGCCTCGACAGCGACGCGACTCCGGCGCAGACTGATCCGCGCTACGACGACAGCACTGCCGATCTCATTTCGACTGACTGGTCCGTACAACTTCACCGGGGTATAGAGTGGGTTGGCAAGCAGGCATTCAAGAAGAAGCTCACCGAACTGGATGGTTTGTCGGGTATTGAAACAAACACTTCTCTGAGCATTCAGCGGCTGAACTTCGACATCCCGTGGAATCTATCAGTCGGTACCGAGTACCGGCGCCTGTATCAGAAAGAATCCGATGACATCCGCTCCGGATGGTTAGGCGAGGTGATGTGGAACGGTATCGAACATGTTGGCCTTGGCCTGGGCTATAACTTCACCGATTTCTCGAGTGATCTTCGCTTCGACAGCGACTACTCGGAGCACGGCTGGTTCCTGCGCGTTCAGGGAAGGTATTGACGGAATTGTATCAACTCACGCGCCGCTGCCGGGCGTGACATGGCCGCTCTCAAGTTCTGAGCAGCCACCCGATTGCTTCATGACGATTCGTGAACGATTGCACATGCCATCCGCGGTTCACGCACACGGTCTCGTAGAACTCCGCTATCTGCTGCAGATCGGGTGAAATAGGCTTAACGTATGCCACCCTGCTTTGATGATCCGCACCATCTTCAACGTACTGTTGCGGTAGTTCGTGTATATCGGTGACCGTTCCAGCTTGTTCCTGCTTACTCGCATCAACAAGGAAATCAGTTATGGCATGCTCTTGACTTAGTGATATTGCTCTGGAAGTTGAATCCCGCATATCTGAGCCAGACACATCACCCGAATACACAAGCTCGATAATGCGCAATTTGCTGTTGTACTCCAGTTTCCAGGTCATTTGTTTCGCGGCCAAGAAATGTATGGGTGGGATGTTGAACCTCGGCCCATATCGTATCAGGCTCGCCCCTCCGTGGTCATCAGGAAACAGCAATACGTGTGAAGTAGCGCTTCCTGCGCGTGCGGCATCGAAAGTGTGTGCCACGTCCCAGATTATGTCTGCTGGGATGTTCTATGCTGCAGAAACTAATGGCAATGGCACGTAATTCGGTTCGGCGCCGGGAAGCCCGGTATTTGTTCAACTTGGGTTAGCTTCGCCGGTCTTATGAGCGCGTGCGTCTTGATCAACAGGTGATTCCATGCGAAACGCCCTAATAGTTCTACTTTCAGTCCTGGTGTGTGGTTCCGCGGCAGGCGCGGCGGAACAGCTCTCGAATACGTCGTCGGCGTCCAAAGGCGATCTGCAAATCGAAATCCAGTCACCGGCCGCTGACTTTGCCGCGGTCCAGGGTGAAACGACCGTTGAGGTGGAGGGCATTGCGTCAGCTATCGGCGGCGTACGTTACCTCGACATGATGTTCGTAATGGATACGTCGCAGAGCCTCCGCAGCACCGATCCGAAGGATTTTCGCTCCACAGGAGCTATCGGCTTGGTCAGAAACCTCTCGCCGAGAAGCGATATCAAGATCGGTGTGGTCAGCTTTGATAACAAGGGTGAACTCGCTGAAGCAATGACGTCGGACCGCGACAGCGTCATCCGGACGCTGCGGGATTTGCCCCGATCCGGTAGTACGAATCTCGCCGCCGGTATTCTGACAGCACTCAGGGAACTCGAGCAGAACGGGCGTCCAGGATCATCGCGCGTGATCATGCTGTTTACGGACGGCAAGTCGAACGAGAGGAGTGCGTACGAAGCTGCGGTGCAGTCACAACACAAGGGAGTTGCGATTCAAACGCTCTTGCTTGGGTCCGACAGGAAGGGCACATCGATTCTCGATACGATCGCGTGGGCAACGGGTGGTAGTTTCGTCCAGGTATCGGACCCAACCATGCTTCCCGAAGCCTTCCTCAATCTTCGTACCACGGGCGTGGAGAGCGTCACCCTAAGTGTCAATGGTTCGGGGCCAGTTCCCGCACGACTTGCAGGTGGAACATTCGCAGGAAGCGTGCCGCTAGCGGTGGGCGAAAATCGCATCGTCGCATTGGCGACCAGCCTGGAAGGAGCGACACAGGAATCCGCCGTAACGGTGACCGTCCGCGATGCGAGTTGTGCCGCGCTGGAGGTGGCAGCAGTGAAGGAGGGACGGCCCGTGATATCCCTCAACGACCGGGCGGTTGAAATCGTCGTTGATGCGTCGAGAAGCATGTGGGGACGCATGGGCGGTGAGCCCAAGATGGTGGTCGCTAAGGAGATTTTGGAGGACGTTTCTTATTGGTTCCCCGAGGATCTGGACCTTGCACTTCGCGCTTACGGAAGCACCAGCGCGAGCGTCAACAATAACTGCGCCGATTCGACGCTGCTCGTACCGTTCGGAGAGGGAAACCGAGAGCCCATCCGCCGGGCGATCGCCCGCTTGCAGCCGTTAGGGCAGACGCCCATCGCTTATGCGCTAAATCAGGCGGCTCTCGATTTCGGCACGCTGCAGGACGACCGGGCACTGGTCCTCGTCACCGATGGCATCGAAAGCTGTGGAGGGAACCCCGTTCGGGCGGCGCGCGAGCTCCGCGAGCAGGGCATCATAGTTCACCTGATCGGTTTCGGGCTTGGCAATGCCGCCGACGAAGACATGGCGAGTCTGCGAGCCGTTGCTAATGCATCGGGCGGCCGCTATGTCACGGCGGGTAGCGCCGAAGCACTCAAAGAGGCATTGGCGCAAACAGTAGCTACCTCGTTCAGCGTATTCAAAGGCAGCGCCGAGGTCGCAAATGGCTCTCTCGGTTCGGAAAAAACTCTGTTTCTCCCCGAAGGTGACTATCGAGTTGTGCTCAACAGTTCACCGCCACATAACGTGCAGATCAGCCTGGCACCCAGGGACCGCATGACGTTGACACTGGAAAAGGAAGGTGACCAGGTGTCTCATTTCGAGCGCCGCAGTCGGCTTCCGCACACGTCCTGTGAGGACGCCGTCGCAGCTATCGAGCGCTTGGAGCCCAGCAGGGAATTGCAGGAGACTATTCAGACGGCAATTCACTAGCGAGCCCGGGCCCGGTGGGACGATCGCCAGTCGAGGGGTGATTCGGATCGCCTTAGGGCGATCCTGACCCTGGCGGGTGAGGGAGCCGATCTTCTTGCTGTTGTTTCATGTGGCCTCAGCCAATACCGATGGTCGCGTGTGCATATAGACGAAAACTCCCACGTATAAGAACATGGCGACAAAGGCCATACTACCGCTGACCACAAACATGGTGCTGTAACCTAGACCGGCGCCCACTATCGAAGCAGCGATATTGGGGCCGATGAATTGTCCAAAACCCTGCACGCTGGGTAGCAGGGCAACCAGGGATCCTCTTCGGTCCATGTGCGACAACATCGCCGATTGGTAAACATCGACGAATGTCCACAAGGTCATAAAGGCAAACAGACTCACCAGGATGTTGATATCAGTAATCCCACTACTGAGCATGATGACAATAGCCGCCATTGCCAGCAGAGACACGAACAGAGGCTTGAATAATCCAAAGGGAGTGCAGAGATACGCAAGCACACAACCGACAACGGCAAATATGGACGACCAGGTCAGCAATGGGCCAACCCAGTCTTGGGCGATACCATCCCCGAGTGCCGCCAGTTCAATATAAGTGTAGTAACCGCCGATATTGATGTAAGTAAAGCACACGGCGACGAGGCAGATCACAGGCAAGATTCGAGGCACATGCCAATCTTCCAAATGATCTTCGCACTTCTCTTGCATCGCCAGTTCTTCGGCACTGAGTGGCCTGGTTGGTATCCAGCGAATAAACAACGCACAAACAGTAGTCAATGCGATGAAAAACAGGTAGATCTCGTTCATCGATAGTTTGGGTAATATGTGCAGCTCCAGGGCCGTTGAAAAGGCGAAACCTAACAACAGCATGTTGAATGCACGCACTGGTTTTGTAGTGCCTCCCAAACTAACCACCGCAACGGCCGTGAAAATACCGCTACCTATTCCCGCGGCAACGCGAAGCCACAGTACTGGCTCGTAGTCTACAAACACGATGCACAAGGCATTGGCGCCGACGGACAAAATCACGCCTGCCCAAACCAGGAGCCGCCGGTTAACGCGGGCGACTAACATTGCAGACAAGACAGCGCCCAGGGACAAGCCCCCCAGATCAGCTCCCCAGACTCTTCCCACCTGCTCCTCTGTGAAACCCAGCTGCGCCACCAAGGCAGTGCTGAGCACAGGAACACTAACCATCACGGAGTATCCAACCAGTGCCATGAACAGGGCGATAGAAATAGAACGCCAGCCATCGAAAATGTTGGAATTGCTTCCGGAGGTATTAGCGTCGTCTGTCATAATTGTTCTTTGATGTGGTCCGGGCTGTATCAGTAACAGTTTTTGTTGATCATGACCAGAAATTCACTACCCGGTCTTGTTGGTCTATCAGGAGGCGACCACGGACAAGGGATTGGTCCGGATAGGGAAATGTTGGTCGGGGTGAGAAGCTGCCGATCAGTCCTTTCGGCTACTCAGGCTGTCCGCCACCAGGCACAAAATATCAAACATCAGCGAAGCGCCGACCAGTGCTGTGTTACCGCTTGGATCAAATGGCGGGGCAACCTCAACCAAATCACCACCGACGAGATTCAGTCCTCGCAAACCTCTGAGGAGCTGCTGCGCCTCAAGCGTTGTAATGCCGCCAATCTCCGGAGTGCCGGTTCCTGGTGCATAAACAGGGTCAAGGCCATCCACATCAAATGAAATATAAGTCGGCCCATCACCCACGACCCGACGAGCTTCTTCAACGATTGCATTAACACCGCGCTCGGCAAATTCTTCGATGAAGACAACGCGCATGCCACTGGATTGTGAAAACTCGATGCCATCCATGAAATTCTGTCCGCCACGGATTCCGATTTGAATCGTACGCTTCGGGTCAAGAAGACCTTCTTCGACGGCCAGCCGAAATGGTGCGCCATGATGAAATTTGGAACCCCAGATTTCACCCCAGGTATCTGTGTGGGCGTCGATATGCACCATTCCGATGGGCGCGTCCGCTGCAATTGCTTTGAATATCGGATAGGTAATTGAATGATCACCGCCAGCTGTCACGGGAAGCACGCCTGCAACAGACAGTTGTCGAAAGTAAGACTCGATTTCCTTGACTTGAATCTCAAGATCATAGCGATTGGTAAATCGCACATCGCCGACGTCGGCAATGCGACACAACTCATACGGGTTGATTCCCATAGCCAGATTGCTTTTACGCACAAGGCTCGACGCGTTTCGAATCTCGCGAGGCCCATGCCTTGCTCCGGCCCGATTTGTGACGCCGAGATCCGTTGGCACGCCCACGAGTGCGATATCCAAATCGTCAAGTGACTCGGCCAGGGGTGCTCGCATGAACGTGGCAATCTCGGAATACCGGGGTTCCAGCATCGGATTGACTTTCGAGTTCTCAGATTCTGGCTTGTTGTTATCGTCGTTCATGATATGTCGACTGCCTTCACTTTACGCTGCGAGTTCCAGTTTCTCTGTATCCGAATCGATACGCTAGTTAACCCTGTGTAAATGCTTTGACAAGTTATCTTCCGCTGCATCAATTGGAAATAATTGCCTCACATTGTGTATATATTCAAAGCCTGCTCTTCGATGTTCTACGGCTCTCAAATATAAAGTGTTCTCTCGATGGAGAGAATGGCGACTTGGATCTACCGCGACGACGATCTGGTCGCCCGGGATGAATGTCTCGTTGTCGAAACCGAGTGCGGTCGTGATTAACCGAACCATGCGCTCACGGTTGATTGCCCGGGGGACGCGCATCAGGATTATTTGCGAAAGGCCTTTCGGCTCATACAAGGTCATGCATTTGTCATTGAATTCAACCATTTTGAATTCATTGTTTCCTGGATATTTTCCATGACAAAGGCTTGATCGGGTGTTGGGCCTCTGCCGTTATAGGTGTAGCAGGTATGTCCATGCAGACCACCGATAGGTGCCCCATTATTCTGCCCGCCCCGCAGGTCGAGGCACCAGCCTCCAAGCCTGCCAGCGCGGGGCCGTATCTTCTATCATTTCCCTGTGTGCTATCACCATGACAGAAAGTACATACGACAAAAAGTTCCTCGCCTGTGACGGTTTCATTGGGCGTTTGTAATGTCGTTTGAGTAAGAGCATTACCGCTAAGACATAAGAGAAAAATTACAAGTATTGATCGTAACGGATGCATGTCTATCCTCATTTCCCCGAATATGGCTAGCTTAACACTGTCGTCGTAGTACCTCTGACTCATGAGTATTGCAGGGCACCTGGCGTAGTCAGTCAGCGGGCCTGGTAACTGAGGCAGATACTTAGCGGGCGAGTGACGCCAGTGCCTCGCAAGGTGCAAAACGACACGCGCCGTAAAACGTGGTCTGTCCCACTGCTGCAAGAAGTGAGTCTGAAAAGTGGACCTGAAGGCAGATTCGGGCAAGTATGAAGGCCAGCACGCGGCCACCTGGCAGGGAAACCATGGACCTATTTACACTAACGATCGGCGTCAGTATTTTGATTTATGTTGTGATCGGCAGTTATGCCGGGCGCGGCATAAAAAAACTGGATGACTATTTTGTCGCAGGACGGCGAGCACCTACGATTTTGATTCTGGGTACACTGGTTGCCAGTGTTATGAGTACATCCATATTTATGGGCGAGGCGGCGTTTACCTACGATGGCCAGTTTGGTGCCTATTTGCTCTTCCCCGGTATCGCCGTAACCGGCTACATGCTTGGCGCACTGTTTTTTGGCGTCTATTTGCGGCGTAGCCGTGCACCTACCGTGGCAGACTATTTTGGACACCGCTTTCAGAGCCGCCGTTTACAACAGTTTTCAGGTTTTACCATCATTCTGGGTCTGGGCGGCTACCT
>Ga0255052_10000150_pt1 | contig 51979 bp, 41 predicted proteins | sample JV7_2_21_MG_FD_188632 | JGI IMG/M metagenome (GOLD analysis project Ga0255052, IMG submission 188632) | Seawater microbial communities from Jervis Inlet, British Columbia, Canada - JV7_2_21 | ecosystem: Environmental > Aquatic > Marine > Inlet | place: Canada: British Columbia | collected...
TCAACGCACTGCAGCGTTTTAGCTCGACAAGAAGCATTCAGGACGTCTCGACCAGTACGCACACGATTTGTGAGTCCGAGGGGGACATGCTCGAATCGGAGCTCTCAATGATTCGCTATATTTCCTGGGCGATTCCCTCGATCGGATTCATCGGGACCGTTCGAGGTATCGGTGAAGCGCTTGCGCAAGCAGACAAGGCCGTACAGGGCGATATCGCCGGTGTAACGCTGAGTCTCGGTGTTGCCTTCAACTCCACATTTATCGCGCTCCTGATCAGCATATTCCTGATGTTTCTCGTACATCAGCTGCAACTTCTGCAGGAGCGCCTGGTTTTTGACAGCGAGCATTATTGCGACAGCAAGCTGATTCGCCATATGAAGGCGGATTAATAAAGTCAGGGCCTGATTTTGAGTGTAGTTGCTGCACATGTTAACGACGCCGGAATTACGGTACTGGACTCGAAGCGGATCCTGTATCGAGAACCCGGTTTCGCGCTCATGGAAGAACATAAACTGGCAACGGGTAACGAAGCGTACTCGGCATCCAGGATAAAACCGCGAAGAATTCAGCACCGTTACTGGTCTGGTCTGGTGACAACGCCGCTTCCCGATCAACGTTTCGGGCATCTGAGCGCCGCCGATCTCGTCAGTCGTCAGCTCGAGCAGATGTGGCGTCCGCTGGCATCCGCCTGCAAACAAATTGTCGTCGTCGCGCCGCCGTACATGAGCACCGATAATCTCGGTCTGCTCCTCGGCATCATGTCTGAACTCAAGATGCCGGTTGTCGCGATGGTCGATTCGGCTGTCGCTGCGACGCGACGCGAATACAGGAACGCCGTTCCGGTCCACATTGACATGAGCTTGCACTCGACAAGTTTGACGCGCCTGGCGCAAGCCGGGCGAGCTCAAATTGAACGTGTCGAGATTCTGGACTCCTGCGGCACTTACGCACTCTACGACAGGTGGATCCGCGCAGTCGCGGACGCATTCGTGCAAATGTCACGATTCGATCCCTTGCATACGGCCGAGACCGAACAGATGCTCTTGAACCGACTCGGCGGTTGGCTGACCACAGCGTGCTCCAGCAAGACCGTGAAACTTGATCTCGAATACGGGAACTTAAGCCACGAAGCGGAGATCGAATCCTTAGAGCTGATCGGTGCCGCAGCGCCGATTTATCAAAGCATTACGAGCAAGCTTCGCGCTTTGTACCGGGCTGAGGACACGCCGGCGATTCAGTTGTCGGATAGACTGGCGCGCCTGCCCGGTCTGGCCGACATGCTCAAGGCCCGGGTTGGTGGCGAAGTTTTTCTTCTGGAGCCGGGTGCAACGGCTCGCGGCGCGCTGGCTCGATGCCGCGGCCAGGCGGACTCCGAAGGCGGTATCGGTCTGATCCGCCAACTGCCCTGGGATCAGACGGCAGTCGAGATCAGGTCGGGGCGGACGGAGCAGGAGCATACAGCGCGACCTACTCACCTGCTGTTCGAGCACACGGCTTACAGAATCGAGGAGTCACCGCTGGTGTTGGGTTCGCAGACAACAGAAAGTGAACGCACGGTGCCGTTGCCGGCTGCCATGCCGGGCGTATCACGGCGGCACTGTTCGATCCGGAATCAAAACAGCCAGTGTGTATTGGAAGACCACAGCCGCTACGGGACTTTTCTCAATGGACACAGAATTGACGGGTCAGCGGTGTTACAGGTGGGTGATTCGGTCCGCCTGGGCACGCCCGGACATGAACTGGAGCTGATCGCCACGGAAGAATCGCATGGCTCGTAAGAGGCAATCGCATGGCTCGTAAGAGGCAATCGCATGGCTCGTAAGAGGCAATCACCCGCAATAATCGGCATGTCTTTTCTCGACGTGATGAGTTGCGGACTTGGCGCCGTCATCTTGTTTTTCATGATTATCAATGCGCAGGTAAAGGCGACCACTGAAGCCGATAACAGCGAGCTCATGAGCGAAAGCAACAAGCTCGAGTACGAAGTTCTCGAAGGGCGGAAGCATCTCGTGCTTGCCAAAAATACGATTGAGGAACTCGAAGACGAAAAGACACGAGCCGAAGGACAGATTGCCCAGATCATCGCCTTACTCGAGGAACTCAGGGCCGAGCTGTCCAAATATGACAAGGACACGCTCGCAAAGATCGAGCGTGTCGAAAAACTTCAATCGGATATCGAGACGCTCGAGAAGGAGGTCGAGCGCCTGATGGCGCTGGCAGCGCAAAAGGATGCCGAGGGTACGAAAGTCAGACAGTTCAAGGGAGTTGGCGACCGACAGTATCTGACCGGACTCAGAGTCGGCGGTGACAATGTTCTTATCCTTATCGACAATTCAGCGAGCATGCTTGACGCCAAGCTCGTTAACATTATTCGACGCAGGAACATGGCTGATCGGGACAAGCTTCGCGCCGTCAAATGGCGACAGGCTGTCGCAAGCGTGGATTGGCTGACAACGCAGCTTGCCCCCGAGGCAAAATTTCAGATTTACATGTTCAATACCGAAGCGAGACCGGCGATCAAGGGGAGCGACGGAGTCTGGTTGGATGTGAAGGACGGAAACCAGATTGCAGAGGCCATCAAGACCTTGCGCCGCGCGCCGCCTCAGAACGGCACCAATATGCACGCTGCATTCGCTGTCATCAAACAACTAACGCCGAGGCCGGACAATGTAATCCTGATCACCGACGGTTTGCCGACAATGCGGGAAGCAACGACAAGCCGTAAGACGATTACCGGCAGGGACCGGTTTGCACTACATGGACAGGCAGTTCGGGAGATTCCCAGCGGCGTGCCAATCAATACGCTGCTGTTTCCGATGGAGGGCGACTACGATGCCGCGGTCGCTTACTGGGCATTGGCACACTCCACGAACGGATCTTTCATCAGCGTCAGCCGGGACTGGCCGTAATGAAAAAGCGAAGAGAAATAGAGACATTCAGCCTGTCTTTTCTCGATGTCATCTCTTGCGGCTTTGGCGCCATCATTCTGCTGCTCGTGCTCAGCAAGATATATGAGCCCGTGATCATTGAGAAAACGCAAGAAGACCTGCAAGCGCTGATCGCGCTATTGCAGCAGGAGTTATTCGATATTCGCGGGCAAACAGCGGTTTTCAACCGTGATCTCGTTTCAATTCGCGAACAAACCTCGACCACAAAGGTGACCCTGGCACGACTGCAGGGAGAATTGGATACGGTGCAGGGCCAGTACGCTGTCACATTGGACGATTCGGCAGAAGCCGTGATAGATGAAGGCGACCTTGAAGCTGCCAGGCAGACCCTCACGGCAGAAATGATGCGGCTTCGCCCTTATTACAATCGTCCGGATGACGACGCGGTTGCGGGAATTCCCGTTGATAGCGAATACATTATTTTCGTCATTGATACGTCGGGAAGCATGCAGCAGTACAACTGGGGCAGGGTACAGGACAAGCTGACCGAAACCCTTGAGGTGTATCCGGAAGTCAAGGGTATTCAAATCATGAATGACAACGGCAAGTACATGTTCGAACAGTACGCCGGTAAATGGATACCCGACACACCCGGTCGCCGTCAGGCGATCATGAACACGATGCGTTCCTGGGCGCCGTTCAGCGACAGCAATCCGGTTGATGGAATCATGTATGCGATCGACACTTTCTGGTCCCCCGAGAAGAAGATCAGTATCTACGTGTTTGGCGACGATTTCGGCGGCAAATCCGCTGAACCGGTTGTCAGGGCCATCGCGCAGAAAAACCGGGTACAGCCGGACGGAAAGCAGATGGTCAGGATTCATGCCGTCGGATTTCCTCTGTTCCAGTTCGGCGGCGGCCGTATCCCGAACGAGACGCAGAAATTTGCAGCCCTCATGCGGGTGCTCTGCGAGCGCAACGGCGGCACCTTTGTCGGCCTCACCGGATAAACAGGCACTTTTTGCCACAATCTATCGGCAAGCTGCCATTTTCCCGACCTATCACGCGCTCAATTCCGCATTGTAATTAACTCCGACAGCGGCCACAGGAGTGGCCCTAACATTCGGAGGAAATCACAATGCGAAACCTTACTATTGGCATACTTGCCTTCCTGATCACGACACCGGCCATGGCCGAAGGCGGTGCATCAAAGCACGAGAACATCGGGGTTGGCGTCGGTAGCGTCATCGGCGCCGTCGCCGGAGGCCCTGTTGGCTTCATCGTCGGCGCGGCGATCGGTGCCAAGATTGGCGACGAATATCACCAAAAAGACACCGAGGTCACCGGCCTTTCCGCATCACTCGCTAGCTCCAAAGAGAAAATTACCGAGCTTCAGACCAGCGTCGATGCCCTGAACAGCGATATTGATTCCCTGGGCGGCGATCTCCAGCGTATGCGTGCGGTAGCTCGGCCTGAACTGCTGACGCTCATGCAGGCAGGAATCGAAATGGATCTGCTATTCCGAACGGACGAGCATGTGCTCGGGATATCGACGGACACGAGGTTGCGCGAGCTCGCGGCCAGTCTGTCAACGATGCCTGACGTCCATATTCAGCTTGACGGATTCGCAGATGAGCGTGGCAATGCGGAATATAACCAGAATTTATCTGCCCTGCGCGCAGCTCACGTACGCGACATTCTTACCAGCAATGGTGTTGCCGAGTCGCGAATCAAAGTCGCCGCGCACGGCGAATCTCCGGCAGCAGACGACAACGTCGACAGCTTCGCACTCGAACGCAAGGTCAGCCTGACACTGTTCGTCGAGGAGACGCCGTCATTCGCATCGAACCCTGAATAGGAAACATCAGTCCCCAAACGACTCACCTCTGAGTCACCGATTGGCCGGTCTCTTCGAGACCGGCCCCTTTTTTTGGTAGTGTGTCCGGCATGAGCGAGCTCCTGGAACGCAAATGCAAGCCTTGTGAGGGTGGTGTCGAAGCCCTGACCCTGGACCAGGCAATAGAACTGATGTCGGCGCTTCATTCGGATTGGCAATTGTCTGATTCCGGAAAGGCGATCAGCCGCGAATTTCGATTTCCGGGATTCGCAAAGACGATCGCGTTCGCCAATGCCGTCGCCTGGATCGCCACCGACGAAGGGCACCATCCGGAAATGACGGTCAAATATGGCAGCTGTCACGTGAGTTACATGACAAACGCGATTAACGGGCTCTCGGACAACGATTTCATTTGCGCTGCGAAGATCGACCGGCTGGCCGCCGAATGATCGAACTTGCCGACATCGAGGCCGCAGCGAAACGCCTGGAGGGCGTTGCTGTCAGGACACCACTTCTGCAGTCGGCCGAACTCGACGAGATCGCCGGTGGGAGTGTTTTGCTGAAGCCGGAATGTTTTCAGACGATTGGCTCATTCAAAATTCGGGGCGCATACAATCTGATGAGCCAGCTGTCACCGCAGCAAGCGAGCAATGGTGTCGTGGCCTGGTCGTCCGGCAACCATGGGCAGGGCGTTGCCCTGTCAGGACGTTTGCTGGGCATCAAATCGACAATCGTCATGCCTGAAGACGCGCCAAAATCGAAAATCGAGCGAACGAGACGTTACGGCGCCGAGGTCATTCTTTACGACCGCTATACGGGTGACCGGGTTGAGATTGCCCGCGAAGTCGCTTCCCAGCGGGGTGCCGAAATGGTGCCGTCCTATGACAGTGAACATATCGTTGCAGGGCAGGGAACGATCGGCCTCGAGATCGTTCAGCAGGCCCGGGAGCTCGATCTCGTTCCGGATCAGGTATTGATCGGCTGCGGGGGCGGAGGAATCAGTGCAGGCTCGGCTGTAGCGATCAAGGCGCTATTACCCGAGACACTGGTTTACACGGTTGAGCCGGAGGAGTTTGACGATACAGCGCGTTCTTTGCGCGATGGAGTACGCCGCAGAAACGAAACATCGGCCCGGTCCATTTGCGATGCCTTATTGGCGGACACCCCGGGTGAATTGCCGTTCGCCATTCACCGGAAACTGGGAACGACCGGACTCGCCGTCAGCGATTCGGAGGTAAAAGCTGCAATGCGATTCGCATTCCGCAATCTGAAGATCGTTGTTGAGCCGGGCGGGGCAGTTTCACTGGCTGCCGTGTTGGCGAACAGAATTGACTGCAAAGACAAGACCACAGCGCTTGTCCTGACCGGTGGCAATATCGATCCTGATTTTTTCTCAAAGATTCAGAACGAGGGCTGAGTCACTTACGGCCTGAGCCGAATCGCGACTTGTGCAGCACGGTGACATTTGCTGCATTTGGTTCCGGATAGGGGCCGGTCCGCATTGCGTGTTCCCGGCGGGTTTGCCAGTCATCCAGCCACTTAATCAGGACATCCAGTTGGTCCAGGTCTTTCTTGACCTTGTGCGGCGGCAATTCGCAAATGCCGATTCCGGCCTCGGCGGCATGCACGTAATTTTGACTGTCTCGCAAAACGGCGATGATCGGGATTCCAAGGGTGTCGAGAAAACGCATGAGTTTCCCGTAACTTCTGGTGTTCCGCCGGGTTCGGTTTGCGACGACGGCAAGTTTGCGGTCCCGGCGATCGATTTTTGCGACGAGCAGCAGGTCGGCGATACAGCGCGACGCCGCATGAATGTCAATCGCGGACGGCAATACGGGAACCAGAATACTGGTCGCGTCGCGAGTCACTTCACGCAGGTCATCGTGTGTAAGGCTGGCGGGCGAGTCCACGATCAGACAGGTTGTCTCATTCGGTACCCGGAGTTGCCAGCTTCGCGTGGCCTGCATGCTGTTCTTGTACGCAGCAATGCCGTGAATCGGCGCCTTGTTGCCGGGTCGTTTCTCGAGCCAGCTCATGGTCGAGCCTTGCGGGTCGCAGTCCATGACCGCAGGTACCGGGCCGCGGCCCGCGTAATAGCTCGCCAGGTTGGTTGCGAGCGTGGTCTTCCCGCAACCCCCTTTGGGATTCAATACAACGATCTTGTTCAGATCATCTCTGTTTGGTGTGATAAGCATGTCTGTCTGGCGGCCATTCTCTCGACGAATCGTAACTCTCAGATATTTCTCGAACCAAATCCATGCGCAAGTTCACATAATACCGGAATTTGATCACAGAACTCCCTGAAAATGCAGGAAATAGGGGTCGAACCGCATTTTTCGACCTTAGCAGGCCGCGGGACTCGGGGTATTCGAACAGTAAACGCGTTTCGACCCCTATTCTTACAAATGCAGGGCGCCGTGTTCGTCTCTCTTCCGTCCGGGGATGAAATGGCGGTCGATGTCACCTTGAAGCGTAGCAGCGAGGTCCCGGGCAAAAACCTTGTCTCCGAAATACCAGGAGTGGTCGTAGGCGCCGATAAAGGTCGCCTTGCTCTGGTCCTTGCCGGCAAAGTATGCGCCGCAATTGATATTCACGGCTTTGTCCGAATGATCGGGCGGCAGTCCGGTTCGCCCGACCCGTGGAGCTACGCCGACTCGCTTGACGTTCGACAGTTTGAGCACCTTGTCATAGGGATTCTGATAGTTCGTCAGCCTCGTACAGTGTCGGTAGATGGAACTCGACTTCGAGTCACTGGCGGACATCGAGCGGCTGGACACATCGGCACCGACGAAACACAATTGGGAAACATTCCAGTTGCTCGCGGCAATGCCGGGTCGGTCATCGGCATCGTCGAATCCTTCCCTGACTACATATGCGCCTGTGGAGTGGGCGATGACATGGACGTTGTATTCGCAACCCCGGAACTGGGCCGAAGCAAGCAGGCTGATGCAGTCATCGACCAGGCGAAGCGCAGTCAACTTTGCGTCGCTGCGATCTTCGAGATAATTCAATGCGCGATCGTCGCTCGGCCAGTCAAAACTGACCAGAACGCCGTCGAAGCCGGACGCCTTCAAATCTGCCTTGAGTCGGCGATGACGCCACATGATGCTCTTCGCATCATTGTTATAGCCGTGCACCAGCACGGCGATATCGCCACAGTCTTTGCCTGTGCCGTGGTTCGTGTGGGTATGCCCTTCCGCCATCACGGCGTCGACCCAGTCACTTTGCTTCACGGCATGCGCAGGAATCGGCAGTTGCTTGCCAGGGACCTCGAGGAACTTCGTTTTCCCCGGTTCTGCATCAAATTCTTGCTTGCGTACTCGCCGCACCGATAGCAGATAGTCGGGCATTGTTACTCAGCCGGAATCCGGACCCTCAGCAGAAAACGATCTGTCTTGCCCCGAACGGCATCATCAAAGATGGGCAGAGAGTGATCGTCCGTTTCGTTTCGCAGCAAATCGCTGTCGGCTTCAACGACCAAGCCGGCTGCTTCGATCGTTTCGAGCACTTTGGAAATTTCGATCCTGTGTAATGAAGTGTTATCGGCACCCGCTTCACCGACATGGTCGATGATTCCAAAAACGCCGCCTGGCTTCAAAACGGCGGCAACCGCCTTCAACATGCCGACAGCCGCCTCCGGACCATTGCGATTGTATGCGTCGTGAAAATTGAGGGCCGTAATTGCGACGTCGAATGAGCCATCTTCAGGCACGAAATCGGCGAAGTCCTTGTTCAGGCGCGTTACGTTAGGCAAACGATCGTCGGCCAGGCGGGCGCTGATCGCCTTTTCGTGTCGTCCTTCACGGAACGCCAGCACCGACGGAGGATTTTGTGCGACAACATGGCCGTGGGGACCAACCGCGATCGATAGCACCTCTGTGTACCAGCCACCGGCAGCGATGACATCCATCACCCGCATGCCATTCTTAATCCCGAGAAATTCGATGACATCTGCCGGCCGGCGACCTGCGTCCCGGACGCGGTCAGCTTCGGCACGATTCTCGCTGCCGAGCAGGGTTCTCAAGTCTTCGGCAACTTCTTCCACCATCGGCGGCGCCTCTATTATGGTTTCCGGATCCGGGCCGTTGCCCCCACCGCACCCGGCCACTGCAAATGCGATGCTGAATAAGATAGGACCTGCCATCGTTTTTCTTGTGATCATGTTAATTCTCCAACTGGTCGCGCTCAGGCTTGTGCCTGTGAGCATACATCCGCACCGTCACGGCAACAATTGCCTGCAGACCTGGTGCTTGTGTCTATGTCGGGTACTCCGGCCAGATCGGGATGTCGCCTGCATCGCAGGACCAGTCAGCCCGGGATGACCAGAATATCCTGGCAGTCGGACCTATATCCGGCGAATTATCGAGAGACCCGGCAGGTATTACGGCGATGCTCAGGTCAGGTGCGATGCGGGGAAGAGGGCTTCCGCATCTCGAGCAAAACACGGTCCGAAAGCGCTCGGCATCAGGCACCTTGAAGCTATTAATGAGTTCTTCGCCACTCAGCCATTCCGCGGTGTCGGGTTTGGCAATAATGTTGCTTGCGTGACCCGTACCGGTCGCTTTCTGACAGCGGTGGCAATGGCAGTGGTTGAAAGCCCGTGATTTGCCAGTGATTTTGTAGCTGATAGCGCCGCACAGGCAGCTGCCGGAGAGCGATAACTGAGACACGGCGGATTCCCCTTGATTGAAGTTGAGGGGAATCTTACTGCATCTGAGGGAGCGCAGCGTCAGAGGATATACTGGTTTTTGTGAGGTGGTTAATAGGCGACTGGCTGCAGTTTCTGCACACTGGTTTGCCTATGAACGCCGCCCAGCAGAACAACGGCTCACCCGATCATTTTGACTGGCGACGGCCGGATTTCATCTATTCCGTGCTGCTTTTTTCGGTGGCCGTCAGCGTTGTGTATTTCGTTACCGACCGGGCCGGATTTCTGAGTGCGGATTACGGCCCCGGTACTGCCGTATTTTTTCTGCTGTTTGGCCTGTTCACCATCACAATGGGCTACCCGCATCCGAATTTCGGTCATGTGTCGTTTGATCGAGCTGCTCAGGTCTCCAGTATTCTTGTGCTCGGGCCTGTCGACGCTGCCTTGATAAATGGACTTGCCTCACTCCTGTATCCCTGGCACCGGCTCTGGGAGGGCGTGCCGCTGAGCTCTGTTATTACCGCGTCGCTGCACAACGCCGGCATGATGTCGCTGGTCATCCTCGGTTGCGGGTCTCTGTATACCTATCTTGGCGGCGCTGTTCCGCTGATCAACCTGGACATTGCCGCCGCAGGGCTGCTGTTGCTGCTCATGCTGAGCATGCAGCTCCTGAACGATCTCAGCATGCTGGTCATCATATACCTGCGAAAAGGCAATCCGGCCAAACTGCTCAACGTGTTCTCCACTGGCGTCGAGCTGGGCGCGGTACTAATCGCCATTGTTGTCGCCATTGTCTACGTGCGGATGGAGCCGGCTGCCGTGGCCCTGGTGTTGATCGTCGTCGGTCTGGGCATGCTGGTACTCAAACAATACGCGCTTATGCGACACAGACTCGAGGCACTGGTCGAAGAACGAACGGCAGAGCTCAGGGAAAAGTCCCTCGAGCTGGAACGACAGGCGACGCACGACAAATTGACGCAACTATTCAACCGGCGTTATGCAGACGACTATCTGGAACGCCAGATCGAAAGCGCCAGGCGATATAACCGGGCTTTCACGATCGCCCTTGCCGACATCGATCACTTCAAGCAAATCAACGACCGCTTTTCGCACGCAGTCGGCGACGAAGTGTTGCGCCGCGTTGCTGACATACTCCATAGTCGTTGTCGAAAAACCGATGTCGTCGCACGTTACGGCGGCGAAGAATTCCTGCTTTGTTTTCCGGACACCAGCCCGGAATTTGCGGAGCAAATATGCGGGCAGATTCGAACTGCCGTCGAAACTGCCGATTGGTCATCGATCTCCGAAGAATTCGGCACACACTTATATATAACCATCAGTTTCGGTATTGCTCAGGCCGGCAATGACTCGCGCCGTGCCTCTATACTCAGCGACGCCGACACACGCCTTTATCAGGCGAAGAAAAAGGGTAGAAACCTGGTCGTTGTTTGAGAGCGACTGCAATTAGATTACGAAAATCAGGCGTTCGCTATCGTCACCAGGTTTTTCCTGATACGGCTGTTGAAGAAAAAGAAAATCACCGGCCAGATTATGAACGGGCCATAGAATGCCAGCCCCGGGTGCAGGTGTAAGTCGTCTGCGAAAACCACAACGGGCTCATGGACAGCGATAGCGAATGCGAAAGCCATTCGCGACAAATGGCGTGGCAATCTTTTCGACTTGCGGCCGGCATCGCCCTGACGCATGAAGCGGATGTCATTGACCAGAAGTGCCGCAGAGAAAAGAGCGAAAAGCAGTGGTGGAATCCACAGGATGCCGCCCAGTGGTATTGACAATGCAACGCCGTATAGTAGCCAGAGCAACACGAGGCCCATCAAACTCGTCGTCACAATTTCTCCGACAGCCACTCGTGACGTCTTCTGACGGAGCGTCAGGAAAGCGCTGCCGATGACACTGAACATCATCACGGCGCTGGCGATCGACATCGGCGCGAACGTGGTAAAACTGAATACGATAGCAGTTGCGGCGGCTATTGCGGCTGCGGCAGCGAATGTCCTGCCGGCCAGAATGTGAGGTTTCGAGCCCTTTATTACGGCTAACGCTATTATTGCACCGACGATCCCGGCAACGCCCAAGGTGGCATGGAGGAAATAGGCAACAGGATGGAAGGGATCCCAAATATTCATGCGCAAAGTCTGGTTCGATTCTCTGCAAGAGCCATTGATCCTGGTGCCGTGGCCTAGAACATCTCGCTGGGACCGGGCTCTTCGTCGCCGGGTTTGTCTCTGCTGGCGATAAAGTTGCCCGTGATCATCTTGTCGTAGCTCAGACCGGGACCGACCATAGGGTACACGCCCGCATTTGGATCGATGATGACTTCGAGGAATGCCGGCCCCGGAAATTCAATGAATTCCCTGATAAGCCGTGTCAGGTCTTCCTTCTTGTCCAGTTTGACCGCGAACTCAAAACCGTCGGCCTCGGCGGTTTTGACAAAGTCTTTTCGGCGCAGGGACTTGTCACTTCCCGACATGCGGCCTTTGTAATAAAGCTGTTGCCACTGTCTCACCATACCGTCGCCGTAGTTGTTAAGGACGATGACTTTGATGGGCAGCTTGTACGTCGTTGCAGTTTCGAGCTCACCAATATTCATGCGCATGCTGCCGTCGCCATCGATGTCGATAACCAGTCGATCAGGTTGCGCGAACTGAGCGCCGATGGCGGCTGGCAAGCCGAAGCCCATCGTGCCCATGCTTCCCGAAGTCAGCCAAAGCCGCGGTTCACGGAAGTCAAAATACTGAGCTGCCCACATCTGGTGTTGGCCAACGCCGGTCGAGATGACCGCTTCGCCGCCAGCCAGCCGGTTGATCTCCTCGATAACAGCGTAGGGCTGAATCAACTCGCTTTCCCTGTCGTAGTTGAGGCAGTGAGTCTTTTTCAGGCCGGCAATCTCCCTGTGCCAGACGTCAAAGTCTTTTTGGAAATTGATCCTCTGGCCGTATGCAAGCAGGTCATCGAGGTCCCGCTTCAGAACACCAACATGGTGCCAGTTGACGCGTTTTACCTTTCCGATCTCCGATACGTCGACATCGAAATGCGCAATATTTTTAGCTCTCGGCGCGAACCTTGCGGGATCGCCGGCTACGCGGTCATCGAATCGGGCGCCAATCGCAATTAACAGGTCACAGTCTTCGACTGCATAGTTGGCAAAGGCCGTGCCGTGCATGCCCAGCATGTGCAGTGAGAGTGGATGTTTGGTGTCGCTCGCGCCCAGCGCCATCAAAGTTGTCGCGACCGGTATGCCGTAGGCGCTCGCAAAATGTCGCATCGCCTTCGTCGCATTGCCGTTGATGACGCCGCCACCCGCGTAAATCAAGGGTCGTTCGGACTGGGCGAGCATCTTGAAGAGACGTTCGCAGGCATCGTCGCTCAGATGGTTATCGACAACCGCCTGCAAACGATTGCGGTAACCCGTCAACGGCAAGGCGCCGCCACCCGTGAATTCGCCTTCCCAGTTTTGAACGTCCTTCGGTATGTCGATTACGACCGGGCCGGGTCGGCCGGTTCGCGCCAGTTCGAATGCTGTCCTTATTGTCGCCTCGAGGCGCTCAGGATTGGTGACGAGGAATACGTGTTTTGCAATTGCGCCCATGATGGCCGCGACTGGCGCTTCCTGAAAGGCATCCGTACCGATTGCGGCCGACGGTACCTGCCCGCAGATGACGACGATAGGAACCGAGTCGGCCATGCAGTCCCTGACCGGAGTAACGGTATTCGTCGCGCCCGGGCCCGAGGTGACCATGACGACACCGACCTTGCCGCTGGCGCGCGCATAGCCAGCCGCCATGAATCCGGCTCCCTGTTCGTTGGCCGGGACGATCAGAGGAATCGCTGAATTGCCTTCGGGGTTGCGGTGCTGGTCGTTGTATCGGAATACCGCATCATAGGTGGGCAGAATCGCGCCACCGCTGTAGCCGAATATGGTATCGACGCCCTCATCGGCGAGGATCTGCACGACCATATCGGCGCCACTCATCCGCGTTCCGGCAAGCGGATGCTGGTTTCGGCGGTCAGCGGGCGCCTCTTTGTTCATTTTCTCGTCAATGTCTCATAAGTGCCGGATTTTGAGCGAGTGTTTACTAATTTATATTGCATTGCAATACTCGCAATGCTATGCCACCTTGCTGAGGAACGGCAAAATAATGGTTTCAGGCAAATTTAGTTCCCGGGGAAACTGGTGAGTCAATGCGCCACGTAATATCGGTATTACTGCAGAACGAAGTCGGAGCCCTGACCCGAATGACAGGACTCTTCTCGACGCGTGGCTACAATATCGAATCGCTGAACGTGGCACCGACGGACGATCCGACGGTTTCGCGTGTCACGCTGGTCATCAGCGGCTCCGATTCGGCCATCGCGCAACTCAATACCCAGCTCGCGAAACTCGTTGACGTGGTCAATATTCACGACATGACGCTGGGTGATCATTTTGAGCGCGAACTGGCGATACTCAAGGTCAAGCTCGCTACTGGTGGTTATGCGACAGTACTGGCGCTCGCGAAGAGACACGGTGCCGAGATTCTGGACGATGCCCAGAACAGTTGCACGGTGCAGCTCACGGGCGAGCTTGCGGAGATCGACGCCTTTATCGAAGAGGTAAGCCGGATCGGGGAGATATCCGCGGTTGCGCGTAGCGGCAGCGTCGCGGTTTCCAAGGGTGAGGTAACGCTCTCGTCCTATCAAAGACATCACCGCTTGTCTGGCTAGGATCCTGGCCATGTCCGGAGTCGAACTCAAGAAGCTGCAACGACTGGTCATCAAAATCGGCTCGTCCCTGCTGGTCAATCACGACGGCCGCCTCGATCGGAATTGGCTCTCAGGGCTGGCCGAGGACATCGCCGACCTGCACGGCGCGAAGCAGCAGTTACTCATCGTTTCCTCGGGCGCAATTGCGATCGGCAGCGGCGTTCTTGGCATAAATCCGCGACGTTCGCGGCTCGAGGAACTGCAGGCCGCCGCTGCGGCAGGGCAGGTTCAGCTCGTTCACGCGTATCAGGAGGCCTTGGGCGAACACGGTATAAGCGCGGCACAAGTGTTGCTGACGCTGGACGACACGGAAAACCGGCGCCGGTTCCTGAATGCAAAGGGCACGTTGATCAAATTGCTCGACCATGCCGTCGTGCCGGTCATCAATGAGAATGACACTGTAGCAACGGAAGAGATTCGTTACGGTGATAATGACCGCCTTGCCGCACGCGTAGCGCAGATGGTCATGGCCGATGGACTTGTCTTGCTGTCTGATGTGGACGGCTTTTATACGGCGGACCCCGCCAGCAACCCCGATGCGGAGCACATCCCGAAAGTCGCGAGAATCAGCGAGGAAATGTTCGAAATGGCCGGCGAGTCACAGTCGGACATCGGTAGCGGCGGTATGGCAACGAAACTGCAGGCTGCACGAATAGCGACTCATGCCGGTTGTTCGACGATTGTTGCGAGCGGCACCGTCGAACGGCCGTTGAATGCCCTGGCCAGCGGTGGCAAGTGCACGGTGTTCAGCGCCGAAGGAACGCCGGCCGCCGCAAAAAAACAATGGCTTGCCGGCATTCTCGAGGTTCGAGGCGAATTGAGACTGGATCCGGGCGCCGCAACGGCGCTGGCCAATGGAAATAGCCTGCTTCCGGTCGGTCTGGTCGAGGTAATCGGCAGTTTTCGGCGCGGCGATGCGGTGACACTCGTCGGTGCAAATGGAGAGGAACTTGGCAGGGGCCTCGCGGCTTATGCCAGCGACGAGGCGAGCGAAATCATCGGTTGCCGTTCGGAGCGGATTGAAGCGAAACTCGGTTACCGCGGTCGGACGGTTATGGTCCATCGCGACGACCTGGTTCTTTTCGGGAGCGAATTTTAGATGAGCCAACAGGCTGGAAAACTGACGGATAGCAGATCAGACATATCCGAAATGATGGACGAGTTCGGCCGCAATGCACGGAAAGCGGCGGCGGAACTGGCGCTTTGCCCGGCTTCGCAACGCGACCGGGCCCTTCAGGCCGCGGCCGATTCCATTCGTGACCGCAGCAAAACGATTCTCGGCGCAAACGAGACCGACATGGGTGCCGCCGAACAACGCGGGATGAGCACTGCGATGCTCGACCGGCTTGCACTGAATCCGGAGCGCATCGAAGCCATGGCGGCGGGCCTCGAATCAGTCATCGAATTGCCGGACCCGGTCGGTCGCGTGCTTGCCGAATGGGGCAGGCCAAACGGCTTGCACATTCAGCGAGTCGCGGTCCCGCTCGGCGTCATCGGCATCATTTACGAGAGCCGGCCGAATGTAACGGCCGATGCCGCGGGGCTTTGTACGAAATCGGGAAACGCCGCGATTTTACGAGGTGGCTCCGAGAGTTTTCATTCCAGTCAGGCCATTTTCAAGTCACTTGGCGATGGGCTCGAAGCAGCCCGCATTCATCCGGCCGCCATTCAGATGGTGCCGACAACGGACAGGGCCGCCGTGGGCTACCTGTTGTCGTCGATGGGGAACGCGATCGACGTCGTCGTGCCACGTGGCGGGAAAAATCTTATCGAGCGTGTGCAACAGGAGGCGCGCGTGCCTGTCATTGGGCATCTCGAGGGTATATGCCATGTCTACCTCCATGAATCAGCCGATCCCGATATGGCACGGGAGATCGTGCTGAACGCAAAGATGCGGCGCACAGGCATCTGCGGTGCAGCGGAGACGGTCCTCGTCGATCGCCAGGCGGCAGCGGCACTGATTCCCCCGGTTGTGAATGCGCTGACCGGCGCCGGTTGCGAAGTACGCGGCGATGAGGCGGTACAGGAACTCGCGTCGGCCGCGAAAGCAGCCGATGAGCAAGACTGGCATACCGAGTATCTCGACGCGGTCATCTCGATTCGAGTGGTTGACGAGCTGGCGCAGGCAGTCGAGCACATTCGAAAGTACGGCTCCGGCCACACGGAGAGCATCGTCGCTGAGGATAAAGCGGCTGCCGAAGAATTTCTGGCGGCTGTCGACAGTGCGATCGTACTGCACAACGCATCGACACAGTACGCCGATGGTGGCGAGTTCGGCATGGGCGCTGAAATCGGTATTGCGACAGGCCGGATCCATGCCCGCGGCCCCGTCGGCGCGGAGCAACTGACGAGCTACAAATACATTGTCCGCGGCAGCGGGCAAACAAGACCCTGATGCCCGAGACGGTGGCCGAATACGATCTCGTCATAATCGGCGGCGGTATCAATGGTGCGGGTATCGCCCGCGACGCGTCGCGTCGGGGCTTGAGCGTCATCCTCCTCGAAAAAAACGATTTCGGCAGCGGTACAACGAGTTTTACGAGCCGACTCATACACGGCGGCCTTCGATATCTCGAATATGCAGAGTTACCGCTGGTCTATGAATCCCTGCATGAGCGCGGCTATCTGCGAAAAATTGCGTCGCACCTCGTCAAGCCTATTCGTATAAGTATTCCAATCTATAAATCCGGCAGACGAGGGCCCCTGCTGATCAGACTCGGCATGATCGCCTACGATCTGTTATCCATCAGAAAGACCTTGCCCTGGCACCGCATGCTGAATCGCGACGAGATGCTGCGCGAGGAGCCCGGCCTGAATCCCGAGGGACTTCGGGGGGCTGCACAATACTACGATGCACAGGTAACTTTCGCGGAACGTCTCGTGCTCGAAAATATCATTGCCGCGGAGGAGGCCGGTGCCGTTGTAAAAAACTACTGTGCCGTCGACGTCATCGGATTGCACGATGGAAAAGCAATGAATGTCGCGTACGTCGATCAGATATCCGGCGAGAAGATTCGTGCCAAAGGCAAGCTCGTAATCAACGCCGCAGGACCATGGGTCGACAAGGTCCTGCAAACGTCGAGCACGAAAACACGACGCCTGATGGGCGGCACAAAAGGCAGCCACATCGTCGTCGGCAAATTTGCCGGTGCACCACACGATGCGTTCTATGTCGAGGCAGCTGCAGACGGCAGGCCGTTTTTTATCATTCCCTGGAACCGCCAATACCTGATTGGCACGACCGATATTCGATATGGGCGTGATCCTGAAAATGCGCGCGCCAGCAACAAGGAAATTGAATATCTTCTGAATGAGACTAACCGCGTTTTTCCGCAAGCCGGGCTCAGCAGGGATGACATTCACTTTGCCTACGCCGGCGTTCGGCCACTGCCACGAAGACGAAAAGGGCCGGAATCGGCGATCACACGAAAGCACATCATCAAACGCCATCGGCGGCCGTTGAAAGGAGTCATCTCGATTATCGGCGGCAAGCTGACCACCTACAGGAATCTGGCGGAACAGACAGTTGATCGTGTCGACAAGTTGCTATCAATCAGGCTGCCAGCTTGCAGTACGGCAAATACGCCGCTACCCGGCGCAGTCGATATTGAACGCGCCGGCGAGCAACTCGAGGGCTTCGGCGCGCTTTCTGAATACGGGCGCCAGCGCATACTCGGTATTTATGGAGGGCGTGCGATACAGATTCTGGAACTGGCGGCTTCAGATCCAGCGCTCGCGAAAGTGATCGGGTCGGAGGCGAGCGTGTTGACCGCAGAGGTGGTGTTCGGCATTCGTCACGAATTTGCGAAAAATCTGACAGACCTGATGCATCGGCGCCTGATGCTCGGATTGTCGGCCGATCAGGGAGAGGAGGCCGCAGATGCCGTCGCAGCGATCGCGGCTTCCGAACTTCAATGGGACGAGGAGGAGCTGCAGAAGCAGCTCAACGCGCTTCGCCGATACAATGCCCGCCTGAATTCGTCGCGAAAGTGCCCTTATGTGGCGGCCGGATAGAGCGCATGCCCCCTGTGCTCGGTCCATTGTTTGGCAATGTACGGTAGAACCTCCAGAACTTCCCCCAATTCATGGCGGATTTTCAGGTTGGCCCAGAAATCGGCCGTCAGCAGATCGGCATGATGCTCGATGAAGGACTTCCTGACGTCTTCCTGAAAGCTCAGAAACTGGATGAACTGTTCCGGAAAGACATCGTTCGGACCGACATAAAACCATGGAACGGCCCGCATTTCGTCTATGTCGTCCCTGGCCTCCGGTATACCGCGAAAATTGCAATCTGTGACGAGACAGAGTTCGTCGTAGTCGTAAAAAACAACGCGACCATGTCGCGACACGCCAAAATTTTTCAACAGCAGGTCGCCTGGAAAGACATTACTGAGTGCCAGGTCGCGAATCGCCTGGCCGTAGTCAATCGCGGCCAGCTTTGCAGCTTGCGTGTCCGCCTCCCTTAGATAGAGATTCAGGGGCGTCAGTCGTCTTTCGACATAAAGGTGTTCGATGACGACGAAATCACCTTCGATTCTGCAACTCTCGGAGCATTCAGCCAGCAATTCATCGAGCAATTTGTCCGCGAAGCGCCTTCGATCCAGGCGTAAGCGACGAAATTCCTGTGCATCGACCAGGCGTCCGGCACGATCGTGCCTGAAGACGAGTTGATATTTTTCGATGACATCCTTTCGACCAATCGTCTTCGGGTAGGCGAAGCAATCGCGAATCACCTTGAACACGATATCGTAGGAGGGCAAGGTAAAGACCTCCATTACCATGCCCTTATCGCCCCTTGCGTGTACGAACTGGTCGCCGGAGTTCTCGAGATGTTGAAAAAGCGAGCGATATCGTTCGGTCTTGCCCTGCTTCGCACGGCCGAGCACTGTATATATTTCCGCGATCGGCTTTTTCGGCATCATGGATTTCAGAAACGCTACGGTGGGCCCGACTGTCTCGAGATCCGCATGAAAGTATGATCGCGTAAATCCGAATAGCATGCTGACATCGTCCTCGGAAAGAATCACTGCGTCAGCTATTATTCCTTCATCCGTATTCTTCAGCGCGATGACCAGAGGCGAATCCCAACCATCCCCGTCAATTCGCCCGACGATGTAGGCGCGCGTTGCGCGATAAAACACGGGATTAAGAATTTCTATCTGCCGAGCACTATCTCGTTTGTGTCGCGAATCGCAGTAGGCATCCACTTCCGCGCTAATGAACCGGATTGTCTGATCGATATTTTTGTAAGGTCTTGCAAATGCATAGTCGGAAAGAATTTCGTCGAAGACGAATCGTGTTTCGCCGCGATTTCGATAGAGAATCGAATTGACCATGCCGAGCATGTGCTCCGTCGGCACGACATCCAGTGCAATGAATTCTACAAGCGGATCGACGCCGATTGTGGAGAACACTCGTCGCGTAACGGAACTGTAGAAAGTCTTGAAAAACTCTGTGTCAGCGTAGCTGAAAATCTGACGGGCATACTGGTCCTTGACAAGTGCCCAAAAGGGCTTGTCATCTGCCAGGTCGGCCATCAGTTCTGTAACGACGCTTACGGTTCGCGTTACAGATTTTTCATAAAGCCCGATCCGCTCAACGGCATCCGTCTGATTGCCGGACCAGTCCCGAGTCTCGAATCTTCTTTTCGCGCGACGCGTGATCTTCCGGAAGTCGTTGTTGTAACTGATAAATGCGCTGACGATGATCGCCGCAATTTCTGCGGGATCGACCGTCGAAGATCCTCTCGGTGTCACGATGACAAGAGGCTGCGGGTCACATGTTAGCGATCATCGCATTCGCGAACTCGCTACATTTGACCTTTGTCGCACCTTCCATCAGTCGTGCAAAGTCGTAGGTTACGGTCTTCTGCCCGATGGTCTTGTCCATCGAAGAGATTATCGCGTCGGCCGCCTCGGTCCAACCCATATAGCGAAGCATCATCTCGCCGGAGAGAGTCAGAGAACCGGGATTGACGACGTCCAGGTCGGCATATTTCGGGGCAGTGCCATGTGTCGCTTCGAATACCGCATGCCCGGAAACATAATTGATGTTGCCGCCCGGGGCGATGCCGATACCACCGACCTGCGCGGCAAGAGCGTCTGACAGGTAGTCACCGTTCAGATTCATTGTTGCAATAACGTCAAACTCTTTCGGGCGCGTTAAAACCTGCTGCAAAGTAATATCTGCGATCGCATCCTTGACGAGTATTTTTCCAGCATTCAACGCCGCTTCCTGTTCCGCGTTGGCGGCATCCGAACCGTTCGCGGCCCGCGTGCGCTCCCACTGGTCCCAGGTGTAAGTGTTTTCGGCATACTCGCGTTCCGCGAGTTCATAGGCCCAATTTCGAAATGCACCCTCGGTGAACTTCATAATGTTGCCCTTATGAACGATGGTCAGGCTCTTCCGGCCATTGGCGATCGCGTAGTCAAGCGCGGAACGTACCAGCCGCTCGGTCCCCTCTTGCGATACCGGTTTTAGTCCGATGCCGGAACTACCGGGAAAGCGAATCTTTGCGTACTCGTTAGGGAAATTCTCTCTAAACAGGTCGAGAAACTTCTGGTTCGTGTCGGTACCGCGCTCGAACTCTATTCCTGCATAAATGTCCTCGGTGTTTTCGCGAAATATCACCATATCCACGCTTCCCGGCTCCCTGACTGGTGAAGGAACACCTTCAAACCATCGCACCGGCCGCAAACAGACATACAGGTCGAGCAGCTGGCGCAAGGCAACATTCAGGGAACGAATGCCGCCACCGATCGGCGTTGTCAATGGTCCTTTGATCGACACGAGGAATTCACGGCAGGCCTCGACTGTCTGGTCCGGCAACCAGCTGTTATACAAATCATTGGATTTTTGACCAGCAAAAATCTCCATCCAGTGAATCTTCTTTTTGCCGCCATAGGCCTTGAGGACGGCTGCATCGAGAATTCTGACCGTCGCCCGCCAAATATCCGGACCGGTGCCGTCCCCTTCGATGAACGGGATGATGGGATTGTCAGGTACCTGCAGTTTGTCGTTTTCGATCGTTATTTTTGCGCCGCCCTCGGGCGGAGTCGGTGTCGCGTCGGCCATTGTTGCTCCATTGTTTGTATAGGTTTTGCCGCAAGGATCGGCCATTATAGTCGGTCAGGAAATGATTCGCCCGAATGAAAAGAGTTGCTCATGAAAACGCAATTTCAAGCGCTGAATAATTCGCTCAGCACTCTCGTCGCCGCCGTGTGCCTGTTCGGTGCCGCGATGGCGCAGGCTGCTCCTCCCGAAATCGGGCAGGATCGTCCCAGGATTGGTCTCGTGCTCGGTGGTGGAGGCGCCCGTGGGGCCGCCCATATCGGTGTTCTCCGGGAGCTCGAAAAAATGCGAGTGCCGATCGACGCGATTGCCGGCACGAGCATGGGTGCAATCATCGGCGGACTCTATGCCTCCGGAAGAACACCGGCCGAACTCGAAGTGCTGGTCGCCTCCCTCGACTGGAAGGATTCATTTCAGGACACGACCCGTCGTGAGCACATGACATTCCGCCGCAAACAGGATGACGAGGCGTTTCCAATACGATTCGAAATGGGTCTTCGCAACGGCGAAATGATCTTGCCTGAAGGCCTGATTTCCGGTCAGAAACTTTCCTGGATTCTCCGAGAACAGACTTTGCACGTCTCAGACGTCGCCGATTTCGATGACCTGCCGACGCCGTTTCGTGCCGTGGCCTCGGATATCGAGACCGGAGAAGCACATGTCATGTCCAACGGCGACCTTGTGCTTGCAATGCGGGCAAGCATGTCGGCCCCCGGCATATTTTCTCCGGTTAATGCCGGCGGACGCAAACTGGTCGACGGGGGCCTGACCGGAAACGTGCCGGTCAATGCAATTCGTGACATGGACGTCGACATTGTCATCGCAGTCGATGTGGAGTTTCCACTGTATTCGCCGGACCAACTCGAAACGGCGCTGTCAATCACGGGTCAGATGCTGACGATATTGATTCGCAAGGAGACACTGCGCCAACTCGAGGGTCTGAGCGATTCCGATATACTCATTCGGCCGGAGCTGGGGGACTTCGGGTCGACAGAATTCGAAAACATCAGCGAAACGATTGAGCCCGGTGCGACAGCGACAATCGCGTTAGGAGAGCGGCTGAAAGACCTGTCGCTGGACGCCGAATCTTACGCTGCGTTTCAGGCGGCCCGCGACGGGCGGCATCCTCTGCCTGAAAGGCTCGCATTCGTTCGCGTCAGGGACGACGGGCCGCTTTCAAGAGAATTTCTCGAAAGACATCTTCAGGTTCAGGCTGGAGACGAGATTGACGCCGAGAGATTTGCAAACGATGCGAGTCGCCTGTATGGCCTCGGGCTGTATGAAAAAGTCAGCTACAGCCTGATAACAGAAGATGGCGAGACCGGGGTGGAATACCGAACAGTGCCCAAGAGCTGGGGCCCCAATATTTTGCAGTTTGGTATGTCACTCGAGGAGGGCTTCGAAGGCTCGACTGCATTCAATGTCTCGGCCAGGCTTACAAAGACCGGGCTGAATTCCTATGGTGCCGAATGGCGGACCGACGCTCAAATTGGTAGCGACCCGTTCCTGTTTACAGAGTTCTACCAACCCTTGAGCGCAGACTCACGATTTTTTGTCGCACCGAGAGCGACTCTGAAACAGACCAATTTTAATGCCTTTACGGGCGGCGACGCGGTCGCCCGGTATCGCGTGAGCGAGGGCGAAATCGGACTCGACGTTGGCAGCGAGCTCGGCCGCTGGGGGGAGCTTCGAATCGGCTTGCAGCACGGTACCGGTGAAGCCAGAGTGAAGGTTGGCGATCCGTCCTTGGCAAACTTCGACTTCGATACCGGCGGTTTTTTCGCGCGGTTCAGAGTCGACACATTGGATGACGCGCAGATTCCACTTTATGGAACGCGATTCGATCTGACCTGGAATGGGTCACGATCCGATCTCGGCGCTGACGCACATTTCGACACCATCGAAACGGAATTTACGGCCGTTAAGACATCGGGGCGGAATACATTCCTGTTCGGACTCAACTACGCGACAACACTCGATTCCAACACCACAATCCAGGATTTCTTTCCCCTCGGCGGATTCCTGAATCTGTCGGGCCTCGAAAGGGGCGCTATCAGCGGGCCGCATGCTGGCGTGGCAAAGGCCGTTTATTATCGACGCTGGGGCGACAGCGGCAGCCTGGTGGAAATGCCCTTGTACGTCGGTGGATCGATAGAGGCCGGCAATGCCTGGCAGAGTCGTTCCGCTGTCAGTACCAGCTCATTAATTATTAACGGGAGTATATTCGCAGGCCTGGATACCTATCTTGGGCCCCTCTTCGTCGCCGCAGGTTTCGCGGAGGGCGGCGAATCGAGTTTTTATTTGTTTCTCGGTGCGCCGCCTCGCTAGATAAAAGGGGGCAAATAAAAGGGGTACGTCCCCTTATTATCTGACGATCTTTTCCAGCACCTGCGTAGGATCGTCCGTATCCCGGTAATATCCGTGTCGCTCAGCCATCTGGTCGAAAGCGGCGTCTCGTTCCGCTTCGCTTGCGTACCAGTGCATCATCTCCCAGTCTTCGCCAAGCAGTCTCTGAAACGTGTCCCCTGGCGGCAGGGTCACACGAATGCCGAATCGTTGTTCGGCGCCGGCGCTTTCCGGATCTACGAGATTGTGTTTGTGACAATAATCCACTGTTAATCCTTCCTTAATAGCGAGACCGATCGTTCGCACCTTCCCGATCCGCCCAGCCCAAAATTTTTCGCGTAATAAAAAGATACACCGGTTTGCCACCCAACATCCAGGTTTGCGCAATGACGGAAGGACTTTCCAGGATGGCGAGCTCGCGCTTCGTCAGATATTCGGCACAGTAGGTTCGCTTGTGTTTCAGGAAATGGCGCAGGTCGTCCAGTGCCAGCAAGCGAAAGAGACGTCCGCGCTTTGGTGAATGCCAGGCGAGCTGAAAATCTACGATGCCAGGTTTCCCTTCGTCCGTAACCAGCCAGTTCGGCTCTTTTGCAAGGTCGTTGTGCACGAGATCGTGGCTGTGCAATCGTCGCAGCAGTTTTGCGGCCGTTCGAAAATACTCGATGTCAGCAGGCCGACTCTTATGCATGGCCTCGCCGGCGATCCAGCTTCGGTGCAGGGAGTTCGTGTCGACCCTCAGCACATCAGGTATGCCGGCGATACCATCCACCGCGGCAAGGGCGCGTGCCTCACGCGCGAGGAGGCGCCGGGCAAGCCACCTGACCCAGGGCCGTGCCCGGCTTGCGTCACGAACGACGCAGGCAACGTCCGCGTCAATATGCAATGACACTTCGCCAAATATGTCTTTTTTCAACAACTTAAGCGTAGGATCAGTCATTGCGCCCGGTACAGCTTGTGCATCATATAGTGGCGACAGCGGCGTAAATTGAAGAGAATACCTCATTCGCCCGGGCACACGGCTGTAAGCGATGTCAGAGAAGACAGGGCAGTATTCAACTGGATCGCCGGATGAAACCGGTGAATTCTTCAGCGTCGGCGCGCCGCTACATGCTGTCAGGCCCGGCTATGTGCGGCGTCTTGCGGATGATGCTCTTTTCGAGACTCTCGTATCTGGTGGCTACGCGCATGTCATTGCGCCCGACCGAACAGGCAAGTCCAGCCTGATCGCCGCGACATCCGCCAGGCTGCAGAACAACGGGATCAAAGTCGCGGTAATCGATCTTGCACAGATCAGCGAACGTGATGGTGGTGCAGACGCGGGCCGCTGGTACTACAGCATTGCCTACCGCCTGTTGCGTCAACTGCGCCTGAAGATAGATCTGCAGGCGTGGTGGCAGGACAAATCCTTTCTGAGTAATCGCCAACGCCTCGTTGAATTCTATGTCGAGGTCATTCTGCAGAATTTGACCGAGCGCGTCGTCGTCTTCATCGACGAAGTGCAGTGTGTCGCTGAACATACGTTTGCGCGGCAGCTGCTGGCGAGCGTTCGGGCTGCACACAATGCACGCAGAACCGAACCCGATTTTTCCCGCCTCAGTTTTGTCCTGATCGGCGAATGCGACCCGGCGGGCCTGATTGAGGATGCGAATCTATCGCCGTTCACAATAACGCGGCCGATCCACCTGAATGACTTTACCCGTGCTGACCTCGATCTCTTCGTCAACGAGTTGAACCTCTCGGCTCCCGATGCCAAAACCGCACTGGACAGGATTCATAACTGGACAAACGGGCAGCCCTACCTGAGTCAAAAGCTCGCTCGCTCCATCGCGCGCGAGCGTGTGTCGGGAAACATCGAAGCGCATGTCGATCGAATCGCCATGCATCAGCTAGCCGGCCGTGCGGCAATTCAAAACGAACCGCACATGAGCCACATTCACAGAATGGTGACCGGAGATAAGAAACTCTGTGAGGCCTTGTTGAATCTGTACGGCCAGATACGCAAGGGAGTCAAGACCGAAGCCGATCTCGGGTCACCGTTACAGCGGCGGCTCGTGGCAGTCGGTCTGATTGTTACGGGCGAGGACGGCATGCTCAGTATCAGGAACCGGCTATATGAAAGAGTATTTACGGCACGCTGGGCAAATGAAAACCTGCCGCTGCACTGGCGGGGACCGGCGATAGCTGTCGGTATCATCCTGGCGTTCATTGCGATTCCGTTCTGGTATACACAGTTATTGCCGCGGCCCTATGTTCGTGTGATGTCTTCGCCGGCAGCGGAGCTCGAGTCCGCAGCCAGCGCCTACCGCAATCTCAGCTCATTTCCCGGGCATACGGATGCAGCAGATCGCCTCTTTCGAATTTTTCTGCAAAACAGGGCACGGCTTGCAGATGATCTGGCTTCCGTCATGCAAGTCGAGGAGCTGGCACGACGCCTGCCCTTTGACGGCGCATTTGCAGACAATCTTGTGGCCGACTTCTGGGATAGACAGGTCGCGAGCGCGCTTCGAAGGGAAAGTCGTGATGAAGCGCTGATTGCCGCCCTTGAAGCGCTCGTCGTATCGACACCTGCACGCCGGCGCCGCGCCGCGACGCTTGTCGGTGACGACTACAGGCAACTCATCGCAAGCCTGGATGGAAAGGACGCTGACCGCTTCGTATTCAGCCCCGATCAGATGTTGCTCACCTATGCCAGGGGGCCTGAGATCACGCAGTGGTCACTGGCAAACCAGACGCTTACACAACGCGAACCCTGGACCATGTCGGCGCTCGAAGTGACGCCGCTGGTCCGACGTGTCGTCGTCGATCGTGCCGGCCAGGTCAGCCGGGTCGGCCTCAGCATCAATGTCAGCCATGCTCGCCTGGACGATCTTCGCGTGAAGCTGATCGCCCCGTCCGGCAGAACAGTGGAGCTCACTTTTCAACAGGCGCAATCAGCCGCCAACGACATCATCAGATTCGGTCGAGCCGAACTATCGCCGCTTATCGGTGAGGCAATAAGCGGGACCTGGAGCCTCAGCGTTCGCGATGAGAATCCGGGCGCGACAGGACATCTCATTGCCTGGAACCTCAGCCTCAACTCGCAGGTCGTCGTCGAAAACTTCGAGCGGGGACTGGATATTCCAGAGCCCGTGGCCCGCGAATCGAACGATCTCTGGTTCAGTCCTGATGGCCGATATGCCATTGCGCGTGCGATGCAAAGTGACAGCGCCAGACTATGGGATCTTGCGTTCGCACAGCCTGCCCGCACATTGGCCGTTCCGGCCAACGAACGTGTCATTGGCCTCAGTTCCAACGCACAGTACTTGCTGACAGTCACTCAGCAGGCAGTCAACCTGTGGAACATAGCAGGCGGAAAACTGCAGGCTGTTCTCGAGATCGGCGCCCCGAGTGCGGAGGCAGTGATCACCGAAAACGGCCAGTACCTCCTGGTTCGCCGGCGAAGCGATATTGATACTGAATTCGAACTCTGGTCACTTGCGTCAGGGAGCGTGAAATCCCGCTTGCGCATAGCGGGAACACCAGCGCTCGTCTCCATCGATGCGAATGGTGAGCGCCTGGCCGTCGCGGACTACGATCGAGCGGTAAGAGTGTGGGACTTCAGTGACGGGACTCTGCTTGCACATCTGGATTTCTGGGCGCAGCCCAGCAAGATTGCATTGGCCGCCACCGGCGATGTACTTGGCGTTGTCCACGGGGATCAGGGCATATCTCTGTGGCATGTTGAGCACACAGAAACGCCACTAATATTCGAGCGCGGTGCAGACGAATGGCAAATGTCGTTTTCGCCGTCAGGTTCTAAAGTGCTCGCGGGAAGTGCACGACAGGGTTTTCAGGTGTACAGGAGCATTGACGGGGCGATGGCGGGGCCTCCGCTTGGATCCGGGAATGCCCGGACCGGCATCGAGACCCTGGCTTTCAGCAGTGACGAGCAATATATCGTCACGGGCGACAGGAGCGGCACGGTTCGTCTGTGGACAGCACCGGTGGCGCCGGGGCTCGCGGACGACCGCCCGGCGACAAATATCTCGTCGGGGCATCGCCTGTGGCGCGAATCCGGAGACTCCGTGACCGCGATTTCACCTGGCGGCAGTTATCTGGCGATTGGCGACAGCGGTGGACACGTACACATCCTGCAGGTGGACGCCGGCGCGGAGGAACTGGCTGCGGCGAGCGACGAAGTGAGTTTTGTCGGTCATCGCGCTGCGGTGGTGGATATCGCATTCAGCCACGATGCTGCGCTTGTCGCGAGCGCCGGGCTCGATAGCACAATTCGTGTCTGGGACACGAGCAGTGGTTTGCCACGGCCATTTTACGTTCGCATGCTCGCAAACGAGATCGAAGAGATTGCGTTCTCGCCATCCAGGAACCTTCTTGCCATACAGGGTGGCCAGCGACTATCGGTGATTAACACGGATGACGGTACCTTGCTCGCCGATGTGGAATTGGGCGAACGACACGGTGGGATCGTCTTTGCACTGGATGATCAACTCTACGTAGGCGGCGAAAGCGGAACCTTGCGGACTCTGACAAGCGACAGAGCGGGGAGCTGGCATCTCAGAAACGCATGGCAGGGTTCGTCCGCGATCCGAAACCTCGCGATTTCACCGAACGGGCGGCGACTGGTAATCGTCGATGCACAATTCCTTGCGCAGGTCCTGAATATTGAGACCGGCAAGATCGGAACGTCGACATTAACACTGCCGGACGCCGCTACCGACATCCTGTTCAGCCCGAGCGAGTCGCGTGTACTGTTTCGCACAGTCCGATGGATTCATCGTGCGGGCATATCACCTGGCGGCTTGATATGGCTCGACGCTATCCGCTCATCGAAAGCGCTGGCCGGATCGCAAATGGTCTTTGATCATCGGCTGCAGGAAAGCACCGATCCGCAGCAGGCGACACGTCGCAGTGATCCATCAGGCGATCGCGTCATGCTGCTGACTCGGGATGCCGGATTTCCGGAGATAGTCGAATTGCGATTCAGTCATTCCGCCGGTCCCGCGCTTTTCGGCATCAGGAGTGAGTTGCTGTCCGAATGGCGTGCCAAACTCGGCGTAAGACAAGAGATTCAATAGTCGCTAACGGTTATCGCCGCGAAGCGTACGAACCAGCAATTCTAGGCCGGCGGCGGAGACTTCCTTTGCCGCTACCGGTTCGCCGATACGAACCGCCACTTTGGCCCAGAGCCGGCCGGGGATCTTGCGCAAGCCCCCGCCCTGTTGCCGGCTAAACCAGCTGCCCCAGATACCACCCAGCGCGATGGGAATGACAGGCACCGCGCGACGCTCGATGATTCGCTCGATACCTGGCCGGAATGGCTGAATTTCACCGTCTTTCGTAATGCCGCCTTCCGGGAAGATGCATACGATATGGCCGTCTCCGAGCTCACTGTCGATCTTCTCGAACGCATCAGCGAGCAGTGTCTCATCTTCCTTTGCGGATGCAATCGGAATCGCCTTCGCCGTTTTGAAAATGAAACGCAACAGGGGTATCTGGAAAATTTTGTAGTACATGACAAAACGTACGGGCCGGCGGATTGATCCGCCGACCAGAAGTGCATCGACGAAACTGACGTGATTGCAGACGAGTACTGCCGGTCCCCGGTCTGGTATGTTCTCCAGGCCAGTGGATTGCACCCGGTAAAGCGTATTAACCAGTATCCATACCAGAAAACGCATTAGGAATTCGGGCAACAGCGTAAAAATGTATACGGCGACCACTGCATTGAGCAACGCGAGGATCAGGTAAAACTGAGGAATCGACAGACCCGATGCCAATACAGCGAATGCGAGAACGGCCGCAGCGACCATAAAAAGTGCATTGATAATATTGTTGGCCGCGATCACTCGTGACAGGTGTTGCCGTTCTGTCCGGTTCTGGATGAGTGCGTAAAGCGGCACGCTGTAGAATCCGCCGAATGCGCCGAGCATCATCAGATCTGTCAGAATGCGCCAGCTGCCCGGCCGCACGAGGAATTCACCGACCGACTGAACGGCGACGACGTTCATGTCAGGCTGAGCAAAAAACAAATCGATGGCGAAGAGGCTCAGGCCAATCGATCCGAACGGCACGAGACCGAGTTCGATGCGATGCCCCGACATCCGTTCACAAAGCAGCGAGCCGATACCGACACCGATCGCGAAAGCAACCAACAGCACCGTTGTGACGGATTCATTGCCGTTGAGAATATCGAGCGTATATGCGGGCAATTGGATCGTTATCGCCGAACCAAAAAACCAGAACCAAGATATGCCGAGAATCGACAGGAAGACGCTGCGCTTTTCCCGTGCGAAGCCGACGATGTGCCAGGTTTCAGTCCATGCATTCCAGTTGATGTCGAGTTGCGGATCTACTGCTTTGGTTGGGGGCACCTGGCGGCTTGCAAAATAACCGACCAGCGCTACACCAACGAGGCAGGACGCGAGCATGAACTGATTGCCGTAATCGGCTGCAATGCCGCCGACGATCAATCCGAAAATAATTGCCATGTACGTGCCGGACTCGACGAGGGCGTTGCCGCCGATCAGTTCTTCCCGCGCCAGCTGCTGCGGTAGATACGCATACTTGACCGGGCCGAACAAAGTCGACTGGCATCCCATCAGAAAGAGGACAAGCAGAAGCAGCGTGTAGCTCTGAGTAACAAATGCGAATGCGGCGAGCAGCATAAGACCAATTTCGAGCATCTTGATGCTTCGGATCAGTCGCGACTTTTCGTACTTGTCCGCCAGCTGGCCGGCGGTCGCCGAGAACAGGAAAAAGGGGAGTATGAAGAGTGCGCCGGCAACGTTTGCGAGTTGGCCCGCGTCCATGCCGGCAATGCGTACACCCTGAAATGTAATGAGTATTACAAGTCCGTTTCGAAATATATTGTCGTTAAGGGCGCCGAGAAACTGGGTGGCGAAAAAAGGCGCAAAACGACGCTGTGAAAGTAAGGAAAACTGATTTGATTCTGGCACCGCTGCGTCCCTCGTCGCCCCTTCAAACTCCCGGCGGACCCGTCCCCAATTTGCGACATCTGCGAACTGTAACCACTTTATGGCAAAATGCCGATGTTAATATTCGGCCCACACCCCGAAATGCTTGGGCGTAAGGATATAAGGGCAGGCTGAAAGTCAATGGCTACAACGCGTTTGCTAATCATTTACGGCATCATTGGCCTGCTTGCCGGCTGTGCTGAAGAAGTACCGCCAAGGACGGTCGATGAATTCCTCGCCAACCGGATTTTGCTCGAGGCCACAATGGTCCGCTGCGGGGAAAACCGAAATGAGTCCAAATACGATGTCGAGTGTGTGAACGCTCGGGAGGCCATCAATCGCATTGCCTCTGAAGAAGAGGTTGACCGGCGCGAGGATCGGGAAGCCGAGTTTGAGCGCAAGCGGCGATCGTTGCGCCGGACCCAGGAGGCGGCCGCCGAGGCCCGGCGGCGTTCGGCCGAAGCACGTCGCAGACGGGAAGAAGCCGAATATCTCGGCGTTTACGACGATATGTCGCCAGTTGTCGAAGACGACGGTGCCGCCCCGCCAGGAGGGGAAGCCGGCTCCAACAATCCGCAGGCGACCATAGAACCGGAAGTAATCGAGCAGCCGCAAGCAGCGGGCGAGGTCGGTCAGGACCTGGAAGCGATCCGTGAAGAACTACGGCGTCGCCAGGACTCCGAACAGTAGCTTGCTCAAGTCTCTTGCGGCGGCATGCTGCGGACGTGCAAGTCTCGCTGCGGAAACGGAATGACGATACCGGAGTGCTGAAATGCCTTGTACACGGCGCAATGAAGTTCGTGTGAAATCCGGCCCCGGTCTATCGGCTGATTGATCCAGCACAACAAATCAAACTCGAGACTCGACTCGCCAAATCGTCGAAAACGCACCCGCGGCTCCGGGGTGTCGCAGACTTCCTCGTGGTCGTCCGCCACTGATGCAAGTGTCTCGATGACTTCGTCGATATCGCTGCCATAGGCAACACCGACCGAGGTTCTTATTCGATGTCTGGCAGATGGCCCACCGGCTTCGTTAATTATTTTTGAATTTCCAATTACGCCATTAGGGATTGTAATCTCGACATCATCCTGCGTAAGTATTCGCGTACTTCGGAGGCCGATGAGCGTGACCATGCCTCGTTCGCCGGATTCAAGGATGATGAAATCGCCGAGCTTATAAGGCGCGTCGGCAACGATCGAGACGCCGGCAAAGAAGTTGGATAAGGTGTCCTTCGCCGCGAAGCTCAACGCCAGACCGACGATGCCGGCCGATGCCACCCAGGCCGTAACATTGACGTTCCATGCGAGAAAGACAAAATAGACCGCAAGCGCGATCAGTACGACGCTGCTGATAGTGCTGATCAGCGGTACCATGCTCGCCTGTAGCATGCCGCTCGACCTGCCGCGTCTGAGCGCCGTAAGCACAAGGCCTAACACACCGTTGAAGAAGCCGTACCAGAGGAATATTGCTATTGTCCTGAGGATGCCGAGCGTGATGAATTCGGGCGCTTCCGGTAAAGTCAAACGGTGCGTTGCCAGCGCCAGGCCGACCAGGACAAAGGTGACGAATATCGGGCGATGAAGCAGCGCAACAAGGTTGTCGTCCAGATCCGTCTTCGACCTGGAGACTATTTTTGCTATTGACTTACTGAGTACGAGATCTGCAATCTTGCCGAGCAGAACAAAAACGACTGCAAGCGCCACTGCCTGCAGATAGATGTTCGGGCCGATGAACTCGGCCCAGGCGCTTGCCCGATCGATCAGGTCGTTCAAAGGCTAATCAGATCTGCCGGACTGAATCAGAACTCCTGATTGTACCCGCCGCTTTCTGCGACAGGTTCTTCAGGGTCCTGTATGCCAAATGTACGAACGCTCGGTGCAGGCTCTTCCTGAACACTGGCCGAATCGACCCCGGTTTCCATGCCGGGCTGTTTCGGCAGACGTCGTGTCTGTGCAGTCAGCATTTGTACAAATGTGTTAGCGACGGCCGGCGCACTGTTGCCGGAGCTCGCAAATATCTGTGACGGAGTAATACTCGACGAACCGTAGAATGCCGCGTTCGCTACCCTGTCCATCGAAATACCCGCACCTTCCAGAGCAACGCCGGCAAATATTCCGCGGCTCCGCGAGTAGGAAAATACTTCGGAACGAAACTGAATATCGGTAGCGACTGCGGTGTGCCGGCCAACCGGACCGGCTGCGATAGAGGCATCGGCGCCGAGCGTCAGTTTGCCGTTCGTGATTCCGGCGACACCTTCGCGAGTTTTGATGACCAGCACGACGTCAGTCGACTGTGCACCGATCTGCCAGCCGAAACTGCCGCCGGTCAGGGTGACGAATACGGGGTTGCTCCAGGAATTGTCTTCCCGCCGAACGACGAGTATTCCCTTGCCGCGACGGCCACCGATCCCGAAACCGACCTTGACCACATTTGGTATTACGGCCACACCATATGCGCGTGCCAGCAAGGCAGGGGGAATGGATTGTTCGGGTATACGAAGAAGCTGGTCGAATACATCGGTGGCATCCCGGACTCGATCTTCCTCTTTGCTTGCGGCCAGTGCCGGATTCGCGATTAGGACAGCCAGTGCAAGCAGGCAACAACTTAAGCGTATATGCATGATTTTATTCCAGAAATTCTATTGCACGTCCGCTCAGGGACGCGCCCATGAAAAGGATGATGCTCCTTAATAATGGATTAGACAAATGCCCAAATGTCCGATCAATAGGCATGATACGCGATTTGACCGGCACACTCATTAGCAGTTCAGCTTGCCTCGATCTGACCCAGAATCGGCGGTAAGGGGCAATCCAGGCTGGCGCAGATTGCCCGCAATAATTCGGCTTCAGCAGCCGTCACCTTGCCATCGTGACTGACCGTTTTCGCGAGCGCTTGAACGAGGCTTTTGCTGCCCGCCGAGTTCATTCTCCCGAGTACGTTCAGGCTGCGATCGAGAACAGCAATTGACTCGAGTTTACTGTCCTTGTAATCAGCATCGCTCGCCCACTTTCCAAATTCGGCGGCGCCCGATCGAAACGCACCGACCCGATCGTCATGCGTTGTGTGGCCGTGGTGGGCGACCGTCATTACAAGGTCGATAGCGGCCTGTCTTATCTCTTTTTTGCCGGCACGATTTCCCTTGCGACGGCCGGAAGGGTCGGACACGTGCTGGAAGGCGCTGGAGAGCACACGATAAAAGCAGTATTCGTACAGATCAATGACACCGTCCAGTTCGATGAGCCGTTTGACAAGATCCAGAAAATACTCGCGTTGTTGCTCCGGTCGTTTTTTCAGGGCCGGAAACGCGATCTCGAGCAACGGCAGGCGATACTCGGTGCCGATCTGACCGACCTGAGCAGCAAAGCGCCGCACAAGCTCGCCGCGCTCTGCACCAAGTTGTTCAGTAAGGAAACGCAATTGACTGTCCGCATGCGACGGCTCTCGATCGATCGCCAGCGCCAGCGTCAGCATCCAGCCACGCTCGGGCGAATGGGCCGCATCGTAGAGTTCCGAAGGGATCGTGCGACGGATCTCCGAGGCAAACGCAATCTGTTCCGGATCGGGCTGCCCGACGGCATCAGCTATCGATGCCGGGATCGTATGCTCGGCCGCGCCGCGGGTCGCCGACGTAAAACCGCTGGCCTGAACGTCGTCTGCATCCTGATGTCTGCTTTCGGCGTGAGACTCTAGATTGACGGCGGGATAATCGGATTCCTTGAAGCCCGGATCCAGGGCCCTGATGCGGTCGACCAATGGCGGGTGGGTCGCAAACATGGAAGTCAGACGCGAGGTGCCGCCGGCGAACAACATGTGACTGACTTCCTCCGGATCGGCGGCATTGATGTAGGAATGCCCGCCGTAACCGCCAATTTTCTTGAGCGCATTTGCGATCCCGTCTGTTTCTCGCGTGAACTGAACAGCAGACGCGTCGGCGAGAAACTCGCGCTGTCTCGAGACTGCCGCTTTGACGAGTCTTGCAGCGAATACGCCGATCCATCCGAGTAGCATGAGGCCGAGCCCGATGACCAGGATCGCTGCAGCATTCTTGTTTCTGGAGTGACGGGCACCGCGCAACGCCATCCGGCCGAGCATCCCAAGCACCATGATGCCGAACAGTACGCCCATCATGCGGATGTTCAGTCGCATGTCGCCGTTCAGGATGTGGCTGAATTCATGAGCGATGACGCCTTGCAACTCTTCCCGGTTAAGTGTTTCCAGTGTCCCGCGCGTCACTGCAATGGCGGCGTCACCCGGCGTGAATCCGGCGGCGAAGGCATTGATCCCCATCTCCTCTTCGAGCACGTAGACATCGGGCACCGGCACACCTGATGCGATCGCCATTTCCTCGACGACGTTTCGCAGTCTTTGTCTGAGCGGGTTAGTGACGTCAGTCGAGATCAGCGTGCCGCCCATATCCGCGGCGACCCGGCCACCACCCGATGATAATCGCGCGGTTCTGTAGATTGTTGCCCCTATGATGAGCAGGGCGGCCATCAATGCGATCGTGGCAAGGACGGCGGGGTTAGTTTGTCGCCCGGACTCCGCCAGCATTCCGAATGCGATGGCCGCTATTAAGGTAACACCGGCGACGATCAGGATCGTCGCCAGGATATAGACAATGACCAGCCAGCGCGTGGCACGCTTGGCGCGGTCTTGCGCGTCGAAGAAATTCACGCTTTAAGGCTCGCGTTCTAAGGGCCGCGTTCTTTTAGGTGAACGAGACTTCCGGGACCTCGCGCTTTTCCTCTGACTGAATTTCGAGGAAGCTTGCCAGCTCAAAGCGGAACATCCCGGCGATGACGTTGTTGGGGAAATTTTCGGCTTTGTTGTTATAAGAGAGAACGGCATCGTTGAAAGCCTGGCGCGAGAAAGCCACCTTGTTTTCAGTAGTCGTGAGTTCTTCCTGGAACTGCATCATATTTTGATTCGCTTTCAGATCAGGATAAGCTTCCGACAGGGCAAACAGACGTCCGAGCGCGCCACCCAACAGGCCCTCGGCCGCACCGAGTTTCTTTATCGCATCGCCGTTGGATGGATCGGCTTTGGCAGCGTCAAGACTCGACATAGCGGTATTACGGGCATTGATGACGGCCTCGAGAGTTTCACGCTCATGCTTCATGTAACCCTTGACGGCTTCGATAAGATTAGGAATCAGGTCATAACGACGAGTCAGCTGTACGTCGATTTGCGCGAAAGCATTTTTGACGCGATTGCGAAGATTGACGAGGACGTTATAAATTCCAACTGCGTAGAGGATAATCGCGACAATTATCGCGAGGAAAACGAGGAATGAGGTCACAGTCCATCTCCCTTTTGAAGAGTTGCATCGGCAAGGATAAACCTTGGGTGACAGTAACACTAGCCGCAGTTGTGGCTGCAACTTCAGTAATTTCAAGACCTTCGCAGGCCGAGTGGCTGGGCGACACGCGAGCAATGATGGGAACCGAGGTCAGTGTGCATGTTTGGCATGAGGACTCGGAGGAAGCATCAGTCATTATCGAGGACGCCTTTGCCGAGGTCACGCGAATCGAAGAGTTGATGAGCACCTACATTGAGGGTAGCGAGATATCGGTAATCAACGGCGGTGCCGCCGAGGGTCCGGTTCAGGCAGGCGACGAGTTGATCAATTTGATTCTTCGCTCACTCGACATCTCGATGTTGACGCGCGGCGCATTCGATATCACCTACGACAGTGTCGGCCAGTATTACGATTTCAGGGAGCGGCAAAGGCCGGATGCGGCAACGATTGAGGAGGGGCTTTCGCGAATCGACTTTCGACTGGTTGAAGTCGATCGACTGGCTGGCACGGTTCGCTTCCTCGCTCCCGGCGTCAGAATAAATCTCGGCGGTATCGCCAAGGGTTATACGGTCGAACGGGCAGTCAGCCTGATTCGGAGCCGGGGGATTCGTCATGCCATCGTGACGGCGGGCGGTGATTCACGTCTGCTCGGCGATCGCCTGGGACAGCCGTTCATGGTGGGCATTCGCGATCCCAGAGTGGATGGCGAAGTCGTCCTGACGATCCCGCTGCAAGACGAGGCCATCTCGACCTCCGGGGACTACGAGCGCTACTTCGAGGAAGACGGTCAGCGATATCACCATATCATCGAGCCTGCGACAGGCCTGCCGGCCAGCGGTATTCGGAGCGCAACGATCGTCGGCCCGGACGCCGTCCTGACCGATGCCTTGTCAACGTCAGTCTTTGTCATGGGCGTCGATCAGGGACTGACGATGATCTCCACCTTGCCGGACTACGAGGGAATCGTCATCGATGCGGAAGGCCGCCTGTTTTATTCTGACGGATTGCAGCCGCCCCAGGCCGACCCAAATCCCGCCGAATAGTCTGATTTCTGTCACAATTCTGCCGGATTGTGGCGCAGATGCGACGTCCCCTTTAATCCTGGTCCGGATTTGGTCGATCCTGGCCCAGCCAAAAACTCACAAGAAGAGCGATTTTGCGTGGCCCGACGGGTTGCAGCGGCTCCCCTTCCCGGTCAGCAAATGGAGGCTCTTGGCTCCCTTTTTCAGGGGCGGAAATTATGTTCAGACCGGACTATCCATTTGTGACGATCATCACGCCCCATGCGGGGTCTGGCTGTCAACATGGGGCCCTGTTTGAGGCGTCAGACGCCGCTTTTGGGCTGCGGCAAAGTCCCGACCGCGATGCGGTTATACGGGCATTTTTGTGTGATTTGCCGGCCAGCGATTTCCCGAGATGAGGGCGGAGCGTCCTCATGTCGCGTAACCGTCGTTGAAAGGCGTTTCAGCTTACTGGTTTGCTAACAAAGGGATTGGAATGATGAAGGGACTAAGAATCAAATTGCTGGGAGCACTGTTATGTATCTTTGCGGCGGCCAGCCTGGCTTCGTCGGGTCTTGCCGGACAGGCGGCCCCGGACTTCGTACTGAAAAGCGCATCGGGCGAAAACCTTCGCCTGAGTGAATACCGTGGTGATGTCGTCATGATTAACTTCTGGGCGACATGGTGCGGTCCCTGTCGGCAGGAAATGCCGTTGCTGGACGAACTCTACAGCAGGTATCAACGCGTTGGCTTCAGTCTGCTTGGCGTCAACATCGACGACGATTCCCGTCGTGCGATGGCCATGGTCAATGAACTCGGTGTCAGTTTCCCGGTGCTATTCGATGAGCAGAAGGAAGTCAGCAAACTTTACGAAGTCGAGGCAATGCCTGTGACCGTATTGCTCGATCGCGAAGGCACGGTCCGACACGTTCATCATGGCTACAAACCGGGATACGAGCAGAAGTATCTGGATGAGATTCGTTCGTTGCTGCGAGAGTAATCGCGACGACGACAAGAGACTGTTGGGAGAGTAACGGTGACAAGATCAAAGATCATCAATATCGCAGCGATCTGCGTTTTTTGTTTTGCAGCTATGGCTCCTGTCCATGCCGAGGATCCGGCACCGATGGACACGGATTCGGTAGTTGCGATGTCGCAGTCGGCCGATGAGGATGCCGCACAGGAACGCGCACAGTTTCGCAGCCTTGACGAGGATGTTCAGTCATTGAAGAAGGAGGTTCTCGATCTGAATCGCGATCTTTTCCTGCTCGAAGAAGAGTTGCTGTTCCCGGCCAATTCACAAGTCGCGTTCTTTATCTCGATGGACGTCGGCGAGTATTTCGATCTGGATTCCGTCAATCTCAAAATTGACGGCAAGGAAGTCTCCAACTATCTCTACACCGAGCGCGAGGTAGGCGCTCTGCTCCGCGGTGGCGTTCACCGGGTCCACATGGGCAATCTCAAGACCGGCGATCACGAGCTCATCGCCATATTCACCGGCAAGGGACCACATGTCCGCGATTACCGCCGCGGCGCGACGATGAGCTTTAACAAGGGCATCGGCGCGAAATATCTCGAGCTCGAAATTTCTGACAGAGTCAAAAAGCAACAGCCCGAATTCGTGATTAAGGAATGGGAGTGATCCTTGATCGCTCGCCTCGCCAAACTAGTCACATTATGGGTTTTGTCAGCGGTCGCACTGCTTCCGCAGCAGACCCAGGCCGCGAGCGAGAAATCTGAAGGCACGGTTGTCAAGGATGCTCAGTATGGCGAGGTATTGTTCTATTTCTATCAGGGCGAATATTTCCCGGCAATCGTCCGGCTGTTAGCGGCACAGGAAAAAAACCAGCTCGAGAATCACGTCAATGAGTCCGAACTGCTGCTCGGTGGCCTCTATCTCTCGTATGGACACCATCTTTACGCCGCCGAAATATTCGAACGTCTGCTCGCAGACAATGTCGAGCCCGAAATCCGTGATCGAACCTGGTTTTTCCTGTCGAAGATCTGGCACCAGCGCGGGTATCTGACTGAATCACAAGATGCGTTGAACAACATTCAGGGCGAATTGCCGAAGGTGCTCGAGTCGGAACGCCAAATGCTGCAAGCGCAAATCCTTATCGACGAGCGCCAGTACGAGCAGGCGATCGCGATGCTGCAGGCATGGAAAGGCAAGAACGAGTGGGCCAGCTATGCCAAGTTCAATTTGGGCGTTGCCATGGTCAGAAGTGGACGCGTGGATGCGGCAGCGAAAATTCTGGACGACCTCGGCAACCTGGATCCCTATAACGAAGAGCTGAGTTCCATTCGCGACAAAGCCAATCTGGCGCTTGGCTATGCTTATCTCCAGGACGGTCAACCGATCGCGGCAAAAGCACCGTTGCAGCGGGTTCGCCTTGAGGGTCCGTTCTCGAACAAGGCATTGCTCGGCGTTGGCTGGGCTGACGCCGAGAAAGACAATTTCCGAAGGGCGCTCGTGCCGTGGATGGAACTCCGCAACCGTGACCTTCTGGACTCTGCGGTTCAGGAATCCATGCTGGCAATTCCGTTTGCGATGGCCAAGCTCGATTCCATCAGCCAGGCAGCCGATCACTACCTGAATGCAGTCGAGGCCTTTTACGAAGAGGCAAATCGCATCGATCGAACCATCGAGCACATCGAGACCGGCGCCTTGCTCGATGATTTTCTGGACGAGGATCCGCTGGAGACGACCGGCTGGTACTGGAAGCTCGACGACCTCCCGGAAGGCCCCGAATCACGTTACCTGTTTCACCTGCTCGCAACCCACTCGTTTCAGGAAGGGCTGAAGAATTACCGCGACCTGAATTATCTGCGACGCAATCTCGAAGACTGGCAAAAGAATATCGGCGTGTATCGCAACATGCTCGACACCCGCGAGCTCGCCTACAACGAGCGATTACCGAGAATCGAAGACAGTCTCGAGAGAGCCGATCTCGATGGCATGGTTAGCCGAAAGCTCGACTTCGATGCCAGGCTCAACAGCATTGAGCAGAGCGGAGACTCACTTGCTCTTGCTGACCAGAGGGAATTCGAGTTGTGGGGAGAGATCATCACGCTGGAGCGGAATCCGGCACTGGCGGCCGATATCCCGGAGGCGCAGGAGGTCCGTGACAAAATAAGACTATTGAAAGGCGTGTTGCAGTGGGATCTCGACAAGGAATTCAAATCGCGCCTCTGGAAAATCCGCAAGGACGTACAGGACACCGGACAGGCCCTCGTAGAGACCCGGCGTTCGAGACGCAATGTCGATGAGACGATGCGTAACGAGCCCCTGACGTTTGATGGCTTCAACGCGCGGGTGGACGGCCTGAATCCGAGAATCGATGCGCTGAAAATCGACGTCGATGATGCTATGGGCCGGCAGAGGGCGTTCCTGCAATCCATCGCAGTCGAGGAGTTGCGCGCGCAACAACAACGCCTCAATACATATTCTGTACAGGCCAGATTTGCCCTGGCGGCGATTTACGACCTTTCGGCGACGGTGGGGGATGCATCGCAATGAAGATTGCATCGCAATGAGGATTGCATTCGTCAACAGCCTCTCCCTGCTGCTCTGCGCTTGTTTGCTGGCATCCGTCGCGGACGCTGGCGTCAAGAAACGGGACACAATCAAGAGCCTCGAGAAAAAAAGCTACGACGTGCGGCCAGGAAAGGTAATCGTCAACAGCACCGACCTGGCTCGCGAGAACTACGAGGCATTTCTCGATCTGGTTTCAGACGATCCGGACCTCAGGGCCGAGGCGATGCGGCGACTTGGCGATCTTCAGCTGGAGGAAACCGAGAGGCAGCAGCTTGCCGAGAATGTCGATGCTATCGATGTGCCCGGATACAGGGACGCGGTTCAATTATTTCAGCAGCTATTGGACGTGTATCCCGATTACCAGCGAAACGACACGGTCCTCTACCAACTCGCACGGGCCTACGAAATTTCCGGTCAGACCGATGATGCACTGCGAGTGCTGAATGAACTGGTCGGCAAGTATCCGGACACAAAAATCATTGACGAAGTGGAATTTCGCCGCGGCGAAATGCTGTTCCTCAGAAAAATGTACAACGAATCCGAGGTGGCTTACCAGGCGGTCGTGGATTACGGTGAACAATCCAGGTTCTATGAGCAATCGCTGTACAAGCTTGGTTGGGCCCAATTCAAGCTCGCGTCGCACGAGGATAGCCTGGACCCGTTTTTCGAATTACTCGATCGCAAGGTATCCGGCATCGAACTGAAGGATGGCGACGACCGGCTCGAGGCGCTGAGCCGCGCGGAACGAGAACTCATCGAAGACACCTTTCGTGTCCTTAGTATCAGCTTTTCCTACATGGAGGGCGCCGAGAGCATCGACACCTATCTCGGCAAACGCGGCTATCCGGAATATGGCTACGTCATCTATATGAATCTGGGCGACTTGTATCTGGAGAAGGAGCGGTTTGTCGATGCCGCGGAGACCTACGAGGCCTTCGTCGAGGCGGACCCCTATCATCCGAAGTCCCCGCTGCTGCAGGTTGAAGTCATCGAGGCATACAAGCGCGGCGAATTCCCGACGCTCGTTCTCGAGGGCAAGCAGCGTTATGTGGAACGTTACGGCATGGACAGCCCGTTCTGGGTTCGAAATCCGCCGGAACTCAATACCACTGTTGCGGTGCACCTCAAAGCAAACCTGACCGACCTCGCTCAGTACTATCACGCCGAAGCGCAAAAGGACGGCAAGCGCAGTGACTACCAGCAGGCAGCCAACTGGTACCGCAAATACCTGGCCTATTTCCCCGGCCAGACTGACAGCGCCAATACCAATTTCCTGCTCGCCGAGATCCTGTTCGAGAGCGAAGATTTCTTCGAGGCGACGATCGAATACTCACGTACGGCATACGAGTATCCCTTGCACGACCATTCGGCCGAGGCGGCCTATGCCGCGATACTTTCATATCGCAAGCATGAAGAGACGCTTGAGGAAGCTGAAAAGACAGCCTGGCACCAGGAATACCTGGACAGTGGTCTCAAGTTCGCGTCCACCTATCCCGAACACCCCGAGTCCGGCGCCGTACTGACAACTGTCTCGGAAGACCTTTTCCGCCAGCAGCAGTACGATCTTGCCATCGCTGTCGGGCAGACCGTGGTTGGCAAACAACCGCCGGTCAAACGGCCGCTCGCGAGAACTGCCTGGACCGTGGTCGCACATTCGCAATTCGAGCTCAATAATTTTGTCGAAGCGGAGGCCGCGTACTATCGCTTGCAGCCGTTCACACCTGCCGAAGATGCCAAAGCGCATGGTGAGATCAAGGAACGCATTGCGTCATCAATTTACAAGCAGGCCGAACAGGCAAGAGATGCCGGCGATCTGGAGACGGCAGTCGTGCACTTCCAGCGTGTAGGCCGGGTTGTTCCGGATTCCGAAATCCGGGCAACCGCGGACTACGATGCGGCGGCAGCGCTGATCAATCTGGCTGCCTGGGACCGTGCGTCAGGCGCGCTTGAGAGTTTCCGGCGCGATTATCCGGATAGCGAGTTTGCGGAAGACATCACGCAGAAGCTTGCGGTGACTTATCTCGAATCGGGGGACAAGTCCAAGGCTGCCGGGGAATTCGAACGCATTGCAGCCACACCCGGCAGCAGTGACGAAGTGCGCCGCGAAGCACTCTGGAAAGCTTCCGAACTCTACAAAGACAGCGGGCATGCCGGGCGCGAGCAAAAGGTACTGGAAGACATCGTCGCGCAATACCCGGACCCCTTATCCGAATCCATTGAAGCACGCTATCGCCTGCTGCAGCTTGCAGAGGCCAGCGGAGACCAGCAGGCGCGCAACGCGCGACTCGAGGACCTGGTGCGTATTGACGCGACAGCAGGCGCACAACGTTCCGATCGCAGCAAATACCTCGCGGCCAAAGCATCGCTCGAGCTGGCAGAGCCGGTCCGTCGCAGTTTCATGGTGATGAAAATTTCACAGCCTCTTGCCGACAGCCTGAAGCTCAAGAAGGCACTCATGGAAGACGTGCTCAAGGTTTATGGCGACGCAGCCGACTACGGCGTCGCAGAGGTCACGACTGCGGCGACATTCAGGCTGGGTGAGGTGTATCAGCAATTCAGCACCGACCTGATGGAGTCCGAGCGTCCGGGCGACCTCGACGCGGATGCACTGGAGCAGTACGACATTCTGCTCGAAGAGCAGGCTTACCCGTTCGAAGAAAAGGCGATCGAGTTGTTCCGGGCGAATACGGATCGTGCGGCCGACGGTGTTTTCGACGAGTGGGTTCAGAAAAGTTTTGAAGCGATGGCGAGTTTGATGCCGGCCAGATACGCGAAATTGGAGCGTGGAGAAGATGTTGTTACCGCACTTTTCTAAAAAGCTCCCTAATGGGATCTCCATGCGAATACTGTCGCAGCTAGTCCTGTGCACCGTGATCCTTGGCGGCTGTGCATCGGGGCCGAAGGCAGTAAAAAGCGATTCGCCCAAGGATCAAACATCTCGACAGGCGGCTGCCGAAGAGCGGCTGAAAGATGTTCCGACGAAAGCGCTCACACTCTTTGAACAGGCGGCCTCAATCATGGCTGCGGGAGACGCGATAGATGCCGAACTTCGCTTCAAGGAGTTTGTCTTGCAGTACCCGGGCTACCCCGGCGCCTTCGTGAACCTCGCCATTCTCAGCGCCCAGGCCGGCGACGACAAAGCGGCTGAGGGCTTTATCACCGATGCCCTGATGATCGATCCTGAGCATCCTGCGGCCCTGAATCAGCTCGGATTGCTGCTCAGGCGCCAGGGTAAATTTATTGAGGCAGAGTCCGCTTATTTGAAGGCCGTCACAGCCAGCCCCGACTATGCCTTGGCACACTACAACCTGGGCGTCCTGAATGAACTCTATTTGCAGCGACTTGATGCCGCACTGCAGCACTTTGAGCGGTACCAGGAGATCGAGGGCGAAGATAAGCAGGTTAAGAAGTGGATAGCGGATCTCAAGCGCAGACTGGATGTGCAAGAGAGAGCCGCAAACGCGAGCGAATGAGCTTATGAACGGGACATTTAAAGCATTTCTGCTGGCGCTGGTATTCATCAGTCTGCCGCTGTCGGCCCAGGAGGCAGAGGACCAGGATGCTGGCTCCACGCCGGAAAGTGAAGCCGAAGAGCAGGCGGCGGAGCGCGAGGAACTGGAACCGGGTGTGCCATCGGCGGTCCTGGCCCAGGACGTACGGCGGCGCGCCACGGGCGCGGGCGGCGTAATGGACGAAATGGATCTCGGACGTACCGAGATTACCGGCAACCAGGAGCTGCCGAAGGTGATGTACATCGTGCCCTGGAAGAAGTCCGATCCGGGCGACCTGATGGGCAAGCCGGTGAACACGCTTCTTGATGAGGTGCTGGCGCCGCTGGACCGCGAAGAGTTTATACGTCAGGTCGACTACTACGACGATCTGTACACCGAAGTTGAAGAGTGAAAGTTTGATTTAAAAGAGGAGTAATCAAATGGACGTTTTAAGCGGCATAGTCCGTTTTTTCCAACAGGGCGGGTTATTCATGTACCCGATCCTGATCGTGTTCGCGCTGGGACTGACAATCGCCATCGAGCGCTGGACGTATCTGACCGTGTCCGGTGCAAGCAATCGGGCGCTCTGGAAGAAAATCGTGCCTTTCCTTAAGGCAGGTAACTTTCAGGAAGCAGCGACCGTCACCGGCAAGTCGAAAGCAGCCATCGGCTCAATCCTGACTTATGGTCTCTATCGCGTGAAGTCGGCACGTCGCCGCGATGACATCGAGAAAGCCATGGAAGAGAGCCTGATGGAAGTACTGCCGCGGCTCGAGAAGCGCACGCACTATCTCGCGACACTCGCGAATATCGCAACGCTGCTCGGACTGCTCGGCACGATTATCGGCCTGATTCGGGCCTTTACCGCTGTTGCGAACGCAAATCCCGCAGATAAGGCAGACATGCTGTCGGCCAGTATTTCGATCGCCATGAACACTACGGCGTTCGGCCTGATGGTAGCCATTCCGCTCTTGTTGATTCACGCCTTGTTGCAGACGAAGACGAATCAAATCGTCGACAGTCTGGAGATGGCGAGCGTCAAGTTCCTGAACGCGGTTACCGAGCGTCAGCTGAAGCCTGCCGGAGCATAGGATATGAGTCGTCGCCGCAGGGGAAGCCGTAGAGATTCAGATACGGCGGACCTCAACATTACGGCATTCATGAACCTGATGGTGATTCTGGTTCCGTTCCTGCTGATTACAGCCGTGTTCTCGCGACTGGCAATAATCGAGTTGTATTTGCCAGGCTCCTCAAACGAGCCCGCGGATCCGCAGGAGCAGACCTTCCAGCTGGAGGTCACGGTGCGCCAGAGTCAAATCGAGGTTGGTGATCGTAATTTGGGTGCCCTGGGTGTCTATCCCAATTCCGAAGACGGCTACGACTACGAAGCCCTCAGCAAGAAGCTTACTGAGATAAAAGACAGGTACCCGGAAAAGACTGACGTGGCGATATTGCTCGAAGCAGAAATACCCTACGACACGCTGGTGCAGGTGATGGACCGGGTTCGCGTTGCAGAAACAATCGATGAAGTCGAGGCGACTATTCTGCGAACCGACCTGTTTCCCGACATATCGATCGGCGATGCGCCGGTCTCGGACGGAGGCGCCTGAGCTATGCGTCACTCGAAACGCGCACAACGCATGGAGCGGCGCCATGATCGTGGCAAGAAGCTCGGTTCGCTGAATCTCGTGTCACTCATGGACATTTTCACGATCCTGGTGTTCTTCCTGCTCGTCAACTCTTCAGACGTACAGACTTTGCCGAACGCCAGGGACATTCAGTTGCCGCAGTCGATCGCCGAAGAAAAGGCGAAGGAGACTGTTGTCATCCTGATTGGCGAAGAGGAGATCCTCGTGCAGGGAACGCCGATCGTCAGGGTTGACGACGTCATGAGGCTCAAGGGAAACGATATCCCGGAGCTGCGACAGGCGTTGATGTCACAGAACGATCGGGTATTGAGAAGAGAAGCGCAGGACGAAATAGCCGGCCGGGAAGTCACGATCATGGGAGACAAAGACATTCCCTACAGACTTCTGAAGAAGGTCATGGCGACCTGCACACAGTCCGACTACGGCCAGATTTCACTGGCGGTTTTGCAGAAGAGCTCGGATCAACCCGATGAACTCGGAAAAATTACGGCGTCGCGCTAGGAGAGACTGGTGACGAAGGTTACAGGTTAGGAGAAACGGTTTGGACTTGCCTTTTTACAGAGAGTACCAGCTGCCGTGGACAAATAGCTCCGGCCAGGAAAGGACATTCCGGCGCCTGCTCAGAATCGTATTCGCCGCGGTATTTGCCCTCGGTATCATCTGGCCCTGGATACCGACCATGGAGCCGGATCCGGATGACGTAATGGAAATTCCACCCCGTATCGCCAAGTTGCTGCTCGAGGAAAAGCCGCCACCACCGCCTCCGCCGAAGCCGAAGGAGCCGGAGCCTGAAGAGCCTGACGCGATCAAGGAACCGGAACCCGAGCAGGTCGTTGAGAAAGAACCGGAGCCGGACCCGGACCCAGAGCCTGAGCCGCCACCGATCGACTACGAAAAGATCGCACGCGAGAAGGCACAGGCCGCACTGATGCCGTTCGCTGAAGATCTCGCGGATCTGGCAGACAGCAATGTTCTCGAGAAAGTCGCCGACAGCCGTCCGTTGACATCGTCAGTCGGCGAAGCTGCACGCAACGAGAGATCCATGATTACCTCGAAAGTGGGTACGGCCAGTGGTGGCATCAACACCGCCAGCATGAGTCGTAACACGGGTGGTACCGGACTCGGCGGGCGATCGACCACACAGATCACAAGCCCGGTCGCAGGACTTGGGGCAAACGCCGGCGGCGCACGGCGTACGGGATCTAGTGGCAGAGCATCTCGCAGTCGTGAGGAAATCGAACTTGTATTCGACAAGAACAAGGGTGCGATTTTCGCGCTCTACAACCGCGCACTGCGCAACGATCCGTTACTGGAAGGCAAACTGGTGTTGCGCTTGACCATTGCCCCATCTGGCGCCGTGACTTTCTGCGAAGTAGTGTCCAGTGAGCTGGATGACGAGGAGCTCGAGCGCAAGCTTGTGCAACGTATCAAGCTGTTCCGCTTCGAGGCGAAAGACGTCGAAGCGATTACGACCACCAAACCAATCGACTTCTTCCCGGCGTAATACGCGATCCGCAATAAGTGATAATCTAATCGCCGGCTGATTCAATCGGTTGGTGCGATGCCGCGATTACTCGTATTTCTCATTCTTGTTGGCTCGGCAAGCCTCGCCGCCGAAAATCCACTTTTCAACTCAGTGGAATCACTCGATCTGCTCATCAAAGCTCCCATGAATACTTTGCTCAGGCAGGCCGAAAAAAATCCTGAGCTGGCCGGACATTTGATCTACACCGGTGTGGACGGTGCTGATGTCACAATTGCTCTAACGATCACTACACGCGGCCATTCACGGCTGGAGCTGTGCTCGTTTCCGCCACTGTCCATATCACCGAACAGAGAACAGACAGACTCCACATTGTTTGCCGGGCAGCGGAGACTGAAGATAGTGTCCCCTTGCAAAAAGGGTGGAAAACACAGGCGCTATTTTCATCAGGAATACAGCATATACAGGGCCTACAATGTGATCTCCGACCATTCTTTTCGTGTACGTATGCTCGAAATCACTTTCCAGGACCTGGAACAAAAACGCCGCGATGAAGTTGTGACGGCATTTTTCATCGAATCCGATCGTGAGGTCGCCGAGCGCCTGAATATGGAGGAAATCAAAACAAAAAGGATTTCGCCCATACAATTCGATATTGCTGAAACCAGCAAATTCGAACTGTTTCAGTACATGATCGGAAATACGGACTGGGCGATTCTAAAGGGGCCGGGCGATGAAAATTGCTGTCACAACGGCAAGGTTATCGGCGTTCCGGAATCCGAGGAACGCTGGGTCGTGTTGCCTTACGACTTCGATCAGGCCGGAATCATTAACACGGATTATGCATTGCCTGCAGAAGGATTCCCTATCAGAACTGTCAAACAGCGTTTGTATCGTGGACGATGCCGACACAACGAACAATTAGATGTTACATCCGCTCTCTTTAACGAGAAGCGAGATGAGCTCAATGCAGTACTCGCGTCGCAAGAGCTGTCTGAGAGTAGCCAAAAAGCCGTACTCAAATATCTCCATTCATTTTTCGAGATCATCAACGACCCCAAAAGGCGGAACAAAAACCTGATCGAGAAGTGCCGGGGCAAGAAACCATAACCTGAATCAATTCGGGGGACATCATGAAACTCAGAAACTACGCGTTGGCGATTCTTGTAATTGCCGCGATTGCCTGCACCGGTAGCGACAGCAATGCAGCCGGGGGATACGAGGACCTGCTGCTCCTGTTCGAAGACTGGCGGGAATTTGAACGGCCACCGACGCGAGATGGTGCCCCGGACTATACCGCCGAAAGATTCGAGGCGGCGCACAATGATTTGAAAGACTACCAGTCACGCCTCTATGCGATCGACAGAAATGGCTGGCCGATTGAGCAGCAGGTCGACTGGCACTTGCTGCGTGCCGAGATGAACGGCTTCGACTTCAATCATCGTATCCTGAAGCCCTGGGAACGCGACCCCGCGTTTTATCAGTCGGTCTGGACTTCCGAGAGCGACACACCGGCGCATGAGGGCCCGGAGCACCATGCAATCCTGGATTTCTGGACCTACCAGTTTCCATTGTCGGCGGATGAAGAGGCGAGACTCATCAGTGAGCTTAATGTTATTCCGCCATTGCTCGAGCAAGCCCGCGCAAACCTCACTGGCAACGCCCGGGACCTCTGGGTTGCCGGCATCAAGAACATCACCGACCAACGTGCGAACCTCGACGGCATGGACGACAGCTTCGGTGACAATGCCAGCGACGAATTAAAAGAGGCGCTTGCCGCAGCGAAGGAAGCGACTTCATCATTCGCGAGCTGGCTTGAGGAGCAGGCGCCGTCCAAAACAGGGCCGTCCGGCATCGGCAAGGAAAACTACACCTGGTATCTCCGGAACGTTCACTACGTGCCACTGAGCTGGGAGGAGGAGGCCAGTCTGGTCAGGCGCGAACTGGATCGGGCATGGGCGTCACTGAGGCTGGAGGAACATCGCAACAGAAATATCCCGCCGCTCGTTTCCGCGGAGACCGAAGAAGAATTCGATCGGCGAGCAAATGCCTCAGTAACGAATTTCATCAAGTTTCTCGATGAACAGGACATCCTGCCGGTACCCGACTACTACGATCAGGCGTTACGCGAACACGTGGGATCGTTCGTGCCGAAAGAGTCCAGAAACTTTTTCGCGACCGGCGCACATTTCGACCCGACTCCTTTGTATACACATTTCTATCACTGGTTCGATCTGGCTCGCATCAAACGGGAACCGCACTCTAGCCCGATCAGGCGTGGGCCGCTCCTGTACAACATCTGGGACAGCCGTTCCGAGGGCATGGCGACCGGAGTCGAGGAGATGATGATGGTATCGGGCTTGTATGACGACAATGTGCGTTCGCGCGAGATCGTCTACATCATGCTCGCGCAGCGCTCCGCACGCGGCCTCGGCGCCCTGCATGCGCAGGCCAATGATTTCAACATGCAGGAAGCCGCGGAGTTTCACGTGAGCTGGACGCCGCGCGGTTGGATGCGCAAGGACCTCGACCTGCTGGCATTCGAACAGCACCTGTATCTGCGCCAGCCCGGCTACGGCACGAGCTATGTCACCGGCAAGTACCTGATCGAGCGATTGCTTGCAGAGCGATCCAGGCAGGTCGGCGACACCGATTTTCGACTATATGACTTCTACAAGGAGGTCAATGCGGTCGGCGTCATACCGGTCTCACTCATTCGCTGGCAGCTGACCGGCAAAGACGACGAGATCCGGGCGCTCTGTGAGGATTGCTTCGCACCATTATGAGGCGTATGTTCGGCGAAACAGCGATTGTTGTTCAACCCCGACAAGTTCCACTGCTTATATCCAGGTATTGGGCAAGAGCGTGGAACTTATATAACAAAGCGGAGTCATTGACTTAGACAGTTCATTCTCAGGATCATTTTGTATAGGCTTTAGCTTTCTGTTGTTTATTAACAACACACAAGAGTACCTTCATTTCAATATTTTCAACCAACGGGGGATCGAAGATGAAATATCTTGGACTCACTGCCAGAGGGCTCAGTGTCGCTCTGGTTCTATCAGTTTTTAGCATTCCGTATCAGGATGCCGCCGCGCAGGATGTCGGCGTTGACGAGACCCTGGAAGAGGTCGTGGTCACCGGTTCCCGTATTCGCCGGGACCCGCTAAATGAAGCGACTGCGATCATGGACATCGGAGCCGAGAAACTCGATCAAACGGGGCTCACCAATCTTGGTGATGCGCTGCAAAATCTTCCAATAACCGGGTCAGCACCGAACTCTCAGTTCAATGTGCCTGGCAACGCCGGTTTCCCGCAGGACGGGGCAGGTATTGGTGCCGGTGGCGTGCAACTTTCGCTTCGCAATCTGGAAGCCAAACGGACGTTGGTACTGGTCGATGGCAAGCGCTGGATTGCCGGCGCTTCCGCATCCGGCGTGCCCGCCACGGTCGATCTGAATACCATACCCGCAAACATGATCAAACGTGTCGAAATACTACAAGACGGTGCATCCGCCATCTATGGCTCTGATGCTATTGGCGGCGTGGTCAATGTCATCACCGACTCCAACTTTGAAGGATTCAAGTTCGATGTTCAGACCGGTGAATACTTGTCCGAGGGCGATGGTGGTTCGACCCAAGTGTCCGCACTGTGGGGTGGCGGTAATGACACCACGCATTTCGTATTCAGCGCAGCCTACTACAGCGAACAGGACATTGAGACTTCAGCCCGCGCTATATCGGCCTTCCCGCATCCATTCGGCACCAGCTGTGCTGACCCCGATGGTGCATGCTCATCATTCACGCCACAAGCCCGATTACTCTTCGGCCCCGGCTTTGGCAGTTTCAGAGATGGTGTCAGCGGCGCTCCTTGTACTCCGGCCGAGACTGAAGCCGGAACTTGTGGTTCGCTTAATATTACGCTCAATGACGGTGTGCTGAACGACGGTGGTGTTACAAACCTTCCGGTATTCGATCCGGCAAATGCGTTTGGCGATGATTTCCACGATTTCTCATCTTCCGATCGATTCAATTTCAATCAAGCTGGATTCAACTTCCTCAGGACGCCGAACGAGCGAGTCAATCTCTACACCACCGTGAATCATGAATTGACCGACAATCTAAATTTTGTCTTCCGTGGGTCTTACACCAATCGCCAATCACACACGAAGGCGGCGCCGGAACCGCTTTGTCTGGGGAATGATTGCGGCAACCCGATTAACGACAATTTCGTCGTCGACGCAGACAACATCTACAACCCTTTCGGCGTTGATCTCTCGGTCGCGCTGGGGACGATGGATTTCTTCGGTCGCAGACCTCTCGAATCCGGTGGGCGCCTGTTCTTCCAGGACGTCAATACCTACTTCGTCAGCGCTGGACTTGAAGGTGAGTTCGAAGCGGGTAGCCGATCCATGTTCTGGGATCTGACCGCCAGCTACGGGGACAATCGTGGCTTCCAGGAGAAATTTGGTTCGCACAATTCCGCGAAGTTGCAGGTAGCCATGGGCGATCCGGCGATTTGCGATGCCACGCCGAACTGTGTGCCGTTTAACTTCTTCGGTGGCCAGGGTCCGAATGGCGAGGGCTCGATTACTCAGGATATGCTCGATTTTGTCGGCTTTGTTCAGCGCGATTTCAGCGAGCAGACCTTGCAGGACTTTGCGTTCAACATCACGGGTGGCCTTGCTTCATTGCCGGGCGGCGAGCTGGCGTTTGCCGCTGGTGTCGAATATCGCGAACAGGACGGTTCATATCGGCCTGATCCGATAGCCGCAAGTGGCGAAACGGCGGGTATCCCCGCTGGTGGGACGGCGGGTTCCTTCAATGCCACCGAGTTTTACGGGGAGCTGAATATCCCGCTGCTTTCCGGTGCCGCACTCGCGGAATACCTGGAAGTCAACGTCGCCGCACGTTCTTCTGACTACAGTACGTCCGGTTCGGAATCGACTTACAAGGCCGGCGTGCTTTGGCGGCCGATCGAACAGCTGTCT